>Ga0187844_10000897_pt1 | contig 23213 bp, 19 predicted proteins | sample SpaLakP09_SKY_50_FD_134517 | JGI IMG/M metagenome (GOLD analysis project Ga0187844, IMG submission 134517) | Oligotrophic lake water microbial communities from Sparkling Lake, Wisconsin, USA - SP09_SKY_50 | ecosystem: Environmental > Aquatic > Freshwater > Lake | place: USA: Sparkling Lake...
ACCGCCCGCCCGGACGCTGACCGCGCCACTCGGCTCATGGCGTGGGCGTGGCCGCGATCCTGCCTTCCACGCGCAGTGCCAGCGGCGTTTCCTCCGGCCGCGTGCCCGTGCTGCGCATGCGCACGACGCGCTGCATCAGGTCGAACCAGAAGGGTGCGCCGAACAGCGCGGTCGACGCGGTGACGATCCAGCCGGCGACCTGCAGCGCGAAATCGGCATTGGCCACCGGAGGGAACCGCGTCCAGCCGATCGGCAGCGCCATCATGGCGTCGAACACGGCCGGGTCGAGCGCGCCGGGCGCGTCATGGAGGTGCGCGGCCAGCGCCGGCTGCTGCCACAACGTGCGGAACAGATGGATGCTGTCGATGTTGAACAGGATCGCCAGCAGTAGCGCCAGCAGCAGGGAGATCAGCAACTGGCGCCGTTTATAGGTGCCGGACATGCGCGCCATCGCGTTGTCGAACCAGCCAGCCAGCATGTCCTGGAATTGCTGCAGGTCGCGCGCGCGCCCGTACAGCCCGCGCATCACCTGCCGGAGCTGCGGGTCGGGGATCGTCTCGATCGCATTCGATAGCTGGACGAAGTCGCCCGGCACTTTCCAGAGGCTGTCCACCAGCGCAATCGCAAAATGCGCCGGTTCGATGTACGATGGCCGCGTACGCATCTCCCGCTCGCTCGGCTGGGTGCCGTCCGTGTGCGGGTTGACCAGCGGGTGCAGGTAGACGGCGCGCGCCAGCCCGTCGAAGCGCGGGTCGTTGAGCATGCTTTTGACGCCCGCCAGCAGCGTGTTGGCACGCAGCCGGAACGCGGCGGCCAGCGCTTCCTGCAAGGTGCTGACGATCAGGGCGACCGTGCCATAACAAAATGTCAGGCCGATCGCGACTTCCAGGACGGTGCTCCCAAGCATGGCTGTTCTCCGCGCAGTGACAGGACGTCGACAACGCTAGCGCATCCGCCACAGTCCGGCTTTCGTTTTGCGCAAGGAAGCCGCTGCCATCGGTGGATCCGCTTCATTTTCTATATACTCTCGGCAATCGAAAATTTTAGGGTTAACCATGTCTGACAAAGAAGTCTTCACCGAGAACGACTGGCGCCGCCTGCTGGTAAGCCTTGGCGAAGATCCCAACCGCTCCGGCCTGCACGAGACGCCCGCGCGTGTCGCCAAGGCCTGGAAACACTGGACTTCCGGCTACGACCAGGATCCGGTCGAGATCCTCAAGGCGTTCGAAGACGGCGCCGAGGAGTACAACGAACTGATCGTCGTGCGCGGCATTCCGGTCTACAGCCATTGCGAACATCACCTGGCGCCGTTCTTCGGCAAGGCGACGGTCGGCTATCTGCCGAACGGCAAGATTGTCGGGCTGTCGAAGCTGACGCGCCTCGTCGACGTGTTCTCCAAGCGCCTGCAGGTGCAGGAACGCCTGACGGTGCAGATCGCCAACACGCTGATGGAAGTACTGGAACCGAAGGCGGTGGGCGTGGTCATCAAATGCCGCCACATGTGCATGGAAAGCCGCGGCATCCGCACGCCGGGCGAGGAAACCATCACGTCGACCCTGCTGGGCGAACTGCAGCCGAACCTGGCGCTGCGCACCGAGTTCCTGTCGCTAGCCCGCGACTGACGGGCTCCTCACCCCGTACGCATGGCGCCTGAAAAAAAGGCGCCATGATTCCGAACACGCTGCTAGACTGTATTTACGAGGCGCCCGTGTTCGAATCCGTCGCGACAATGCGCTACGCCCCGTCGATGATCGGGAACCTGTTCCGGATCACGTGTCTCCAAGTGAATTTGAGGCGATCGACATGGCCAGGCAAACCTTTCCAAGCGATGTACCGCGTGAACAGTTCGAGACCGTGCGTGAAATGCTGGAAGCGGCGCGCCGCAAGACCCGGCCGCGCAAGCACGATCTGTACGATGTGTTCTGCGCCGTCCTGTACTTCCTCCACACCGGCAGTGCCTGGCGCAGCATGCCGCCCGACTTCCCGCCCTGGCGTACCGTGCACGAATATTTCACGCAATGGACGATGCTGCGTGACGGCGACCGCACCCTGCTCGAGCAGGCGCTCGACCGGATCGGACGCACGGCCGAAATCGCGCGGCTGCGCCAGCTGACCGGGCAGCACTGACGGACTTAGCGCGCGGCCGCCGCCGAACCTTCCGCCGGCTCGAACACGAGCTTCTTGTTCGCATCCATGTGGAACACGCCGATCGGCTGGGCCTGGACATTGTCCGACGGTTCCGGCAACTTGCTGCAGGTGCGGGTTTCCACCTGCCACATCTCGTCGCCGGCGCGCAGCAGGAACGTCTCGTCGCCCGTCGAGAACAGCTCGACGTTCAAGTCGGCCAGCGGCGTCTTGCCGAGATCGAACTGGCGCTGGCAATCCGGCAGGCGCGACGCGATTACGCGCAGGCCCACCTGTTTGCTCCAGAAATAGTCCTGCGTGACGACCACGGTCAGGGCGTGGTCGTTGCTGTCGATGGTATAGCTGGCCGATTCATTGACGCAGCCGGCCAGCAGCAAGAGCGGTGTCAACAGGAGCAAGGTGGAGCGCATGGTCATTTCCGGGTTGGCGATGCTTTTGTGCATCACTGCGCGAGTATAGCGCTTCAAACACTTGCCGCAACGGCATGCTTCTGGCGCGCTCCGCGATTTTTTGAATTCGGAGATGATGAATCAGGCAATCCACCTTCCCAAAAGCGAGCAAAGCCATGCCAGACGACGACCAGAGTCTATCGGAGCAGCGTGCGCAGGGCGCGACGCTGGTCCATGCGCCGCCGCAACCGCTCACCTTGCGGATCAATGGCGCCGAGTACAACCTGACGATCGAGCCCCGCGTGACCTTGCTGGACGCATTGCGCGACGTGCTGGGCCTGACCGGCACCAAGAAGGGCTGCGACCGTGGCCAGTGCGGCGCCTGCACGGTCCTCGTGGACGGCCAGCGTATCAATGCCTGCCTGACCCTGGCGATGATGCACGACGGCCGCGAGATCACGACGGTGGAAGGCCTTGCCCAGGAAGGGCAGCCGCACCCCATGCAGCAGGCGTTCATGGATTGCGACGGCTTCCAGTGCGGCTATTGCACACCGGGACAGGTGTGTTCCGCGGTGGCGCTGCTGGACGAAGTGAAGGCAAGGCAGGCCAGCATGCTGACGGAAGGCGACCAGCTGGCGCCGGGCGCGCTGTCCGAAGACGAGATCCGCGAGCGCATGAGCGGCAACCTGTGCCGCTGCGGTGCCTATCCCAACATCGTCAAGGCCATCCACAGCGTGGTCTTGCGCCAGGCCTAGGAGGACGTGCATGCAATCGATCTTCTACGACCGTGCCAGGGATGTGAACCACGCGCTCGAGCTGGCGCGCCAGCCCGGAGCGAAATACATCGGCGGCGGCACCAACCTGCTCGACCTGTACAAGAGCGGCATCGAAAAGCCCGTCCGCCTGATCGACGTGAGCCGGCTTGCGCTGGCCGACATCGAGGAGCTGCCCGGCGGCGGCCTGCGCATCGGTGCCATGGCCAGCAACACGGCGGCCGCGAATCATCCGCTCGTGCGCCAGCGCTACCGGCTGCTGTCGGAAGCGCTGCTGAACGGCGCGTCGCCCCAGCTGCGCAACATGGCGACCGTCGGCGGCAACCTGCTGCAACGCACGCGCTGCTACTACTTCACCGATCCGACCTTCCCGCACTGTAACAAGCGCGATCCCGGCTCGGGCTGCGACGCCATCGACGGCCACAACCGCATCCACGCGATCCTGGGCGCCAGCCCGCAGTGCATCGCGACCAATCCGTCCGACATGAGCGTGGCGCTCGTCGCGCTCGATGCCATCGTGCACCTGCAGGGGCCGGACGGCGCACGGCAAATGCCCGTCGCCGAGTTCCATCGCCTACCGGAAGACCGCCCGCAGGACGATACGGTGATCCGCCCCGGCGAACTGATCACGGCGGTGGAACTGCCGCCGACACCATTTTCCGAGCACGCGCACTACCTGAAGGTGCGCGACCGGGCCAGTTATGCGTTCGCACTCGTGTCGGTGGCGGCCGCCGTCGACGTGGACGGCGACACCATCCGCGACCTGCGCATCGTGCTGGGCGGCGTGGCCCATAAACCCTGGCGCGCGCTGGATGCGGAACAGCGAGTACGCGGCCAGTCGCTGGCTGCACTCACCGACGACGTGTTGAGCAAGGTCGGCGCGGATGCCGTGGCCGGCGCGCAGCCGTACGCGCACAACGCGTTCAAGGTCGCACTGGCCCAGCGCGCGGTCGCGCGGGCGTTGCGGATTGCTGCGGGCGTGGGAGAGATGCCATGACAATCACGGGCGCACCCATCAATCGCGTCGACGCCTGGGCGAAAGTCAGCGGCGCGGCGCGCTACTCGGCCGAGCATCCGGTCGATAACGTGGCCCATGCGGTTCTTGTCACGAGCACGATCCCCGGCGGACGCGTGCTGTCCATCGACGACAGCGTGGCGCGGGACCTGCCGGGCGTGCTGCTCGTGATGACCCACGAGAACGCCATGCGCCTGCCGCCGAAAATGAAGGACGGCAAGCTCCAGCCGCCGATCGGGCGCAGGCTGACCCTGCTGCAGGAAGACGACGTCTACTACAACAACCAGCCGATTGCCGTCGTCGTGGCCGATACGTTCGAGCGCGCGCGCGAGGCGGGCGCCCGGCTGCGCATTGAATACGAACGCCAGCCGGCCGTGCTCGACTTCGAGCAGGCCAAGGAGTCCGTGCATCCGCCGGAAAAAGTGCTGACGGAAGAAACCGACACGAAGCGCGGAGATTTGCAGGCGGGGCTGCTGTCCGGCAGCGCGCGGATCGACGTCACCTACACGACGCCCATCGAGCACCACAACCCGCTCGAAACGCACGCGACCATCGCCCAGTGGGATGGCGACCGCCTCACCTTGTACGACTCGACGCAATACATGAAGGGCGTGCAGCGCATCGTCGCGAGCATCTTCGACATCCCGCCGGAAAACGTGACGGCGATCTGCCCGTACGTGGGCGGCGGCTTCGGCTCGAAGGGCTCCGTGTGGTCACACGTCATCCTGACGGCAATGGCCGCGAAGCAGCTGGGACGTCCCGTCAAACTGTCGCTGGACCGCAACCAGATGTTCGGCCCGGTCGGTGCCCGCCCGAACACCGAGCAGCGCATGCGCATGGCGGCGCTGGCGGACGGTCGCATGACGGCATCCGGCCACGACACGGTCGCCTACACGTCGATGATAGAGGACTGGATCGAGCCGTGCGGCCTCGTCACGCGCATGATGTACGAGAGTCCGAACCAGGAAACGTCGCACCGGCTGGCACGTATGAATCTCGGCACGCCCACGTTCATGCGCGCGCCCGGAGAAGCGACCGGTTCCTACGCGCAGGACGCCGCGATCGACGAACTGGCCTACGAGCTGAACATGGACCCGCTCGACCTGCGCCTGAAAAACTATACGGAGCGCGATCCCGGCAAGGATTTGCCGTTTTCCAGTAAATCGCTGCGTCAGTGCTACGAGATCGGCGCCGAGCGCTTCGGCTGGCGCGACCGCAACCCGCAGCCGCGCTCGATGCGGCAGGGGAACAAGCTCGTTGGATGGGGCATGGCGACGGCGAGTTATCCGACGAACCGTTCGCCGGCCGAATGTTCCGCGACCTTGTCTCCGGACGGCACCGCGCTGTTCCGCTCCGGCACCCAGGACCTCGGCACGGGCACCTACACCGTGATGACGCAGGTGGCGGCGGATGCGCTCGGCGTGCCCGTCGACCGCGTGCGTTTCGAGCTGGGCAATTCGCAGATGCCGGAAGCGCCCGTCTCGGGCGGATCGACGACGGTGGCCAGCGTGGCACCGGCCGTGCAGGCGGCGGGCAAGGCGTTGCGGCTGAAACTGCTCGGCATCGCGGCGGCGGATGAACGTTCGCCCTTGTTCGGCGCGACGGCCGACCAGGTGGGCGTCGATGCGACGTCCGATGGCGGCGAGCTCTACCTGCTGGCCGACCCGGCCCGGCGTGTAGCGATGCAGGCCATCGCCGCGCGCCACGGCAGCCCGGTCGAGGTGACGGCCAAGGCCGAGCCCGGCGACGAAAAGAAGAAGTATTCGATGCACTCGTTCGGCGCCGTATTCGTCGAGGTGACGGTGGACGAAGACCTGGGCGAGATCCGCGTACCGCGCGTCGTCGGTGTGTACGGCGTCGGCAAGCTGATGAACGAAAAGACGGGCTACAGCCAGCTGATGGGCGGCATCGTCTGGGGCATCGGCCTGGCGCTGTTCGAAGAGACGCTGATCGACCAGCGGGAGGGCCGCGCCGTGAACGGCAACCTGGCCGAGTACCACGTGCCGACGAATGCGGACATTCAATCAATCGACGTGCAGATCGTCGACGAGGACGACCCGCACGTGAACCCGCTGGGGGCGAAGGGGATCGGCGAGATCGGCATCACGGGTGTGGGCGCTGCCATTGCGAACGCCGTGTTCCACGCGACGGGCAAGCGGGTGCGGGATTTGCCGATCACGCTCGACAAATTGTTGTGAACGTCGGGCGCGTCACTCCGCGTGATGCGCCTGCGCGACGTGTTCGCCGCCGTGTTGCGCGTGCGTGTTTTCCCAACCGCCACCCAGCGCCAGGAACAACTGCACCTGATCCGCCGCCAGCTGTGCATCGGACGCCGCGAGCACGCTCTCGGCGCTGGCCAGCGTGCGGTCCGCGTCCAATTGGGACAGGAAATCGGTGCGGCCGAACTGGTACAACTTGGCCGACTGGCGCGACGCGAGCGCGCTCTGGTCGCGCGCGGCGCGCAGAGCGGCGTTGCGGTCGAGCTCGCGGGCATAGACCGTCAGCGCGCTTTCCGTCTCCCGGAGGGCATTCAGCACGACGGAATCGAAGCGGGCCAGCGCACCGGCCGTGCCGGCCTTGGCCTGCGCGATGTGCGAGCGGGCCGAGCTGGTCGCCGGCAGGCTCCACGAAATCAGCGGGCCGAGGCTGAATTTCCACGTGTTCGCATCATTGAACTGGTTCATCATGCCGATCATGCCGACCGACGCGCCCAGGTGGATGTTCGGGTACAGCTCCGCCGTCGCGACGCCGATGCGCGCGGTGGCGCCGGCCAGCTGGCGTTCGGCCTGGCGCACGTCCGGACGGCGGCGCAGCAGTGCGGCACCGTCGCCGACGGGGATCGTCGCGGCCACGCGCGGCGGCGTCGAACATTGCGCGACCTCGGCCGGGAACTGGCTCGGCACTTCACCTGTCAAAACAGCCAGACGGTACAGCGCCGTGCGGCGGCGCGCTTCCAGCGGCGGCAGGTTGGCGCGCAACTGGTCGAACTGGGCTTGTGCACGAGTGGTGTCGATGGCGATGCCGCGGCCGCGCTTGACGCGTTCGGCCGTGAGCTTCACGAATTTCTGCTGCAGATCGACGGACTCTTGCGCCACCTTCAGCTGGTAGCCGGCCGAACACGCTTCCGCATAGGCGCGGGTCGTGTCGGCCGCGACGATCACATGCGTAAGGTCGCTGGCGGCCTGCGCGGCGTCGACGTCCGCCTCCGACGCCTCGACGGCGCGGCGGATGCGGCCCCACAGATCGAGCGTGTAGCCGATCTTGACGTCGGCCTCGTACAGGCCGTCGGTCGGCAGTTGTTCCGGGATGCCGAGCTGGGCGCCGGCGATGCGGCCGTATTGCGGCGCGGCGCTCATCTCGACTTCGGGCCGCTTCTTTTCCTCGACCTCTTCCAGCACGCCATGCGCGCGCTGCAGGTTGGCGGCGGCCACGCGCAGGTCGGCATTGTTGGCGAAGGCCTTGGCGACCAGCTTGTCGAGCAGCGGGTCCTGGTACAGGCGCCACCAGTCGGCCGGCAGCGGCTCGGATTTGAAGGGCTGCTCGGTCGCGCCCATGAACGGGGCATTGGCCGCGTCGCGCTGGACCACGGCCTCTTTCGGCACGTGGTAGTCGGGGCCGACCGTCGTGCAGGCGGCAAGCGCGGCCGCCAGCAGCGACAGCGGGAAGACTTTCTTGAGGGAGGATCGGTAGCGGTTCATGACAATCAGTGCGTGGTAGTCGCGGCGGGAGCGGCAGCCACCGCCTTGGCCGGCGCAGCCGGTTTAGTCGGCGCGGGCAGCACCTTGACCGTCGCCGTCTGCCCGGCAACGAGGCGCACGGCGGCCGGCACCTGGTCGATGGCGATGCGCACCGGCACGCGCTGGGCCAGGCGGACCCAGTTGAAGGTCGGGTTCACGTTCGGCAGCATGTTGGCGCCCGTGCTGCGGTCGCGGTCGGTGATGCCTTCGGCGAAGCTCTCCACGTGCCCGCGGATCGGCTGGCGCGTGCCCATCAGGGTGACGTCGACCCGGTCGCCCAGCTGGATGCCGGGCAGCTTGGTCTCTTCGAAATAGCCTTCGACGTAGAACGAGCCGCTGTCGACGACGGCCATCACCGGATGCGCCGCGGTGGCGTACGCGCCTTCGCGCAGGTCGAGGTTCGTCACGATGCCGTTCACGCTGGAGACGACGCGCGTGCGTTCGAGGTTCAGCCTGGCCGTGTCGCGGTTGACGATGGCCTGGGCCAGCGCGGCGCGCGCCTGGTCGCTGCGGGTCTGGCCCTGTTCCCGGGTTTCCTGTGACACGAGGTCGTCGAGCTGGGTGTTACGCTGGTTCTCGCGCAGCGCCTGGGCCAGCGCGGCCTGGGCCGCCGTCACCTGGGCTTCGCTCTGGCGCAGGGCCAGTTCGAAGCGGGCGCGGTCGATGTCGAACAGCGGTTCGCCGGCCTTCACCTGCTCGTTGTCGTGCACATAGACCTTGGTCACCTGGCCCGTCACGTCGGGCGCGACCTGCACGACATACGCCTTCACGCGGCCGTCGCGCGTCCAGGGCTCGACCTCGTAGTGGCGCCACATCTGCCAGCCCGCATAGACCGCGCCCGCAGTCACCACCGCCGTGATACTCACCCGGCCAATCGCCGACAAAATAGTTTTCATAGCCATTCTTCAGGACCAGTTGCGTGTGTAATACGTCAGTGCGCCGAGCACGATGACGAACAGGGAAAAATCGAACAGGGCCGGGTGCCAGACGACGCGATACACGCCCGTCTTTGCCAGGACCAGGTTGATGAGCCGCGAGACCACCAGCGCCGCCAGCGTGAGCAGCAGGAGCGGAGGAACGTAGAGGCCGTAGATGCTGACTTCGCCGATCATCGGATCTCCTTTCAGATTGCAGTTGCCAGCGAGGGCTGATAAGCCGCCGCCTTGGGAAACAGGTCGCGCCGCATGCCGGTGAGGGCGGCGAGCGCCTCGCGCTGGGCCGCGTCGCGTTCGCCGGCGCAGATGGCGCGCAGGGCATTGTCGAGCGTGTCCAGCAGGCTGCGTTCGCAACCGGTGTCGACCCGCGGGCGCAGCGCGAAATGGCGAGACAGCTGCTTCATCAGCGGGCCGACTGCGGCGTCGCCGCGGCCCAGGCCGGCGCGTACGCTCTGCAGCAATGTCATGTTCAAGCCGATGCGCAGGTCGCGCAGGGCGTCGACGGCTTGCAGGTCCTGGTCCTTGCCGGCCAGCGCGAGGCGCGGGGTCAGCTGGCCGACGCGGTCGACCATGCGCGCCGAGAATTCCGGCAGCGACGGCACGCGCTCGCCGCGGCCCATGCGCGACAGTTCGCTCCAGCCGGCCTTGAGCAGGCGGCGTGCCGTCCAGCCGGCACCGACGCGGCGGAACACGCTCGTCGTGACGGCGGCCGCGACGTAGCCGACCACCTGCGCCAGCGTGCTGTTCACGAAGGTCACCATGTCGGCGTTGTGCGTGTCGACCATGGCCAACGTGCCGCAGATGGCGAACAGGAAGGGCATCGCGCGCCCGAACGTCGACGGCCGCGCGAGGAAAACGCCCAGCGCGAGGAAGGTCGGGGCGCACGCGAGGACGAACGATTCGAAATTGTGCACGGCCGGCAGGATGCCCAGCAGGTACAGGGCCGACAGCGGAATCGCATAGATCGAATACCACATGAAGGTCTTGATGAACGGCACCGGGTCGTCCTGCGTGGAGAAGAAGCAGCACAGCACGGCCGTCATCATCGGCGCGGCGGCGCCGGACGGCCAGCCGGTCAGGATCCAGAACGCGCAGCAGGCCAGCACGGCGACGGCGGCCGCGAACGCGGACAGCGCGGCCATGCCGCGGTCCAGGTGCAGCGCGCTCACCGGCACGCCCGGCAGGTGGCGCACGGCCTCGGGCAGGCGGCCGTGCACGCCGGCGTCGATGTGCTGGCGCAGGGTGCGCGTCTCGACGCAGATCTCGATCAGGCGCCGCAGCCGCGCGGCCAGGTTCACTTCGATCATGCCGGTCCAGCCGAGCGCTTCGTCGACCTTGGGTTCGAGCGCGTCGATGCGCGCGCGCAGCGCGGCACCCTGCGCATCGATGGCGACGTCCTTCGGGGTTTCGATGAGGGCGACGACGTCGCGCAGCAGCACGTTCCACCGTTCCGACACCTCGGTGGCGCCCAGGTCGCGCAGCGCCGTCAGGCGGTCTTCCACGCCGGAGACGATGGGCACGAAGGCGGCCAGGCGTTCCTGCAGCGCATTCACGGCCTTCTCCGTCCAGCGCAGGTGCGACGTGTCGAACGGCAGGTGGGTCGTCATCAGGCGCATCTCCGTGATGTCGCCCGCGAGCTTGCGGCGGTCGGAGGCAGAGCGCGCGTCGCCGGCCGGGTTCAGTGCGTCGCGGATCCAGTGCTGGGCGTCGCGCACGGCATTGTCCAGGCGCGCCACCAGCATCGGACCGAACGGCTGCGGCAGCACGAGGCTGTGCACGACGGTGGCGCACGTGATGCCGAGCAGGATTTCTTCCACGCGTGCGAGGGCGATGTCGAAGATGGCGGCCGGCTCGTTCACGGCGGGGAAGGCGATGAGGCCGGCGGTATAGCCGCCCAGCATCAGCATGTACGAACGCGGCGTGCGGTCGAGCAGCGACACATACAGGCAGCCGGCAATCCACAGCGCCAGCGCCAGCGACAACAGTTCGGGGGCATTGATCAGGCGCGGCACGAGGAACGTGACGGCGATGGCGCCCAGCACCGTACCGCCCGCGCGATATAAACCCTTGGAGCGGACGGGGCCAGCGAACGGTGCGGCGCAGATATAGGCCGTCATCATGGCCCAAAACGGTCGCGGCAGTCCGATGCGCATGGAGATATACACCGAGAGCATCGCTGCCGCGAATGACTTGACGGAGAACAGCATCTCCGACCGGGTTGGCAAGTTCATGCGGCCTGGATCGTGGCGATGGCCGTCGGGAGGCCGGACAGGACGCGCAAGGTGGCGTCGACGTCGGCCGCATCGAACTGCCCGAACAGCTTGCGGCGGAAGGGCGTCAGCGCCTGGTCCATCTGGTGGGCGGTCTTGAGGCCCTCTTCGGTCAGACGGAGGATCTTGGCGCGGCGGTCCTGCGGGTCTTCATGGCGCTCGACGAGACCCGAACCGATCAGGTGGTCGACGACACGCACGAGCGACGACGCTTCCAGGCTCAGCGTCTCGGCGAGGATGCCCGGCCGCACGCCGTTCTCGCCGAAACGGTGGATGACCAGCACCGGCAGCCCGGTCGCCTGGGACAGGCCGAAGTCGGACGCGACCTTGTCGGCGGCGGCACGGTAGGCGCGCGACGCGTGGGTCAGCGCGGCGGTGAGACTGCTCAGGGTCTGGTCGGTAAGAGTCATGTTGATTCGCGTAAATACTTCGCTTGTCCACTGTTGATATGCGAAAGTTTAGCATGCGAAGTATTTGCATGCAACGTAGGGTGGGCATTTGAGGCCGGTGGCCTCAAATGAAACGTGCCCACCAAGTGTTATGTCGTCGAAATCCGGCGCAGGTCAGCCGGCGTGACAAACTCGGTGGCGCATGCCTGCGCGCGCAGCGCTTCGATGGTGGCAATGCCCCAGTGGACGGCGCCGAACGCCACGCCCGCCTGTTGCGCCGCCTCCGCATCCGTCGCCTGGTCGCCGATATAGATGGCGTCCGCAGGCGCCACGCCGCAGGCCTTGAGCACGGCGCGGATGCGGCGCGCCTTGCCGAACACGGACATGCCGCACTCGAAGCGCCGGATCAGCGCCGCCAGCTCCGGCCCCAGCACCGCGCGCACGTTGTGCTCGGCATTCGACGAGACGACGGTGAGCACGACACCCCGGTCGTGCAGGTGCCGCAGCGCGTCCGCGATGCCGTCGAACAGGGGAATCGTGTGGGCGCTGTCGCGCATCATCGCCATGAAGGTCCGGGAGGCGAGCGGGAGCTTCCAGGCCGGCATGCCGACGTGGTCCATCATCTGGCGCACGTGGAGGTGGCGCAGCTCGTCCGCGCGCGCGACGTCGATGCGGCGAAAGCCGTGCTGGTCGGCGATCGTGTTGAAGACGGTGAGGACGAAGGGGAACGAGTCGGCGAGCGTGCCGTCGAAATCGAACAGGGCGAGGCGGTAGGTCATGCGCACATGGTACCGCCCGCGCCGATTATCCGTCGATGGCCTGGCGGGCGAGCGCCGGATCATCGGAGAACAGGCCGTCGATACCCGTATCGAGATAGCGCCGGATCTCCGCGACCGAGCCCGCGTCGTGGCGAGCGTTGGGTCCCGCATCGCTCCGGAAGTCGGCCGCGAGGAACGCGTTCTCCGGACGGAAGGTCCAGACGACGACCTGCAATCCCGCCTTGTGCGCATCCGTGACGAGTGCCGTCGGCGCGGCCAGGCGCTCGTCCTTCCCGAGCGGGATCACGGCGCGCGTGTTGGGCGCGACGATGTCGGCATAGGTCGCGATGTCGCGCAGCCCGCGCGCGCTGACCATCTCGCCGTACGTGAGATTGCCGCCGTCGGCGGGACGTACCTTGTCGTACGGGCCGCCCGCGATCACGAGCTGGGCCAGCGTCACGTTGGCCGGCTTGCCGAGACCCGCCTTGCGCAAGGCTTTCAGGTTCGCCGTCTCGAACGATTGCACGACGACGGGCGCGCGCCGCGTGTACGCGTGCGCCTTCAAGGTCGAGACGAAGCGGTCTTCCAGCGCCAGGCCTTCCTTCGCGAACCACGTGGAGTGCTTCAGCTCCGGAATGAGGCCGATCGTGCGCCCGCGCGCCGCCGCTTCCGCCGCGACGAAGTCGATGATCTCCTCGAAGCTCACGATCTGGAACTGGCCGTCGTACGCGGTGCCGCGCATCTTCGGCAGGCGCTCCACCGCGCGAAGCGTCTTCAGCTCCGCGAACGTGAAGTCGGAGACGAACCAGCCGTCGTGCGCTTCGCCGTCGATGGTCTTGCGGGTCTTGCGCGCCGCGAACTCGGATCGCGTGGCGACGTCCGTCGTGTCCGTGATCGCGTTCTCGTGGCGCGCGACCAGCACGCCGTCCTTAGTCGCGACGAGGTCCGGCTCGACGAAGTCGGCGCCGTCCGCGATCGCCTTCGCGTAGGCGCCCAGCGTGTGCTCGGGCCGCAGCGCGCTGGCGCCGCGGTGCGCGTACACGGTCGCTTTCGGTTGCTGGGCGAAAGCCAGCGCCGGCAAGGCGGCCAGCGCGGCCGTCGCCTGGAGGAAGCGCCGGCGCGGGAAGATCGTGTGCGTCATCAGATGTCGGCCTTCAGGGTGAAGAAGCCCATGCGGGGCGGGATCGGGTACGTCGCGTAGCTGCCGCTCGCCTGGCCCACGACCGGCTGCAGCGGACCTTCGCGGTTCAGCAGGTTGGTCGCGCTGATCGACCAGCGCAGGTTTTTCACGAACGCCATCGACAACGGCACTTTACCCGAGACGGAAAGACCCATGAGGAAGTAGCCCGGCACGTGGAGGTCGTTCGTGTAGGTGGCGAAGCGCTTGCCGACGTAATCGCCCGACAGCTGCGTCTCGACGTCGCCGAACTTGGCGGTGGCGATGAACTTGTTCATCCATTCCGGCGTGTTGGGCACGGTCTTGCCGGCCGTCGGGACGAGCGTCGTGCCGGACAGGTAGCTGTCCTGGTACTTCGAGCGGTTGTACGAGATGCCGTCGTAGAGCGAGAACGCGCGGCCGAAATGGAACGTGCCCGCGAGGTCGACGCCATCCGTCTTGACCGTGCCGACGTTCGACAGGATCGTCGTGCCGCCCGCGAACGACGTGATGATCGGGTTCGAGCTGATCGCGAGCTGGCGGTCGCGGAAGGTCACGTGGTACAGCGCGACCTGGCCGTCGAATGCGGTCAGCGGGCCGAGGGCCAGGTTGCGCGAATCGCGCAGGCCCGCCTCATACGTGACCGACGTCTCCGGCTTCGCGTGCGCCTTGAAATAATCGAACGCGGCCTGCGACGACAGGCTCCACGGCGAATTGCCGCCGCCGCCATACGTCACGTACTGGCGCATGTTCTTTGCGATGTTGGCGAACAGCTGGTCGGTCGACGACACGTCCCAGCGCGCGCCGATCTGCGGCAGGAACCATTTTTTGGTGTCGATCTTCCCTTCCGGCAGACCGCCCGTCGCCGTGCTGCTGATCGCGGCCGGCAGCTGGTTCACGGGGAAGCGCCCGTCGGCGAACTGCAGGCTCGATTTGAAGCCGCCCAGCAGCGTGACGCTTGGGCGCAGCTTCCACTCGTCCTGCAGGTACAGCTGCACGACCTTGTTGTCGATGTCGCTGCCGTACTGCGTGATCAGCGGGTTGGTCGGGCGCTCGTACGGCGTGCTCGGGTTGTTCACGTCCAGCGCATACCAGCGGCGGTACGCGCCCGAGTTGTTGTGCTCGAACCAGAGACCGCCCTGCACGAGATGGTCGCCGAGATCCCAGCGCACGTTCGACAGCCAGCCTTGGCGGTTGATCTTGTACTCCGTCGTGCGCGTGGCGTAACCCGAATTGCCGAACACGGTCTTGAGGTTCTGGTTCGGGAAGTAGACCTTGAAGAGACCGGGCAGGCCGGCCTGGTTGATCGGACCGGCGACGACGCCGACACCATCGTTGTGGTGGAAGTAGTACTGGTTCGTCCACGTGAGGTTGTCGCCGAGGTACGCCTCGTACTTCGCGTACGCCAGTTTATCGGTGCGTTGGGCGTCGCTGTAGTAGTTGCGGAAGTTGGCGCCGACGGATGCGGGCGGCGCGCCGTTCTTGTCCAGGTAGGCGAGGGCGGCGGCGAAGTCCGGATACAGGAACGGGCGCGTGTAGGGCGAGTTCAGGCCGGCCTGGTGCAGGGTCGAATCTTCGTTCGGCTCCGTCTTGTCGGACCAGTCGACGAAGACCGTCAGCTTGCCCGCATCGCCCTGGTGCACGAATTTCGCATTGAACTGGTCGTTGCTCTGGCGGCCGTTGAAGTCCCACGCCTTCGCTTCGTGGTGCAGGCCGGACAGGTAAAAGCTGTTGCCGCCACCGAGGTCACCCGAATCGAAGCGGATGAAGGTGCGGGTGGCGCTGTGGCTGCCCAGCGTCTGCTGCACGTTGATGTTGCGGCCGGCGGACGGGTCGCGCGAATACGTCTCGATGGTGCCGCCCAGGTTGCTCGTCGACGCCGTGCCGAGGTCGCCCGCGCCGGTCGACAGCACGACGCTTTTGACGTTCTCGCTGGTCAGCGCGCGCTGCGGCGCGAGGCCGTTGTAGTTGCCGTACTGCTGGTCGCCGAGCGGCACGCCATCCATCGTGTAGCCCAGTTGCTGGCCATTGAAGCCATGGACGAACAGCGACAGGTTCTGCTCGTTGTTGCCCCACGGGTCGGCCGTCTGGAAGCTCACGCCCGGCAGCGACTGCAGCGCCTTCAGCGGATTCACGCCCGGCAGCACCTTCTGCATCTCCGCACCGGACAGGGCGACCGACGAGCGCGTCTTGCGCGTCGAGATCTCGACGGTGGCGATGGCGCCGGTGGGCGTCGTGTCCTGAATGCCGGGGGTGTCGGCTGCGGTGGCCGGGAGGTCCTCGGCGTGGGCCAGGGATGCGCACAGCGCGGCGGCGGCGATGGCGATGAGGGAAGGAGCGAGGTAAACGGTACGCGTCATGGGTGAACTGCCGGAGGGTTAAAAGTGGTCGGCAGATTAACTTTCTGGCATGACTAGCTGATTACTGTTGCGTGACCGATTGATGACTTTTTTTGCACAGTCGCCTGATCGCAAGCGCACACCGCTTTGCGCTTGCACATCGGTAAGCCTCATCTAAGCTGATCCGGGGCAAACCTATAAAACCATCGGAGACACCATGACCATCCTGTTCAAGGCAAGGCATCTTGCCGGCATCCTCATTGGCTTTCTTGGCACGAGCGCCTTTGCGGCGGTCGTCGCTCTACCGAAGTACAACGTCAGCGTGAACGAGGTATCGGTTTCCGGCTTTTCGTCCGGCGCCCACATGGCGGCGCAGATGCATTTCGCGTATTCGAAAACGGTGAAAAAGGGCGCGGGCATCATCGCCGGCGGGCCGGTGTACTGCTCGCAGGGGAATGTCGCGATCTCGGTCGGACCATGCATGGCCAATACCGGCTCGCGCAATCTGCCGTACCTGATTTCGGTGGTGAATACGTGGTCGGGCAACGGCTATATCGACCCGACCAGCAATATGGCCGCCTCAAAAGTCTATCTGCTGTCCGGGACGATCGATTCCACGGTACGCCAGCCCGTCATGGACGACCTCAAGACCATGTACGGTTCGTACCTCCCGGCCGCCAATATTTACTACAAGAACAATCTCGCGGCCGAGCATTCGATCCCGACGGATTTCTTCGGCAACGGCTGCGCCGTCAACGGCAGCCCCTACGTCGACAACTGCAATTTCGATACGGCGGGCGAGATCCTGAAATGGATTTACGGGCCACTGAATCCGAAGAATACGGGGTCTTTGAGTGGGAGCTTCATCAACTTCGACCAGTCTGTTTTCTGGGGTAATTTCAACCCGAACTTTTACAGCATGGCGAGCAGCGGCTACGCCTATGTACCGGCCAGCTGCGCCGCGGGACAATCGTGCAAGCTGCACGTGGCCTTCCACGGCTGCCTGCAAAGCGCGTCCGTCGTCGGCTCGGCGTTTTACCAGAATGCCGGCTATAACCGCTGGGCAGATACGAACAACATCGTGGTGCTGTATCCGCAAACGATCGTCACCGCGAACAATCCGGGCGGATGCTGGGACTGGTGGGGTTACGAGGACGTGAATTTCCCGGCCAAGAGCGGCGGACAGATGGTCGCCATCAAGACCATGATCGACAAGGTCGTCAGCGGCAATGCGGCGGCACCGTTCTCGTGCAGTCACTGGTATGCCAGCAATGTGTCGCACGTGTCGGCCGGGCGGGCTTATATCGGTGCGGACGGGCAGGTGTATGCGAAGAATTCGAACCAGTATCTCGGGTATTACATGGTGACCGCTTATACGGATGTGAGGCAGACGTCGGCGGGGTATTTCGCGTATGGAAGTTGTTCTTGAAACACTTTAGTTATCCTGCATGGCTGATATCATACGCAAAACGCGATTCCAGCCATTATTTCTACAACTAATTTGCATCTTTATGTAACAGGCTTTACGAGGTGTAAAGCGTTGTCCCGCACGATTCAGCTCGGCTATGATGGCGGCCCGCTCAGCCATATCGACAACTTTGTTGCTTGATTGACACTGGGCAACATTGAATGGCTGGGCTTGCACATGAAAGATCTGGGAGCATCCGGACCGAACGCGACGGTCCAAAAACAGTTTGGTTTGATTAACCTCTTGAAGGCCGGTGCGGCGCAATTGATCGTTCTGCACCACCTGGCGTTCTACGGTCCGATGGCCGACGCCGCGCGGCCACTGATGCCGCCGATTATCGACTGGCTCGACCAGTACGGCCGCATCGCCGTCCAGGCCTTCCTCGTCATCAGCGGTTTCCTCGTCGCGAAATCGCTGTCGCCGTCCGGCATGCCCGGCATCGGCAATCCGCTGGGCACGATCTGGCGCCGCTACATCAAGCTGGCGCCGCCGTTCATCGTGGCCATGTTCCTGGCGATCGGCGCGTCCGCGCTCGCGCGCACGTGGATGGTCCATGAGTCGATCTCGCCCCCGCCGAACATGTCCCAGCTGGCCGCGCACGTCCTGCTGCTGCATGGTGTGCTGGGCTATGAATCGCTGTCGGCCGGCGCCTGGTATGTCGCCATCGATTTCCAGCTGTATGCGCTGATCACTTGCCTGCTGTGGCTGGGCGGACGCATCGCCGGCAACCGCCCGGTACCCTGGCTGATGCCCCTGATGGTGACGCTGGGCGTGAGCATCTCGCTGCTGTACTTCAATCGCGACGCGGAGTTCGACGTGTGGGCGCCATATTTCTTCGGCAGCTATGGCCTGGGCATCCTGGCATGGTGGGCGAGCGATCCGCGCCGGCCGTTCGGCGCGACGTTCTCCCTGCTGTTGATGATGGTGGTGCCGGCCATGCTGGCACTGGAACTGGATTTCCGGATCCGCATCGCGGTGGCGTCCGTCGTCGCCTGCTTCCTGTGCTTGTATGGCCGCACGCGGCTGAGTACGTATGCGAGCACGGGGTGGTCCATCATCAATTATCTGGGCAAGATCTCGTATTCGATTTTCCTCGTGCACTTTCCAGTGTGCCTGGTCGTGAATGCGGCGTTCACGCGCTTCGTGCCGGACGATGCTTATCTGCAAGGCGCAGGCGTCGTGTGGGCGTGGGCAGCCAGCGTGGCGTCCGGCGCCGTGTTTTACCACTGGGTCGAGGTGCCGATGGGCCGCTTCCTGGCGGGATTGGCGAAGCCGGTCGTGGTCCGGTCGTTCGGCGCCAAGCCCGTGAGATTGCGGGGTTGACGTCGAAGTCAGCGCACGATTGCTGACTTTTATTTGTGTTCAGGCTACGCTGTCACTACGGAACGAAGGTGACATGATGAACACGCAGATTCTGGCACTCGATATCGCAGGCAACCCGTTCGACTGGATTCCACCAGAGGACGCCATCCTGTACTACGCACTCGGCAAAGTGGCCTGGGAATTGGGCGGCCGCGAATTCGTTTTCCGCGGTGGTTATTCCAAAGCGGGCGTGCAGTCGAAAATCGCGGTCAAGCCGATCATCGCGATCGTCGGCAGCGAAATCATGACGCGCATGTTCAAGACCGGTCTGCCGCTGACGCACCAGAACGATTTACTCTTCAAGCGCGACCGCTACACGTGTGCTTATTGCGGCAATCGCTTCGCACACAAGGAACTGTCGCGCGATCATATTTTGCCAAGGTCGCGCGGCGGCAGGGATACGTGGATGAATTGCGTGACCGCCTGCAAGCGCTGCAACCAGGAGAAGGGCAATCTGCTGGTCGAGCAATTCCGGCCGCTGATCTATGTGCCGTATGTGCCATGCCGCGCGGAGCATTATCTGCTGAGCGGGCGGAATATCCTCGCCGACCAGCATGACTATCTGGCGGCGCAGCTGCCCAAGCACAGCCGCTTGTTGAATTGACGGGACTGGCTTCCAAAGCAAAACGGCCAACCTGTTTCGGTTGGCCGTTTCATTTGAATACCAGCGACGTTAAACGTCGATATTCCCCGCCTGCAACGCATTCGACTCAATAAAGTTCCTGCGCGGCTCGACTTCATCCCCCATCAGCGTGGTAAAGATCTGATCGGCGGCAATGGCATCCTCGATCTGCACCTTGAGCAGGCGACGCACCGTCGGATCCATGGTCGTTTCCCACAGCTGCTCGGGATTCATCTCACCGAGACCCTTATAGCGCTGCTTGGACACGCCACGTTCGGCCTCTTCGCGCAGCCATTCCATGGCCTGCTGGAAGTCACGGACGGCAAATTCCTTCATCTTCTCGCCTTCGCCGCGGCGGATGATGGCGCCTTCGCCCATCAGGCCCTGGAACGTCTCGGCCGAGTTTTCCAGCGTCTTGTAATCCGCGCTGGTGACGAAGTCCGCGTCGATCGACGTCACTTGCACGTTGCCGTAGTGGATGCGTTCGATGCGCAGGCTGTGCTTGTCGGACAGCTCGTCCGAACGCACGCCTACCTTCACGCTCGGGTCGTGGATCGCGTCGGCCATGGCTTGGGCCGATTTCTCGGCCGCTTCCTGGCTCGACAGGTCCAGCTTCACGCCGGTCATGATGGCGGACAGGGCCGCGCGGTCGATCACGCGCGTCAGGCGCATCATGATCGCGTTCGCCTTGTTGTACTTGTCGACCAGGTCGCCCAGCGCGCCGTCGGTGATCGCCTCGGCGCCTTCCTTCGGCAGCAGCGCGGCGCCGTTCAGGGCGAAGCGCATCATGTAGCTCGCTTCTTCGACGTCGTCCTTCAGGTAGCGCTCGTCGCGGCCGGCTTTCACTTTGTACAGCGGCGGTTGCGCGATGTAGATGTGGCCGCGTTCGACCAGCTGCGGCATCTGGCGGTAGAACAAGGTCAGCAGCAGGGTGCGGATGTGGGCGCCGTCGACGTCCGCGTCGGTCATGATGATGATGCGGTGGTAGCGCAGCTTGTCGACGTTGAACTCGTCCGGGCCGATCGACGTGCCCAAGGTCGCGATCAGCGTCGTGATCTGCTCGGACGACAGCATCTTCTCGAAGCGCGCCTTTTCCACGTTCAGCACCTTGCCGCGCAGCGGCAGGATGGCCTGGAACTTACGGTCGCGACCCTGCTTGGCGGAACCGCCTGCGGAGTCACCCTCGACGATGTACAGCTCGGCCAGCGCCGGGTCGCGTTCCTGGCAGTCGGCCAGCTTCGACGACAGGCCCAGGCCGTCCATCACGCCCTTGCGGCGGGTGAGGTCGCGGGCCTTGCGGGCCGCTTCGCGCGCGCGCGCGGCTTCCACGATCTTGCCGCAGATGATCTTGGCGTCGTTCGGCTTTTCCATCAGGAAGTCGGTGAGCGTCTTCGCCACGATCTCTTCGACCGGGCCGCGCACTTCCGACGACACGAGCTTGTCTTTCGTTTGCGACGAGAACTTCGGCTCAGGCACTTTTACGGACAGCACGCAGGTGAGACCCTCGCGCATGTCGTCGCCCGAGATCTCGACCTTGGCCTTCTTGGCGAAGTCGTTCTCGTCGATGTATTTGTTGATCACGCGCGTCATCGCCGCGCGCAGGCCCGTCAGGTGGGTGCCGCCGTCGCGCTGCGGGATGTTGTTCGTGAAGCAGAGCACTTGCTCGTTGTACGCGTCGTTCCACTGCATCGACACGTCCACGGAGACATTGGTGCCGTTTTCCGACATACGGTCGCCCGTTGCCTGGAACACGGTCGGGTGCAGGACGGTCTTGGCCTTGTTGATGTACTCGACGAAGCCGCGGGTGCCGCCTTCGAACGCGAATACTTCTTCCTTGCCGGTGCGCTGGTCGGAGAGCTTGATGTTGACGCCGTTGTTCAGGAACGAGAGTTCGCGGATGCGCTTCGACAGGATCTCGTAATGGAACTCGACGTGCGTGAAGATTTCCTCGTCGGCCCAGAAGTGGACTTCGGTGCCGCGCTTGTCGGTGTCGCCCATGATTTTCATCGGGGAGACTTCCACGCCGTCGACGACTTCGATGATGCGGTCCAGCGGGACGCCGCGCGAGAATTCCAGCTGGTGCACCTTGCCGTTCTGGCGCACGGTGACGCGCAGCAGTCTCGACAGCGCGTTCACGCAGGACACACCCACGCCGTGCAGGCCGCCCGACACTTTATAGGCGTTCTGGTTGAATTTACCGCCGGCGTGCAATTCCGTCAGGGAGATCTCGGTCGCCGAGCGCTTCGGCTCGTGCTTGTCGTCCATCTTGATGCCGGTCGGGATGCCGCGGCCGTTGTCGGTGATCGAGATGGAATTGTCGGAATGGATCGTGACGTGGATTTCGGAGCAGAAGCCGGCCAATGCCTCGTCGATCGAGTTATCGAGCACCTCGAACACCAGGTGATGCAGGCCGGTGCCGTCCGACGTGTCGCCGATGTACATGCCCGGACGCTTGCGTACCGCTTCCAGGCCTTCCAGAATCTGGATCGACGAGGCGCCGTACTCTTCCGCCTTGGCAGGGGAGGATTCCAAAACTGCTTGAGTGTTCTCGGACATGACTGCTTTCTCAAATAACGTGTAAATCAGACGGGCGGGCGACGGGCCAGCTGTCTAGATCGTCAATCAATACGGGGAGCGAACTTGGGTTCCCGCCTTCGCGGGAACGACGGGGTGAGGCACGCGGCCTCAAAACCGTCGTTCCCGGCACTGCCGGGACCGACTCCCTGCGCAGGCAGGGACCCAATCACCACTTGAATCCCCGCACAACAGGACGAATATATGGGCGTTTCGCCCTAATTAAATACGCATCGGCATGACGACATACTTGAAGTCGCCATTTTCCGGAATCGACATCAGCGCCGACGAATTCGAATCGCCCAGCGAGATGTTCACCTGGTCGCACTTCAGGTTGTTCAGCACGTCCAGCAGGTACGTGACGTTGAAGCCGATGTCGATCGTGTCGCCGCCATAGTCGATTTCCAGTTCTTCCACCGCTTCTTCCTGGTCGGCGTTGGTCGAGCTGATCTTCATCGAACCGGGCGAAATCATGCAGCGCACGCCCTTGAACTTGTCGCTCGTCATGATCGCGGCGCGCTGCAGCGAACGCAGCAGTTCGTCGCGGCTGATCGTGAAGTCGTTCTTGTAACCCTTCGGGATCACGCGGGTGTAATCCGGGAACTTGCCTTCGACCAGTTTCGAGACCAACTCGATGTCGGCGAACGTCAGCTTGACCTGCGAGGCGGCGATGTCCAGGCGGACTTCGTCGTCGCTTTCTTCCAGCAGGCGCTGCAGTTCCAGGATGGTCTTGCGCGGGATGATCACTTCCTGGCGCTCGAACGTCTGCTCGGCCGTCACCTGGGAAAATGCCAGGCGGTGGCCGTCGGTGGCGACGGCGATCACGTTGTTACCGTCCAGCACCAGCAGCAGGCCGTTCAGGTAGTAGCGGATGTCTTGCTGGGCCATCGCGAAGTGCACCATGTTGAACAGGTGCTTCAGCGTTTTCTGCGGCAGCGTAACGGTCGCGTTGTAGCTGTCGGCCACGGATACGGTGGGGAATTCCTCGGCCGCGAGGGTCTGCAGCGCGAAGCGCGACTTGCCGCTCTGGACGGTCAGGCGCTTGTTCAGCAGGGTCATCGTGACGTCGCCCGATTCGGGCAGGGCGCGCAGGATGTCGAGCAGCTTGCGCGCCGCGACGGTCGTGCCGGTCTCTTCAGGACCCGAACCGATGTTGGCCAGGGTCGTGATCTGCACCTCGGTGTCGGTCGACAGGAACGAGACGCTTTCGCCATTCTTGCGGATGAGGATATTGGCCAGAATCGGCATGGTGTGCCGACGCTCGACAATACCACTCACGAT
>Ga0187844_10000899_pt1 | contig 23202 bp, 21 predicted proteins | sample SpaLakP09_SKY_50_FD_134517 | JGI IMG/M metagenome (GOLD analysis project Ga0187844, IMG submission 134517) | Oligotrophic lake water microbial communities from Sparkling Lake, Wisconsin, USA - SP09_SKY_50 | ecosystem: Environmental > Aquatic > Freshwater > Lake | place: USA: Sparkling Lake...
GTGCTCGAGGCCATGAAGATGCAGAACATCATCCGCGCCGAGCGCGACGGCACCGTCAAGGCCGTCAACGCCAGGGCCGGTGACCCCGTCGCCGCCGATCAGGTCCTTGTGGAGTTCAACTGAGGCGCGTGTTATCGCCCAGGTGGAATCTGAGGGCGCGCGATGACCGTTTGGCGTGAGTATTTCGGCATTACGGGTCGGCTCCGTCGCCGTGACTACTGGCTGCGCTGGATCATTTCGGTCGTGGTGATCACGATCCTGGACGTCATCGCCAGTCTGCTCCTGGGGCAATCGGAGGGCTACTGGCCCGCCAATCCGGTCAGTTGGGCGCTGTGGCTCGTGTCGTTCTGGGTCGGGCTCGCCCTGATGGTCAGACGACTACATGACCGCAACAAGGGGCCGGTCTGGATCCTCGTCTACAACATTCCGGTCATCGGCTGGATCTGGTGCGTTGTTGAAATAGGCTTTCTGGACGGCACGCCGGGCCCCAATCGCTATGGCCCTTCGCCCAAGGGCGTCGCTGCGGCGTCGTCAGTTGCGCCGACGCTCGTCGAGTAGCGCTCTTCCGCCGTCGCGACCTAGGCCCTAGATTGGTTCTGTCGGCGCGAGGTCGACTCGAAGAGGGCAAGATGAACGGTCGAAGTGAATGGGCGGAACTGTTCCTGTCGTCGAACGGGCGGCTGTCGCGGACGCCGTTCCTGATCGCCGCTGCGGTGCTGATCGGCGTGGCCACGCTCTATGAGGCGATCGCCAATCATGTCCTGCACCTGCTGACCGGGTGGTTCGTCTATCCGCCGCTGATGTTTTCGACCGTTTGCCTGCTGTCCAAGCGCCTGCACGACCGGGGCCGTTCGGGCTGGTGGGCGGCGCTGATCCTGATGGCTATCGTCGCGGTCTGGCCGCAGCCGGAGCACTATCTGGATTTTGTGTTCTCGCTGGTCATCCTGTGGGCCATTGTCGAACTGGGCGTGATGGGGGGCGAGCAGGGGGCCAACCGCTATGGTCCGCCGCCCTTGAAGCCCGTTTCGATCTAGGGGTTCTGCCCCCCGTCCTGGCGGCGGGCGTCAGACCGGCGCAGCCACGTCCTCGACCGGTCCGAACACCCTCTGGAAGCCGGCCTTCAGCGCAGCGTCCGCCTCGTCCATCGTCACAGGCAACCCGAGGTCGACCAGGCTGGTCACCCCATGCTCGGTCTGGCCGCACGGTACGATGCCGGAGAAGTGGCCGAGGTCCGGCTCCACGTTCAGGCTGATGCCGTGGAAGCTGACCCATTTGCGCAGCTTGACGCCGATGGCGGTGATCTTGTCCTCGCGCGACCAGCCGGCACCCTTGCGCTCGACCCAGACCCCGACCCGGCCCTCGCGCATTTCGCCGACGACGTTGAACCCGGCCAGGGCCTCGATGATCCAGGCCTCGAGGCCGGCGACAAAGGCCCGGACATCGCGGCTCCGCCGGGTCAAGTCCAGCATCACATAGGCCACCCGCTGACCGGGCCCATGATAGGTGTACTGGCCGCCGCGCCCGCTCTCGAAGACCGGGAAGCGGTCGGGCTGGATCAGGTCGGCCGCCTTGGCCGAGATCCCGGCCGTATAGAGGGGCGGATGCTCCAGCAGCCAGACCAGTTCGCCCGCCGTGCCCTCGGCAATGGCGGCGGCGCGGGCCTCCATGGCGGCAACGGCTGCCGGGTAGGAGACGTAACCGGTCGAAACCGCCCACCCGACCGGGGCCTCGTCCAGCCGCCGGATCGAAGGTGCGCCTTTGTTTTCAACGCTTAACGGGAGATCAAGCATACGGCCCTATTCTTGCATTCTCGAACTCGCGACCAAGAATGGTCGAGAGTCGATTCAGGGGCCTTAGTTCGTGAGCCAGGTCAACGCCGTCAATGTCGAGATCTCCGTTCTTCTGGGGCGCTCGATCCTGCCCATGCAGCAATTGCTGCGCATGGGACGTGGCGCGGTGATCCCGCTGGACGCCAAGACCAATGACGAGGTCTGGATCCTGGCCAACAACCATCCCATCGCCCGGGGCGAGATCCAGATCAGCGACGACCGGATCGCGATCCAGGTCACCCGCGCCGCCGATGTCTACGACTATATGGCCGGCGGAAGCTGAGGTTTGGCACGAAGTTCGATTTAGACGAACTCGGCCCTTTCCAAATCAAACTCAGTTTGCTACCTGCCGCCCCTCACCACGAGCGGTCGTGGCGGAATTGGTAGACGCGCAGCGTTGAGGTCGCTGTGGGGCAACCCGTGGAAGTTCGAGTCTTCTCGACCGCACCAGGTGAACAAGAGTAGGGCGTGCCCGGCGAAATCGGTTTCCGACTCGCTGGGCGCGCTCTAATCGTTTCCGGGCTTGGCTTTCGCAGCGGCGGCCAGCCCCCGACAGCCGGAACACGCCCGCGAATTCAAGCCGCAAGCTCAGGAGGCCCCCATGACCCGGGACATCGCCGAACTGAACGACGAACGGCTTGACGAGAATCCCTTCCCCCGGTCCGCGACCGCCGAGGATCTCGAAGACCTCGCCCTTGGCGACGACTACGCGCTCAATCCCGAATATGTTGAAATGGTCGTTGACGCGGCCGACAGCGGTAATACCGAGCGCCTGCGGGAGCTGGTCGGCGCTCTGGATCCCGCAGACGTCGCCGACCTGATGGGCTTCCTGTCGGCCGGCTATCGCGAGGAGGTGATTCCGCTCCTCGACCCGGAGGCTCTGGGCGAGATCATCGCCGAACTGGAAGACAACATCCGCGAGGAGGTCCTGGAGGCCACCTCGTCGGTGACCCTGGCCCGGGCACTCGAGGAACTGGATACCGACGACGCCGCCGACGTCATCGACGACCTGGACGATACCCGGCGGTTCCAGGTGCTGGCCGCCATGGACGAGACCGACCGAGCCGCCATCGAGACGACCCTGTCCTACGAGGACGAGACCGCCGGCCGCCTGATGCAGCGGGAGTTCCTGGCGGCTCCGGAGTTCTGGAGCGTCGGCCATACGATCGACCACGTCCGAGAGGCCGGGGTCTCGCTGCCCGAGCTGTTCTTCGACGTCTATGTCGTCGATCCGACCTACAAGCCCGTCGGGGCCATTCCGATCAGCCTGCTGCTGCGCAGCCGCCGCGAGACCCGCCTTTCGGAGCTGATGGAGGCGGTTACCGAAATCGGTGTCGGGATGGACCAGGAAGAGGTCGCCTACATCTTCGACAAGTATCACCTGATCAGCGCGCCGGTCGTGGAGGCCGGAGGGCGCCTGGTGGGTCAGATCACCGTTGACGACATCGTCGGCGTTATCCGTGAAGAGGCCGAGGAGGACATCCTGGCCCTGGCCGGTGTGACCGTGGCAGGCCGGGACGCGACCGTGGTCGACATCGTCCGCTCGCGCCTGCCCTGGCTGATGCTGAACCTCTGTACGGCCACGGTGGCCGTGAGTGGGGTTGCGGTGTTCAAGGACGAGATCGCCAAACTTGTGGCGCTGGCGATCCTGATGCCGATCGTCTCATCGCTGGGCGGCAATGCCGGAACCCAGACCCTGGCCGTGGCCGTACGGGCCCTGGCCAGCAAGGAACTGACTACGGCCAATGCCCGCCGCATCGTGCTGCGCGAGCTGTCGGTCGGCCTGGTCAATGGTCTGTGCCTGGCCCTGCTGCTCGGCGGCGCGACCTGTATGCTGTTCGGGCCCGAGGACCATCATGGCAAGCTGGCCATCACCGTCGGTCTGGCCCTGGTCGCCAACATCTTCATGGCCGCCGTAGGCGGCATTCTGGCCCCACTGGCGCTGGAAAAGATGGGGCGCGACCCGGCCGTATCGTCGTCGATCTTCGTAACCTTCCTGACGGACTTCACGGGCTTCTTCGCGGTTCTGCTGATCGCAGCCCTGCTGATGCACTGACCCTGCGGCCCACCATTTGAACCGGAAGCCGGCAGGCCGGCGGGTTACCCCGGGCGGCCCCTATCTTGCGAGACGAGACGCGAACGCATCCGCGTCTGTTTCAAATTGGGTCATTCCTCGCGATGAAGCCGCGTCATCAGGTCTCCCGCGCCGCCGTCGACCTCATCAAGAGGTTCGAAGGCTATCGAATGAAGGCCGCCCAGCTCCCCGACGGGCGCTGGACGATCGGCTATGGCCACACCCTGACAGCGCGTGAAGGCGCAACGGTCTCGGAAAAGGACGCCGAGGCGCTCCTTCTCTACGATCTCATCTCCGTCGCCCATGCGGTGAACGAGCATACCTACGCCCCCCTGAACCAGAACCAGTTCGATGCGCTGACCTGCTTTGCCTTCAACATCGGCGTGAGCAGCTTCACGCGCTCGGGCGTCCTGCGCCGGATCAATGAAGGCTCGCTGCTTCAGGCCGCCTGCGCCATGGAGATGTGGCGCAAGGCCGATTTCGAGGGCGAGCGCATCGTCATCGACGCCCTGGTCCGCCGGCGTTCGGCCGAGAAGGCCCTGTTCCTGTCGCCGCCGGATGGCGTCTGGATCGCTTCGCCCACGCCGGTCCTGACGCCCAAGGTTGACTATGATGCCGCCTGCAGCGTGCCCCGTCAGACCCCGGCCGCCGTCACGACGCGCTTCGAGGGCGACAAGGCCCTGGTTGAGCGGGAAGATGGCCTGCCGCTCGAACCGGCATCGGCCGACGATGATGGCCCTACGGCCAGCGAGAAGGCCGCTGCGGCGGTCAGCGCGCGCCTGGAAGCCATCCTGCCCGATGTTCCGGTAGTGCCGGTGCCCGCGAACGTTTCGGTTCGCGACGACCTCGGCCTTCCCGAGCCGCCGGCTCCGGTCCCGCCGGTGGTCGCCGAGGCCGCGCCTTTGGCCGTACAGTATCAAGAGACGGCCCCTGAGCCCGTGGCCCCGGTCCAGCCTGAGGTGCGGCCCGCGCCCGATCAGGTATTCCGTCTGACGCCCGATCCGGTGCCGGAGGTGCAGTCGTTTGTATCCTCCACACCTTTCCCGGCACCCTATGCACCGCCTGTGGCCGAACCGTCCCTTTTTGAGACAGTCGCGCCGAACCGTTCTTCGGTCTTCAATCTCGGTGGGTTCTCCACCAGCGAAGACGTGGCCCTGAGTGCGATGGACGTTCCGTTCGTGGAGGCCGAGACGCCCCGGTTCGGCAACTTCAGTCTGCTGGTCAGCCTCGGTATCCTGGGCCTGGCGATGTTCAGCGGCGGCGTCCTGTGGATCCTGACGGTTGCCTCCGGGCCGGGACTGTCCCAGGTGAAGCTGTTCGGCTACGGGGCCAGCATGATCGGCGCGATCTGCTTTGTGGTGGCAGCCTATCTGCTGCTGCGCCGTCTGGCCGGACCCGACGAGACCGGCGAAGCCTAGTTTCCAAAGGTTCGAACTCAGCCGCATGAAACGCCCGCAGGTCTGCTTGATCTGCGGGCGTTTGTGCTATGGAGTGCAGCATGATGACAAATTCCGCACCCTCGATGGACTTCGCGCTGGGCGAAACGGCTGACGCGATTCGAGACACCACCGCGCGCTTCGCCGCCGATCGCATCGCGCCGATCGCCGCCAGGATCGACGAGACCAACACCTTTCCCCGGGAGCTTTGGGTTCCGATGGGGGATCTTGGCTTGCACGGGATCACGGTCGAAGAGGAATTCGGGGGGCTGGGCCTCGGCTACCTTGAGCATGTCGTGGCCATGGAGGAGGTATCCCGGGCCTCGGCTTCGGTCGGTCTGTCCTACGGCGCGCACTCCAATCTCTGCGTCAACCAGATCCGCCGCTGGGGCACACCCGCGCAGAAACATCGCTATTTGCCCAAGCTGATCAGCGGCGAGCACGTCGGTTCCCTGGCCATGAGTGAGGCCGGGTCCGGTTCGGACGTCGTGTCCATGAAGTTGCGGGCAGAGCTGAAGGGCGACCGCTACGTTCTGAACGGCACCAAGTTCTGGATCACCAACGCGCCCCATGCCGATACCCTGGTCGTCTACGCCAAGACCAGCGAGCGCGGCATCACGGCCTTTCTGATCGAGAAGGGCATGAAGGGCTTCAGCGTGAGCAAGAAGCTCGACAAGATGGGCATGCGCGGCTCTGACACCGCCGAACTGGTGTTTGAGGACTGCGAGGTCCCTGAGGACAATGTCATGGGGCCGGTCGGCGGTGGCGTCGGCGTTCTGATGAGCGGGCTCGACTATGAGCGGGCCGTGCTGGCCGCTGGGCCTCTGGGCCTCATGCAGGCCTGTATGGATGTGGTCCTGCCCTATGTGCGCGACCGCAAGCAGTTCGGTCAGGCGATCGGCTCGTTCCAGCTGATGCAGGGCAAGGTGGCCGACATGTACGTCGCCCTGAACTCGGCCCGGGCCTATGTCTATTCGGTCGCGCGGGCCTGCGATGCGGGCAAGACTACACGGTTTGATGCGGCCGGCGCGATCCTCCTGGCCAGCGAGAACGCCGTGAAGATCTGCCTTGAGGCCATCCAGGCCCTGGGCGGCGCGGGCTATACGCGCGAGTGGCCCGTCGAGCGTTTCCTGCGGGACGCAAAGCTTTATGACATCGGGGCCGGGACCAACGAGATCCGCCGGTTCCTGATCGGTCGTGAACTGGTCGGCGGCTAGCCTGGCCGCCGGTCAGGCCGGCGTCGATTCGCTTCCGGACATGAAAAAGGGCCGCCCCTGAGAGGGCGGCCCTTCCATCGTCGAAACCGCTTCGCAGCGGTGTGACTTGAACCTCGCGTTTCAGCGCCCTTAGGCGGAGACCTCGCGTTTCAGGCCCCAGGTCACAACATGCGACCGCGGTGGGAGACAATGAGACACTGGATCACCTCCTTTCAGTTGTTGAACAACACGGGAGGAGTATGCGCGCGCTTTTCAAGCCTTGGGAAGAGGGCAGGGGCGCGGCGGGGAGTCGCGGTCTCAGAGGCCTGGGTCAGGACACCAGCATCTTGATGCCGACAACCACCGCTGCCCAGAACAGCATGTTCCCACCCAGCACCATCGGGCGCAGGAGCGAAAAGCGGTGATGGGCCGGCATGAAGCTCGCCGATTTCGACCGGCGATCCATAACCATGACGAGTTTGGCGGCTTGTTGCATTGTGAGCGTCCTTCCCTTGGGCCCCTCTTCAGGAGGCCCGAATTAGATATAGGGTAAATAGTGGATAAACAAAGGGGTGTGGTAGCAATTTTCGCCAATTCTGGGTGCCAATTGTCGCACCCATCATCATATGCCCCAATTTCCCTTAATTGCCGGAACAAAATGCCTCAATTCGTGGAAAATATCTCGTATTGGGGATTAAAATTGCGTCAAAGTATCGACAATTTTTGACGCTGCTGTAAAAAATGCTGCACCTGCGGTTGGGTTTGCGGCCATTTTTGACGCGAACGTCGATATTATTTCTCGCGTACGAGGGGAATCGAGCGTGCTGGTTTGCGGTCACATTGCTGACCGTTGCGGTCTTGGGGGCCGGGCCGCCAGCGAAGATGACCGCCACATTTTCCCCGTGGAATGGTTGCGCAGGCGATTGCGCAACGAGACTTTCGGTCAAATTGGACCATCTGCGGCATGCTTTGTCCCTTGCCTGGCGGACAGGATCCGTGGGCCGCCAAGCCTGTGGTCGCCGCAAGGTCGCCGGCTGAATGGTCGCCTGAACGGCGAGTGGCCCCTGCAAGCTTCATTGCAGGTGACCTTGTAGACTCTCAATGCACCGCCTTTTGTTTAGCCGTGCGCTCATCCCAATCAATAATTGTCCTCACTCGAGCTTACTCTGATTTTTACTGATGCAAGACTTCAGTCGAGGCTATGGGAGCGTCCTCGTCGGGTACCAAACTCTGGCAGTATCATCTTGCAAGGACTGCCCGGCATTTTCGTCAGCTTGCTGACTTTCGCGGGGCGGGCTTGTGCGGGCTCTGGCGGCTCGGGCAGGACGGGGTGTCAGCTGATCGATAGGCCGGTTGTCGCAACGGACGACCTTATGCCTTCGGTGGAGCGTTTCTGGCGTTGAGGGCGCGCTCGACCAGGCTGGGGCGGCGGCGAAGGTCCGCCACCGGACGCTCAAGGGCATCCAGTACGATCGAGGCGGCGAGTTTGCCGGCGCTCACGGCGGGGGCGAAAGCCTTCCAGTCGCGAATGTCGATCCGGTCGAGGCGGGGGGTGATCAGGACATCCGAGGCCTCACGGCTCGCCGTCAGGTCCCGTCCGGTGGAGACGGTCGCCGCGCGCATGAGCAGGGCGACGATCGGCGGGCCCTTGCGCCATTCACCCGACCAGAACCAGCGCCAGAGGGACGGAGGCGTAACGACATCCTCGTCTGTGATGCTACGCCCACGCGTCACATCGACCCCGATGATCGGGCCCAGTTGAAAGGCGCGCATCACGTCGGCCGGAAAGTTCTTCATCACGGCCCCGTCCACGAGAACGGCACCGTTCTCGCAGACCGGCGGCAACACGCCGGGCAGGGCGATGGAGGCTCTCAGGGCATGCTGAAGCTCGCCGCGACGATGCAGTTGGTAGGATCCCGAGGTCAGGTTTGACGACACGCAGAAGAACGGCAGCCAGAGGTCGCTGATCTGTATGTCCCCGAAATGCTCGGCGAGCCTGGCCTTGACCTTGTCGCCACGGGTCATGGCGATCAATGGAAAGGCGATATCGTCGACCGGGCTGGACTCGACAAAGGCCTTGCGAATCCGGCGTTCCATTTCGCCGTCATCCCAGCCCATGGCCAGGCCTGCGGCGATGACCGCGCCCATTGACGCGCCGCCGACGAAGTCGATGGGAATGCCGCGCTCGCGCAGGGCCTCGATCGCGCCGATATGGGCATAGGCACGGGCGCCACCGCCGGACAGGACCAGCCCCACGGACTGGCCCGTCAGCACGCGGGCGATCCGCTGCACGTCGGCCATGCCGTTTTCGCGCAGGTGGAACAGGCGGGCGGCCTGGGTGGCCTGCATCCAGGCCTCCGACCCCGCCGGTTGCCGGATGTCGGCGGGCTGCAGCAGGATCAGATCGACCAGCCGCTGCGTCTGCAGGGGGCCGGAGGCGTAGGAGGGCACTTCGCCAGGCGGGAGACGGTCGCCGCGTCCGACGCGGAACAGTCGATCGACCTGACGGCCGACCACGTGTTTCCAGGCTGTCTCGTCGGCCTCCGCCACATAGAGCACGAAGTCATGGTCGCGCTCGACGTGCGAGAACCACTCTGTCGGTGCCGACTGCGACTCACTGCCCTCGACGGTGACCGAATAGCCCAGGGTTTCCATGGCGCGGCCGATCCGTTCGACCACCGGCCGGATGGCGGCTCCCGGCTCAACCGCGATAAAACCGAAGACGGACGGATCGCCAACGGCGGCATGCGTCTGGGCCTGCCGGGCGCGCTGGATCATCAGACGCGACAGTTCCAGCATCACTGTTGGATCGCCTTCGGCGGCGCTAAAGAAGTCGGCCTGCGGCAAGGCGAGGATTTCGCTGTCCCGCAGGGCGACCAGATTGGCAGAATGCGGCATGCCTCCGATCAGCGCCATTTCGCCGGCCGGCTCGCCAGGGCGGATCACCCCCAGGAACTGAGGCTCCTGACCCTCGTCCCGACGAAAAGCCCCCAGGCGGCCGGTCCGAAGGAAATACAGCTGATCGGCCGCCTCGCCGGGCCCATAGAGGGTCGCGCCGCCCGGCAATGAAAACCAGGTCGCCCTTCCGTCACGCCGTTCACGGGCGAACAGGCGCGCCAGGGCCGAGTCGTTAAAGGTATCGAGCGGAGTTCCCACGGGCTTGACGCTAACGTGGATGGCAAGACTTGACCATCAGCCTCCAATCGGTGCGACTACAACACCCCCGCCGATCCGAATTTCGGAGGGATTTTGCTGATTTGTGCAATGCGGCAGGTAAAACAACTACCTTCCGGGTTGGAATGGAAAAGGCTATGCCTCGCCTATGCCGAAACTGAACTCCGTTATCGACCCGTCCAGCGCGACATTCGCGCGCAACGCCGCGCATAATCGTGCCCTGGTCCAGGACCTGCAGGGTCGGGTTGCCGAGGCCGCCCTCGGCGGGCCGGAAGCAACGCGGCAGCGCCATCTGGCCCGCGGCAAGCTGCTGCCACGCCAGCGCGTCGAGCGCCTGCTGGATCCGGGCTCGCCGTTCCTCGAAATCGGCCAGCTGGCGGCCTGCGACCTCTATGACGGCGAGGCCCCCGGCGCGGGCGTCATCACCGGCATCGGCCGGGTCTCGGGTCGGGAGGTGATGATCGTCGCCAACGATGCGACGGTCAAAGGCGGTGCCTATTTCCCGATGACCGTGAAGAAGCATCTTCGCGCCCAGGAGATCGCTGCCCAGAACCGTCTCCCCTGCGTTTACCTGGTCGACAGCGGCGGCGCGAACCTGCCGCACCAGGCCGAGGTCTTCCCGGACCGCGACCATTTTGGTCGCATCTTCTTCAACCAGGCCCGGATGAGCGCGGCGGGCATTGCCCAGATCGCCTGTGTCATGGGCTCCTGTACCGCTGGCGGGGCCTATGTGCCGGCCATGAGCGACGAGACGGTCATCGTGCGCGACCAGGGCACGATCTTCCTGGCCGGGCCCCCGCTGGTGAAGGCTGCGACCGGTGAGGTCATCAGCGCCGAGGAGCTGGGCGGAGCCGATACCCACGGCCGGCGCTCGGGGGTGGTCGACCACGTTGCTGAAAATGACGAGCATGCCCTGGAGATCGTCCGCTCCATCGTCGCCAACCTCAACACCACCAAGCCGGCGGAGATGGTGATCGCCGACGCCCGGCCGCCGCTCTACGACGCCGAGGAGCTGTACGGCATCATTCCGACCGATGTCCGTGCGCCCTATGATGTGCGTGAGGTCATAGCCCGGATCGTTGATGCCAGTGCCTTTGACGAGTTCAAGGCCCTGTACGGGACGACCCTGGTCTGTGGTTTTGCCCGCATCTGGGGTCAGCCGGTGGCGATCCTGGCCAACAATGGTGTGCTGTTCAGCGAGAGCGCCGTGAAGGGCGCGCACTTCATAGAACTGGCCTGCAAACGCAAGATTCCACTGGTCTTTCTGCAGAACATCTCGGGCTTCATGGTCGGCGGAAAGTACGAAGCCGGCGGCATTGCCAAGGACGGGGCCAAGCTGGTCACGGCCGTTGCCTCGGCCGAGGTGCCCAAGTTCACCGTCCTGATCGGCGGCAGCTTCGGGGCCGGCAATTACGGCATGTGCGGTCGGGCCTACAGCCCGCGTTTCCTGTTCACCTGGCCCAACAGCCGCATCAGCGTGATGGGGGGCGAGCAGGCCGCCAGCGTTCTGGCCACCGTCCACCGCGACGCCGCCAAATGGACCAATGAGGAGGCCGAGGCGTTCAAGGCTCCGATCCGCCAACGCTACGAGGACGAAGGTATTCCCTACCATGCGACCGCGCGGCTGTGGGATGACGGGATCATTGATCCGGCTCAAACCCGTGACGTCCTGGGTCTGGCCATATCGGCCAGCCTGAACGCGCCCATCCCGGAGACGACGTTCGGCGTATTCCGGATGTAGGCAAACGAGGCCGTCGCCTCGCACGTTGCGCCTAAGCTGCACTGCCTCGCCAGACCCCAGGAAGGCCAAGACCGATGACCAACCCGATCGCTGACCCCATTGTCGAAGTTCCCGACTCCGACGCCATGAGCCCTCTCGTCCACCTGGAGAGCACGCCTGAGGGCGCTGTGACCGTCTGGATCAATCGTCCCGAAAAGAAGAACGCCTTCGATGCGGCGACCATCGCCGCGCTGCATCAGGCGTTCGAGACCCTGCATGGGGCCGAAGGGGTTCGGGTCGTCTTCCTGCGCGGCGTCGGTGGGGCGTTCAGCGCCGGGGCTGACCTCGGCTGGATGGCCGATGCCATCGACTGGAGTGAAGATGACAACCGCCTGGACGCCCTCGAACTGGCGCACATGCTCAAGGCGCTGCACGACATACCGGCCCTGACGGTGGCCCTGGTCGAAGGGCCTGCCTTCGGTGGCGGGGCCGGGCTGGTTGCGGCCTGTGACCATGCGATGGCCAGCAGCGACGCCCGGTTCAGCTTCTCGGAGGTCAAGCTGGGCCTGACCCCGGCCACCATCAGCCCCTATGTCATCGCGGCGCTCGGACCGCGTACAGCCAAGCTGCTGTTCGCGACCGGCCGTGTGTTCGATGCTGACGCCGCCTGGAGCTACGGCCTCGTCGACGAAGTGTTTGACGACGCGGCCGGCCTCGAAGCGGCCCGGGACGCCCTGGTCGAAGAGATGGTGCCGTGCGCCCCCGGCGCGATCGGCGACGCCAAGGCCCTGGTCAATGATTTCGCGGGTCAGAAACTCGACAGGGGCCTGATCGAAGAGACTGCCAGGCGCATTGCGCGCCGTCGCGTGTCGGACGAGGGGCAAGAAGGCGTGCGCGCATTCCTCGGTCGTCGTAAACCGGCCTGGTCAATCTAGGCGCGATTCACGACGCGAATGCAGGGACCGGGGGCGGTATGACGGGTGAACTCGAGGCGGCGGCGGCGGACTCCATTACGGACGCCTTCCGGCCCAGAAATAAAAGGCCGTTCGACCGGCAGGGCGAGCCTTGCGCCAACTGCGCGGCACCGCTTGAGGGGTGGTACTGCTATTCCTGCGGGCAGAACGCCGACACCCATCACCGCACGATCCTGCACCTGATCTGGGAAGCCATCGAGGGGATGTTCCACCTCGATGGCCGCCTGGCGCGCACCCTGCCGCTGATGTTTTTCAGGCCCGGCGTCCTGGCCAAGGACTATATGGAAGGCCGGATCGCGCGGCATGTGCCGCCATTCCGCACCTTCCTGGTCGCCCTGCTGCTGTTCATCTTTGCGGCCGAGCACGCGATCCATAACCTCAAGCACCACGTGGAAGAGCAGAACCACGAGCGCGCCGCCGTCCTGGCCACGCCGCAGGGCCGCCTGAGCGAGGCGAACAAGCTGCGTGCCGATGCGCTCAGGGTGCGGGACGAGGGCCTTGCGGAACTGGCGTCGACGCGGGCCAGCGATCTCAAGGAGCCCGACGGGGACAAGGCCGCGATCAACAAGGCCTACGAAGAGCAGGTTCGGCGGGTTCGGGCTGAATATGCTGCGGCCGAGACTGAAGCCCTGGCGCTACAAAACAACCCCAAGGCGGGCGAGGAACTGCTCGCGCGTGACGAAACCACGCGTCGGAAAGCCGCCGAGACCGTGCGGACGATGCCGCTGGACGGCACCCCTGAGGAAATCCAGGCCCACGCCGCCAAGCTGGGTGAAACCGGCGGCGCGTCCGTGAATGTCACGGCCAGTGAACCGAAGGTCCAGGTCCGGTCGTTTTTCGGCTCGGAGACCTGGTTCAAGGAGGGCCTCGCCAAGGCCCTCGAGAACCCGGAATACTATATGGTGGTGATGTTCGGCTGGGCCCACCGCCTGGCCGTGCTGCTGCTGCCGATCATCGGGCTGAGCCTGGCGCTGGTCTATGTCAACAGGCGCCAGTACTTCATCTATGATCACCTCCTGGTCGCGACCAACCTGCTGTCATTCTCGTTTCTGACCAACGCCATCGGCATGGTGCTGCCGTCGCCTTTGACCGTGCCCTGGTTCGTGATCCTGGCGTTCTGGACGCCCATTAACCTCTTCCAGACCCTTCGCGGGGGCTATGGCTCCACCATGGTCGGGGCCGTGTTCAAGACCCTGATCGTCTGGGTCATGAGCGTGTTCGCCTTCGTCCTGTTGCTCAGCCTCCTGCTGCTCTTTTCTCTTTCCCAGATTTAGGATCCGTCCTTTCCGTGATCGCTTCCGTCCTCATCGCCAATCGCGGCGAAATCGCCCGTCGGATCATCCGCACCGCCCAGGACCTGGGCGTGCGGACCATCGCCGTCTATTCCGAGGCCGATGCCGAGGCCCCGTTCGTGATGGAGGCCGACAGCGCCATCCTGATCGGCGCGGCCCCGGCGCGGGAGAGCTATCTCGTTCCGGAAAAGATCCTGGCCGCAGCGCGACAGATGGGGGCCGAGGCCATCCACCCCGGCTATGGCTTCCTGTCCGAGAACGCCGACTTCGCCCAGGCGGTGATCGACGCCGGTCTGGTCTGGATCGGTCCGCCGCCGTCGGCGATCCGGGCCATGGGTCTGAAGGATGCGGCCAAGTCGGTGATGATCGCCGCCGGCGTGCCGACGACCCCCGGCTATCTGGGTGAAGACCAGACCGTCGAACGGCTGTCGGTCGAGGCCGGCAAGATCGGCTATCCGGTCCTGATCAAGGCTGTGGCCGGTGGTGGCGGCAAGGGCATGCGCAAGGTGCTGGCGGCGGCCGACTTTGCCGAAGCCCTGGCCTCGTGCCGTCGCGAGGCCGCCGCCAGCTTCGGTGATGACCGGGTGTTGCTGGAAAAGTACGTCACGCGTCCCCGCCACATCGAGGTCCAGGTGTTCGGCGACAGCCACGGCAATGTCGTCCACCTGTTCGAGCGGGACTGCTCGCTGCAGCGCCGCCACCAGAAGGTCATTGAGGAGGCTCCGGCCCCCGGCATGGACGAGGCCACGCGAGAGGCCGTCTGCGCGGCGGCCGTCAAGGCGGCCCGGGCCGTTGGCTATGTCGGGGCCGGCACGGTCGAGTTCATCGCTGACGCCAGTGAAGGCCTGCGGGCCGACCGCATCTGGTTCATGGAGATGAACACCCGTCTGCAGGTCGAGCACCCGGTCACCGAGATGGTCACCGGCCAGGATCTGGTCGAGTGGCAGCTTCGCGTGGCCTCGGGCGAGCCGCTGCCGCTGAGCCAGGACGACATCACCCTGGACGGCTGGGCCATGGAGGCCCGCCTCTATGCCGAGAACCCCCAGACGGGGTTCCTGCCCAGCACCGGAAAGCTGAAGCATTTCCGGCTGCCGGAGGGCGATGTTCGAGTCGACAGCGCGGTCGAGGAGGGCGGTGAGGTCACCCCGTTCTACGATCCGATGATCGCCAAGCTGATCGCCCATGGCGTCGATCGCGAGGACGCCGCTGCGCGTTTGGCCGAGGCCTGTGGCCTGGTCGAGGTCTGGCCGGTCAAGACCAATGCCGCTTTCCTGGCCCGCTGTGCCAGCCATCCGGACTTTGTTGAGGGGCGGATCGATACCGGCTTCATCGAGACCCGGCTCGATGACCTGCTGGAGCGACCCTTCACCGACGCTCCGACGCTGGCCGCCATCGGTCAGCACCTGGAAGGGTTCATGGCCGCCGACGAGCCTCGCGCCGATCCGTTCGCCAGCGCGCCTTCGCGCCTGCTGGGCTTTCGGATGAACGGGCCGCGCGCTGCCATGGACCTGCCGATGCGCGTGGACGGCCGCAAGGTCCCGCTGCGCGTCGCGCTTGCAGGCGGGGCCGGCGATGACTGGTCCTGGGACATTACGGTTGAGGAGGGGCGGCCCCTGGATGACGTGGACGTCCTGCCGACCGTGCATGGGGACGGTCCGCTGGTCGTCTTCGAGGGCGGCGATGTCCAGACGTTCGAGTTCAACTACGAGGCCGGCACCAGCCAGTCTGCCGCCTCGGACGGGGCGATCCTGTCGCCCATGCCGGGCAAGATCGTCTCTGTCGTCGTTGAGGCCGGTCAGGCGGTCGTGAAGGGCCAGACACTGCTCACCCTCGAGGCCATGAAGATGGAGCACGCCCTGGCCGCGCCGTTCGACGGCGTGGTTTCGGAGCTGTCGGTCGAGGCCGGTGCACAGGTGAGTGAGGGGGTTGTACTGGCGCGACTGGATCCGGCGACCTAGGTAAGCGCCATGGCGCTTCACATGATCAAACTCGTCGTCGGCTGCGAGTCCATCGATGACCTCGTGGCCTGGCACACGGGTGATGACCGGTGGGTCATGCACACGCGCATGACACCCAAGCGCATCGACGAGATCCTCGACGGGGGCTCGCTCTATCGGGTCTTCAAGGGCCAGATCCTGTGTCGGCAGAGGATCCTGGCGATCGACACCGTGGGGGAGGGAGAGGCCAAACGCTGTGAAGTGACGGTGGATCCCCCGATCATCCGCGTGGTGCCCCAGCCCCGCCGGGCCTTCCAGGGCTGGCGCTATCTGCCGGCTGAAGACGCACCTGCCGATTTGAGCGACAGCGAGGCGTCCGAAATGCCTCATGAGCTGGCGAGGCAGTTGCGCGAGCTCGGGGCCTGGTAGGTTTGGACAAGTGCGGGTTGTGTAAGCAACCTCTAGACGTGTAACGCTGGCCACTCATCTGAGGACCTGCCTATGCGTGCCACCTATGCGTGGATTGGAGCGAGCGTGACGGCCTTTGCCCTGCTCGTCGGCCTGGCCGTGTCGCTCAGGCTGGTGGGCTAGCCGCCCCTTCCGCCTAGACCGGCATGTTGTCGATCAGCCGGGTCTTGCCCAGCCAGGCCGCGACCAGGATGCGGCCGGCCGCCGCGCCGAGGGGGCCAGGCCCCAGTTTCGACAGGTCGGAAGCCTCACGGATATCCAGATAGTCAATCTGCCCAAAGCCGGCCGCCGTCAGGGCCGCCTTGCCGGCGGCCTCGGCCTCGTCGATCCGGCCTCCGGCGGCAACCGCAGTTGCCGCCTCGCGCAGGGCCCGGGGCAGGGCCGCCGCGACCGCGCGTTGCTCGGGCGTCAGATAGGCATTGCGCGATGACAGGGCGAGCCCGTCCTCGGCCCTCGCAGTCGGGGCCGCGATGATCTCGACGGGAAGATCCAGGTCGAGCACCAGGCGCTTGATGACCTGAAGCTGCTGGTAGTCCTTCTCGCCGAACACGGCAAAGTCCGCCTGGGACTGGATCAGCAGCTTGGCGACGACGGTGGCGACGCCGCCGAAGAACTGCGGCCGGGCTGCGCCTTCCAGCGGGGCCGAGACCCCCGAGACATTGATCGCGGTCGAAAAGCCCGGGCGGTACATCTCTTCCGGCGTCGGGGCAAAAAGCAGGTCGCAGCCGACCGAGGCCAGCTTTTCGGCGTCGGCCGCCTCGCCGCGGGGGTAGGCGTCAAAATCCTCATGCGGCGCGAACTGCCGGGGATTGACGAAGACGCTGGCGACGGTCCGGGTCGCACGGGTCTGTCCGAGGCGGATCAGCGACAGGTGCCCGTCGTGCAACGCGCCCATGGTGGGGATAAGCGCGGTCTGCTCACCGGCGGCCTTCCAGGCAGCCACATGGGCGCGAAGCGCGCTGACGGTGCGAACGATGGTCAATGACGCCTGGGGCATCTGCGGCCTCTTGAGCAAACAGGCGAGGCTTATGGCCGAGGGGCGGGGCGACGTCCACCTTGCCGCACCGGTAGCGCTGGCGTTCGGTGACCTGCGACAAAAGGGCCTGTGGATCAACGTCATGACGGCTCGGTGCAAATGCCCGGGCCATGTTAACGTTTCGATAACCCGCGCGAGTCGCGGCAGGCTTAGGAGCGAGCGCATGGCCGAAACGCGCGTGATCGTTGTCGGGAACGAAAAGGGCGGGGCCGGCAAGTCGACCATCGCCGTACACCTCGTAACCGCCCTCCTGTACGGCGGTGCCAAGGTTGCGGTTATCGATCTGGACCTTCGCCAGTGCACCTCCATGCGGTTCTTCGAGAACCGTCGCACCTGGCTGGCCGACAAGAAGCTGAACCTGCCCGAGCCGCTGCAACTGCGCCTGAGCGAGGACGATGTGGCTCTGGCCGCCGCGCCGGACGAGGAGCAGATCGCCTGTTTCGAAGCCGCCTTCGCGCGCGGCCGGGAAGAAGCCGATTTCGTGCTGATCGACACCCCTGGCGGCGACACGGCGATCTCGCGCCTCGCGCATGGCCGGGCGGATCTGATTGTCACGCCGCTGAACGACAGCTTTGTCGACTTTGACATGCTTGGCCATGTCGACCCGGTGACCATGGAACTGACGACGCCGAGCCTTTACTCCCAGTCCGTCTGGGAAGCCCGGAAGGCACGGGCCATGAGCGGCCAGCGGCAGGCCCTGGACTGGGTTGTGCTGCGCAACCGTCTTGCGACGACCGAGGCCCGGAATCGCAAACGCCTGGAAGACCGGCTTACGGCCCCCGCCAAGCGGGTGGGCTTCCGCATGGGCCCGGGGCTTCGCGATCGCGTTATCTATCGCGAACTGTTCCCGTTCGGCCTGACCATCGCCGACCTTTCGCCCCAGGTCCGCCCGGTGCCGGTGTCGCTCCAGCACCTGGCGGCGCGTCAGGAACTGCGCGCCCTGATGCATTCGCTTGGTCTTTCGGCCTATTCCGGAGAAACTCTGCTCGCTGCCCAGTAGGGGTCCCGTCCGGGACCCGCGTCGGGTGCCTTCGGTACGGTGATGATCTATCTTTTGCTTGGCGCAGCCGTCTTGGCGTTCGTTTTCTGGGGTGGCCGTCGACCTCTTCTGAAGGGTGACGGCTGGCGCGTGGGCGCGGGTGTGTTCGCCCTCGTTGTCTTTGCTGCCGCGGCCTACACCACCATCCGGGGAAGCTGGGGAACCGGCATCGTGCTCGGCATCGTCGGGCTCTGGAGTGCCTCGGAGGCCCGTCGGCGGCCGGCGCTCCGGCGCGCGCAGCCTCCAGCCGCTCTTGCCCAGAGCCTGACGGAGGCCCGATCCATTCTGGGGGTTGGTCCGGAAGCCACGGCCGACGATATTCGGGCGGCCCATGCGCGTCTGATCCGCCTGGCCCATCCTGACAAGGGTGGAACCGCCGGCCTTGCCGCCCAGCTCAATGCAGCCCGCGACCGGCTATTGACGGCGGGTCGTGCAAAGGCCTGAGGTCGACGGGGTGACGACCCTGACCTCGGCCTTAGCGGGGTGACAGGACCATGCAGGGCTGGCGCTTGGCCGTGATGGCCGAGCAGGCGCTGCGGGCCGCTTCGGCGGTAAGGCCCTGGAACTGGGCGCGGAAGGTTCCGCCGGCCCCTTCGACCGCCCCTTCGGCATCGACGACGGCCTTCGCGAATCGCTTGCGAACCAGGTCGAGCTGCGCCTTGGCCAGACTCTTGGACTTGAAAGCGCCGACCTGCACCGACCATTCGCCTTTCGGCTTGGCCTCAGCCTTGGTCGCGGCCGGCTTGGCCTGAGCCGTCTTCAGGCTGGGTGAAACCTTCAGGGCCGCCGGCTGGCGCGGGGTTTCCGTCAGAAAGATCTTCAGGCCGGACTGATCGCCGTCGCCCTGCTCGATCGAAGGACGCATGACGGGGCCACGCGGCTCGTCCTCGTAGAGGTTGGCCGCGATTGTCGTGCGGTCGCCCTTGGACCGGCGCTTGAGCACGTCGAAGCCCGTCAGCAGCAGGTCTTCCATATTGTTGTCGCGCCAGGCCGTCGACTGTCCGCCCAGAACCACAGCGATCAGGCGACGGCCGTCGCGTACAGCCGAGCCGGCGAGGTTGAAGCCCGAGGCGTTGGTGTAGCCGGTCTTCAGGCCGTCAAAGCCTTCCATGCTGTCGAGCAGGCGGTTATGCCCCCGAACATAGTTGCCCCGGAAGGTGAAGCCCTTGATGCTGAAATAGGAATAGTACTGGGGGAAATCCCGCATCGTCGCGCGCGACAGGATGGCCAGATCGCGAGCCGTGCTGATCTGGCGGCTGTCGGGCAGGCCCGATGCGTTGACGAAGCGGCTGTTGCGCATGCCCAGTTCCTGACCGCGCAGGGTCATAAGGGCGGCGAACCGCGACTCACTTCCGGCGAGTCGCTCTGCCATGGCCACCGCGATGTCATTGGCGGACTTCACCGTCATGGCCCGAATGGCCTCGTCGACGGTCAGGCTGTCGCCGACCGGCAGGCCCAGTTTGGTCGGGGCCTGGGCTGCGGCGCGGGGCGATATGACAATGCGGTCCGTAGGCTTGAGCCGCCCTTCGCTGAGGGCCTCGAACGCCAGATAAAGGGTCATCACCTTGGTGACCGAGGCCGGGTAGCGCGGGCTGTCAGCCCTTTTGTCATAAAGGACTTCGCCCGAGTTGGCGTCGATCACGATCGCCGCATACTTGGGCTCTACGGTGTTCAGCTGCAGATAGGGGACCTGAGCGGCCGAAACGGCCGGAACGGCCAGACCTGTCAGGCAGGACAGGGCCAGTCCTGCGGCAGCGAACCAGGTACGAGCGGTGCGAAGCTTGGCGAACATGCTGGGAGCGTCCGTCATTTGATACTGAGCGGTTTCGCACCGCCACACACGAGACCCTAGCATGGCGGGTCGCGCCTTTCGTCAAAGTAAACAAGCGGTGAGCAACAAGGTCGCAGTTGTGAATAATTCGGGCGTGTTGCCGTCAAGCTTGCGTTGCCGCTAGGTCATGGTGCGCTGCACAATTTTCTTGACTGCTGCAGTGCAGCATGGCAAATCAGCGTTGTCCCAAGCGCATGGGGCTGCTCGCACAGCTTCGCCATGCCCCGCCCAACTGCCAGGAGACTCCCAATGGCCGCCGCCGAAACGATGAAGAAGACCGTCGAGCAATTCAGCACCGCCTCGAACCAAGCGTTCAAGGACGGCGTCGAGAAGTCGCTGGCCGCCCTGGCGGAGGCCAACACCCATTCCAAGAAGAACCTGGAAGCCGTCGTCGCGTCGGTGACCGCCGCCACCAAGGGCGCTGAAGCCCTGGGTGCCGAGACCTTCGCCTATTCCAAGAAGGCCGCTGAAGACCAGGTCGCTGCTGCCAAGTCGCTGGCCGGCGCCAAGAGCGTCCAGGAAGCCATGGAACTGCAGACCACCTTCGCCAAGTCGGCTCTGGAAGCCTATATCGCCCAGATGACCAAGGCTTCGGAGATCGTCTCGGCCTCGATCAAGGACTCGATGAAGCCCCTGAACGAGCGCGTCAGCGCCGCCGTCGAAAAGTTCCAGGCCGCTCGCTAAGGCGACCTGACGGGATCGCCCAGCGCGGTCCCGACGACGAGATCAAAGGCTCGAACCGGCAACGGTTCGGGCCTTTTTTCTTGTGCCGGCCTCTGCCGGCGCTAAGCATTGCGGCTCGTGAACGGAGCGCGTGATGTCGAGAATTGAAGATCGCCTGAATGAAATCGGCCTGGTGCTGCCGCAGCCGGTCGCCCCGGTGGCCAACTATGTGCCGTTCGTGCGCTCGGGGAACCTTGTGCACATTTCCGGGCAGATCTCGCTGGATGCCTCCGGCGGCATCAGGGGCACGGTCGGCTTGGATGTCGATCTGGAAACGGCCCAGGCCGCGGCCCGCCTTTGCGGCATCAACCTGCTGGCCCAGATGAAGGCCGCCTGTGACGGCGATCTCGACCGGGTGGTTCGCGTGGTCAAGCTGGGTGGCTTCGTCCAGGCCGGGCCGGACTTCATCGACATTCCCAAGGTCGTCAACGGCTGCTCGGACCTGATGGTCGAGGTGCTCGGCGATGCCGGCCGACATGCCCGCTCGGCGGTCGGCGTCTATCGACTGCCGCTCGGCTTCGCCGTTGAGGTCGATGCGGTGGTGGAGATCCGCTGATGCATAGGCCCGAGCGTCCCTCTACCGAAGTGTTCGGCGAAGCGTGGGAGCGACTGTTCGAGCCCGCCATCGCCCACCGGGGGCTGTGGACGCCGGGCGGTGCCCCGGAAAACTCGCTGGCGGCCTTCCAGGCGGCCTGCGCGCACGGCTACGGCATTGAGCTGGACGTTCAGCTGACCTCCGACGGCGAGGCCGTGGTCTTCCACGACTACAGTCTCGACCGCATGACGGCGCAGTCCGGCCGGGTGAAGGACCACACGGCGGCGGACCTGGGCAAGATCCGGCTGGCGGATTCGGACGAGACCATCCCGACCCTGGCCGAAACCCTGACCCTGATCGGTCACCGGGCCATGGTCCATATCGAGCTGAAGACCCCGTTCGGCGAAGTCGGCCCGCTTGAGAAGCGGGTCAGTGAGGTCCTGCTCGACCATAACGGCCCGATCGCCGTGATCGGCTTCAATCCCTATTCCCATGCCTGGTTCGCCGACCATCATCCGCAGATCCTGCGCGGGCTGGATTCCTACAGCTATGCCGACGGCAAGCCGGCCAAGCTGGCGCCCGAACAGCGCAGGGCCTTCGCGGCCCTCGAACATGTCGAGATCGCCCGTCCGGACTTCCTGGCCCTGGGCCTCGACATGCTGCCCAGCGCCCGGGCCGACGACTATCGGGCCAAGGGCATGCCGGTGGTCGCCTGGACCATTCGCTCACCCGAGCAGTGGGAGGCCGTCCGCGATCACTGCGACAACCTGATCTTCGAGGGTTATCACGCGTGACGGCGGTCAGGCCGGCGGTACGCGTTCATCGCGAGATTGCCGAGATCGGATCCGAGGCCTGGGAGGCCTGCGCCGCCCCGACCGGCGATCCATTCATCAGCTATGACTTCCTCGCCTGTCTTGAAGAGAGCGGTTGCGTTGGCCGCCGGACGGGCTGGCTGCCGCAGCACCTGTCCATCGAGGACGAGACTGGCGCCGTCGCCGGCGTTATGCCGCTCTATCTGAAGTCCCACAGCCAGGGCGAATATGTCTTCGACCACGCCTGGGCCGATGCCTATGAGCGGGCAGGGGGGCGCTACTATCCCAAGCTGCAGTGTTCCTCACCGTTTTCCCCGGTCACCGGCTCGCGACTGATCGTCCGGCCGGACATCGATGCCGATGAGGGCCGCTCGGCCCTGCTGGGCGGGGCCCTGACCCTGTGTCAGCGCATGGAAGCCTCGTCGCTGCACGTGACCTTTCCCCGGGCCGAAGAGTGGGCCTGGATGGGCGAGCGGGGCCTGCTGCTGCGGCAGGACCAGCAATATCACTGGGAAAACAACGGCTACGCGACCTTTGATGATTTCCTGGCCGCCCTGTCGGCCAACCGCCGCAAGACCATTCGCCGCGAGCGCCGTGACGCCCAGGCCGGGCTGGAGATTGTCGCCCTGACCGGCAGCGACCTGACCGAAGACCACTGGGACGCTTTCTTCGGCTTTTATATGGATACCGGCAGCCGCAAGTGGGGCCGGCCCTATCTCAACCGGGCCTTCTACTCCCTGCTCGGCGAGCGGATGGCCGACAAGGTGCTGCTGATCCTGGCGCGTCGTCCGGGCGGTCCCTGGATTGCCGGAGCCCTGAACCTGCTGGGCCGCGACTGTCTCTACGGCCGCCACTGGGGCTGTACCGAGGACGTGCCGTTCCTGCATTTCGAGCTCTGCTACTATCAGGCCATCGAACATGCCATCCGTCTGGGCCTGCCGCGCGTCGAGGCCGGGGCCCAGGGCCAGCACAAGATCGCCCGCGGCTACCTGCCCAGCGCCGTCTATTCCGCCCACTGGATCGCCGACCCGATGCTGCGCGAACCGGTCGCCCGCTATCTCGAGCGCGAGCGCGAGGCGGTGGAGGCCGACATGCAGATGCTCAGCGAGGAGTATTCGCCGTTCAA
>Ga0187844_10000901_pt1 | contig 23173 bp, 28 predicted proteins | sample SpaLakP09_SKY_50_FD_134517 | JGI IMG/M metagenome (GOLD analysis project Ga0187844, IMG submission 134517) | Oligotrophic lake water microbial communities from Sparkling Lake, Wisconsin, USA - SP09_SKY_50 | ecosystem: Environmental > Aquatic > Freshwater > Lake | place: USA: Sparkling Lake...
GCGCGACGAGCTACTGAACGAGACCCTGTTCCGGTCGCTGCCGCACGCCCGCGCCGTGCTGGAGACCTGGCGGCGCGATTATAACGAGCGCCGGCCACACTCCAAGCTCGGCTGGATGACGCCGCTCGAGCGGCTGCTTACTGCGAGCAGGACTGATCCGCTCTATTTCGGATTCATCGAGGTCGGGACTGAAACCGGTGGCGACGCTGAAGCGGATCTCCCTCCAGCGAGGTCAATGGAACCTGTAGCTGGCAGTTGGCATGAGATTGGCCAATCGATGAAGAGACGAGCCGCACAAGTTCGCCCCAGCGGCGAGGCTATTTTCGGGTCCGTGTTGATCGACGCGACGCTGGTTCTGAAGCTCTTTCGTGCTCGAGCGAAGCAAGCGGGCCTACTGAAACTGGTCGAGGACGAGTTCGCGGCTTCGCTCGTTCAACTGCGCGAACTCGAAGAATGACCGAGTTCCCCACAAACAGCCCCACCTCGATCCAGCAAGGGAGTGTCGTGCGTGGCCAAATTTGATCACCCCGCGCGCGCGCCGCGTCTCCTGACAGCAGAAGCGGCCATGAACTATCTATCGCTGAGCAATCGCGATGCTTTGAGCGCGATCCCCGTTCGCCCATTCAAGATCGGAAATCGGACGCGATGGGATGTGAAGGCGCTTGATGCTTGGATGGACGGCCAAGCCCAGCTGTCAGACAGCTCCGCTGGTGACCGCGTGAACGAGGATGATCCAGAGACAGCTCTGAAACAGTGGAGGCAAGATAATGGGAGCGCTGAGGCTACCAGGCGCACATAGAAACGTTCGAAAGCGCCCGGGGAAAGTTGTCATCTATTGGCAAGCTTGGCGGGGTGGCCCGGCGATTGGTCGCTTCGAGGGGACGACGCTCGCTGAAGCTGAACGCGCTGAGAAAGCCGGGGCGCATAACGCCGTAGAAGCCTATTCAGCGGCTCGACGCACATCCATCCCCAAGGATCTCGTGGCAGGGCTCGTGGTGGCCTACAAAAGCGCGCCCGATGGCTTTCTGAAGCTCGCTCCATCGACCCAAGCTCAATGGGCTTCCTGGCTCGACATCATTCGCGAGCGCTTTGGCACCCTCCCCGTTGCAGCGTTGAAAGCAAAAGGGATGCGGCGCGAAATCATCAACTGGCGCAACCTGTATGCCGCCACCCCGCGAACGGCTGATGTGGGGGTTCAGGTCATTCGCCGGCTCTTCAGTTGGTCCGTCGACAATGAGTTGGCGGATGCCAATCCCGCCCTAGGCATCAAGGAACTCTATGAAAGTGACCGGGCCAGCGAGATCGTAGAGCCGCACGAGATGGAAGCCATTCTCGCTCATGCCAATCCACCGGGATCGCGTTGGATCAGAATGGCAGCTGCGACGGGGCTCCGGCGCGGAGATCTTCGCCAGCTGAAGTGGACGGATCTGACTGAGGTTTCGATCGAGCTCGCAACTGGCAAGAGCAAGGGGCGAAAGCGCATCATCGTGCCGCTGCTGCCAGAAGCTCGAAAGGTCCTGGAGGAGTGCCGCGAGGCGGAACGCGAGCGCATAGCCAAGCTCACAGCAGCCGGACGACCGGCCGTCTCCTCCCTCTTTGTCATGACCACCCATCACGGGAAGCCATGGTCAAAGGACGGCCCCACTGGAGCCTGGATCAGAGCCTGCGCCAAAGCCGAGCCCAAGATCGAAAAGCACCTCCACGACCTTCGGGGAAACTTCGCTACCAGGCTCATGGCCAATGGTCTCAGCGACGAACAAATCGCAGATATGCTGGGTTGGCAGACCGAAAATGTTCTCAAAATTCGCCGGCGCTATGTCGATCGCGACCGTATCGCCCGCGGAATCGCAGAACGATTGGATCTGACCCGCCAGAACGGCTGATGAACATCGCTGTAAACACGCTGTAAACACGACGCTGCCAGCGTCGGAACCAGCGAAAAATCGCATTGATTTTATTGGAGAAAATGGAGCGGGCGATGGGAATCGAACCCACGACATTCTGCTTGGGAAGCAGACGCTCTACCTCTGAGCTACGCCCGCGCGGCGTGGAGGCTCGTCTAGCGGGTCTTGCGGACCTACTCAAGGGGAGAGGCCCTGCCCGCCCACGGGAAAGTCTCCAGCGGCCGCGTTGACGCGCCCGGGATACGGGCGCACGATTGCTCAAACAAACGTTCGGGGAGAAACGCCATGGCTGACGGAGAAGATCATCCGCGCGCCCAGTTCCACGCCATGGTCGATGGCACGGCCGAGGACTGGGGCATCATCGCCAATGCGGCGGCGGAGTTCGGACGCGACCTGCCCAAGCGCCTGGTCACCCACCTGAAGCTTCTCCAGGGCGACTGCGGGGGCTTTGCGATCGACCGGCTCGAGCACAGCCTGCAGACGGCGACCAAGGCCCACATGGACGGCCGCGACGAAGAGTATGTGGTCTGTGCGCTGCTGCACGACATCGGCGACATCCTGGGACCGCGCAATCACGCTGACATCGCCGCCGCCATCGTCCAGCCGTTCGTGTCGGAGCGAAACCACTGGATGGTCGCCAACCACGCCATCTTCCAGGGCTATTACTTCTTCCACCACCTGGGCCTGGACCGCGACATGCGCGAGCAGTTCCGGGGGCATCCGGACTTCGAATATACCGCCCAGTTCGGACATCTGTACGATCAGGACGCCTTCGATCCGAACTTCAAGTCGATGCCGCTGGAGGCCTTCGAGCCGATGCTGCACCGGGTGATGAGCACCCCCAAGCGTTCGATCTATCTGCGCAAGCCGGAGGTCAAGGCGGCCGAGTAGGCCGCCCCTTCCCCGGGTCCTAGTTCGCGCGCTCGGCCTTGATGCCGAGCTTGGCCAGCTGGACCTGGACGCTGTCCTCGCCGACCAGATGTCCGGCCCCGACCGCGACGAAGCTGACACCCGAACCGGCGAGCTTGGTCTTCAGCTGGTTGGCCCAGTCGATGTTGCGCTTGGTCAGCAGCACGTCATAGACGTCGGCATAGGGCCCCTTCATCTCGGTCACGAACTGGGTTTCCAGGGCCTTCAGATCACCGGCCGCCCAGGCCGCGACCATCGAGTCGATCTTGGCCGTGCCGGCATCGGCGTCATCCAGGGTCGAGCGGAACAGGTCGACCTCGGCCTTCGGGGCCATGTCGGCGAAGAAGCGGATCTGCTGCTCGGCCGTCTCGAAGGCGGAGGCGGACTTGCCGTCGGCCTTCATCTGGGCGCTGATCACCTGCTCGACACCGCTCTTGGGATCATAGCCGGCCTTCATCACCGGCAGCATGGCTAGAGAGATCGAGGCCAGCCAGGGCCGCATCGGCTCCAGGGCCTGGGGCGGCAGGCCGGCGCTCTGGGCCAGGTCCTTGGCCCGCTTGAAGTCCTCGGGCGAGAGCTTGGTGGACAGCGGCTTGGCCTGGTCGATGCCGTACTTCATGACCAGGGGCTGCATCAGGGCCGGATCGTCGGCACCCTGGACCTCGATGACCAGATCGCCACTGGCCTTCATGGCGCCGTCGATGCTGGCCGAACGCCATTTGGTTTCCGGCCGCAGCACGTGGATCGTGCCGAATAGATAGATGGTGGAGTCCTTGTCCTTGATCGCCCAAAGGGCGGGTTCGGCCATGGCCGGGGCCGCGACGCCGAGCGCCAGGATCGTGACGAGGCCGGCGGCCATGCGGCGGGCCGGGCGGAAGAGGGTCGAAAGCATGGTCCTGTCCTTGGTTATGAAGTCCGGGTTGAAGAAGCGAGACGTCTGGCCGGCGGTGGGCTAGTTGCGGCCCACCGGGCCGGGTCAGTTCAGAAAACGGTCGACGGCGGCGGCGAAGGCCGCAGGCTGGTCCAGCATGATGAAGTGGTAAGCCCCCTCGATCCGCTCAAGACGTACGCCCGGCAGTGCGGCATAGGCCCCGGCATAGAGTTGCTCGACCCGCTCGACGGGCGCGCCCATCATCGGATCAAACGGATAGAGAACGACCGTCGGGACGGTCACGGCCGCCAGCTCGGGACGCAGGTCGGTGGTCAGTACGTCGTACATGGCGCGGGCGAACACCGAGCGATCCGTCGTCTTTGACCAGGCCAGGGCCGCCTTGAGGCCGTCCGGCGACTTGACCAGGCGCGGCATGGTCATGGTCTGCTGGGCCTCGAAGCTCTCGGCCGGCATGGCGATCAGGCCGTCGCGCATGCCCACGGCCTGGGGCTTGACCATCTCGACCGTCGCGGCGGGCGAAAACAGCAGCGGATAGAAAGGCAGGCTGTCGACGATCAGCAGACGACCGACATCGGCCGGATGGCGGCGCGCCAGGGCCAGGCCCGTCAGGCCACCCATGGAGTGACCGATCACCGCCGGGGATTTCAGGCCGGCCGACCGGATGTAGCCGTCGAGGGCCTCGACCAGCGGGGCGACGAGCGGCCCCTCGCCGTTGCCGCCGACCGGGGCCCCGGCAAAGCCGGCGACCTGGACGACATGCACCCGGTAACGTCCGGAGAGCTGGGCCACGGTGGCGTCCCAGACAGCGCCTGAGGAGGCGAGCCCCGGGATCAGGATCACGTCGGGGCCCTTGCCCGTGACGGTGACGCTGATGCGGGCGGCCGGCTCGGCGGCGTGGGCATGGTTGCCCCCGAACACGCCGATGGCGGCCAGAAGCGCGATGATGATGGCGAGCAGCCGGGGCCTGGATTGGGATCTGAACATCGGGTGGGTCCTGGGAAACAGGCGCGCATCAGGTTTCGGCGATGCGGGCCGGTGAAAACGAGGCAGTTGGGAGGTCGAGGTTCTGGGGGGCTGGCTTAACCGCCCAGGCCCCGCCGCGCCGAGACCAGGGTGGAGATCAGGAGATAGCTGGCCATCAGCACGGCAACGGCGTCCCACAGCGACAGAGCCGGCAGCAGGTTCAGCTTCTCGCCGGCGGCCCACAGGAACAGGGCGCCCTGCAGCAGCCAGAACGACACCGCCCCGGTCTCGGCCATCACCTGGCGCACCAGCTCGTCGCTGCGCTGCCACAGGATCAGGTTGCCGACGGTCTGGACGAGGAACAGGGCCACGATGCCGGCCATGACGGCCGCGCCCAGCTCGAACGGCAGCGGATCGAACACCGAATTGGCCAGGACCGGTGCCGCCAGCATTACACCGGCCAGCAGCGCGACCAGTCCCTGCTGGCGGTAGTAAGAGGCCTGGGCCGGTGTCGCGTCCCGGCCGTTGCCGGGATCCAGCACCCGCAGCGCGGTCTTGCGGCTGAGGCTGGCGACCAGCACGAGCGTGCCCATCGCGATCAGCATCATGGCGATCAGGCCGTACAGAAGATCAGACCAGCCCAGGCCCTCCACCCGCATCGCACCGGCCTTCTCGAGCTTGCCGATCAGGGAGCCGGAGCCGTAGCCCACAATGCCGCCTGCTACGGTGAGCAGGGCCATCGCCCGGAACTTCGGGTTGGACAGAAACTTGGGGAACTTCGACGCAACAGTCATGGCGATGCTCCTGCTTGGGACGGCCCTCAGGCCTCGTCCTGGAAAATGGTTTCGATGGATTGGCCGAAGAGACGGGCGATCTTGAAGGCCAGCGGCAGGCTGGGATCGTACTTGCCCGTCTCAAGGGCGTTGATGGTCTGGCGCGAGACCTCGAGCCGGTCGGCGAGATCCGCCTGGCTCCAGTCCCGCTCGGCCCTCAGGACCTTCAGGCGATTTTTCACCGGTACCTCCTGGCAATGAAGGGCTGGGCGACGCCGAAGCTGAAGCAGAACAGCGGGAAGATCAGATACAGCGGCGGATGCGGCAGCAGCCCGGCGTTCTCGAGGAAGCCCCAGACCGTGCACAGGGCCATGGTGATGCCGATGCCCCAGAGCATCGACTGGGCGAGGACGGCGCGAAGAAACTCGTCCGTCTCCTCGACCATGTAGAGCCCCATGGCGGCGATGGCGGCCATGATCGGGACAGCCGGGGCCACGGCGACCAGCCAGAGCAGCGGCCCCTGCGGATCCAGATGTCTCAGGGCCCAGATCGATGCGAACAGCACGGCGACATAGGCGATCATGGCGGGGAAGAAGCGGGCCAGGTAGCGGCGCGCGGCGGGGGTTTGGGCTTGGCCCATTTCAGCTCTCCTGTCCTTGAGTTTCAACGGTGGGCGGTTCAGCGCTGGCGCAGCCACCAGCCGGCCCAGACCAGGCCGTAGCCGACGAGCTGGGCTGTCAGCAGGGTGAGAAAGCCGAGGAGAACCCACTCGCTGGGCGACCGCTCGTGAAACATCGCTACGAGCGTTTCATTGGTGACCAGGGCCCCGACCGGCATCAGGACGATCAGCCCGCCCGTCCCGCCCCAGAACCAAGCGAACTTGTGGGCCTCGCGGGCGGCCTCGTCGATGTTGCGCCAGTAGACGACACACACCCAGAAGAAGACCACCATCCCCACCAGGCTTGCGGCAAAGACCAGACCCGGCGGAAGGCTCAGTCCGGTTTTGGCCAGAAGCGCGCCACCGGCTCCGACGGAAGCCCCAAAAAGGCCGGCACCGACCACAAGACGCTGGGCGAGGGCCTGACGCTTGGCTTGGCTGCTGGATTGTTCGTGCATGACAAGCACCCCTATCGAAAAGACAAGTGTATTTGTCATCCATCTGCAGGGCGTGTCAAGCGTCCTTATCATTTTGTCTTGCGACATGGACTAAATGTAAGGCCTGCCTCGCTTTTTCAGGCGGCGTGGATGTGGCCGAAGGCGTCACGCGCATCGCCGCCGAGTATGCCGCGCCAGTGAACGGCTTCGACGGTCGGGCGCTGCAAGGCCCAGCCCAGCACGCCCCTCCGGGGACAGGTGCGGATTTCCCAGCCATAGCGCGAGAAGCGGTCGCTGAAATCGGCCCAGCGGATCACGCGGCCCTCGGCATCCTGTCGCCAGACCGCCTTGTCACAGCCCGGTATGCGACCGCAGCGGTCCCAGGCCTGAACACGGGCGGCCAGGATGGCGAACGGATCAGGACTGGACTTGGCCAAGGGCGTCTCTCCTGCGGGCGGACCGTCAGGATGCCGTTGCCTGCACGACAGCCCGCCGCGCACCTGACTACCACTTGCGGGGCCAACGAAAAGAGCCACCAGCTGTAGTGTGACGCCGTGTCGCGCGACAGCGGATGCGACATCAGGTGCCCCCGACTCACGCTTTACGGGCCGCCCGAATCCCGCACCCGCAGCCGGAGATCAAGCTATCAGGACCAGGCCCGGAAGTGCTTGGAGAGCTTCAGGCCCTGGCGCTGATAGTGCGACCCGCCCTCCCCGTACAGCCGGCTGGGGCGTTCGGTGAGCGGCTCATAGACCAGACGCGCAACGGTCTGGCCGTCTTCCAGCAAGAAAGGCGTCTCGTGGCTGCGTACCTCGAGCACGCCCTTGGAGCCGACCGCGCCGGCCTCTTCGGTGCCGAAGCCAGGATCGAAAAAGCCGGCATAGTGGACGCGGAACTCGCCGACCGAAGGATCGATCGGGGTCATTTCGGCCGCTTGCAGCACCGGGATCTCGATGTCGTCCTTCGAGGCCAGGATGTAGAACTCGCCAGGATCCAGCAACAGCTCGCCGTGCCGGGTTTCCAGAGGCCCCCAGAAGTCGCGGGGATCGTGGCCGTCTTCGTGGTCGAGATCCACGACCCCGGCATGGCGCCGTCCGCGGAAGCCGACGATCCCGCCCATTCCGGCCGACAGGTCCACCCCGACACTGCGGATCGACAGCTTGGCCGGCTCGCCGCGCTTGAGCCGCAGCTGGTTGAGGCGGGTCCCCGACCGCACCAGGACCGAGAAGGTCTGGGGTGCGATCTCCATGTAGAGCGGCCCCTCATAGCCGGCCTCGACATCATCGAAGGCGCGGCTGTGATTGGTCAGCAGACGAACGAAAACGTCCACCCGGCCGGTCGAGCTCTTGGGATTGCCGCGCGCCGCGACATTGGCCGGCAGGGCCAGGCTCTCCTGCAGCTCGGCGATATAGACGCAGCCCTTCTCGAGCACCGCCCCGCGGGTCAGGTCGAGCTCGTGCATCGCCACGTCCTTCAGACGCTCGGTGACGCGCCGGCCCAGCCCGGGCAGGAACGAGGCCCGCACCCGCCAGGCCCGCGCGCCCAGACGAAGGTCAAGGCTGGCCGGCTGGACCTGGTCGCGGTCGAACGGGGTCTGCGAGGTGATCGCCTCGCGGGCGATCAGCTCTTCAATGGTCTGGCAGGGCAGAATCCCTGCGGTGTGGGCGTCGGTCATCGGCGCGACAGTCGCTAAAGCTCGCCTGGAAGGCAAGACTGGAGCGCTTGCGGCTCGCCTGAAGCAATTCTGATGTTGAAATCAGCCAACTGCGCCTTGACCCTGCACGCCGCTAAACCCCTTATGCCGGCCTTTTCGCGCCGAAGAAGGAAGACCCCGTGGCCGAGGACCCGAAAGACTGGGACATCGCGACCAAGCTAATCCGCGGGGGGCTGGCCCGGTCGCAGTACATGGAGACCGCCGAGGCGCTCTACCTGACCCAGGGCTTCACCTATGACAGCGCCGAGGGCGCTGACCGCCGCTTCTCCGGCGAAGACCCGGGCTTCGTCTATTCGCGCTTCAACAATCCGACCGTGAAGATGTTCGAGGACCGTCTGGCGCTGCTGGAAGGGGCCGAGGTCTGCCGGGCCCAGGCCACGGGCATGGCGGCGATCCACGCCTCGCTGATGGGTCTGGTGAAGGCCGGCGACCACGTCGTGGCCGGCCGGGCGCTGTTCGGCTCGTGCCGCTGGCTGATCGCCGAATGGCTGCCGCGCTTCGGGGTCGAGACCACCTTCGTCGACGCCACCGATCCCAAGGCCTGGGAAGCGGCCCTGCGTCCCAACACCAAGGCCGTGCTGATCGAGACGCCGTCCAACCCGGTGCTGGAGATCACCGACATCCGCGCCGTGGCCGAAATGGCGCATGCGGTCGGGGCCAAGGTCATTGTCGACAACGTCTTCGCCACGCCGATCTTCCAGCAGCCGCTGACCCTCGGGGCCGATATCGTGGTCTACTCGGCCACCAAGCACATCGACGGCCAGGGCCGGGTGCTGGGCGGGGCCATCCTGACCAGCGAGGCGATCAACGAAGAATTCTACCGCGACATGCTGCGCCACACCGGCCCGTCGCTGTCGCCGTTCAATGCCTGGGTCCTGGTCAAGGGTCTGGAGACCCTGGATCTGCGCGTGCGCCGCCAGAACGACACCGCCTTCGCCCTCGCCAATGTGATGGCCGAGCACAAGAAGACCAAGTCCGTGCTCTACCCCTTCCGTCACGACCATCCGGGGCACAACGTCGCCAAGTCGCAGATGAGCGGCGGCGGCACGGTCGTGGCCCTCGACCTCGGCAGCCGGGAAGCGGCGTTCAAGTTCCTGAACGCGCTCGAGATCGTCGACATCTCCAACAACCTGGGCGACGCCAAGTCGATGGCGACCCACCCGCCGACCACCACGCACCGCTCGGTGCCGGAAGAGATGCGGCCGTCGCTGGGCGTGGTCGAAGGCGGCGTACGCCTTTCGGTCGGCCTCGAAAGCCTTGAAGACATGACGCGAGATGTGATCCGTGCGCTCGACCAGGCGTGAATCCTCCCCGCCGCTGCAGCGGATCCGGCGCCGGCGTGGTGCCGACAGTGGCGCGTACGAGGCTCGCACGCGCGACATCGTTGTGCGGGTGGCTCCGACCTACCTGCCGGAGGACTCTGCGCCGGAAGAAGGCCTGTACCTCTGGTCCTACACCGTCGAGATCGAGAACCACGGGGTGGAGACCGTCCATCTCGTGGCCCGGCGCTGGACGATTACCGACGCCTTCAACCGCAGCAATGACGTCGAAGGCTCGGGCGTGGTCGGCGAGCAGCCCGAACTGAAGGCCCGCGAGGCCTTCCGTTATGTGTCCAACTGCCCCCTGCCCACGTCATCCGGCGAAATGCGCGGCAGCTATCAGATGATGACCGAAGCCGGCGAAGTCTTCGACGCCGAGATCCCGGCCTTCTCGCTGCACCTGCCGGGCGCCGCGCGGCGATACAACTGACGTCACCGCAACCTCAGCGGCGACTTTTGATCTTGACTCCGCCAACGGTAGAGCAAACGCTCCGGTTACGTCCTTTCAGTGCCCTCGTTGAGGTGCGGCAGGAGGCCGGGCAAGGCCGTCGCACGGCCTGACCGGCGGGCTGCGCCTCCCGCTGCGTCAAACCGTCTCTTGAGGAGCTGCCATGTCGAAGCTGACGTTCTGCCGCCTTGCGACCCTCGTGATCGCTTCGGCGGCCCTGAGCGCACCGGCCCTGGCCCAGACCGTTTCGGGCCAGCCCCTGATCAAGCGGGACCCGCACTTTGCGCAGTCCGCCGGGGGCTACGGCACACAGCGGGCCAACCTGTCGCAAGAGGTCGATCCCGGCTCGCATATCGCCTTCGGTTTTGGTCGCCTTGAAGAGCAGACCCAGGCCACACGGCGGCTGGTCTCGGATGTCGCGCCGCGGTTCAAGGCCGCTGTGAGCGAAGAGCTTGGCAATCCCGAGGGCGCAAAGTTCAGGGACCTGCGCCTGGGCCTCTACGGCTCGGCCCTGGTGATCTGCGGCACCGTCCACGCCGACAACGGCAACGGCGCTGTCGAGCCCCGTCGCTTCATCGCGCGGTCAAGCATCGCCACCCTGGAGACGGCTGAAAATCACGCCGCCTTCGAAACCGGCCTGCGCCGGACCGGCTGCGACTCCTGACGGACCGCCCCCGTCGCGTCAGACCGCGTCCGGCGCGACAGCATAGACCCGCGAGCAGTATTCGCAGGTGACGTGGATCTTGCCGTCCGGCTCGACCATGTCGGCCTTTTCCTCGGGCGTGAACGAGGCCAGCACGGCCCCGATCCGCTCGTCCGAGCAACGGCAGAAGGCCTTCAGGGGCTTCTCTTCCAGCAGGCGCACACCGTCCTCGTGATAGAGGCGGTACAGCAGGGTCGGCGTGCTGACGGTCGGATCGATCAGTTCGTCCTCTCCGGTCGTCTCGAAGAAGGCCTGGGCATGACGCCAGGCTTCCTGGGTTTCGCCCCGCGTTTCGTCGCCGGCGATGGCCTGGATCAGGATGCCGCCAGCCCGCCAGGTCGGCCCCTGCCCCGTATCGACCTGGCCGACGGCCAGGCGCACCCGGGTCGGGGTCTGTTCCGACTGGTCGAAATACTGTTCGGCGCACAGGGCCAGAGTCTCGCCCTCAATGGCGGTAACGCCCTGGTAGCGGTCGGTATCGGGGCCCTGGTCGAGGGTCATGATGAAGACACCGCCCCCCAGCAGGGTCTTGGCCCCGGGCCGCGCAAAGCCTTCACTGACCCTGGCCACCTCTTCGGCGTCGAAACGGCAGTAGCCGCGCAGGCCGCCGCTGGTGTCGTAGTCGACGACCACATAGCGCACCGGACCGTCACCCTGGGCCTGGACGATCAGCCGCCCCTCGAACTTGAGGCTGGAGCCGACCAGCGCCGCCAGGGCGCAGGCCTCGCCAAGCAGGTTGGCGACCGGCTCGGGATAGTCGTGATGGCTGAGCACCTCGTGCACGGCCTCGCCCAGCCGAACGACGCGGCCACGCACCGGCAGCCCTTCGATCTGGAAGGCGGAAACGACGTCGTCGAGGGCGGGAATAGCGGAGATATCGGTCATGGGGCGGTTAGATAGGCGGTTCGGCGAAAAATGCGAGGGGGCCAAACCGGGTAGACACCTCTGAGTCACCGGATCGCCTGCCGGAACCGGCAGTGCTAGGCTGCCCGCAACCAGCGGCAACGCTGCGGACACCGTCCGTAAAAGCCGGCCGCAAGTGGAGGAAAGACCAGAATGTTTTCCCATATCATGATCGGCACGAACGACCTTGATCGCGCCAGGGGATTCTATGACGCCCTGCTGGCCACGCTCGGCGTGCCGCCGTCCATGACCAATGGCGAGCGCATTTTCTACATGACCCCGACCGGCGTGTTCTCGGTCTCCAAGCCGATCAACGGCGAGGCGGCGACCTTTGCCAACGGCGGAACGGTCGGCTTTGCCTGCAGCTCGCCCGAACAGGCCGATGCCTGGCATGCGGCGGGTCTCGCCCACGGCGGCATCAGCTGTGAAGATCCGCCGGGCGTGCGCGAGGGCGGCATGGGCAAGCTCTATCTGGCCTATCTGCGCGACCCCGACGGCAACAAGCTCTGCGCCCTGCACCGCATGGGCTAGGCCTGCAACGAAAGGGGCATCGGCCGCGACGGCCGGTGCCCCGCCGGTTCAGTCCTTGAACGGCTTCTCGATCTCATAGACCGCGTCTTCCAGTTTTTCGCGGAACAGGGTCTGGGCGTCCTGAACGCCCTGATTGTAGTAGTAGGGCCCCATCTCTTCGGAAATGAAGTCGAGCAGGAAGCCGGCCTGAAGCGGGCTGGCCTCGCAGTCGAGTTCACGGTCGAGATAGCGGTTCAGCTTGGCCAGCAGGGCATCGCGCTTCTGCTTGTTGAACGCGATTTTCGACATGAGCCCTAGCCGATCGCCCCGAAGGCCCAGGCCAGCACCGACTTCTGGGCGTGGATGCGGTTTTCCGCCTCGTCCCAGGCCAGGGAGCGCGGACCGTCGAGCACCGCATCGGTGACCTCTTCGCCCCGGTGGGCCGGCAGGCAGTGCAGGAACACACCGTCCGGGGCCGACAGGTACATCAGGGCCTCGTCGACCTGATAGGGCTCCAGCGCGGCCAGGCGCTCGTCATGGTCGGTATCGCCCATCGACACCCAGGTATCGGCCACCACCACATCGGCGCCGCGCACGGCCTCCTTGGGGTCGTCGGTCATGGTCACCTGACCCTGCAGGTCGGCGGCGCGGGCCAGATCGACGAGGTCGGGGTGATAGACGGCCGGACAGGCGATCTTCAGCTTGAAGCCCAGCAGCGGCGCGGCATGGATGAAGCTGGAGCAGACATTGTTGCCGTCGCCGACCCAGGCGATGGTCTTGCCGCCGACATCGCCCCGATGCTCTTCGATGGTCAGAAGATCGGCCATGATCTGGCAGGGGTGGCTCTTGTCGGTCAGGCCATTGATCACCGGCACGGTCGAGACCTGGGCGAAGCGCTCGACGTCGGCGTGACTGTTGGCCCGGATCATCACCGCGTCGACCATGCGCGACAGGACGCGGGCCGTGTCCTCGATCGTCTCGCCCCGCCCCAGCTGCATGTCGTTGGAAGTCGAGATGATCCCCGATCCACCCAGCTGACGGATGGCCGCATCGAACGAAAAGCGCGTGCGGGTCGAGTTCTTCTGGAAGATCATCGCCAGCACGCGGCCGTCGGCCGGCGCGTCGGCATCGACCTTGCCCTGGCCCCAGCCCTTGCGGGCGGTCTTGCGGGCCTTGGCATCCTCCAGCAGCAGCCGCAGCGTTGCGCCGTCCAGCTTCCAGAGGTCGATGAAATGCCGGGCTTGGGTCATGGCAGTCCCCCTCCCGCTCTCCCCGGCAACAGCCGGGGCCCGGATACATCCGGGAAAGAGACGGGCTTGATCTGGGTCCCGGCGCATGCCGGGAAGTGCGGTTAGGAGTGGGGTTTAGGCGGCGGCCAGCTTGCTGCGCGCGACTTCACAGGCCTTTTCAAGCTTGCCGATCGCTTCGCTGGCTTCCTCGAGGGTCAGGTTCAGCGGCGGCAGCAGGCGGACGCAGTTGTCACCGCCACCGGCCACCAGCAGCTTTTCCTCGCGGGCCAGAACCATGAACTCGCGATTGTTCGACACCAGCTTGATGCCGATCAGGAAGCCCTTGCCGCGGATGTCGACGATCACGTCCGGGAAGCGATCCTTCAGGCCGTTCAGCTGCTGGACGAAATAGCCGGCGACCGACTTCACGTTGTCGAGGATCTCGGGCGTGTTGATCGTGTCGAAGGCGGCCTTGCCGACCGCCATGGCCAGCGGGTTGCCGCCGAAGGTGGAACCGTGGACACCGACGGTCATGCCCTTGGCCGCCTCGGTGGTGGCCAGGCACGCGCCGACCGGGAAGCCGCCGCCCAGGGCCTTGGCCACGGCCATGATGTGCGGCTCGCCACCGGGAGCCCATTCATAGGCAAACAGCTTGCCGGTCCGGCCCATGCCGCACTGCACTTCGTCATAGATCAGCAAGACGCCGTGTTCGTCGCAGAGCGAGCGCAGGCTGACCAGGCAGTGCTCGGGAATGGCGCGGGCCCCGCCCTCGCCCTGCACGGGCTCGACGATGATCGCCGCGGTGGTCGGCAGGGCAATGGCGGCCTTGAGGGCGTCGTGGTCGCCGAACTTCAGCTGGCTGTAGCCCGGCAGGCGCGGACCGAAGCCCTCGACATAGCTCGGATTGCCCGAGGCATTGACCGCCGCATAGGACCGGCCGTGGAACGAGCCGTCGAAGCCGAAGATCTCGGTCCGCTCGGGCTGGCCGTTGGCCGTGTGGTACTTGCGCGCCGTCTTCAGGGCGCACTCGATGGCCTCGGTGCCCGAGTTGGTGAAGAACACCACGTCGGCGAAGCTATGGGCGCACAGCTTGTCGGCCAGTTCTTCCTGCTCGGGGATCCGGAAGATGTTGGAGACGTGCCAGAGCTTCTCGCCCTGGGTCTTCAGCGCCTCGACCAGGGCCGGATGGGCATGGCCGAGGCCATCCGTCGCGATGCCACCGACGCAATCCAGATATTCCTCACCGTCCGTCGAGAACAGGCGCGCGCCTCGGCCCCGGTCGAACGCAAGCGGGGCGCGATTGTAGACGCCCATGATGTGTTGTTGCGAAGACTGTGACGACGTCGGGCTGGTCAAGACCGCCTCCCAGAAAGGAAAGAAGCCCCCGCACTGTTCGCACGGGGACCGGAAGGCCGCAGGTTGTCGCCGGGGAACAGCGCTCTGTCAATGAAGCGTCCGGGGCAAGTTCCGGGAAATTGCCGCCCCTGTTGCTTCCGGGTGACCACCCCTCAGGTCTTCAGGCGATAACCCGTGCGGAACAGCTGCCAGCACCACAGGAAGAGCCCGATTGTCAGCACCGCGGTGGCGATGACGCCGATCAGCAGCGAACCGTCGGCATGGCCGATGAAGCCATAACGGAACCCGTCGATCAGATAGAAGAACGGGTTGTAGTGGCTGGCCGTGCGGAACGGCTCGGGCAGGCGGTCGACCAGGTAGAAGGTGCCCGACAGGAAGGTCATCGGCATGATCAGGAAATTGGTCACGGCCGCCAGCTGGTCGAACTTCTCGGCCCACAACCCGGCCAGGATTCCGGCCAGACCCAGGATCAGCGAGGCTCCGATCCCGAAATAGAAGATCGACCACAGGTGGGCGACGCCCAGTCCCGCACCAGGCAGCACACCGATGACGATGGCCGTCACCGCCCCGACCACGACGCCCCGGGTCGCTGCGCCGAGGGCGAAGGCCGAGACCTGCTCCAGCGGTGACAGCGGCGGGGTCAGGAAATCGGGGGTCAGGCCCATCATCTTGGCCTGGATCAGCGACGACGAGGAGTTGGCGAAGGCGTTGTTCAGAATGGCCATCATGATCAGGCCAGGGGCCACGAAATGCCCGAAGCTGACGCCATCCACGGTCTGCCGGGCCGGACCGACGGCCACCACGAAGACCAGCATGTATAGCAGGGTCGTCACGACAGGGGCCGCCACGGTCTGGGTGCCGACCTTCCAGAAGCGCCGGATCTCGCGCTGGTAGAGGGTGAAGAAGCCGCTCCAGTTCCAGCCGTGATAGTCGCGCGGCTGCGGCGGAATGACGCTGTCTGCCATGTCAGTCATGAGCCCGAATTCCCTGCATGCCTTGGCCATGTGCGCCCTGAGCCCTCCCGGCGCAAGGCTGACGGTGACCGAACCAACATCTAGTTTCTGTGGACAGACCACCGGGCGCCCATTGTGTGATTTAACGTTTTCTTTACGATATGTTGTAGGACGACCGCCGGCGGGGCGGTCAGAACACCAGATGTAGGGACCACTGGCTTGGGGAAGCCACGGACCCGGACAATGGCGGGAGATGGGTATGAGCTGGACCGACGAACGGGTCTCGACCTTGAAGAAGCTCTGGCTGGACGGGCTTTCGGCCAGTCAGATCGCCAAGCAACTCGGTGGAGTCACGCGCAATGCCGTGATCGGCAAGGTGCACCGCCTGGGCCTTTCGGGCCGCGCCGCACCCTCGCAACCGGCCCGTCCGGCCTTCAAGGCGCCGCGCCCGGCGCGTCCGGCCGCCCAGACCATGCCCTCGGCCCCACGCCGCGTAGTGGCCGAGCCGGCTCCGGTCTCGGCCCCCAGCCCGGTCGCCACCCAGCAGCAGCCCCCCTCGCTCCCCGCCTTCCGGGCCGAAGAGCCGGGCTCGGCCACGGTGCTGACCCTGGGCGCTCACATGTGCAAGTGGCCGATCGGTGATCCCTCGTCGGACGGCTTCACCTTCTGCGGCCGTCGCTCGTCGGAAGGCCCCTACTGCGGCGAACACGCCCGGGTGGCCTATCAGCCGCAACAGTCCAAGAAGAAGGCCGGCCCCACCGAACTGGCCCGCTCGCTGCGCCGCTACATCTAGGCTCGGGCGGCCCTACAAGAACAAGTCTCTCATGCGGCCCTCCCCGTTCGTCGGGGAGGGCCTTATGCTGTGCGGATGACCGACGTCGCCGCACCCGATTCCAACGCGCCCGCCTATTCTGTCTCGGAACTGGCTTTTGCGCTGAAGCGCACGCTGGAGACCAGCTATTCGCACGTGCGGCTGCGGGGCGAACTCTCCAAGGTCACCCACCACTCCAACGGCCACGTCTATCTGACGATCAAGGACGACAAGTCGGCCATCGACGGCGTGGTCTGGAAAGGCGCGGTGCGCGGCCTTGGCGTGCGGCCCGAGCACGGCCTGGAAGTGATCGTCACCGGCAAGATCACTACCTATCCGGCCGGTTCGCGCTACCAGATCGTCATCGAGAGCATGGAAGCCGCCGGGGTCGGGGCGCTTCTCGCGCAACTCGAGCGGCTGAAAGCGAAGTTGGCTGGAGAAGGCCTGTTCGAGGCGTCGCGGAAACGCCCCCTGCCCTCGATGCCTGCCGTGGTCGGGGTGATCACCAGCCCGACCGGAGCGGTGATCCGTGACATCCTGCACCGCATCCGCGACCGCTGGCCCTGCCATGTCCTGGTCTGGCCGGTGGTGGTCCAGGGCGACCAGGCCGCCGCCCAGGTGGCCGGGGCCATTCGCGGCTTCAACGCCATCACGCCGGGTGGAGCCACGCCGCGCCCCGACATCATCATCGTCGCCCGGGGCGGCGGCTCGGTGGAAGATCTCTGGGCCTTCAATGACGAGACCCTGGCCCGAACCGTGGCGGCCAGCGAGATCCCGCTGATCTCGGCCGTCGGTCACGAGACTGACACCACCCTGATCGACTTCGTCTCCGACCGCCGCGCGCCCACCCCCACCGCTGCCGCCGAGATCGCCACACCGGTGCTGGGCGAACTGCGGGCCCTGGTCTCCGACTATGACCGCCGCCTCAATCGCAGCGGCGCGCGGCTGATCGAGGACCGCCGCACCCGCCTGGTCAGCGCCGCCCGCGGCCTGCCCCGCCCGGCCGACCTGCTGGCCCTGGCCCAGCAGCGGTTCGACATCGCTGCCGGACGGCTGGACGCGGCGCTCGGCCGCAACACCGCCGTCCATGCCCAGGCCCTGCTGCGGGTCACGGCCAGGCTGTCGCCCGAGGCCCTGGGCCGCCAGAGACAGCAGAAGGCCGACCGCCTCGCCGATCTCGGCCAGCGCCTGACCCTGGCCGCCCGCCGCACGCCGCAACGCATCGAGGCCAATGCCCGACTGCCAGTCCTCTGGGAGCGGCTGAAAGCGGCGGGCGAACGGCGGGTGAAACGCGACGAAGACCGGCTGACCAGCCTGGAAAAGCTGCGCCGGTCGCTCGATCCGCGCCGGCCGCTGGACCTCGGCTTTGCCCTGGTCCGCCGGGCGGACCGCTCGATCGTGCGCTCAGCCACCGGCCTCGGCGCCGGCGACCTCGTCAGCCTGCAGTTCGGCGACGGCGACCGCAACGCCATCATCGACGGGGGCGCAATGCCGCCGCCCGCCCCTTCAGTTCCGGCCCGTCCCTCGCGCCCCCGGCCCGCGACAACACCAAAAGCTGATCAGGGCGATCTGTTCTGACGCGTCCGATTGTCCTAAAGTGACCCCATGAACGCTTTTGACCGTGACCTTGGAAAACCCGACGGCCCTGCCGTGCTGCACTATGGCGACGGCGAGTTCGCCGTCATGTCGCCCGGCCGCTATGTCCTTTGCGCCGTGACCGGGGCCAAGGTCTCGCTGGACGCCCTGCGCTACTGGAGCCCGGAGCTGCAGGAAGCCTATGCCGGGCCCACCGAGGCCCTTAAGCGCTGGCAAGAGAAGATCGCCTGAACCGGCGCGCTCTTCTGACCGGCCTGTCGGCAGCCGGCCTGGCGCTGCCCGCCCAAGCCGCTGCACCGGGCCTTTCGCTGTCCGGACGCTTTGTCCAGGGCGGCTTTGCCCTGGGTCGTACGGCCCCTCGCGCTGCCCTCGATCTCGACGGTACCGCCGTGGGCAATGCCTCGGCCGACGGCCTGTTCGTGATCGGCTTCGACCGCGACGCCGGCCCGACATCGGTTCTGACCGTCTCGACCGAAGGCGGATCCGCCAGCCACGAGGCCGCCATCGCGCCGGGGTCCTTCGACATCCAGCGGATTGACGGCCTGCCTGACAACCAGGTGAAGCCGGAAGACCCCGCCCTGCTGGAGCGCATCGCGGCGGAAGGTGCCCGCAAGGCCGTCGGCTTTGCCAGCGTCGCCGACCTTGACGATTTCCAGACCGGCTTCATCCTGCCCCTCGAGGGTGCCCGCCGGTCCGCGCGCTTCGGTGGCCAGCGGATCCTGAATGGCGAGCCGCGCCGTCCCCATTATGGGGTCGACCTGGCCGCGCCGGTGGGCGCACCTGTCCGGGCACCGGCTGCGGGGCTTGTCGTGTTTGCCGAAACAGGACTGCATTTCGAGGGCGGCCTGATCCTGATCGATCATGGCCAGGGCCTGATCACGGCCTATCTGCACCTCTCGGAAATCCTAGTGTCGGCAGGGACCAGGCTCAATCAGGGTCAGTTGATCGGAGCGGTGGGCCAGGAAGGCCGTGCGACCGGACCACACCTGTGCTGGCGGATGAAATGGCACGGCCGCAATCTCGATCCCGCACTGTTGGTAGGGGCCGTTTCCCCGCGCCCCTAGCGCGAAGTTAAACCCTCCGTTAGCCTTATTTCCGCTATCGAACCGGCGGTAGAGACGTCTCCAAAGCCCTTTCGCAACGATTCCAGTCCGGAGTGATATTCCGCATGTCGGCGGTGCTCGCGAATCTTCGCTTCCTGATGGTCGACGACAACCAGCACATGCGTGCGATCGTCGGAGCCATTCTGTCCGGCGTCGGTGTCAAGCATTTCCGCGAAGCCATGGACGGGGCAGAAGCCCTGCAGATCCTGCGCGAGACCATGATCGACATCGCCATAGTCGATTTCAAGATGCTGCCGCTCGACGGGGTTCAGTTCACCCAGCTGGTGCGCAACTCGCCCGACAGCGTCGACCCGTTCCTGCCGATCATCATGCTGACGGGCTTTGCGGACCGGCACAGGGTGTTTGAAGCCCGTGATGCCGGCGTGACCGAGATCATCGTCAAGCCGGTCACCGCACAGTCGCTTCTGGACCGGATCAATGAGGTCATCTTCAAGCCTCGCCCGTTCATCCGGTCGAGCACCTATTTCGGCCCCTGCCGCCGCCGCCGCGCCGAGGCGACCTACGAGGGTCCGTTCCGCCGGGCCGGCGAGCCTGATGCCGAAATGGGCGCGATCGAGATCTAGGTCCCGGCCTCAGGGGTTTTCCGCTTCGCGGGCCGCCAGCGCCGCATAGACCTCGTTTGGCCAGCGGCGGTGGACCCAGAACCATTCGGCCGGGCGCTCCCGGATCCGCTCTTCCATGAAGGCATTGACCAGCTTCACGCCGGTCTCGATGTCCGCCGTGCGGTCGCCGCTCTTGGGAATGACGATGGGGTCGTGCACCACCGCCCGGAAGCGCGCCCCCTTGATCCGCTGTACCGACATGGGCTGCAGGACCGTGCCGAAGCGGATGGCCAGCCGGCTCGGGCCGGGGGCCGTGCGCACATCGTGGCCGAAGAACAGGCCCGCGACCCCGCCATTGAACTTCTGGTCGTTCATCAGGGCCACCGAGCGTCCCTGCTTCATCCCCTCGAGCAGTTCGCGCGCGCCGTCGCCGCCCTTGGGGGCAAACAGCCGGACGCCGTAGCGGTGGCGGCTGGCCTTGATCCGTTCGTCGACATAGGGGTTGTTGGCCGCACGGTAGGTCATCTCGCAGATGACCCCGGAGTCCACGATGGCCGCCGGCATCACCTCCCAGTTCGACAGGTGTCCCGAAACGAACACTACGGGTGTCTTGTCGCGGGCGATTTCGAAGAGCCGTTCCTGGTTGACGACCTCGACCCTGCCGGTCGAGGGCAGGATGCGATCCATCAGCGGGAATTCAGCAAAGGTCCGCCCCAGGCCATCCCATTGCTCGACCAGCATGCGGGCTCGCCAGTCGGCGTCCTGGTCGGGGAAAGCCAGCTTCAGATTGCGCTCGGCCACCTTGTGGGCCCCGCTCAGCGGGCCGAAGGTTCGCCCCAGCCAGCCGCCGAACGCCGATGCGGCGTCCACGCCCATCAGACGCACGACGCCGATAAAGATGTCAAAGCCCAGCGCCTCGGCGCGCCAGAGCAGATCCTGGGCCCAAGGCCGACGCTTATCCGACATGTGTCTCTAGTAGGCTGGCTTGCCTGCCCGATGCAACGCCACTTCATCCGGCACGGGCCTTGCGACGAAACCGGCGAGCGTTCCGTTTCGGGACGCGCGGTGATGGGAACGGGGGGCTTGGCTTCCATGGGCAATGATATCGACGTGCATCTCGGCAAGCGTCTTCGACGCCGCCGCCGCCTGCTCGGCCTGACGCAGCAACAGCTGGCCGGAACGGTCGGCGTTCGCTTCCAGCAAATCCAGAAATATGAGTGCGGGGCCAACCGCATCTCGGCTGCCCGTCTGTGGCAGCTCTCCGAAGCCCTCGAGGTTCCGGTCGGTTATTTCTATGACGGCCTGTCCGATCAGGCCCGTCGTGAGAACGCCGGCGAGACCGAAGGCGGCGAAATGTTTGCCCGCAAGGAAACCCTGGACCTGATCCGGGCCTATTACCTGCTGGGCGAGCGTCCGCGCCGTCGTCTTCTGGACCTTGCCAAGTCGCTCAACGGCGGTGCTGAGCACGCAGACGCCTAACTGCGGGTGGCGCGCATCCGGCGAGGGCGCTAAACCCTCGCCCATGACGCTTTCCGCAGACCGGCTCACAGCCCTCGACGCCTTCGTACTCGAGCTCAACCGCGCCTCCGCAGCGGCGATCCTGCCGCTGTTCCGGGCCGACCACGGCCTGGAAGACAAGGGAGCCGGCAAGAACCTGCCGCGCGACACCCATGCCGCCTTCGATCCCGTCACCGAGGCTGACCGGGGCGCGGAGGCTGCCATTCGCCGCCTGATCGCGGCGCACTATCCCGATCACGGCGTGATCGGTGAGGAATATGGCGAGGACCGGCCTGACGCAGAGTTCGTCTGGGTTCTCGACCCCGTTGACGGGACCCGCGCCTTCATCGCCGGCCTGCCGCTCTGGACCACCCTGATCGGCCTGCGCTACCAGGGCCGGCCCGTGCTGGGCTCGATCGGACAGCCCTATCTGGACGAGGTCTTCATCGGCCATGCTGGCGGTTCGCGCCTTCTGGCCCCGGGCCAGACCCGCCCCCTCAAGGTCCGCCCCTGCGAACGCCTGACCGATGCAATCATCGGCACGACCGATGCCGACGCCTGTTTCGACGGCGCCGAACGCGGGGCCTGGCTGCAGGTCCGGGCGGGGTCCAAATTGGCCCGCCTGGGCTGCGACGCCTATGCCTATGCCATGGTCGCGGCCGGGACGATGGACATGGTCATCGAGGCCGGCCTGAAATCCTGGGACATCGAGGCCGCCATTCCCCTGATCGAAGGGGCCGGTGGCATGGTCACCGACTGGCGCGGCCAGCCCGTGGGACAAAACGGCGGCCAGATCGTGATCTCGGGTGACCGCCGTCCGCTGGACGAGGCCCTGATCTGCCTCAGGCGCTCGGCGAAGTCGTCAGGCTAGCGGCGCGACGGGATCAACCGTCTCGTCGAACGCGGACCAGAACTGGGCCCGGCGTGCGTCGATCTCGATCAGGATCTCGTGGAAGGCACCGGGCACTTCCAGATAGCGCCCGTTGGGAATACGGGTGGCGATGGCCTTGAGGTCCGAATTCAGCACCCGGCTGTCTTCGCCGGCCCCGACGATGGTCACCGGGATGGCGATCGCCTCGACGCCCGGCGAACGCCGCAGCCAGGCACAGGCGGAAAAAGCAAAGTCCACCCAGCCCCAGGTGGTACCGCCGAGGGCGATGTCGGGGTTGGCCGTCAGCTGCGCCTGATAGCGGTCATAGCGCGTCTCATCATGGGTCAGGGCGTCGCGGGCAAAGCTCTGGGCGAACGGATCGCCCCGCTCACCCAGGGTGTAGTCGCCGGCCAGACCCGCACGGGCGAAGATCCAGGCTAGGGCGCGGGCGGCGCGGGCCGGCTTGCCCTCCGTGTTAAGGCCCAGCATCGGGGCCGACAGCACGCAGGCGGAGAAACGGCTTTCGCCATGGGCCAGGGCCAGGGTGGTCAGGCACCCGCCCATCGAATGTCCCAAAGCGATCCAGGGTTTGGGCAGACGGTCCCCAAAGGTCTCGAGGAGGTTGGAAAAGTCGCTCAGGAAGGGCCGAAAGCCCTTCGCATGGCCCTTGAGCCGGTCCGGCAGGGCACGGGCCGAGAGCCCCTGCCCCCGCCAGTCGTGCACCAGAACCACAAAGCCCCGGTTCAGAAGGTCGTCCACGACCTCGAAATACTTCTCGATCGGCTCGCTGCGGCCGGGACTGACGACCACGGAGCCGCGCGGCGTTCCCGGCGGCGAAAATAGTGCGGCGCGGAGGGTTGCCCCGTCCGCGCCGCTAAACCATTCGGCCGTTCCATGGTCAGGGACCGGCGCCTCGGGAATCGAAACCAGAGGCGCGCGCTCCCCCATGGGATCAGCGCATCTTCGAGAAGAGCGCCGCCATCTTGGCTTGCAGGCCCATGGCCACGCCCATGTCCGACAGCTTCAGCTTGCCGGTCATCACGGCCATGGTCGGATCCAGC
>Ga0187844_10000902_pt1 | contig 23172 bp, 18 predicted proteins | sample SpaLakP09_SKY_50_FD_134517 | JGI IMG/M metagenome (GOLD analysis project Ga0187844, IMG submission 134517) | Oligotrophic lake water microbial communities from Sparkling Lake, Wisconsin, USA - SP09_SKY_50 | ecosystem: Environmental > Aquatic > Freshwater > Lake | place: USA: Sparkling Lake...
GGCGAAATGGGGGCGAAATGGGGGCGATTGTTGACCGATTGCGAACAATCCTTTTCCGCAGCGGGGCTTACTCAAAGAAAGCCGGGTCTCTACAGTTCAACCATCCGCTTTTTCTTTGCCCAACCCCTTTTGCCGATTTCAGGAAACCTTGCCATGAACCCCGTTGACACCACCGCCGCCCAACCCCTGCTGAACAAGCTGCAATGGCGCTATGCCGCCAAGAAGATGAACCCCGCCAAGAAGGTGCCGCAGGAGAAGGTCGAGCGCATCCTGGAGGCCGCCCGCCTGGCCCCCACCTCCAGCGGCCTGCAGCCGTTCGAGATCATCGTGGTGACCGACCCCGCAGTGCGCGCCAAGATCCAGCCCATCGCCTGGAACCAGGCCCAGATCACCGACGGCTCGCACCTGCTGGTGTTTGCTGCGTGGGACAACTACACGGCCGACCGCATCAACATGATGTTCGACCTGACGAATGAGCAGCGCGGCTTCAAGAACGAAGGCTGGGAAAACTACCGCCAGATGTTGCTGGGCATGTACCCCCAGCGCGATGCGGAGGTGAACTTCCAGCACGCCGCACGCCAGGCTTACATCGGCATGAGCGCTGCGCTGATCGCTGCGGCGTTTGAAGAAGTGGATTCCACCCCCATGGAGGGCTTCGACCCCAATGCGCTGGACGAAATCCTGGACCTGCGCGCCCGTGGCCTGCGCAGCGTGGCGATCTTGCCCCTGGGCTACCGCGCCGACGAAGGCGACTGGCTGGTGAACCTGAAGAAGGTGCGCCGCCCCCGCGAGCAGTTCGTGACCGAAGTCTGAGTCGTTCGATTTCAGTCAAAAAAAGGCCGGGCAGTTGCCCGGCCTTTTTCTTGCGCGCAGGGTTTCAGCGCGTGGCGGGCGCCGTATCTGTTACGCGGCGCATGGGTGTCAGCACCCAGGCCAGCGCAGCCAGCACCACCAGCGTGCCGCCGCTGGCCGCAAACAGCTGGGGCAGCGTGATGCTTTTCATCACCCAGCCCGTCACCGCCGCAGAGATGGGCGCCAGGCCCATGAAGATGAACATGAACAGGCTCATCGCCCGGCCCAGCAGCGCCGGGGGCACGCGCTGCTGGATCCAGGTGAACACGCTCACCTGCATGAAGCCGCCCAGGAGGCCGATGACCAGCATCAGCAGCGCCCCTTGCCACACGGCGGTAATCAACCCCATGGGCACGAACAGTGCACCGATGACCGCGTCGAACGCGAGGATGGTCATGCCCAGGCTGCCGATGCGCAGCCGGGGCAGCATGCCCGACACCACCATGCCCAGCAGCGTGCCCGCCCCGTGGGCGCCCACGATGATGCCGAACGCGGCGGCGCCCAGCGCAGGCGTGCTGCTGGCCAGCACAGGGATCGCAATGTGGATGGGCCCCATGATGAACAGGGCGATCGCGCTCCAGTAGAGAAAACAGGTGCGCAGCTCGCCATCGCGCCAGAAATGGGCCAGGCCCTGAGCCACCGAGGCCAGCACGGCCTGGGGGGCTGCCGCAGGGGCTGCGCTGCCTGCGTGGGTTTGCACCTTGGACAGCGTCCAGGCCGACACCGCAAAGCTCAGCGCATCGAGCGCAAACGCAATGCCGATGCCCGTGGCATTGGCGCGCGCGCCGCCCTCGCTACTGGCGGGGGCAGTCGAGGCATCACCGAACAGCGCGATCAACAAGCCCGCCAGCAGGGGCCCGAGGAACATCGTGAGCTGGCGCAGGCCCAGGTTCACGCCGTTCGCCGCCTGCAACTGGTGGCGCGCCACCACGTGCGGCATCATGGCCGTGCCCGCCGGGATGCTGAAGGCCGTGGCCAGGCCGATGCCCAGGGACAGTGCGTACACCATCCACAGCGTCAGGCTGCCGGCCAGCACCAGCCCGGCGAGCGCGGCCAGCAGCACCAGGTTGATGTACTTGGTGACCATCAGCACCTGCTTGGGCGAATGCCGGTCTACCAGCGCGCCACCGATCAGGATGAACAGCGCACGCGGCACGCTGACCAGGGCCAGCACGGTGCCCAGCACCAGGGTGTCGCCGGTCATCTGCAGCACCAGCCAGGGCAGCGCAATCAGCGTGAACTGGTCGCCCAGCATGGACAGGAAGGCGCCGCTGGTGAGCCAGCGGAAGTTGTGGTCCTTGAACAGCGCGGCGCGCGGGTCGGCAGGCGGGCCCGCAGGGGCCGTGGACGCGGAAGGGGGTGGGGTATCAGGTCGCATGGGCAGTCTCTCCAGAAGGTGGGCGGGTGTGGCGGTGGCCGTTGAGCAACTGGCTCACGGCGGTGAAGCGCACACCCAGGTGGTAGGTGGCCAGGCACAGGGCGGTGGTGGCCAGCACATTGATCAGCATCTTGGCCAGCACAGGAATCGGCAGGCCGTGCAGCAGGGCGCCCCACCCGATGGTCATGGGCAGGTGCACCAGGTACACCCAGTACGAGCTGTCGGCCAGATAGGTCAGCCAGGCGCGGGCCTGCGCCACATGCCGCAGAAAGAAACCGATCAGGGCCAGGCTCCACAGCCAGGAGGCGCAGTTGTAGGCCAGCGCCATCCAGAACTGCAGGTGCCGTGTGGCCGACACGGGCGCGGCCAGGATGTCGGCGAAGGCCCCGGTGACCAGCACCAAAGCGAAGGCCGATGCCTCGGGCTGCGCCAGCACCTCCGACAGCACGGCCGTGATCAGAAAGCAGGCCAGCCCCAGGCCTGCCAGCACAGGCCAGTGCTTTTCGTAGCGCGCCATCAATGCCTTCTGCTGCGCATACAGGCACAGCCCGAAGCCGTAGAACAGCCCGTTGTGCAGCCATTCCGCCAGCGGCGGCAGGAAGGAGCCGTTGGGCGTGACGACGCCATGGTCATAGCCGGCGCCAATCCAGGCCAGGGGCAGCGTGAGCACGACGATGCCCAGCGGCGTGCCGCCCAGCCAGGCGACGATGCGCCCCAGGGCGTGCTGCAGCCCGGCAGGCAGCGCGCGCACGGCGGCCCAGAGCAGGGGCGTCAGCATGGCCAGCCACAGCAGCATCCACAGAAACCACAGGTGCATGGTGTTCGGGCCCGTTGTCACGGTGGTGCTCTGGGGCATCAGGCTGCGGTCCAGCCCCCAGGTGCCGTGGGCCATGCGGTGCAGGAACGCCAGGCCCAGCAGGGCGCTCGCCGCAAACAGAGGAGGCCAGAACACCACGAACGGCAAGCCCAGGCGGCGTAGCCGGTGGCGCACCATGCCAGCCAGCCCCCGGCGGTGCACCAGCAGCGACACAAAAAACCCGGCCAGGATGAAAAACACCGGCATGCGGAACGCATGGATCACGGCGACCAGCAGATCGGCCACAGGGGTGGCCTGGTCGTCGTGCCAGGGCAGGGGGGACGGGCGGCTCATGTAAATCACCGCAACATGCAGCACGATGCCCAGCCACATCATGGCGGCGCGCAGATTGTCCAGCGCATGGAGCCGCAGGCCTGGGGCTGCAGACTTGGGGGAAGGTGTCGATCCATTCATGGGGACCGACTGTGCAGCCTCACGTTGCGTGAGGGTCAAGCATTTTCAGAATTCTTTTGGAGGAAGTTCGGGCCGAGGCGCGTGGGCCGCTGCAGGGGCCGCGCAGGCCAGCGCAGCATGCAGGTAGGCCCGCACCGGGGCGCTCAAGGGCGATCCGGCCTGCAGCAGTGGCTCGTTGGCCGATGCCGTGAGCAGCTTTTGGCGCAGTGCCGGGCGCTGGCCGGTCAGTTGGTCGAACAGTGCATTCCAGCGCAGCGCAGCGGCGATGGCATCCGGGTGGTGTGGGGGTAGCCCACGGGCCAGCAGCTGCTGCACATCGGCCTCCAGCGCGGCCCAGTGGGTGTGGGGCACATGGCCCAGCACACGCAGGTCGTCGCGGGTGAGGTACTTCTCCAGCAGCGCCATGCGCAGCTTGATGGCGGTTTCGACGTACTCGATCATCTCGCCCGGCGGCGCATGGTTGCGGCCTTGCGTGCTGGGCTCGGTGCGGAACATGTGGCCCCAGCGCTCCAGCAGGTCCAGGTCGCCGCCCATCCAGTGCAGCATGAGTGCCATCCAGCGGTAGGCCAGAGCCTGGACTTCGGGGGCGTCGGGTGGCAGTTGCCGGTCCATGGCGTCGCGCACCAGGTCCTTGACCACCAGCCAGTCTGACTCGATGAGGCTCCAGTTCGTGAAGATCTGCTTGAGTTCGGCCGAGCTGAAATACTTGCCGTAGGTCGTCATCAGCGCCAGCGCCTCCAGCCAGTTGCCCATGTTGGGCTCGGCGCCCGCCATGAGGCCGTCGCGCAGCATGGTCAGGCGGGCGCGCAGCTCGCTGGCCTGCGCAATCTGCTGGTCCAGCGCGCGGATCTGCTGGCCGATGATGCGTTCGGGCGCCACACCGTCACCCGCCAGCAGGGTGCCGATGTCGCTGAGCGCCAGGCCCATCTGGCGCATGGTCTGGATGCCGTGCAGGCGCTGCACGTCGGCCTGGCTGTAGAGCCGGTAACCCGCCTCCGAGCGGCCCGAGGGGGTGAGCAGGCCGATCTCGTCGTAGTGGTGCAGCGTGCGCACCGTAAGGCCGGTGCGCCGCGCTAGGTCACCGACTTTCAGCAACACAAGCGACTCCGTGATGCATCTTGTGCCCCCACTGAACGACGCAACTGGCGCTCCTCACGCCAGGGCAGCCGAGCAAGGGCCGCCCCGCAGCGAGGGCTGCGTCCCCCTGGGGGGAAGGCGCCGCAGGCGACTCAGGGGGGATTTCATGTCAGCGGCCGACGGAAATCAGCTCGACTTCGAAGTTCAGCGTAGTGTTGGGCGGAATCAGGCCACCCGCACCCCGTGATCCATAGGCAATGGCGGGCGGGCAGGTCAGCTTGGCCTTGCCGCCCGGTTTCATGCGCTGCACGCCTTCGGTCCAGCAGGGGATCACGCCATTGAGCGGAAACGAGGTGGGCTCGCCGCGCTTGTAGGAGCTGTCGAACTCCTTGCCGTCCAGGAACATGCCCTTGTAGTGCACCTTGACGGTGTCGGTGGCCTTGGGCGAGTCGCCCGTGCCTTCCTTGAGGGATTCATAGACCAGGCCGCTGGCGGTGGTGACGGGCTGGGACTGGGCCAGGGCGGCAGGGGCAATCACAACGCTTGCAAGCAGCACACACAGAATGTTTCGCAAAGGGGTCTCCATAGTGGAAGTCGGGTAAGGCCGCGATCTTAGAGCCTGTTCAGTAAAAAACCTCCGTGCAGGCCGGGCCCGCGCGGAGGTTTTGTCCGCTGAATGCGGCGTTCCGTCAGGCGTAGTCGGACACCGGAATGCAGCTGCAGCTCAGGTTGCGGTCGCCCCACACGTTGTCCACGCGGCCCACGGGCGACCAGTATTTGGCCTGGCGCAGGGCCGCCACGGGGTAGGCGGCGGCTTCGCGGGTGTAGGGGCGGGCCCATTCGCCGCTCAGCAGGTTCTCGGCCGTGTGGGGGGCGTTCTTGAGCGGGTTGTTGTCCTGCGGGAACGCACCGGCTTCGATCTGGCGGATCTCTGCACGGATGGCGATCATCGCGTCGATGAAGCGGTCGATCTCGAACAGCGTTTCGCTCTCGGTGGGCTCCACCATCAGCGTGTTGGGCACGGGGAAGCTCAGCGTGGGCGCATGGAAGCCATAGTCGATGAGGCGCTTGGCGACATCCTCGGCCATCACGCCGCTGGTGTCCTTCAGGCCGCGCAGGTCCAGGATGCACTCGTGCGCCACATGGCCGTTTTCGCTGGCGTACAGCGTGGGGTAATGGTCCTTCAGGCGTGCGCTGATGTAGTTGGCGCTCAGGATGGCCGTTTCGGTGGCGGCCTGCAGGCCATCTGCGCCCATCATGCGGATGTACATCCAGCTGATGGGCAGCACGGCGGCATTGCCCAAGGGGGCGGCGCTCACGGGGCCGACCTTGCCGGTGGCGGGGCTCTTGGGCTGGTCGCCCTGGCCGGGCAGGCCAGGAAGGAAGGGCACGAGGTCTTCGACCACACACACGGGGCCGACGCCGGGGCCGCCACCGCCGTGGGGGATGCAGAAGGTCTTGTGCAGGTTCAGGTGGCTCACGTCACCGCCGAACTCGCCAGGCGCGGCCACGCCCACCAGGGCGTTCATGTTGGCGCCGTCCACGTACACGCGGCCGCCGTGGCTGTGCACCAGGGCGCACAGCTCCTTCACGCTGGTCTCGAACACGCCGTGCGTGCTGGGGTAGGTGATCATCACGCAGGCAATATTGCCGCTGTGCTGCTCGCACTTGGCCTGCAGGTCGGCCAGGTCCACGTTGCCGTTGGCGTCGCAGGCCGTCACCACCACCTGCATGCCCACCATCTGGGCGCTGGCAGGGTTGGTGCCGTGCGCGCTGCTGGGGATCAGGCAGATGTTGCGGTGGCCTTCGCCACGCGACTCGTGGTAGCCCTTGATGGCCAGCAGGCCCGCGTATTCGCCCTGGCTGCCCGCGTTGGGCTGCAGGCTGATGCCCGCATAGCCCGTGGCCTCGCACAGCCAGGCGCGCAGTTGCTCGTCCAGCGCCTTGTAGCCCTGCTGCTGGTCAGCCGGGGCAAACGGGTGCATGTTGGCAAACTCGGGCCAGGTGATCGGGATCATCTCGCTGGTGGCGTTGAGCTTCATGGTGCAGCTGCCCAGCGGGATCATGCTGCGGTCCAGCGCCAGGTCCTTGTCGGACAGCTGGCGGATGTAGCGCAGCATGCCGGTTTCGGAGTGGTGGGTGTTGAACACCGGGTGCGTGAGGTAGCGGCTGGTGCGGCGCAGCGCGGCGGGGATCAGGGGCTCGACACCGTTCTCGAACGCATCGAACGTGGGCAGGGCCTGGCCGTCCTTGGCAAAGACCTTCCACAGCAGCTCGATGTCGGCGCGCGTGGTGGTCTCGTCCAGCGAGATGCACAGGTAGCTTTCAAAGTAAATTCGCAGGTTTGCGCCTGACTGTATTGCCTTTGTAGCTATGGATTTGGTAGCGCCATCGGTTTTCAGCACCAGCGTGTCGAAGGTGGCTTGTTCACGCACCGGCGCGCCCAGCTGCACGAGGCCCCGGGCCAGGATGGCGGTGTAGCTGGCCACGCGCTGGGCAATGCGCTGCAGGCCTTCGGGGCCGTGGTAGACGGCGTACATGCTGGCCACCACGGCGGGCAGCACCTGGGCGGTGCAGATGTTGGACGTGGCCTTTTCGCGGCGGATGTGCTGCTCGCGTGTCTGCAGGGCCAGGCGGTAGGCGGGCTTGCCGTGCACGTCCACGCTCACGCCCACCAGGCGACCGGGCAGGCTGCGCTTGAACTCGTCACGGCAGGCCATGAAGGCGGCGTGGGGGCCGCCCGCGCCCATGGGCATGCCAAAGCGCTGGGTGGTGCCCACGACGATGTCGGCACCTTGTTCGCCCGGCGGGGTGATGAGCGTCAGGGCCAGCAGGTCGGCGGCCACGATGAAGGCGGCCTGCTTGGCGTGGGCTTTTTCCACGTCGGCGCGCAGGTCGTCAATGCGGCCGCTGGTGGCGGGGTATTGGGCCAGCACGGCAAAGTAGTCGCCGGCCAGCAGGCTGTCCCATTCTTCGGCCGAGTTGGCCAGGCGTACGTCCAGGCCCAGGGGTTTGGCGCGGGTCTGGATGACCTCGATGGTCTGCGGGTGGGCGTCGCCCGCCACCACAAACACGTTGCTCTTGCTCTTGACCGAGCGCTTGGCCAGGGTCATGGCTTCGGCGGCGGCCGTGGCCTCGTCGAGCATCGACGCATTGGCAATCGGCATGCCGGTCAGGTCGCACACCATGGTCTGGAAGTTGACCAGCGCCTCCATGCGGCCCTGCGAGATTTCGGCCTGGTAGGGCGTGTAGGCGGTGTACCAGGCGGGGTTCTCCAGGATGTTGCGCAGGATGACGCCCGGCGTGTGGGTGCCGTAGTAGCCCTGGCCGATGAAGCTCTTGAGCACCTGGTTCTTGCCCGCGATGGCCTTGAGCTCGGCCAGTGCCGATGCCTCGGTGGTGGCCGCTGGCAGGTCCATGGCGCGGCTGCGGGCGATGGAGCGCGGCACGATGGAGTCGATGAGCGTGCGGCGCGAGGCCTCGCCGATCACGGACAGCATGTGGGCTTCATCCGCTGCGTCGATGCCGATGTGGCGGGGCAGGAATTCGGCGGCGTTTTCCAGCGCGGACAACGGCAAGGAGGTGGGCAGGGCGGCAGTCATGGCGGGCGTTCGGGATGCTATGAAATAAGAAGCTGCTGGCGCTTGTCAGTCGGACGTTTCAAAGGATTTTTCTTTGAAACCCAATGGAATCAAGCGCAGGCAGCTATGGTTTTTGAAACCGGAGACGAATGGGCCAGGCGCCCATCAGGCGTTGGCGGCAAAGGCCGTGTAGGCCGTCTCGTCCATCAGTGCGTCGAGCTGGGCCACATCGGCCAGCTTGACCTTGAAGAACCAGCCAGCGTTCAGCGGGTCGCTGTTGGCCAGCGAGGGGTCAGCGCGCAGGGCTTCGTTCACTTCCACGATCTCGCCGGTCACAGGCATGTACACGTCGGCAGCCGCCTTCACGGACTCGACCACGCCCGCCACGTCACCCTGGCTGAAGGTGGCGCCCACCTCTGGCAGGTCCACAAACACCACATCGCCCAGCGCATCTTGTGCGTGCACGGTGATGCCCACCACGGCAGCGGCCGTGTCGGCGGTGTTGATCCATTCGTGTTCTTTGGAAAATTTGACGGTCATGGGGAAGCTCCTCAAGCAACGGGATAAATAAAGGAATCAGCAATGTAGCGGGCGCGGGCCGCGTTGGTGCGCGGCTGCCTGCGAAATCAGCCGCGAAAGTAGTTGGCGGGGACGAAAGGCATGGCGCGCACTTCCATCGGCACGGCCTTGCCGCGCACGATGGCGTTGACGCGCGTGCCGATGGCAGCAAACGCAGGCAGCACGTAGCCCATGGCCACAGGTTCGTTCACGCTGGGGCCGAGCAGGCCGCTTGTGACTTCACCGATCTTCTGACCATCTTGGCTTTGCAGCTCGGTGTGCTCGCGCACCGGCACACGCTCCAGCGCCACCAGGCCCACGCGTTTGCGCGGCAGGGTGGCGGGGTTGTCGATCTGCGCCAGCACCTTGTCGGCGCCGGGGAATCCACCCGCGCGCGCGCCGCCGGTGCGGCGCACTTTCTGGATGGCCCAGTTCAGAGCCGCTTCGGGCGGCGTGGTGGTGGTGTCGATGTCATTGCCATACAGGCACAGGCCGGCTTCGAGGCGCAGCGAATTGCGCGCACCCAGGCCGATGGGTTGGACCTCGGGCTGGGCCAGCAGGGCGCGGGCCAGGGTATCGGCCTGCGCGGCGGGCACGGAGATTTCAAAGCCGTCTTCGCCGGTGTAGCCGCTGCGGGTCACAAAACAGTCGCAGCCTGCAATGCTGAAGGCGCCGCCGGTCATGAACACCAGCTTTTCGACGCCGGGCGCGAGACGGGCGAGGGCGGTGATGGCCTGAGGGCCTTGCAGCGCCAGCAGGGCGTGGTCGGGCATGGGCACCACCTGGCAGCGCTGGCCGATGCGGGCCTGGATATGGGCAATGTCGCCCACCTTGCAGGCACCGTTGACGATCACGAACAGCGTGGGTTCGCCATCCACCACCCCCTGGTTGAAGAACATCAGGTCGTCGATGACCATGCCCTCGTCGGTCAGCAGCAGGCCGTAGCGCTGCTTGCCCACGGGCAGGTCGATCACGTCCACGGGCATCAGGGTTTCAAACGCGGCGGCGGCGTCGGCACCGATGAGCTTGAGCTGGCCCATGTGCGACACATCAAACAGCCCCGCTGCGGTGCGGGTGTGCACATGCTCGGCCATGAGGCCAGCGGGGTACTGCACGGGCATGGAATAGCCCGCAAAAGGCACCATGCGGGCGCCCAGTTCGATGTGCAGGGCGTTCAGAGGCGTGGTGAGCAGGGGGGCGGTGGCGGACATGGCGGAACTCCGGGGCAAATGGGGGCCGCAGCCACCAAGGTGACCACGGGATTTGCCCTGCTGTCCGCTTTACCTGAGAGATTCACCGCAGCGCCCTGGCTGGCCGTGCGGTTTGCTCCTTCGGTGGATGGCCTCATCACGCGGTGCGGCGGGCCATCTCTCTCCAGCAAGGGAACGCCCGCATCACTGCGGGCGGTTGTCAGTCCTTTTGCCTGAGCGTTCGGCTGCTGCCTGCGCCTTCGGCGGTGCTGCACGTCTTGCGTGGAAGACGGAGCACTCTCTCCTGACGGGCAGGATTCTAACGCCTACTTGGCATAGACCAGGTCGCGCAAGGCCAGAGAAATCGATGGCACATAGGTGATGACCAGCAGGCACACCAGGATCACGCACACAAAAGGCAGCAGGTGTTTGATGATCCGGTCCAGCGAAATCTTGGCGACCGTGCAGGCCGCAAACAGGTTCACACCAAAGGGCGGCGTGATCATGCCCAGTGCCAGGTTCACCACCATGATCAGCCCGAAATGCACCGGGTCGATGCCGAAGTGCATGGCCACGGGCGCCAGGATGGGCGCCAGCACGATGATGGCGGCGCTGGTCTCGATGAACATGCCGATCACGAACAGCGCCGCATTCACGCCCAGCAGGAACAGGGCTGGGGATTGCAGCACGGCTTCGAGCCAGCGGCCAATGGCATCGGGCACCCCGGCACGCGTGATGAGGAACGCAAACAGCCCGGCATTGGCGATGATGAACATGATCACCGCCGACGAGATGGCCGATTTGCGCAGGATGGCGTACAGGTCTCTGAGCTTGATCTCGCGGTAGATCACCACGCCCACGATGAGTGCGTAGAACACCGCCACGGCCGATGCCTCGGTGGGGGTGAACACGCCGCCGTAGATGCCGCCCAGGATGATCACGGGCATGAGCAGCGCCCAGCCGGCCTGCAGCGTGGCCTTGCCAAAGGGCATGCGGCCATCGCCGTCGTTCTTGCCCCAGCCTTTGTACTTGCAGTACGCCCATACGAAGAGCATCAGCGCACCGCTGATCAGCAGGCCCGGGCCAAAGCCCGCGATGAACAGCTCACCAATCGACACCTCGGCGCTCACGCCGTACAGGATCATCGGGATGGAGGGCGGAATGATCACGCCCAGCTCGGCACTGGTGGCCTGCAGCGCAGCCGCATAGCTGGTGGGGTAGCCATGCTTGATGAGCGCGGGGATCAGGATGGCGCCAATCGCAAACGTGGTGGCCACCGACGAGCCCGATACGGCCGCGAAGATCATGCAGGTGAGCACGCAGGTCATGGGCAGGCCGCCCTGCACGCCGCCCACGATGCTCTTGGCAAACTCCACCAGGCGGCGCGAGATGCCGCCGGTCTCCATCAGGTTGCCCGCGAGGATGAAGAAGGGAATGGCCGCCAGCGGAAACTTGTTGATCGAGGCGAACATCTCCTTCACCGAGATCAGCATGTTGGCGTTGGACGCCTGGATGCCGAGGATGGATGCAAGACCAATCGATACAGCCACCGAGATGGTGAGTGCGAAGCACAGCACCATGGTGGAAATCATCACGGCGCTCATTGGGCGGTCTCCAGTTCCATGCGCAAGGGGTCAATCAGGTTGCCGATGATGCCCACGGCGCAAAAGACGCCGCCCACGGGCATGGCCAGGTAGGCCCAGAACATCGAGACGGATTCCAGCCCTGCCATGCTCTGCACGCCGCCGCGCTGGGCGTAGTCCCAGCCGTACCAGATGACGATGCCGATCAGCGCCAGGGCCGCCAGCGCCACTACCCAGTCCAGCACCCGCCGAAGGGCGGGAGGGCTCCAGCGGTACAGCACATCAACGCTCACCATCGCCCCCTGGCGGAAGGCGGCGGGGATGGCGAGGAACACCATCCAGATCAGGCTGAAGCGGATCAGCACTTCCGTCCATTCGGCGGGCTGCTCCAGCACAAAGCGCATGAGGATCTGGAACATGCCCAGCGAGGCGGACAGGGCCAGCATGGCGCAGGCTGCCAGCATGGCGATGAACGTGGTCCATCGCTCAAAGGTGAGAAAGGCATTTTTCATGGGGCGGTGCCAGCCATGGGCAGTGGTTGAATCAACAGGGGGACAACACGGTAAGCAATCGGGCAAGAACCAGGGATAAGAATAAAAACGCCCGATAGCGATGGCGCTACGGGCGTTTGTTGCTACTAAAAAGATAGTAGCGCGGGCATCACTTGACGTCGCGGATCTTGTCGAGTGTGGCCTTGCCGAACTGCTTTTCGAACTCGGCGTTCACCGGGGCCAGCGCTGCCACGAACTTGGACTTGTCGGGGTTGTCCACCACCGTCATGCCCTTGGCGCGCAGGTCGGCCACGCCTTTGGCATCGTCTTCGTCCACGCGGGCGCGGTTGGCCTTGGTGCCTTCCTTGGCGGCGTCGATGAAGGCCTGCTTGTCGGCGGCCGAGAGTTTGTCGAACGAGCCCTTGTTCATCACGAAGATGGCGGGCGAGTACACGTGGCCGGTCAGCGTCAGGTGCTTTTGCACCTGGTCGAACTTGGCCGAGATGATCACGGGCAGCGGGTTCTCCTGGCCGTCCACCGTGCCTTGTTGCAGGGCGGTGAACACTTCGGGGAAGGCCATGGGCGTGGTGATGATGCCGAAGCCCTTGTACGCGGCGATGTGCACGGGGTTCTCCATCGTGCGCATCTTCAGGCCCTTGAGGTCCTCGGGCGTGTTGACCGAGCGCTTGCTGTTGGTCATGTGGCGGAAGCCGTTTTCGGCCCAGGCCAGGGCCTTGAAGCCCTTGCTGTCGAACTTGGTCAGCATCTCCTGGCCGATGGGGCCGTCCAGCACGGCGCGGGCGTGGGCCTTGTCGCGGAACAGGAAGGGCACGTCCAGAATCTTGGTCTCTGGCACAAAGTTGGGGATGGGGCCTGTGGAGCTGAAAGCCAGCTCTTGCGTGCCCAGCTGCACGGCTTCGATCGATTCGCGCTCGCCGCCCAGGGCGCCGTTGTAGAAGGTCTGCACCTTGTAGCGGCCGCTGGTGCGCTTTTCGACTTCCTTGGCAAACGTGTCGATGGCAATCCCCTGGTGGGAATTCTGGGCCGTCGAGATGCTGATGCGCATGGTGGTCTGCGCGGCAGCGGTGGCCACAAAGCCGAGCGCGAGGCTCAGGCCGACGACGAGTCTGGTCAATTGCATGGTGTCTCCTGTTGATGGTGGGTCAGGGGGATGCGCTGGGGCCCTTGCGGAGCTGCCCCCGACCTCGCTGAAATTATGGCGGTGCAGCATGGCCGCAGGCATCCGGGTTTGTGCTGGTAAGCGTGCTTATTAACTGGGCTGCAGCGCGTTTGCAGTTGCATTGGTGACACCCCGGGCGCTGGGTTGACGGACCCGTGCACGGGGTCTGCGTGGCCGCCGACGGGTGTTCGTGATGGGGCCCGGAATGCCAAGGGCCCCGTGCTGGCGGTAACCAGCCGGGGCCTTGTCAGTTTGTGCACTCCGGTAAGAGCGCCTTGATGAAAGAAGTATGCGCTGCACGGCAGAGATGAATTTGCTGAATTCGCTTAGATTGGCCTTGTTTGCAGAAAAATTTGCTGTGCTGGATGGATTTTGTGAATAATCCGGCTGATGGATCGCCTCGACAGAAAAATTCTCGCCGTGCTGCAGGGCAATGCACGCGCCAGCTTGCAAGAGATTGGCCAGGCCGTGGGTCTGAGCCCGTCGCCCTGCTGGGGCCGCATCAAGAAGATGGAGGAGGCGGGCGTCATCCAGGGCTACACCGTGCGCATCAACCCGCAGTCGCTCGACCTGGCCGACACGGTGCTGGTGCAGGTCACGCTCGACAGCCATTCGGACAACACGCTCGAAAAATTTGGCGAGACCCTGGCCAGCATTCCCGAAGTGATCGAGGCGCATCTGGTGTCGGGCGACTACGACTACCTGCTGCGCATCGTGGTCAAGGACACGCGCGACTACGAGCGCCTGCTGCGCGAGAAGCTCTACAAGATCAAGGGCATACGCCATAGCCGGTCCAGCTTTGTGCTGCGCACGCTCAAGAAGGCTGATCTGCCGCTTTTTGTGGGGTCGATTTGAATAAAAATGGCCGCTTCCGCGCTATGGTCAAGCGCTTTAAGCTATCAAAATAGGAGCATTCGGCATTTGCTGAAATACGCTTGGGAGCCTTCACCATGAACCTGCGATTTGTCGAAGCCTTCTATTGGGTGGCCTCCCTCAAAAGCGTGACACGCGCGGCCGAGAAGCTGTTCCTCACGCAGTCGGCCATGTCCAGCCGCATCTCCGCTCTCGAAGAAGAGCTGGGCGTGCTGCTGCTCGATCGGCGTGACAAGCACTTCAAACTCACGGTGGCAGGGGCCCGCTTTCTGGTCTACGCCAAGCGCATGCTGGAGCTGCAGCGCCAGCTCAAGACCGAGATGGGCTCGGGTGGGCCGCTGGAGGTGTCGGTCCGCCTGGGCGCCATCGAATCGGTGCTGCACTCATGGCTCATTCCGTGGGTGGAGCAGCTGCGCAAAGACAACCCTTTGCTGGAGCTGGAGCTGACGGTGGAGACCACCCCCGTGTTGCTGGAGCAGATCCGCCGGGGCACGCTGGACGCCGTGTTTGCCGCGCTGCCCGCCGCCGCAGACGGCATTCGCAGCCAGGCCGTCACGCCCATGGAGATGGTGTTTGTGGGCAACAGCAAGGCGCACCGCAAGCGCCGCTATGCGCTCGAAGACTTTGCGGGGGCCGATATCCTGACTTTCCAGCGCGGCTCGCAGCCGCACGTGTCGTTGCTCGACACGCTGCGCCAGGCCCAGGTGGAGCCACGCTGCGTGCACACCATCTCGTCCATCTCGGCCATGGTCCAGTTGGTGCAGGGCGGCTTTGGCGTGGCCACGCTGCCGCGACTGGCGGTGCAGCGGCTGCTGGCGTTCCCGGACCTGCGCGCGCTGGCCTGCGATACCGCGCTGAAGCCGCTGCCCATCCATGTGAGCTACCGCGAAGACCCCTCGTCACCGGCCATGGAGGCCGTCGTGCGCTCGGCGCTCAGCTTTATCGACGCACAACAGCCGCCGTCCAAGGCGCGCAAAGCCCGCGCCTGAGCGGTCCCGTGCGCGCTTCTTTGCGCACTTTTATGCGCGCATGCACCGGCGCAGTGCATGGGGCGCAGCGGCTGCAATGTTTATCCGGAGCCGCACGGAAGCAGGACCGGGATGCACGACCTCCAGCACACGCCCCCTCTGCGGCGATCAGGGTGCATTTTTTTGTCCGGGTTAACCCCTAAATTCCAACCAAGGGTTAACCCTTGAGCACCAGTCTGGTTCACACTGCCCCAATGAAGTGCATCGAAAAAATCGATGAGCTAAGAGAAAATTTTTGAATTTGCCAGCAGGCAGCACCGCCCAACACAATCCGCCCAACGTCATGCAATTGACATTTCTCAATGCAAGGAAACACGGTGGATTCAGTTCAAGACAAAGCGCTGGCAGTGTTTGGCGCCGAGGGCATCAACAACCCCGGCCACGTGCGCAGCATCATCCGGCAAGGGGCCTGGGCATCGCACACCAGTGGTCTGGCGCATGGGCGGGTGCAGGGCAACCTGGTGATCCTGCCCGAGGTGCAGGCGGGTGATTTTCTGCGCTTTTGCCAGCGCAACCCCAAGCCCTGCCCGGTGCTGGCCGTGAGTGAGCCCGGCCAGGTCACGCTGCCCTCGCTGGGGCAGGGCATCGACATCCGCAGCGATGTGCCGCAGTACCGCGTCTGGCGCCACGGCGAGCTGGCGCAAGAGGTGACCGACATCACCGACCTGTGGCGTGCCGACCTGGTGACCTTTGTGCTCGGCTGCTCGTTCTCGTTCGAATCAGCGCTGCAAGAAGCCGGCATCAGCCTGCGCCACATCAACGAGGGCAAGAACGTGGCCATGTACCGCACCAACATTGCCACCGAACCCGCTGGGCCCTTTGGCGGCGCCATGGTGGTGTCCATGCGGCCCATGCCTGCGGCCGATGTGATCCGCGCGGTGCAGGTCACTTCGCGTTTCCCCAACGTGCACGGCGCCCCGGTGCACATCGGTGACCCGGCGCTCATCGGCATTGCCGACATTGGCCAACCCGAATACGGCGACGCCGTGGCACTGCTGCCCGATGAGATCCCTGTGTTCTGGGCCTGTGGCGTGACGCCGCAATCCGCCATCTTGAATGCCCAACCGGCGTTCTGCATCACCCACGCCCCGGGTTGCATGCTGGTCACCGATCTTCTCAACCACCAACTTGCCAGCTTCTAAGCGGCTTACTCCAGGAGTCTCCCCATGAAAAAATTTGCACTGTGTATGACAGCCGCCCTCAGCGTGTGCGCGGCCCAGGCCCAGGTCAAGTGGGACCTGCCCACCGGCTACGGCGCCAACAGCTTCCAGACGCAAAACGTGCAGCAGTTCGCCACCGATGTGGACAAGCTCACGGGTGGCAAGCTCAAGATCACCTTGCACCCGGGTGGTTCGCTCTACAAGGCCAACGAGATCAAGCGTGCCGTGCAGACCGGGCAGGTGCCGTCGGCCGAGTTCATCCTCTCGGGCGCATCCAACGAGAACCCGCTGTTTGGCGTGGATTCGATTCCCTTCCTGGCCACGAGCTACGCAGACTCCAAGCGCCTGTACCTGGCCGCCAAGCCTGCGCAAGAGAAGCTGCTGGCATCGCAGGGGGTGAAGGTGCTGTTCACCGTGCCATGGCCCGGCCAGTCGCTGTATTCGCTCAAGCCCCTGAGCACGCCTGCAGACTTTGCGGGCACCAAGATGCGCGCCTACAACCCGGCCACCACGCGCATTGCGCAACTGCTCAAGGCCCAGCCCGTCACCATCCAGCTGTCCGAGTTGGGCCAGGCGCTGGCCACCAACACCGTGCAGAACTTTCTGACGTCGAGCGCCAGCGGTGTGGAGTCGAAGTTGTACGAGCAGGTGAAGCATTTCTACCCCGTGAGCGCCTGGCTGCCGCGCAACGCCACGGTGGTCAACCAGAAGGCCTTTGATGCGCTCGACAAGCCCTTGCAGGACGCTGTGCTGAAGGCTGCGGCCGATGCCGAAGCGCGCGGCTGGGCCACCAGCGAGCGGGTGGACAAGGAGTTCATCAAGGAACTAACCGCCAAGGGCATGACCGTGGCCGAGCCCAGCGACAGCATCAAGAAGGAACTGGCCAGCATTGGCGAGTCGATGACCGCCGACTGGGTGAAGTCGGCCGGTGCCGAGGGCCAGGCCATCATCGACGCCTACCGCAAGAAGTAAGCGCCGCGCTCCAGGCCCCGCCACGGGGCCGGGCAGCACCCCGTGCGTGCTGCCCCCGTTTTCAGCCACTCCCTTTTTCATTTTTCAAGCGTTACCGGAGTACGCCATGGACAAACTCGTCCGAAATTTCTACAAGCTGCTGATGCTGCTGTCCGGCATCTCCATGCTGGCCGCGTTCGCCGCCGTCACGCTGGGCGTGTTTGCCCGCGAAGTCATCCACGTAAACATCGACGGGCTCGATGCGTACGCAGGCTACGCCATTGCTGCTGCGCTGTTCTTTGCCCTGCCCAGCACGCTGCAAAACGGCGACCACATCCGCGTGACGCTGGTGCTGGACCGCCTGCCAGAGCGCCTGCGCTCGGCCTTCGAATGGTTCTGCCTGAGTGCGGCGCTTGTGCTCACGCTCTACATCGCCTGGTACGCCGTGCGCTCGGTCTGGATTTCGTACATCACGCACGACATCTCGCCCGCAGCCGACGCCTCGCCGCTGTGGATCCCGCAGATCAGCATGGCCATGGGCTGCATCGGCTTTGCGCTGTCGTTTGCCCATGCCCTCGTCTTGCGCTTCCAGGGCGTGGCCTTCATGGCCGTGTCCGAGTCGGCGCGTTCCGAATAACCCGAACCCGGAGACACCATCATGGACGTCATCATCGCTTTGGGCCTGATCGTGGTGCTGTTTGCAGTGCTCGGCTCGGGCCTGTGGATCGGCCTGTCACTGCTGGCAGTGGCCTTGGTCGGCATGGAGCTTTTTACCAACCGCCCGGTGGGCGACAGCATGATGCTGACCATCTGGGGGTCAACCTCCAGCTGGACGCTGACTGCTTTGCCTCTTTTTCTGTGGATGGGCGAGATTCTGTTCCGCAGCAAGCTGTCGAGCAGCATGTTCAAGGGTCTGGCCCCTTGGCTGGAGCGCCTGCCGGGCCGCCTGCTGCATGTGAACGTGGTGGGCTGCACCATCTTTGCAGCCATCTCGGGCTCGTCGGCCGCCACCTGCGCCACCATCGGCAAGATCACGCTGCCTGAACTCAAGCAGCGCGGCTACCCCGAAGAAATCTCGGTGGGCACGCTTGCAGGGGCTGGCACGCTGGGCCTGCTCATCCCGCCGTCGATCATCATGATCGTCTATGGCGTGGCAGCCAATGTGTCGATCTCCAAGCTCTTCCTGGCGGGCGTGATTCCGGGCCTGCTGCTGGCGGCACTGTTCATGGGCTACATCATCGTGTGGGCGCTGTTCAACAAGGACAAGGTGCCTGCGCCCGATGCCCAGCTGAGCTTTGCACAGAAGCTCTATGCCTCGCGCCACCTGATCCCTGTGGTGTCGCTCATCGTGGTGGTGCTGGGTGCCATCTACAGCGGCATCGCCACGGCCACCGAGGCCGCAGCGCTGGGTGTGGCTGGGTCGCTGATCCTGGCCAAGATCGAGGGCTCGCTCAACTGGGCACGCTTCAAGGAAGGCCTGGTGGCCGCCTGCCGTGTGTACTGCATGATCGGCCTCATCCTGGCGGGCGCAGCCTTCCTCACGCTGGCCATGGGTTTCATCGGCCTGCCACGGCACCTGGCCGAGTTCATTGGCGCGCTGCACCTCTCGCCGTTTGCGCTGATGCTGCTGCTCATCGTGTTCTTCATCCTGCTGGGCTGCTTCCTGGATGGCATCTCCATGGTGGTGCTGACCATTGCCGTGCTGCTGCCCACCGTGGAAGCTGCAGGCTTTGACCTGGTGTGGTTCGGCATCTTCATCGTGCTGGTGGTCGAGATGGCGCAGATCACGCCGCCCGTGGGCTTCAACCTGTTCGTGCTGCAGGGCATGACGCGCCGTGAAGTCACCTGGATCGCCCGCACCGCGCTGCCCTTGTTCGCCCTGATGATCGTCGCGGTCATCATGACCTACTTCGTGCCCGACGTGGTGCTCTGGCTGCCACGCCAGATGCAGGGCTGATCCACCGCACTGCTGCCCAGCCCGCACAGGAGTCCCCCATGAAAACCGTTGTGTTGCTGGCCGCGCTTGCCGTGGCCCCGATGGCGCATGCCCAGACCCAGTGGAAACTGGCCACGGGCTACCGCGCGGAGTCCTTCCACACCCGCAATGTGGTGCAGTTTGCGCAAGACGTGGAGCGCGCCTCGGGCGGGGCGCTGCGCATCGAGGTCCATGCCAACAACACGCTGTTCAAGCTGGGCGAGATTCACCAGGCCGTGCAGGACGGCAAGGCCCAGGCGGGCGAAACCATCATGACCAGCCTGGTGCAGGGCATGCCCATTGCAGGGGCCGACACCGTGCCATTCTTGGTGCGCAGCTACGCCGATGCACGCCGCCTGTGGGACCTGCAGCGCCCGCTGATCGACGGGCACTTTGCGGCCAAGGGCCTCAAGGCCCTGTATGCCGTGCCGTGGCCGCCGCAGGGGCTGTTTTCCATCGGGCCGGTGCGCTCGTCGGCCGACTTCAAGGGCACGCGCATGCGCACCTACAACCCTGCCACCGTGCGCATTGCCGAGCTGCTGGGCGCCACCCCGGTGGACGTGCCCATGGTCGAGGTCAACAAGGCGCTGTCGGCGGGCAAGCTCGACTCCATGATCACCTCGGCCCTGACCGGGGTGGAGAACCAGGTCTGGGGCCAGATCAAGCAGTACTACGGCATCAATGCCTGGCTGCCCAAGAACATCGTGTTTGTGAACCAGCAGGCGTTTGACGCGCTGCCCCCCGCTGCGCGCCAGGCCGTGACCCAGGCGGCGGCAGAGGCCGAAACACGTGGTTGGGCCCTGAGTGCCGCCGTGGCCGAAGAGTCGGTGGGCGAGCTGCAGCGCAAGGGCATCAAGGTCGAGCGCGCATCCGCCGAGCTGGACACCGAACTCAAGCGCCTGGGCGAACGCTTCTCCCGCGAATGGGTGCAGTCGGTGGGCAACGAGGCCAACAAGATTTTCATTCCCTACTACTTCCAACGCTAGTCCGCTAGTTCGTTAGTCCGTCAGTTCATTCGTTAACCAGTGAGTCCTATCACCATGCAAGCACCCTCCACCATGACCACCGCACCGGCCGGCAACCGCTGGCAGTTCTGGATCGACCGGGGCGGCACCTTCACCGACATCGTGGCCAAGCGGCCCGACGGCTCGCTGACCACGCACAAGCTGCTGTCTGAAAACCCCGAGCAGTACAAAGATGCCGCCGTGGCGGGCATTCGCCACCTGCTGGGCCTGCAGCCCGGCGAGCCCGTAACCCCGGCGCTGGTGGAGTGCGTGAAGATGGGCACCACGGTGGCCACCAACGCGCTCTTGGAGCGCAAGGGCGAGCCCACGCTGCTGGTCACCACCAAGGGCTTCAAGGACGCGCTGCGCATTGCCTACCAGAACCGCCCGCGCCTGTTTGACCGCCACATCCAGCTGCCCGAGCTGCTCTACACCGAGGTCATCGAAGCCCGCGAGCGCATGGGGGCCCATGGCAACCTGCTGCAGAACCTGGACGAAGCCACTCTGCGGGGCGACCTGCTGGCCGCTTACGGGCGTGGCCTGCGCAGCGTGGCCATTGTGTTCATGCACGGCTACCGCTACACGCAGCACGAGCAGGCGGCCAAGCGCATTGCCAAAGAGGTGGGCTTCACGCAGATCAGTACCTCGCACGAAACCAGCCCCATGATGAAGTTCGTGAGCCGGGGCGACACCACGGTGGTGGATGCCTACCTCTCGCCCATCCTGCGCCGCTATGTGGAACAGGTGGCCAGCGAGATGCCGGGCGTCAAGCTGTTCTTCATGCAGTCGTCCGGTGGCCTCACCGATGCGGGCACCTTCCAGGGCAAGGATGCGATTCTCTCCGGCCCTGCTGGCGGCATTGTCGGCATGGCACGCACGGCGGGACTGGCCGGGCAGGAAAAGGTCATCGGCTTTGACATGGGCGGCACCAGCACCGACGTGAGCCACTACGCAGGTGCGTTCGAGCGCGAGTTCGAGACCCATGTGGCCGGTGTGCGCATGCGCGCGCCCATGATGAGCATCCACACGGTGGCGGCGGGCGGTGGTTCGGTGCTGGCGTATGACGGCTCGCGCTTCCGTGTGGGCCCCGAGAGTGCTGGCGCCAACCCGGGCCCGGTGAGTTACCGCCGGGGCGGCCCGCTGGCCGTGACCGATGCGAACGTGATGGTGGGCAAGGTGCAGCCGCGCTACTTCCCCAGCGTGTTTGGCCCGGCGGCCAATGAAACGCTGGATGCCGATGCGGTGCGCGCCCGCTTCCAGGAGATCGCCACCCAGACCCAGCGCCAGCCCGAGGAAGTGGCCGAAGGCTTCATCCAGATCGCCGTGCAGCAGATGGCCAACGCGATCAAGAAGATCAGCGTGGCGCGCGGCTATGACGTGACGCGCTACACGCTGCAATGCTTTGGTGGCGCAGGCGGCCAGCATGCCTGCCTGGTGGCCGACGCCTTGGGCATGTCGCGTGTGTTCGTGCACCCGCTCGCCGGTGTGCTCAGCGCCTACGGCATGGGCCTGGCCGACCAGACTGTGATACGCGAGCAGGCGGTGGAGATGCCACTGGCGGCTGCTTCGCTGCCCCTGATTGCCGAGCGGCTGGAGGCCCTGGGCACCGCCGCACAGGCTGAGCTGGAGCGCCAGCAGGTCAGCGCCAACCCGGTGCAGGTGCGCCACAACGTGCATGTGCGCTACGAGGGTACGGACTCGGCCCTTGTCGTGCCGTTTCGCGACATGGCCAGCATCCAGGCAGCCTTCGAGGCCGCCTACCGCCAGCGTTTTGCCTTCCTCATGGCGGGCAAGGGCCTGGTGGTGGAGGCTGTGTCGGTCGAGGCCATGATTGCAGGCGATGCCCCCGCTGAGCCGCGCCTGCCGGTGCACCCGCACCGCAAGCACCCGCAGCGCGAGAGCGTGCGCATGTACTCGGGCGGCGAGTGGCACACCGCCGCGCTGGTGGTGCGCGAAGACCTGCACCCCGGCGACGTGATTCCCGGCCCGGCCATCATTGCCGAGAAGAACACCACCACCGTGGTGGAGCCCGGCTGGTCTGCGCGCCTCACCGATCTGGACCACCTGGTGCTGGACCGCGTCACGGCGCGCAAGGTGCAGTACGCCGCAGGCACCACGGTGGACCCGGTGCTGCTCGAAGTGTTCAACAACCTGTTCATGAACATCGCCGAGCAGATGGGCCTGCAGCTGCAGAACACGGCCTACTCGGTCAACATCAAGGAGCGCCTCGATTTCAGTTGCGCGCTGTTCGATGCCGCAGGCAACCTGATTGCCAACGCACCCCACATGCCCGTGCACCTGGGCAGCATGGGCGAGAGCATCAAGACCGTGATCCGCGAGAACGCGGGCAAGATGCACCCGGGCGATGTGTACATGCTCAACGATCCGTACCACGGTGGCACGCACCTGCCCGACGTGACGGTGATCACGCCGGTGTATGTGGCCGAAGGCGTCGAGCCCACGTTTTATGTGGGCAGCCGGGGCCACCATGCCGACATCGGTGGCACCACGCCGGGCTCCATGCCACCGTTCTCCACACGCATTGACGAAGAAGGCGTGCAGATCAACAACGTGAAGCTGGTAGACCGGGGCATCTTTCTGGAGGACTCCGTGCGCAACCTGCTGGCGACGGGCGGCGGCACCACGCCATACCCCAGCCGCAACCCCGAGCAGAACCTGGCCGACCTGCGTGCGCAGATCGCTGCCAACGAAAAGGGCGTGCAAGAGCTGTCGAAGATGGTGGACCAGTTTGGCCTGGATGTCGTGCAGGCCTACATGTGCCACGTGCAGGACAACGCCGAAGAATCGGTGCGCCGCGTGGTCACGCAGCTCAAAGACGGCCAGTTCACCCTGCCGCTCGACAACGGCGCGCAGATCAGCGTGTCGGTCAAGGTCAACGTGGCCGAGCGCAGCGCGGTCATCGACTTTGCAGGCACCAGCGCGCAGCAGATGAACAACTTCAATGCCCCGCGCGCCGTTGTCGAGCGGCAGGGTGAACTGGCCGTCTTTGAGCTGCGTGAC
>Ga0187844_10000905_pt1 | contig 23122 bp, 30 predicted proteins | sample SpaLakP09_SKY_50_FD_134517 | JGI IMG/M metagenome (GOLD analysis project Ga0187844, IMG submission 134517) | Oligotrophic lake water microbial communities from Sparkling Lake, Wisconsin, USA - SP09_SKY_50 | ecosystem: Environmental > Aquatic > Freshwater > Lake | place: USA: Sparkling Lake...
CCCCTCCCCCTACGGGAACGACCCGATAGGTAGAGGGGGTGGATGTTGGAAGATGAAAGCTGGTGCACAGGATGCACGGATTCATTGAATCCTTGATTCAAAGATGCATTGACGTAGTGCACGTCACGTAATAAGCTTGCCTTATGGGTAAGTCGTTGAGTGTAGATTGGAAAGCTGTCGAGAAGGATTATATCCAAGGGAAAAGCCGTAGCTTTATTGCAGCCACTTATGTGTTGAGTCTTAACACCTTGGATGCAAAGATTCGAAGAAGCGGTTGGAAAGCAAAGAAGGATGCCGTGACCCACAAGATTATACAGGCTAATACACAGGCCGTGGTGCAGAGTAGTGTCGACAAGCAGGCTCGATATCTGAACAGGATTGCTAATCAAGTCGACCATAGTTTGGACGTCCTCGAATCCGAGATGCCTGGAACCCGCAAGGAATTGAAAGATCATATCGAAGTCTTGGAGAAAGTTGATCGCATAGCTCGACCTGCATTGGGCTTGGCTTCGCAGAATCAAGGAAGCAACGGGAAAACGATTGTGAATTTGGCAGTCCTTCGAAGCGATGATGCGATGAAGCCTGTCATCGACATTGCAGCTGGTTAAGCTTGGTATCATAGATTCTTAGATTCTTGGATTCTTTGAAATAAAAAGGGGAGGGGGGAGATTTCTCTCCCCCCTCCGCCTACTACCTTATTTCCGTTTCGCCAGCACCGCCTCAATCTGGGCTTCGGTGCATCCTGCTTCCTTCATCGTCTTGATGAGGGAGGCATCCTTATTCGCGGGGGCGGTTTCCAAGATGGTGCGACCAGTCTTGGGGTTGGTGTAGATGCGTTTCATCTCACGCTTGCCACTCGCAATTTCGGTGGACTCGAAGGATAGGCGGGCTTTCCCTAGAGTGTTGAAGGCATTGACCGCCTCGTCATAACGGGAGGCGAGTTGCACTCCCTTGGTATCAGTCACCACACCGAAGTCTTTTCGGGATGCGAGCCTCCCTGCTTCAGTGACCAAGGCTTCGCCGTTCCAGTTTCCGAATACCGCTTTGAGGATTCGGCCACTCTTGGCTGTGCGTTTCGCTTTGATTTCGATTGATGCTTGAGTTACGATTGCGTTTTCCATTTGATTTGTTTCCTTTATGTTTCCCCACTCCCCCCTGCCCTATCGGGCTGTGGGTTTGCGGGACAACCCCTATACGCACCCCCTCCCCCACCCCCCTTCGGCGATTTTTGTAATACGGTATATGTACTTTAAAAATTTATTTTATTTTTTATTTTTCGACAATCAAAGTAACACCAAGTCGGGTGGCCAAATAGTCAGACGGAAAGATGTCACGATCCTTGTTCTCGCGGTAGGCAATGTATTTGACACCGTATCGGACGGCTTCCAGAACGCAAGCTTTACAAGGTGGGTAAGTCACGGCCAAAAGGTGGGGCTCGCCAGGTCGACTATAAGCAAGGGCATTGGTCTCGGCATGGACCATAAAGTCCCGCCGGTAATCGCGATCCCAAGATTCCTGTTTGGTCAATTCAAAGCCCGGGGGATACCCGTTGTACCCAATGCCGCATACCGATCCATCTTGTCGAAGGACTGCTGCGCCGACTCGAACGAACTGATCCTGACTTGTCTTTGCCGCGGCGTCTGCCAGCCGCATGGCAAGGTCAATCCACTTTGTCTTTACCACCGGCTTTGGCTTCCTCTTCTTTGATGTACTTCAAGAAGTGGGAAATACTCCCGCGATATGTATAGGGTCCTTCGTGGCCAAGATCAATTTTGGTATCCATCATGATCTTGTAGCCTTTCTCTTTGAGTTTCTCGCAAAAGATGAAGTCCTCAGAAAGGAACTCGCCTTTGTAAATCCCGACCTCAAACACATTGTGGATGAACTCGGTCTGCGAGTCTTGGTACTTGCCCGAACCGCCGATCGTGTGGGTCTCGTTAGCCTTGTTGTGAAGGTCGAGGTGATTGCAGTCCTTGGTCAAATCTTCAAGGGCTTTGCGGGTCACGCGAAGGAATCCGGTTCCGATGCGGTCAACTTCAAGCAGGCCGCGATCGTCGGCGTCAAGGTTTCCGCGCTTCAACTGCACAGTAAACTCGGTGGTAGTAGCAACCTTCTTTCGATAAGTTGCTCCAACGACTTCCTCCTCATGCAAGCAAAGTTTAAGCAAATCCATGGGGTTCCATGAAATGTCCGAATCAATCCAAACAAGCATCTCGCTGTCGGTCTTCAGAAACTCGCGGAGTACCCGGTTGCGGGCCATCTGAATCACGGAGTGTCCGGTCAAAAGGATACAATGCAATTCCATGTTGTAGCTCTGGAACAAGCTGACGGATGCGGCTAGTGCGGTGGCAAAGCCGCTGGTTACCTGGCCGCCGTAAGCGGGGGTGCCGATGGTTACGATCTTGGGTTGTCTCATATGTGTCTCCTTTAGGTTGCTTCTTCTCTTTTATGGATGTCGTAGTAGAACGAGTCTGTGTCTTCCGTCACCCATCTGTCGGACTGATTCTCCACAGAAGGTAGCTCGGTGTCCACCTTAAATTGTTTGAGGTTTTCCGGAAGCTTCTTGGTTACCCAGTTGGAGTCTCTCCAGAAGATTCGATTGTTCGGCATGCAAAGCAAGTATCCATCATCCGCGGCAAACACATGGCCGCATTTGTAATCGGAAGGTTCGTCACTGTACGGGTTGTTGAACCAGTCCACGGTAAACATGTAGGTGCCCCATGCTTTAGTTCCGTCCCTCAAAACGATCTGGGCGCGGTGGTAGGCTAGGAAGCTGTAATCGATTACGGTCACGTTTTCCGAGAAACAATCCCAAAGCTGTTTGTAGTTAAACGGAATATCATTGGTGGGCTCTTTCGTGTAGATCTCAGATATGGGGACTCGGCTTCGAAGCATCCCTGCATCGGTCATTACGTGAAAGGTCAGGATCGTGCCGGGGCAAGATTGCAAGGCAAAGACGTATACGTTGTAGAACTCGTTCTTATCTGTTTCGTCTTTCGTGAAAAAAGACTTTCTGACCATCGCTTTAAATCCTGGGATGTCTTCGTTCAGTGTAGACATTACTTACGTTTTCTTTTTGGCTTGTACTCGTTGCTAATCCCCGCGGGCGGAACTTTCCACTTACCGAAGTTCGATACCGAACCGTAATGGAATACGGGGGCTTGGTGCGCAGAGCGATAAAGATTGACCTGAAAGTTAAAAATGTAGCCGAACAACCTGAAGTTAAGTCCTACTGATTTCATAGTTTCCTCCTGCACCAACCGCAACGTTTACGGCTTTGGTCGTAGATCCAATATACGAGCAAGCCAAGAAAGAATCCCCATAGCATCCGCACAGTGTCTCAACCGGATTGACTTCTGTAAAGGGGAAAATATACTCGCTTGATGGATCTATATATCCCGACAAGTGACTTGGAAGAGGCGGAGCGTGCGCGAAAAATCTTTGCCGGAATGCCGAAAATAAAACTTCCCGGGAAAGATAGCGACGAATATAAAGAATATAGGGCTAAACTTGATGCTCAACGAGAGGCTTCAAAAAAATATGCGGAGGAATTTGCGAAGAAACAAGCTCAAGCTAAAGTCAAAAAAGTGGCAGATGTGGTAGACGCGGTGGAAGGTTTTAAATTATTTGAAGAATACGGCAACGATCTTACCAAATTTCCGGGTGGGTCAGAAGGACCACTTGCTAAGAAGGCCAGGGCGGCCTCGTTTCGCTTCGGGACTGATGTTGCGGCTCTACCTGGAGAAGGAAACGGATATCGAAAACTCAAAAAACTATATGAGGAAACTAAAAATCCAAATAAGGGCATAGTAAAGTTTAATCCAAAAGAAGCCGTTATTGATGTCGAGGCTGCCCCAGTTAAATCCAAAGCCACTGGTCTAGGTAAATACGCTTCCGGGATTGTTGGCGGTTTGGTTCGAGGATTAGCCGAGGCGCCCAAGTATGAGTTCCTAAACCCTATGTTCGCTGGTCCGTCGGACTATAATGATCCTGTTAATCGATTTGAGCGTGAACTGATTACTGAGGAAGAATTTAATCGTTTAATGGGGAGACAGAAAAATGCCGTTAGGTAAAACATCTCCGCTGGATAGTCCAGCTAGAAATTATAACGAGTTGTTCGATGAAAACGGAAATCCTGTTTATGATTTAACAAATATATCAATGGCTAATATGGCTAGCCCGTATTATGGTGGGGGTGAACGTATGCAGGCCGAAGTAGAGAAGGCTAAAAGATACGCTGCTTCAAGAGGTGGACAATTTGCTGATCAAACTAAAGAAGCTTACGACAAATTCTATGATCCAGTCCTAGCTCAATTCGATAGGGCTAGCTCAAGTTACAAGGCCAAGGCGCGTCCTGAGGGAGAAGGGGGAGATGTTTATCCTTTCGTGAAAGTAAAGGGCGGGGAATATTTAGCGAAAGAACGAGATAAACTTAAACTCTATAAGTCAAATTCAATGACGCCTGATGATAAAAAGAAGTTTGAAGAATTCATGAAAGTAAACGCATTCACTCCCGAATCTTATGAAAAGAGTTTGGGGAAAGATTATGTGGCTTCGGCGGCAGAGCATGAGATTGGGCATCACTTCACCAAGCCTTTTGTTTACGGAGATGGGGGCCCAATGTACGCGGTAAAGAATGCAGATAAGGAAGGAACTCCATCAAATTACATGGCCGAACCTAGTGAATTGGTAAACGTGGTCGGTAGGATTCAGCGCGAAAGGTTTAAGAAAGGCGAGGGCAGATTTGAAGGCGAGGACGACTTAAAGAACTACGTAAGGAAGACACCTTACGAAAAAGCTATCGAGGGTTACTCTCCGGAAGCCATCAGAGGTTGGAAGGCTCTCTATGAAGAGCAGGACCCAAGCAAGCCTGATGTTAAGTGGCTATTGGACTACGCTTCTCAACTTGCTCCAGCAATGGTGAAGAACAGCCGCAAGACTGGCCTTGGTTCTTATAGTTAAGTTGACTTTTATAATATCTTTAACAGAATCCTGTGGGTGAAAGTTCTGGTTTACACGGCGACAGACTTCAACGAGGAGTCCCACAAGTGCATCGATCTCCTAGTCGCGAACATGACTCTACCGGACAACGTCGACTTTTGCGTAATGTCAAACAATCCAGGCCCGGAAGGATTTAGTCACAAAGTTATAGTCGACCCGAAAGACTACCTCTACGGCGGTTTCCTCAAGTACTCCGAACTTATCCCCAAAGGGTATGACTACTACTTGTTTCTTGATCCAGACATTATCTACTTTGGCAATCCAATTGATCTGATCGACCCAACCAAAGACTTCACGATCGTAACCGAAGAGCGGCACGATATGTCCCGCGAATGGTTTGAGTACAAGCGAGCACCCAATCTCGATAGGTTAAAGTTCACTATGCTAAAAGGGATAAACGCTGGAACCTTCGGATTCAAAGACCTAGGATTCACGGCCAAGGTAAGATCCCTGTTCGAACCCCATATCCAAACGATACTACCAGACGACGCTATCCTGGAGCAGTCATCCTACAACTATGGAATCTGCCTATCGACGAACTTTGAAATGAGCAAGTGCAACGACATAGCCCAAAAGGTACAATTGTTCGCTGGGTACAACGAACTCGACTTATCCAAGCAACTGTTCCATTTCTGTGGATTCAAGAAGTCCATGGTTGATAAGTACGGTGAGATGGCTTCGTTGCTTCAAGTTTATCCCCAAAGGGCTACGATTTAGGGTGGGGGTGTCTCCTAGGGTGGGGGGTCAAAAATAGGTACCCCCACCCAAATTTTGAACCTTGGGTCCTTGTGTAAGTATATGTTTATTATTTAAATATATAAATATAAAGAAAGAGAGGGTGGGGGTGGTCCCACTGGGTGGGGGTAGTCCAACTCGTTCCGGGTGTTTGCACACACACGCCACACACACAAAGCTGTAGGAACAACGAGTTCAAAACCACCCCTACACCCCCCACCCTACCACCCTAGAAGCCATGAATCATTGATATATAATAACTTCCACAGAATAAACCATACATTCGACCCCCCACCCTACCCATGTATCAAGGACTTACAAAACCTACATGTACCCTACGTAAGTCTTTTTGCTGAAAGCAGAAGTGCTTCAACCTCTATATCAAGGACTTTTAGTCACCGATACCTGAACCGTTGTGAATTGACCATTCCTTAGTACGTCTGCCTTTACCGTAGTACCCGGCTGTAATGAGCGCACAACCCTTACCATATCGCGTTGTGAGGTGATTGGTATGTCTTGCAGCATAAACACAATGTCGCCTACAGCGAGCCCACAGGAGCGTACAACCCTTGTTATTTGAAGCCCCGTATCACAACCAGGTTGCCCCACCCCCGTTGCCACCGGTTTTCCAATAACCCCAAGATATCCTTCCTTTTTGTCCCCATTCACCATCGATTCCATAAATTTTACTACGTCGATCGCCGGTACGCAGTATGTAAATTCCTGGCCCCAATCTTTATCCTGCTGTTGACCCGTCGCCACAGTATCAACCGTCCCAAGCACTATCCCTATCATATCCCCCTTATGATTGATCAGTGGCCCGCCCGAATTACCTTTCCTCACCAAGACATCAGAATATAGGAATCTTTCCCCTGACTTGGTTCCCGAGGCCGATATAATCCCCGTGGATACTGTTCTTGTAAATCCCAAAGAATTGCCGATGGCGTAAACAGGCATTCCCGGGGCCGGCGGGAAGGTTGTATCCAGCTTTACCGGGGGCAGTTTGATTGGCTTTTCAAAATCATTCTTGACCTTGATAAACGCTAAATCCATCAGTGTGTCCCGGTAAACCACATCCCCGTCGAACGCTGTCCCCTCGTCTCCATCCCCGCAGATAACGCTTACTTCATTGGATTTTTCCACCACATGCGCTGCCGTAATAACTCCGCCGTCTACCGCAACTCCCGTGCCGCGGTGATAGAATTGCCCGACAATAACCTGAATTCTTACTACAGAAGGAAGTATTTGTTTTTCTTGCGCGTTTGTCGCCGCCGAAAGAAAGAACGCAAATACCCAAAACACTCGTACCAAACCACGGCTAAAAATATACATATCACACCTCCAAGCAACGCGGCTACTGCTCCGAGAAACGTCTTAAGCAATGTGTCTTGCATTTTTTTCTTTCTCGTTTTTAATAAGGTCTCTTAGCGCTTTGCTGATCGCGTAATTCACCAAAGCTTCCTTATCATGCCGAATTGTTTCCAATCCAGCTTTCGCCAATACTGCCACCGCTTCGTCGTCCACGTCAAGGTCTAATTCAACATAGTCAACCTTGCGCTCCGCCACAATCTTAATAGCCGGGAGCTTCCCAATCTCTGGGGACAATGGAACCCGTTTTGCCGATAAAATTTTTTTGTTCTTTTTCATTGTTCTTTGCCCCACAGACCAATTGGACATTGCTCGTGCGGTAACCAATGTTTACCCTTTCCGCATCCGCATTTCAAGCATTTTCCCATCCCCATATTTCCATGCTCTTCCCAAAACTGACACTGCCTGCAGACGGCAATTCGTTTATTAAACACATGTTGCTCGACTCTTTTAAATCCATCATTAGCCCATTTGCCCATCGATTTTACAAATCTTTTAACCTTTCCACTCATATTTAAACTTAACTCACCGAATCTCTACCCATGGATGCATTGGCATATTATTCAATGCAACCATAGCCTGGCGTTCTGTTTTGTAAAAGAGATCCACAACAGGCAGTTTACCGCGGGAAGCTTTTTTGGCAATAACAGCCGTGCCCGTATCAATCGCTTTGAATTCCTTTCCGTCGATAACTACGGTACTACCGTATGGAATGATCTTCGGGTCTACCGCGCAAGTCCTGCCAGACTTTAAAGTGTACCCAGTCGAGGATTTGAACCTTGACGTGTCCGGGTCTTGACCAACCCAATAAGCTGTGAGCCTAACCTTAATTTTCTTGGTAGGTTTTTTCGGCTGCATTTCAATCATTACATTGGAAGCCAACGTTGGAATTGAAAACAGCATAGCTACGGCTATGGCTATATTTCTCATAAACAGTGTTTCGAGCGTGGAACCAGCTTAAACAGCTGGCCCCGCTTCGTCAACAGGGATTTTCCAAAGCACCTTCCCCTGGATGGTCACACGCTCAATACCTTTAGTCGTCATTAGCTTGGCCAACCGCTGCCCCATCTTTTCCGGTGTGGAAGCATAATGGCGGGTAAGATTGGTAAGACTTTGGTCATTCAGCATCTGGTTAAGCAACTGAGTTGCCGAACCCTTCCATACCCGTTCCTTGGGGTTAGCTTGATTAAATCCAATTAGGAATTCATCGAGCAACTCCGAGAAGGCATGATTAGGATGAGTAGTCCTAGTATCTTCTAAGATATCTGCGTGATGGTAACACTTCACCTGAAACCGATTGGAGCATTTCAATTGCTCGGGGATCTCAAAGTCCATAAGCCATCTTGCAAATGCCGGAAGTTCTCCATCTAAGATGCGTTGCAGTTCCTGCGATTGTGGAAACTGCATTGCTTTTGAAGACGCTTTAAACAGCATTAGTTTATCTAATATACTGGCATCCGTGTAAGGCACAGCCCGCATTGAGTCTGGATCATCATTCAACGTAACAAATACACGACCCGACCACTCAATCGTTGCTGGGTTCTTCCACATAGCGCGGTAACGATGGCGACGATTGGCAACAAACTTCTTCACCGTGTTGGAGAAGAGCAAGTGCTTTTCGTGGCTAGTCGAGGCGATAGTATCATCGACGTTAAGCACGCCCACCTCGAACATTTCCGAGTTGAACTCGCTTTCCCCGGAGATATGCCCCGAGGCGTCGCAACCTCCACCCATCAGTCTGGACACAATCTGAGTCCCCATGAGCGTCTTACCAACACCCACCGGACCGGCGATAAAGATCGCCTGACCTTGTGACTGCTTACCAGATTTAGCCGACACATAGAAGTGATGAAGCCACGCCAAGAAGTATTGGAGGGAATCATGCGGATCAAAGAACCCATCCAGGAACTTTGCAATCCAAGGGAATCCATCTCCCCACTTCTCGCAGACTTCAGTCCTAGGCTCCAGAACCTTCACCCGAGATATGTTTAGAACTGTGCGTCCACCCATGTATACCACTTCCTCTTTGCTAAATAGAATTGGACCTGCGTCATCAACTCGTCGTGTCTCACGTACACGCAAAACAGTCTGGTCAACTTCGCACATACCACCCCGTTGCATCGGGGCAAGAGACAGCCCATAGATGCCCGCGATATCCTTGCGAGTAGTCTCAGAGTCTGTATCGCGCCAGATGCCGCGACCGTCCTGTCTCCAGTACCGCTTGCCGTCAAAGTAATAGTTCGCCAGAGGTGCGCCTAAACGATCCTCCTCAAACTCTTTTACCCAACCAGCGCCCAGGATTTCAGCCCAGCTATAAAAGCTCTTATCCTGCGAAAAGCTCACAATACCAGTAGGCGTAACTACGCAAGCTGTAGGGTTATCTGAAGTCGCAGTCCAGAACGCATTGGTTCTACCGTTGACCTCAAGGTTGCCAAGCAACTTGTCGGGGTACATTTCTTGTACGCGATTACGTACACGATCCATCGGGATCTCAACGGGGCCCTCGCCGCGGTATTTGTGGACGGCATCAATAGTTGAAGCAAACCAACTATATAGGGTCTCTGTCCTTAAAGGGATATCCCCTACTTTTGTCATTGGCAAATACCAAGCGTAGTACTGTTCCGGCTTAACATGATTATCGTCAAGCCCAGCAAAGATACGCTTTGCCCCCAGCTCTTTAGCAACCCGCCTTAGAAAGCCAGGCAATAGACCCACCGGTATCTGCATTGGGGTTTCAAACATCCAGATGACCCGCGCACCCCCACTCGGAGTGCGATGAGCATACATAGGTTTTAACCCAGCTTTGGCTTTAGCCCCAATCCCAGAGATAAACTCTTCGGATGTGAGCTCACAATCATAGTCTGCAATAAACGCATGCATCTTTGCCGGAGGATTGTCTTTGGTGACCCGCATGGCCGCAGCACGACCTTCAAACCCACTGACAAACATTCCATCAGTAGAATTCTGAACGGCCCAACGTTTTGCCACTTCCGGTTCAAGACTCGGTGGCTGGTTGACATTTCCGTCCCAAGGTGTGCACGGGTTAGCAATTGAAGACGATAAATTAGGTATGCGAAAGAGGTTCATTTTTTGTACCTCACTGCATCGGTCGCTTCCGCACCTATTGGACACCCATCCAACCATTCGGGACAGACGCTCATGAGACGTTCAATCTCACCAGCAGGAACAGAATTGTCAACTTCGCAAACAGCCTCGTCATGGATATGCATAACAACTGGGCATCCAGCTTTTTCAAGTCGTAGAACTGCTGCCCCCATTACATCACGAGCAACAGCTTGAACTAGATTTTCGCATAACTTACCACCGTAGAATGGGATCTGCGGGCCCCCTCTTTCTACACTAGCCGTCCAAGCCGCCTTTCTAGCTTTACCACTTTTGTCATACTTCTGCTTGTCAGGCCATTGAGACATGATGTTGCGGTAAGTAAGAACTCTTCCACTCGGAAGACCCACTTCAAATTGCTTGTCCGCCTTGGCACGTTGAAAGTCCCCCTCTAGCTTCTTCCAGAGACCAAGAATCGGCTGATTCCTTGCACGAAAATCATTAACAATCATATTTGACTTGGTCTCGGTCATGTCAATTCCGTATTGCATCTTGGCTATAAGAGCGAACTTCTTTGCCCCGGCACCGTATCCAAGGCCAAGTACCATCGCCTTCACCAACTGATACAAAGGTGCATCGACCTTCTTGAGCGTTGCTTTTTCACCGTCCCATAACCCCATGTTCTTAGCTGCTGCTTCATAGATGCCATAACCCTTTTTGATTGCGTCTAAGAGTCCTTCATTGCCAGATAGCCAAGCAAGTACCCGCGGTTCGATCTGAGCCAAGTCACAGATAACAAACTTCTTCCCCGGACGAGGGACAATACAACCCCTAAGATCCACACCAAACATTTCATTACGAGGAAGATTCTGAACGTTAAATTTCGAATCACCAGACCAACGACCAGTATGAGCCCCCATGTACTTCAATCCGTAGCTCATAGTTCCATCGGGCTTGATACGACCTTGCATGACCTTTAGCTTTGCCAGCAAAGAGTTTGCCTTACGCCAGTCACGCATGATCCCAACAAAAGGAACTTTTTCACCATACTGGGATTCCCACAACGCACATTCCTCAGAGTTTTCCGCAAGAGAAGTAGGCCAAGGAATACCAGCTTTCGCGCACTCTCTGCGAAAAGCTTTAGTCGACAAAACTACTCCGTCCGTCTCATCAATCCAGGGTAAAGAGTTTTCACTCTCCCAAGTAACCCTTTGAAGAGCTTTGATACCCGCCGCAACAGCATCCTGGTCAACCTGAATCCCGCGCCAGCCCATATCAATAGTGTGCCTGGATAGTTCAGACTCGACTGGCAGCATATCCCCAGAGAACTTCTCGTAAATACCAAGACATGCTTTGGCATCCTGGCGAGCGTATTCCAACACTTCTTTCCCAAATTCAGTTCCCTCGACATCACTCCACTTCTTAGAGTGCATTTTATCCCGCGGATCTTTATCAATATGTCGATCGAGCAATTCCCTAGAGGCTCCCAACAAATTCCGAGGAGCGCCCAGAGCAACAGAAAGATTTGCAGTGCAATCCCAAGCTATAGGCTTGGATTTAACATACCCTTGCTCCCGCAACCTTTCAATGACCGCGCCGTCGAAACTGTAGTTATGGGCCACCCACTTGTGGCCGTCAATCTTGGCCCACGGGGCTTTTTTAGGACAACCCACGTAGTCAACATCCGGTCCCTGAATGGCGACCATGTAGATGTCTGATGCTGGGCTACGCAAATAATGCCACTGCCCAAGCGTTGTGATTGATGTCTCCTTGTCGTAATATGTTTCAAAGTCAATTGCATATGTATTCATTTTGATTTTTTAAGTTTTTTATTTGAGAACATTTCCTCAAAAACCAACAAGCGCCCAAGCATATCTGCCACTTGAGTTGTAGTTTCATCGTAAGTGTTCGTTCCCTCTGCTTTTTTTCTTTTGTTTAATAATATTTCTAAGGCATGAAGAATGAGATCGACTACTTCGGTGGGTCTTATTCCACCCTGTAGTAGAGCCGAGTATTCAGCCTCAATTGCATCGCGATGCTCACCCACAAATGGGTAGGGAATCACGGTGAATTCTTCGGCCAGTTGTTCACTGGCAGAAGACATTAGATTATAATATTTACTGAACTCTTATCGATAGGTTGAACGCCACCTTCCGGCTCAATCAAACCTTTCTTAATAAGATATCCCTCATCCATTGGAATAGATGTTGGAACTCCATTTTTATCAATGATACGAGATTCTAGAGGAGGAACCTCTTGGGCTAGTTTCTCCATTTTACGGAATCCCTCCCCGCCAAGAAGTCCATTCAAGAGATCAACAACGTGCGGGAAAAGACCGCTCAGCACGTCTTTCTCTATGATATTTGCCTCGCCATCACGGGGAAGCATTTCCACGCTAATCTTGTCGGTACCGGCTTCGTTTGTAATTTGTATAGCTAATTCAATCATTTTTTTTCTTCTTTCTGATGTGGTAGTAATTCGAGCACGGCTGACCTAACCTTGTATCTGAACGCCGAGCATTCATCTTCAAGGTCTGCCATAGAGCTAAGGAGTTCCTGGCAGAACTCTCTAAGCCCTTCGTTCTCATTTTCTAACCGCCCATTCTCCTCCACAAGATTAGAGGCGGTTTTATGGTTTGTTTCTGCCAGATCTGTTACACGCTTGTAAAACTGATGTACTCTATGAAGTTCTCTTTGCATATATTCTGGTTGTTTACGCATTGTATCTGTATCAATAATTGCGTCTAGGCTCATATGCTCGCCTCCCGGCTTAAAACAATGCGAGGTTCCTTCGTGTTCTTTAGACATAAAAATCCTTCCTTTAAAAGGTAATCCAATTCTGCAACAATTTCTTGAGCAAGTCTATCGTTTTCTAGATCGTTTTGCTTTTCCACTTGACACCTTACCTTTCTTTTTTGGCATGGTTGTACTTTTAGTTTCTGTTTCGGGAGTTTCCAAATAAGGAAACCCAGTTTTCTTCCAAACCCAGTAAAATATCATTTTTGTTTTTCCTCTTTTCCCTTTTGAATTAACTCTAAATATTGTTCAGCATGCTCCTCATTTTCAAAGAATGAAATAGATGTGGCTCTATCTGTTTCTGGATCAGTTCCAAAAACAACAGAATTAAACCAACGTTTGCTTATCCAAACAAATAACCATAACCAAAATGAGTCAATCATGCTGTTTTCCCCCTTTTGCATTTAAACAATAAGAAAGTAGCTCTAACTAAAGCCCTCTCTAAATGATCAATCGATGTCTCCCCATTCGCGTCTGGATCCTGCCTATTTCCATCAATTTGCATCATAGCTTGACAAATATGGTTGATAACCCTATCGGAATTGTAGTGCCGGGAGTCCTTGTAAAACCATTCACCAAAAGCGCTTTTGTCTGAACCCTTCTCCATTATCTTTGTGACCGTCGAGAAAGCTTCTGAAGCCACTTCGTAGATTGAGGGGGGAGCTATTTCGTTTTGATCCATATACCCTTTACTTGCGTTACATTTTGAAATTTTGATTCCAGTAGTTCGGAAAAGAACCTAACTACTTGGCGGAGGACGTCCGGTGTTTCACGCGGCAGGACACACCTAACCTGTCGGCGCTTCTCGCGCCGCACCATGCCGGAACGTCTCCCCTTTTTCATCTATTTAGATCAAGCTGGAAGCCCAAGCTTGGAACTCGTCATTATTTGTTCCAGCCAACTTGAAAGTTGGCGTAAACCAGCTACCCATCGTGTTGGTGTTTAGCTTGCTGCTGACTTGATACCGACCCTTAGTTAACCCCCCACGCAGGACGGTCTGACTGTCGGTTAGCAACTGACGACCCGCTCCGCGGTACGCACTCTTGGTGAGATTGTACTGCGCCAGCGCGTAGCTCTTTTTGTCCGGTCCCTCAAGAGAGAAGATGGGATTCTTATCTTTCGGCTCTGCAACCAAAAGGGTCAAGACAAGGAACGGAATATACCGATCCACATCCTCCGATTCAGAGATATCTAAAGTTCCACCCGCAGCTTCCACCTCGGCTTGCGAGGCAAAAATCTTTGGGATGACATCCGTCCCATAAGGGATTTCCTGGATGTACTTCTTTTGGATGTGAGTGATAATGGCCTCCATTGCGGAGTCCTTACTACCTACAACCATCTCTTTGTTGAATACAAAGGAGCCCGGTTGGAAGTTATTGCTAAGGTTGCCAGTCTTACCCACAAGGTTAATCCTAGGGATAAGGAAGTCGGAAGCCTTGAACTCTCCGTCTACCCCAGCGTTACGGTTGGTGATGGTAGGAGACTTGCTCTCTGCCACAGCCAACGCTTTATCTTCGGTTGCCTCTACGGCTTCTTTATCTTTCTTACTGAATGATGTTTTCATTTTATTTGTTTTAGCTCTTTTATCTCTTTATTTTTTCTTAGTTGATAAGATGGCTCACCACGCGTCATTGCTTCAGCAACGATGAGGTCATCTTCCAGTTGTTCTTTCGCCACGGTCTTCTGACCGCGAGGCGCCTTGGCCGCAACTAGATCGGCCAAATCCGTGAACTTAATCTCACACGCGGAGCTAAACTCCTCGGGAGTAAGTTTATCTTTAACCAAATTCCAAGCCTTTTCAGGGTCTTTGATTTCCCTACGGCCTTGGATTTCCTTCAATCCATATCCTGGGATTTCACCACCCTCTTTAGCAAACTCTAAATTGTGTTTGCGAACGCTTGAGCACCAAGCCTCCATGACCATCGCAATGCGCTGGGCTTGAGCCCGACGTTCTGGAGTAGATAACTGGCTTGGCTGAAATAGTTCCGGCAACTGAGCGTCATGCGCCATGTCATAAGCTTTAACGATCTGCATTGTGGCTCCGTGGACTGCCGGACAGTCCGCTAGTTTGTGGCAGTAGACGCATTGATCCCCAGGCGTATAGTCGGCTTCGGTGTGATTTTTGCATTTGTCAATGATTCCTTTTATTCGTTTATGTATTTTTTGGTAGTCACCCTCACGGGTAAATGTGTGGGTAAAGATAAGATCTAGACGAGGCTGTAAAATGTGTACAGTAACTTCTTTAATATAATCATGTTTATCAAAAACCCCGAGAGTATACGCCCACATTTGAGCATTATGTTCGGCGTCGTCAACAGGATTAAAACCAAACTTGTAATCAATAAGATGAGCTTTATCCCCACGAATCATCAATCGGTCGACAAAACCCCATTGATCAAAAACCTCCAGTTTAATTTCTTTAAGGTCAAGCATCGGTGGATAACTCCGATCTTAAACGCTCAATGTAATCCAAGCATTTCATAACTAGCTTGGTTTCATCAGCGTTTAATTTTGAAAAGTCAGACATTTCGCAAGCGTAATGCATAGCTGTCCCACGTTGAGTAACTATGTGAACTTCGCCATCTCGTTTAGGCTCGTAGCCTGGGCATAATTCCCGGCTCTTGAGAGTACTAGGACTATATCTTGCGTGTTGTGTATCCATTAGCGTGCCGTGGATTGTGACTCCAAAAACAAAATCGTCAAGCGCTAATTATGCGTGATTAGATCGCCATCGTTGAGCAAATCAATATTCCGAAGTTTTGATTTTACTGATTTACTTACTTCCTCTTCAACCGAATTAGCGGCGAATAGAATATATTGTAGCGCGGGAGTTTTAGCTCCCGTGCGGTGGATACGACCTAGAGCTTGCTTGAGATCCACAGCAGAGTACGTCGGGCTGATCAAAGAAACTCTTGGCCTTCCGTGCAGATCATGAAGACTTACCCCTATGCCCCCAGCTGCAATTTGGCAGATAATTAAGTGCGACTTGTTCGCTTGGAAAGAAGCGATTGCCGACTCTCTTTGGTCGGTTGTTTGATCGCCAAGAATATAAACTGGTTTGTGCTTTTTCATTCTCTCCCCCATGGCGTCAAGCGTTTGTCTAAAGTTTACAAAGCACACAACGCTTTTACCTTCCTCGATAAACTCCTCCGCCATTTCTGTAATCACAGGAACCCGAAGCAATTCAATTTCCTGCCGCATGCGTAAACGTTTAGTGAGAGGATTCTCTGGATCTACGTCAGTACGAGACCGGTCTTTTAATTCCAAAATTTCCTCTTCAACTTTCTGGTATAACTCACCAATCTTCGGAGAGATGTCTAGTACTTCAGCGTTTACCTGGTTACTCGGAAACGCATCCCCAAGTTCACTGATCCGAATACGAACGCCTTTAGCTGGAAATATCTTGGAGTGGATATCGGTTAGCACACGCTTTCCGCCGCGGAATGTCATGCCACCCCACGGAGCCTTAACTACACCGTTTTTGTGGAGCCACCTAAAGTAATCTACTCCGTTGTGAAGCCCGAGAAGTCGCCCAGTAAAACGCATATCCATGGGACTCCCTGCGGCAGTGGCGGATAGCATGAGAACATTTGCACCAGCCGCGGCCTCAAGCATTGCTCCGTTTTGAGATTTGTAACTCTTGCAACGATGCACTTCGTCAAATATATAAAGAAAATCTTTCCCCGTGTATTTCCAGCTCCATTGTTTGCTCGCCAGCTTAGTTATGAATTCTGTATTACCCGTCCGTAGCTTTTCATAGTTAAGCACAAATTTTGGCTGCAGCCCAAAAGTGCTACACCAACTTTTCCAGGCTGGAAGTACAATTTTGGGAGCTATAATAGCAAATTCAAAGCCAAGTTCTTTTGCTACAGCACAAGCCGTAACAGTTTTTCCAGTTCCAGTATCAGAGCAATCCAGCGCGATCGAGTGGTTCTGAATTGCCTGAAGTATAATACTTTTTGATTTCTCCTGCCACGGGCGGAGTTGAACAAGCGTCTGAATACTTTTCACGAACTAGTTCAAGCCAATCTTCTGCAACCATCGTAACAAGCCACGGGCACTTGTTTTTTCTATGGGCCACCACTGGCACACTCTTGCCACTGTCTCGTTTGGCCTGTTCCATAGCTTTGTTAATGTTGAGGGCCTCAACCCGCTTGACTTCAAAGTGAAACGGGAGGTTGCTGACAACATCGGGCGATTCCGGACTGCCAGAAAATTGCCGGCCACGGCGCGCTTCGAAGCCTTTCGCCTTGAGGACGTCGCGCCACTCACGCTCTCCGACTTTGCCTTTTGTACAACTGTTCATTTTTTAGGGGTATGTTCATCGTGCTGGGTAGAGTGAACTCAAATTGACAACTGTCAAGTAATTATGCAGAGTAGTCCCTTGCCTATAGAAAAATATGGAAAGTCCTGGCCAGATGGGGCCGGAGATCTCGACATCGAATTGTTGGCCTTCAAAATGGGGTTGAAGCCTGAAGATGGAGGCTTGGGTAAAGCCCAGCACTTTAAGAATGTAGTAAATCTCCTTTGGCCTTATCATAAAACAAAAAGCAAGAATGGTTTTCACTGGCACCCTTGGGCCGACTGGATGATTGAGAGGGCTTGCGAAGAAAACTATTTAGCCATATCTGGACCGAAGTCTTCCGCTAAGACTTCCACAATGGCTATGTGGGGTTTAGTGAATTGGCTTTGCGCCCCGCACGAAACTCTCGTGCTTGTAACAACCACCAGCGTTCGAGAAGCTCGTAAACGTTTATGGGGATCTATTCGCGAACGGTATATGCAAGTTCCTGGGTTGCCAGGAAAGTTGGTTGACTCAATGGGAAAGATTGTTTTGGACGTGTCCGAATCAGGCGAAGCTTCAGATCGTTCGTCCATTACCCTCGTCCCATCAAGTCCTGACAAAGAAAAGGAGGCCACAGCTAAACTTATTGGACTAAAGAACAAAAGGGTATTCTTAATTATTGATGAGGCAACGGACGTAACCAATTCTGTGTTTGAGGCTATTAACAATTTAAATGCTAACCCGCAATTCCAATGCGTTGCTTTAGGCAATTTCAATTCTCAATATGATCCATTCGGAGTTTTTTCTACCCCAAAAGATGGGTGGAATTCAATTACAGTAGATGCTGACGAATGGGAAACAAAAAGCGGAAAATGTATCCACCTGGACGGACTCAAGACTCCAAATATCGAGCATAACGACAAATGGCCTTTTTTGCTAACCTCCAAACAAGTTAAGTATGCCATCGACAATGAGGGAGAAAACTCTCTTTCATTCTGGCGATTTATTCGGAGCTTCCCGGCTCCCGTCGGAGCGGAAGAGGGAATTTATTCAGAAGCCGATTTCCGGAAGTATGATGTAACAAAAGAGCCTAGGTGGTCGTCCACGCCATTGTATTTGGCCGGGTTTGACCCAGCTTTTACAAATGGAGGAGATAGATCTGTTTTAGCCGTACTTAAATATGGGCAAAGCGAAGAAGCCGGACCTGCCGTCGCCTTGCACAAGTTTCACTATTTAAGGGAAGATGTAACTAAACCTGAACCCAGGAATTTTCAAATCGCAAGAGAAGTTATGCGAATTTGCCGCGAGTCTGGAATTCCTCCCGAACGTTTAGCGATAGACGCTACTGGAGCGGGAGATCCTTTTTGTGATATTTTGGCTGAAATTTGGTCACCAAGAATTCTTCGAATTAAGTTTGGGGAACGAGCCTCCAGTCTCCCAGTAAGCGTTACCAACCCAATCAAGGGTTCAGATAAATATACCAATCGAGTTACCGAATTATGGTTTTCTGGCGTTGAGTATATGCGGGCTGGGCAGCTTAAGAGTATCGCCCCCGATCTAGCCAAAGAGATGACAGGGAGAAAGTATGCAACCACAGGGGGAGGTAAAGTAACAGTGGAGCCCAAAAGAGACTATAAACTCCGTTTAGGTCGCTCCCCCGATTTAGCAGACGCTTTCTTTTTGGGGCTGGATTTAGCTAGACAGAAGTTAGGCATCCACGCCGGGTCATTAGTTGGGGGAAAATTGAGGTCTAGTTGGGTCGAGCAGGCAAAGAAACTAGATCAAGTAATACCTGATTCAGCCTTCCTCGGAAGTTAAAAGTTGATTGACAGGCATAGGTGGCTCCCGCATACTAGTCGAACTTGTGGAACCCAAATATAACACACATTCTGTACCCGATTCGGACCTGTTAACCATAAGCGAGAGCGGTAAAGCCCCTAAAACCCGCATTAGCGATCACAACGGACTCCACAGTCTTTACCAAAATTTGTATTTAGCTGATGAAGCTTCTGCTCGTGACCGCACGAGAATCATGGATATGTTTGATGGGGCAGCTCCTTATGATCCAGTTACCCTTCGTCGTCTTGGCCAAGGTTACCGCGCCAACTTAAATTTTGGGGAAGCTGGAGCCGATTTAGAAAAAGCGCTTACATCTTATAATGACTTAGTTACATCTGTCGACAGGTTAGTTACAGTTAAAACCCGTTTTGGGGACGAGAGCCAACGTGAAGAATATGGTTCAATTATTGCTGAAGAGTTTCATAAATTAATTACAAAAGACTGGCCTAGTTTTTATTTTAAACAACAGTTGCTATCTTACTATTTTGTATCACAAGGATTGGGCATAGCTTTCTTTGAAGACGAAAGAAATTGGCAATGGAACGTTTGCCCAATTGGTGATTTTTTTATTCCCAGGGGTACATCGGCCACTGAAGATAAAGTAGAAATTGCTTGCGTCCGAAGAATTTATTTGACTCACGAGCTATTTCGTTACATTGAAAATCCTAAAATTGCAGAGCAAGCCGGATGGAATGTAGATGAAGTAAGAAAAGCCATTCGTGATGCAACAACGACTTTTCCTCAGGATGGGTTTAATTGGGAGGAATTACAGAGACAAATCAAAGATAATGATCTTTATTTTGCGCATGTCCGTAGCCGCGAAGTTCATGTAGTACATTACTATGTTAGAGAGTTTGACGGAAGTTATTCACACGCTATCGGGCGACGAGATGGCGTGGGTGACTTCTTATTTAAGAAGTTGAACCGATTTAAAAGCGCTGCGGAAGCTTTTCATATTTTTACTTATGGAGTGGGCAACGGGATGTATCATTCTATTCGAGGTTTAGGGTATAAGATTTTCCCCCACATTCAAATGACTAATCGTTTGCGTTGCGCAATGGCAGACGGAGCTATGCTACAGACCTCTGTATTACTCCAACCTCAAAGCGCCGAAGATGTATCTAGAATGACCATGGCATATTCCGGCCCGTTATCGTTTTTGCCCCCAGGATTAAATGTAGTGCAGACTCAATTCCCCAACTTAGCTCAAAACGTTCAGCCTATTGTAAATGAAATGGCGATGGTACGCCAAAGCAATACTGGCTCGTACCGGACGCAGATGAATGCCCCAACGGGTAACCCACGCACAGCCACCGAGGTTGAAGCCCAGCTTGCTAATGAAGCCATCCTCACAACCAATTCAATGAATCTGTTTTATGTTCCGTGGGGAAGATTGCTGCGCGAGCAATTTCGCAGATTGCAACGAGATACTTGGATTCCCGGAGAAGTGGGCGCGGCGGAGGCTATTAAGTTCCGCAAACGGATTGAGGAACGAGGTGTTCCATGGCAAGCCGTTAAAAGTGTGTATAGCGTTGACGCCGTAAAAGCTGTTGGGCTTGGATCTCCGGCTGCTCGTTTAGCAACTTTTAACGAATTTATGAGCATGCTTCCCCGCTTTGATGAATTAGGCCAGGTAAATGCTATCCGCGATAGAATTGCGGCCCGTGTTGGTTACGATCAAGTAGACAGATATCTTCCTAATCCAAATGTAAAAAATCGCATACCGGCAGATGCAAAAATTGCCGAGCTAGAAAATGGAGCTATGCAAGCGGGAAGATCAGTTACAGTCCTGCCAAATGAAAACCACGCCATTCATTTATCTGTACATTTACGTGAATCCCAGCCTGTAATTGAGGCCGTCCAAACTAATCAGATTCAAGATAAACAAGGCACACTACAATTTTTAACAATGATGTTCCAACATGTGAACGAACATTTTATCAAGATTGCCGAAGATCAAACAAAAAAACAGGAGATCGGTCAAATTAAAATGATTATGAATTTGATGCGAGAAGCTGTTATGAATTTACAACGAGATGTAGAAGAAGATATTCGAAGAGCAGCGGAACAAGAACAACAGATGGCGTTGGAACAGGGGCAAGTTCAGTCGATTACTCCTCAAATGCAAATGAAAATGCAAGAGCATCAACTCGACATGCAGTTGAAACAAGAGAAAGCAGCCCTGGAAAATCAATTCAAAGAGATGGAGTTGAAACAAAAACTTGCACTTGAGGACGCGCAAACAAAACAAAAATTAGCTTTACAAGACGCGCAAACCGCAGCTAATCTACGTTCCGCAATGAATACCTCCCTTGCACAAAAAGCATGACATTAAACGATTGGAATAAAAGACAAGATTACAAATCCGCTTGGAAGATTTTTTATAAGTCTGATGTAGGCCAAGCAATAAATCAAATTTTAATGACTTTAGGAACTCCGGTTCCTACTATGCCGCCAGTTGGGGTGGATTTTATTGATTGGAATGCCACTCTAAACGCACGTAGAGAAGGTTATTACGAAGCTGTGCGAATATTAACCGCTTTGTCTGAAGAACAATCTGAGCCAAATAATCTTCCCGCACCCTGGGAAAAAACAACCGAAGAACAAGAAGAAACCAACTAAAATAAGGAACACAAAAAATGAGTGAAACAACCACAGCCACCCCAGAACCAGCAGTTGCTGGAGCAGCAGGAGCCGACAATCTAAGTTTCGCCGACGCGTTTGACGTCGGGTTTGAGGCTCTAGAAAAATCTCCTTCAGCTGAAACTTCAAATGCTCAAACTGCAACTGCAGTTACCGCGCCAGCAGAGCCCGTTAAAAATGTAGAAGTGGCTAAAACGGACGCCTCCATTTCAACGAATCCCCTAGACGTTCTTACAAAACGCCTTACTGGACAAGAGGAATCCAAAGTTGAAACTTCAGTTGACGATGCAGATGTAAAAGCCCCGGATAATCTTAAGCCCGAGGCTCAAACTGCATGGGCTCGTTTGACAAAAGATCTTAGGGATGCTCGTTCTAAACTTAAAGAATTAGAAACCAAAACAGCAGAAGCCCCAGTTAATTCAGTTGAACAAATTGATCTTCAAAACCAATTAAATCAATTGAAATCAGAACGAGATGAGTATGAAAGCGAGTTAAAACTTTCTAGACTTGAGTCTACTCGAGAGTATAAACAAGCTGTAACAGAACCCTTAAAAGGTATTCAACAAGAAGTCGCCGATATTTCCGAGTTATATAAGGCAGATCCCCGCGGAATTTATGCCGCTATGGCGGAACCAGATGCGGCTACCCGTCGCGCTTTGTTGAAAGAAGCAACAGCTTCTTTTGACCCAGTTGATTCTTTGGCTATTAGAAGCAAGGCAGAAGATTTGCAAAAAGTTTTTGCCCGGCGTGAGTTGCTGACAAAAGATGTTCAAACCGTACTTCAAATGCTAGAAACAGAAGAAAAGCAAGAAAGAGATAAGTTTTATAAACAAGCTCAACTTGAAGTTGAAACGGCTTATAAAAGTGAGTGGGAAAATTTACAGAGAGAAAATGCTTTATTACGGCCTATTGAGGGTAATGAAGCTTGGAATAACACCATCAATAATATCCAACAGCAGGCCCTTCAGATTGAGAATACTGAACTTGACCCCAGGGCAAAAGCCAAATTGACGTTTAACGCTGCTGCTATGCCGGTAGTAATGAATGTATTTCAAGACTATGTTTCCAAGACTCAGTCTCGCATTTCAGAATTAGAAGCTTTGACTAAAGAACTTAGGTCCACACTTCCATCCTCAGGCGGGGCAAAAGGTGGCGGAGTAGAAATTCCGTCCGACATTAGCTTTGTCGAAGCTCTTGAACGGGGAATAAAATAAATTTGTAAAAGGTATTGACACGTTCCACCCGGTTGATACTTTTAACTAGTTCAGCGCAGGTATAAAGATTGAGATCCTTACTGAACAAGACCTATAAAGATTGAGACGGTCTAGCAGAATTCGGGCATTAAAAGCTCTGGGATGCCGCCAGGGAAAAGTTTTGAGTCGTAGTGAGGACG
>Ga0187844_10000906_pt1 | contig 23115 bp, 21 predicted proteins | sample SpaLakP09_SKY_50_FD_134517 | JGI IMG/M metagenome (GOLD analysis project Ga0187844, IMG submission 134517) | Oligotrophic lake water microbial communities from Sparkling Lake, Wisconsin, USA - SP09_SKY_50 | ecosystem: Environmental > Aquatic > Freshwater > Lake | place: USA: Sparkling Lake...
GGGTCTGCGAAGCCGCCGGGCTTTATATTTCCTTGAACCAATGCTCAACGAGCTCGGGCTTGGTACATCGCCCGGTGAGCGTGATCATCTCGCGTCAGATGAACCCAACGCTTGGCTGCCCTCGCCCACCTGAACCCCCGGTTCAGGATGAGAGTCCGGTGGCATTCGCAGACACCCTCTTCCCCATGCCCCTGCCATCGCACGCCACCGCTGCACCCCTCCAGGCAGGGCATTACCCCCTCTCCCCGGGGCCACGGCCCGCTCTTTCATTTCTTCTCATTGCGCCATGCTGGACCCTCTCCTGATTGTTGAACTCGGTGTGCTCGGCCTGGCCACCGGTTTTCTCGCCGGCCTGCTGGGCATAGGTGGCGGCATGCTGCTGGTGCCGTTCCTGACCTACATCCTGGGAGCACAAAAAGTTGCGCCAGACCTGGCCGTGAAGATGGCGATTGCCACATCGATGGCCACCATCATGTTCACATCAATCTCCAGCGTGCGGGCCCACCACAAACGCGGAGCGGTGCGCTGGGACATCGTCAAGCGCCTGGCCCCCGGCATCGTGCTGGGCGGGTTCGTGGCAAGCCTCGGGGTGTTTGCGCTGCTCAAGGGCTCCTTCCTCGCCATCTTCTTTGCGCTGTTCGTGAGCTTCTCCGCCACGCAGATGTTCCTGGACAAAAAGCCCGCGCCCACACGCCAGATGCCCGGTGGCGCAGGCCAGGTGGCCGCTGGTGGTGTGATCGGATTCCTGTCCGGCCTGGTGGGGGCTGGTGGTGGCTTTGTGAGCGTGCCGTTCATGACCTGGTGCAATGTGCCCATCCACAATGCCGTGGCCACCAGTGCAGCGCTCGGTTTTCCGATTGCGCTGGCCAACGTAGTCGGCTACGTGGTGGGCGGGCAGAACGTGGCGGGCTTGCCCACGGCATCCCTGGGCTATGTCTGGCTGCCCGCGCTCGCGGTGATCGCCACCTGCAGCGTGCTGACGGCGCCACTGGGCGCCAAGGCCGCGCACAGCCTGCCCGTGAAGCAGCTCAAGCGCGTTTTTGCATCCCTGCTGTTTGGCCTGGCGGCCTACATGCTGTGGAAGGGCTTGGCAGCCCTTTGAGGCCACGGCGCAACCGCGCGCTCTGGCAGTCCTGCTGATGCAGGCCCTTCCCCCAACGAGGGGTTACGAAATGATCGGCCGGTGTTTGCCCTGCGCCTTCAGCGGCAAGGGCTCGCGCAGCATGGCGCGGAACTTGTCGGCCGGAAGCCCGGGGGCGCACAGAAAACCCTGGTAGTGCTCGCACAGCATCTGCTGCAGCACGGCCTGCTGGGTTTCGGTTTCCACGCCTTCTGCCACCACCTCGATATGCATGGCACGGCCCATGCTGATGATGGCGCTCACGATGGCCCGGTCGCCGTCGTCATCGGGCAGACCGCGCACAAAGGACTGGTCGATCTTGAGCTTGTGGATCGGCAACTTCTTGAGGTAGGCCAGGCTGGAATAACCCGTGCCAAAGTCATCAATGGCCAGGCCAATGCCCAGGTCGGCCAGCACCCGCAGGCGCTGCTCCATCTCTTGCGCATCCTGCAGCAGGATGGTTTCGGTCAACTCCAGCTCCAGCAAGGTCGGCGGCAACTGGTGCACGGCCAGCAGGCGCGTGATCCGGTCCACAAAATCGGGCTGGCGGAACTCCAGCGCGGACACGTTCACGGAAATCATGATCGGCATGCCGCTGTGCATCCACACCGCCGCCTCGCGCACCGCCTGCTCCATCACCCAGGCGCCCAGGGTCACGATGTAGCCCGACTCCTCCGCCAGCGGGATGAACACGCCCGGTGAAACCGCACCGAACTCGGGATCGGTCCAGCGGATCAACGCCTCGGCCCCGGTAATACGCCCCGTGGCCATGTTGACCTGCGGCTGGTAGTGCACGGCCATGCGCTGCAGGCCCAGTGCCTGCCGCATGGCGTGCTCCATCTGCATGCGGGCCAGCAGGTTGGCATTCATCTGCGGCTGATAGAAGCCGTAGCTGCCACGCCCACGCTCCTTGACCCGGTACATCGCGGTGTCGGACTGCTTGATCAGATCGTCCAGCGTCGCCCCGTCCTGCGGATACAGGGCAATGCCAATGCTGCACTGGATGGAGAACCCCATGCTGTCGAGCATGAAAGGCTTGAGCATGTCGTCCAGGATGCGGCGCGCCACGCTTTCGGCCACCTGCGCGTCACCACCGTGCAGATAAATGACGAACTCATCCCCCCCCAACCGGCACAGCATGTCGGTCTGCCGCAGGCAGGTCTGCAGGCGCTCGGCCACCAGTTGCAACACCCGGTCGCCAAAAGGGTGCCCCAGGGAGTCGTTGATGATCTTGAAACGGTCCAGATCCAGAAAGAGGATGGCAAACCCGGTATCGCTCTGGCGCGCACCCTGGATCGCGGTGTCCACCCGCTGCGACAGCAGCAGCCGGTTCGGCAGGCCGGTGAGCACGTCGCTGTAAGCCAGTTCCTCGATGCGCTTCTGTGCAGCATGCTGCAGCGTGAGGTCCCGCATGAAGCCAATGCTCTGCACCAGCCGCCCTTCGTCGTCGCGCAGCGCCACCCAGGACAGCTGCACGGCGCAGTAGGCCCCGTTGTCACGGGGCAGCCAAAGCTCCCCCTCCCAAAAACCATCACGCGACCAGCCCTGCTGCACCCGCTCCATGAAGGCTGCATCCGAGCCGCCACCAAACAGAGAAGCCGCCATGCAGCCCTCAAAGGCTTTGGCAGCGGGCCCCACCAGGCGCTCACAACCCGGGTTCATGCGCATGATGCGGTGCTGGCTGTCGGCAATAAAGATGGCATCCAGGCTGGACTCGAACACGCGTGCCGCCAAGCGCAGGCTGGCCTGGATTTCGGTCTGCCGGGTGATGTCCCGGTATGAGTAGACACGCCCCACCGCCCGCCCCTGGCGAAACTGCGGCACGGTCCGCATTTCCAGCACCACGCCGCTGCGCAGCTCCAGGATGTCCGTACTCTCCTGCATGGGTTCGCGCTCAATGGCGACCATGCGCTCGGCGTAGGCACGGGCATCTGCCACCTGGCTGGCCATGAAGGCATAGACGGCCGCATCGTCGCGCTCCACCAGCAACTGGCGCGGCAAACCCCAGAGTTGGGCCAGCCTCTGGTTGAAGGCGCGCACACTGCGGTCCAGCCCGCAGACGAGCATGCCGTCGGCCGCTGAATCCAGCGTCGCACGCAACTCGGACAACAAGGTTTCCAGCTCACGCTCCGTCGCCTCCTGGGCACTGCGGTCGAGCATGGTCAGCATGAAGACCGTGCGCCCATCCGGCCCCCACGGCACACGCACCACATGGCGCTCCACAGGCACCAGCTGGCCATTGGCACGCACCAGGCTGGTGTGCGAGTGGATTCCTGCTGCAATCACCTCCGGGGGTTCGGCCCAGAAGGCCTGGTCTTGCGGAGTGGCTGCAAGGCCCAGCACGGGCTTGCCCGCCATGTCGGCTGCAGGCATGCCCACCAGACGCTCGGCGGCGGAATTGGCGTGCAGGATGAGGTGGTGCGCCTCATCGACCAGCCAGACGGCTTCTTGCAGCCCATCCAGCCAGCCCTGCGATTGCAAATCGGTCACGTATCCGCCTCTTCAGGGCCGGGACTGACCGCTCGCTCAAAAAAGTAACAGATGCGCTGCCGGGGCGACAGGTAGTCCAGCGCGTCGCGCGGCAGCTGTGCCGGTTTGAGGCTGCGGCGTATGCCCAGCTCGGGAACCGTTTCCAGGTCCAGGATAGGCGCCTCATCCTTGGGCACCCTGGAGTCGTGGACGATGACCTTGGGCCGCAACGGGCGCGAAGAATTCACCGAGGCCACAATCGCATAGCGGTCGTTGACCAGCTGGACGATGGAGCCCGGCGGATACACCCCCATCATGCGGATGAAAGCGCCCAGCACCACGGAATCGAATTTCGCCTTGAGCTGGGCAAAGATGACCGAGAGCGCCTCATGGGGCGTGAGGGCATCCACACCAACAGTAGGGTTGCACATCCGGTCGTACCGGTTGACAAGCGCAAGCACCTGGCTCGCCCGCCCCAGGTCCACCCCGGTGAGCCGCTGCGGAAACCCGCTGCCATCGGCCATTTCATGGTGCCGGGCCACCGCCAGCACCACGGCCTCAGAAAACCCCATGCGCTTGGCCATTGCCACGGACTCCGCCACATGGGTTTCATACCGCGACCGCTCCATCAGGGGCATCGACGGCGTGGGCTGCCGCAGGTTCGGCGGCAACTTGAGCTTGCCCAGGTCGTGAATCAGCGCCGCCACACCCAGGCCCTGCAGCTCTTCGCTTTTCATGCCCAAGGCACGGCCCAGCAACAGCGAAATAACCATCACGTTGATAGGGTGCAAGGCGTTGCGTTCGCCCACACCTTCAGACAACAGCCGGATCACCGAGTCACCGTTTTCGAGCAGCTCGGAAACACACCCTGACACCAGCACCACGCCTTTGTCGCGCGCCTGGTCGGGGTGTTCGGACACGGCCCGCTCCAGCGCCTGGTACTGCCGGGTGGCCTCGGCGAATCGCTGGTTGCAGGCGGCCAGCGCCTTGTTCTGTGCTTCCAGCAACTGGCGCCGCCGCAGGGCTTCGGTGTCTACCGCTGCGGGAACCCCCGGGGCCTCCAGGCCATTGGCGGGGGGCGCGACCATTTCGGGCACGCTCCAGGCGGCAGGCACCAACTCCTTGAGCGCCGGGTCGCTTTTCTTGGGCAGGTAGCGCACCTCGGTCAACCCCAGCCCCCGCAAAGTGGCGATCTGCTCGGCAGACGCCACCCGGAAGCTGCTGGTCGGGAATGGATGATGCATCCAGCCCACATCGAGCTGGATGTACATGCCGACCCGCAGTTGGCTGATGTCGATGAGGATGGAAGAGTTCACTTCAGGCGCACGCGAAACATGGAGACATCAATGCCACCAATAGTTACGCAGATTATCACCAGTTACAGAGGCTTGTCTAAGGAGCACAACCCCATCGCAGCGATACGGCAACACTTGGGCAACACTTGCCCCCAAAGTGTCTGGACCGTGACAGGTGGCCCAAAACATGGGGCCATGGGCGAAGTGTCCTGAGACCTGCCAGCCTTCGCTGGGCCCGATGCCGCCCCGCCTCGGGCAGCCCCAGGCCTCAGCGGCACCAGAGTGAAGGTTTGTAGATCAGGTCCATCCAGAGTGCCCAGGCCGCCACCGCACACAGCAGGCCTCCTGCAACCCGGGTGCCCCACTCGGCACGCACCCGATTGAGACGGCTTCGCAGTCGGCTCCACGCCCACGGGCCACCCAGCAGCCACACCCCACTGCCCATGGCAAACAGCACCATGGTCAGAGCTCCCTCCAATGCCCCACCACTCAAAGCGGCGACCAGCAGGGCCGAGTACAGCAAGCCACAGGGCATCAAGGCCCACAGGGCACCTGCCGCCAGCACGCCAGAGGGTGCCCCCACCAGTGGCCGCACGCGCCCCCACACGGCCCGCCCGGCCTGCTCCACCCAGGCGGGCTGGCGCGACTGCACCATCATCATCAGGCCCCAGGCCATGACGGCCACATGCATCAGGGTCCACACCGGGCGCAACGCCGTGGTCTGCTGGGTAAGCCACGCCAGGCTGTCCATGGCCAGGGCGGCCAGGGCGCCTGCGGCCGCGTAGCCCACCAGCCGCCCGCCATGGAACGCCAGGGTGCGCAAAACCACACCACCCCGTGGCACCCATTGCACAACCTGCTCCGCAGTGCCTTCTTGCGCCAGACTGCCCGTGCCTTCTGCGGCCGCAGCCCGCCCCACCAGGGCACCACAGGGCGCAGCGCACATGGCCAGGCAATGGGACCCACCTGCGAGTCCCATGAGCAAAGCCGTCCAGGCCACGGTTGCGAGCATAGGTTTCAGATGATGCGCGAAAACCGGGCGCGGTTGCGGTCTGCCTGGAGGTAGCGGTCAAACACCATGGCAATGCCCCGCACAAAAAACCATCCCATGGCCGTCACCTCAATCCCCTCGGGCCCCACCCGCACCAGCCCCTGCTCGGCCATGCCTTCGAGCTGGGCAATCTCGGCCGCAAAGTACTGACGTACATCGATCAACCAGGCCTGCTCCATGGACTCATAGAGCAACTCGCCCTGGCACATCAGGGCCATGATGGCGGCGCGGCGCACGAGATCATCGCGCGTGAGCGCGAGGCCCCGTACCACTGGCAGACGTCCCTGGTCGAGAAAGTCGTAATACTCGTCCAGCGTCTTGGAGTTCTGGCTGTAGGTCGCGCCCACGCGGCCGATGGCCGACACGCCCAGGCCGATCAGGTCGCAGTCCGGCTGCGTGCTGTAGCCCTGGAAGTTGCGGTGCAAGCGGCCTTGGCGTTTGGCCACAGCCAAAGCATCCGAGGGCAGCGCAAAGTGGTCCATGCCCACATAGACATAGCCCGCGTCCATGAACGCATCGAGCGAGCGCGAGAGCATGGACAGCTTGCTTGACGCCGTGGGCAACTCCGCCGGCACGATGCGGCGCTGGGGCTTGAAACGTTCGGGCAGGTGCGCGTAGGCATACAGCGCAATGCGGTCAGGCCGCAGCTGCGCGACCTGCGCCAGGGTTCGATCAAACGACTCGGGGGTCTGGCGCGGCAGGCCATAGATCAAGTCCACGTTCACCGAGTCAAAACCCAGCGAGCGTGCGGACTCCACCAGCGCAAACACCTGCTCGGCAGGCTGGATGCGGTGCACAGCCTTCTGCACCTCGGCATCAAAATCCTGTACACCAAAACTGAGCCGGTTGAAGCCCAGCTCAGCCAGCAGCGCCAGCCTGTCGGCGTTCACGCTGCGGGGGTCCACCTCGATGGAGTACTCACCGCCAGGCGCCAAGGTAAAGCTGCGCTTGAGCATGGCCATCAGCTCACGCAAGCCCGCATCCGACAGGAACGTGGGCGTGCCACCCCCCAGGTGCAGCTGGCTCACCACCTGGCCCACTCCGCAGTGTGCGGTGTGCAAGTCAATCTCGCGGCTCAGATAGCGCAGATAGACTTCAGCGCGGTCATGGTGCTTGGTAATGATCTTGTTGCAAGCGCAGTAGTAGCACAGCGATTCGCAGAACGGAATGTGCACATACAATGACAGGGGCAAGGCCTTGGCCACCGAGCCTGTCCGGCGCTGCTCCAGTGCCAGGATGTAGTCTTCCTGTCCGAACGCTTCGACAAACCGGTCGGCCGTCGGATAGGAGGTGTAGCGGGGCCCCGGCACGTCAAAACGGCGCAGGAGATCGGGCGAAACAGCGGTCATGGGGAAATATCCTTGCGTACACCCTGACTGTGCCGTACCCTCTTGCCAATGTCCTTGACCTGCATCAAGTGAACGATCGGGCCGACGAGCGACAATTTGACAAATGTCAGTCGCTTAGGCGCCCACCCGAAGGCCTTCCCAGCTTTTCGTATCGGACGCATGTATTCGACACCCAACCCCTAGCTCACGTGCCTATGAACCCGCTCACCATCAAAGTCGCCTGCTCCAACTGCAATCTGCGCGAGCTGTGCATGCCCGTGGGCCTGAACGAAGAGCAACTGCAGCGCATTGATGAAGTCGTTGCCGTTCGCCGCAAGGTCAAACGCGGCGGCACGCTGTTCCGCAACGGCGAATCCTTCACATCGCTCTACGCCATCCGCACGGGTTTCTTCAAGACCTGCGTGGCCACCGAAGACGGCCGCGACCAGGTCACCGGTTTTCAGATGGCGGGTGAGATCATTGGCCTCGACGGCATCGTGAACGACCACCACACCTGTGACGCCGTGGCCCTGGAAGACGCCGAGGTCTGCGTGATGCCCTTCGACCGCATCGAGGAACTCTCGCGCGAGGTCACGGCCCTGCAGCACCATGTGCACAAGATCATGAGCCGCGAGATCGTGCGCGAACACGGCGTGATGCTGCTGCTGGGCAGCATGCGCGCCGAAGAACGCCTGGCAGCCTTCCTGCTGAACTTGGTGCAACGCCTGCATGCCCGCGGCTTCTCGCAGTCCGAACTGGTGCTGCGCATGACCCGCGAAGAAATCGGCAGCTACCTGGGCCTGAAGCTCGAAACCGTGAGCCGCACCTTCTCCAAATTTGTGGAAGAAGGCATTGTGGAAGTCAAGCAGCGCCATGTCCGCATCCTGGACACAGATGCCCTCAAGCGCATCGTCAACAGCCAGCAAGCCTGCCACTGATCTGGCTGCCATCCCGGTCGGCCTTCACTGGCAGGCCAAAACGCCCTCCTCTTTGCTCAGGAGCAGGACGATGTCTTGCGGCAGTCGTCCGGCCGCTCGCCCTCGGGGACCGGGCAGCGGTTCAACTCAAAGGGTGACATGGCAAGCAGCGTGGTCAACGCACTGCTTGCCATGGTGATGATCCAGAACGCAAAAAAAGCCAGCGTGTAGACCCCCTGCCGCGACAGCGCCAGGGGCTGCCCGAACCAGTGCAGATCCTGGGGGTCCACCATGGCAAAAACCAGCATCTCCAGCACCCCAGCCATCAAGAAGGCGGGCCATGCAATCCACATCAGGCGTTGCGTCCACATATCGTTGTTCCTGTCTCCTGGGGGCTCAGTGGCGGCAAGCAGGCATCACTGACGAGCCACATGCTTGCGCGGTTTCAACGCGGCTGGTCCTGCACGGGGGTGGCCGCATGGTTGCGGCCCTTCATGGCGGGTGCCAGGCTCTTCTCGGGGGCTTCCAGTGTCTTGTTGATCTCAATCCCCTGGCGGTAGTAGTCCTCTGCCACCACAGGATCGGGCCGGGACACCGCCAGCCACAAGGTAACAAAACCCGCGACGATCACAATGGCCGGGCCAGCAATCACCAGCCAGACATGGCCGAATTTCCACCAGGGTGCTGACGCAGCGGGGGCAATGGCAGGGTTTGAAGACATGGCGATTTACTCCTTCACAATCATCTCAATCAACACAAGGCCATGCGAGGCCTTGCACCAAGGGGCCGCTCAGCGCGGCACCAGGAACACCGATTTTTCTGACACATGGGCGGCGGCGCCGATGGCCTGCACATCGAACTGAACGGCATGGGAGCCCGGGTTTGCCGAACCATACGGGATCTGCAAACGCACCGCCACCCAGCGCGACTCTGCGGGGCCGATGTCCACCTCGGCGTCCGAGGACACCTCCAACCCCTCCAGCCCCCGTGCGCTGATGCGATAGCGCTGTTCACCTTCCGTCGCATTCATGATCTGCAGGCGGTAGATGTTCTCCAGCTTGCCCCCAGCCACGATGCGCGAAAGCGCTGCACGGTCCCGCACCACATCAACCTTGAGCGGGGTGCGCACGACCAGGCTGGCCAGCATGGCTACGCACAAAGCCACCAGCACCGCGCTGTAAATCAGCACTCGGGGCCGCAACACACGCCGCAGCATCTGCGACTGGGTCCACCGCTGGGCCACGCCGTTCTGGGTGGAGTAGCGGATCAGACCCCGGGGGTACTGCATCTTGTCCATGACCGTGTTGCAGGCGTCCACGCACAGGCCACAGCCGATGCATTCGTATTGCAGCCCCTTGCGAATGTCGATGCCCACGGGGCAGACCTGCACACACAGCGAGCAGTCAATGCAGTCACCCAACCCCTGCGCCTTGTAGTCGGTGTTCTTCTTGCGCGGGCCACGCTGCTCACCCCGCTCGGGGTCGTAGGTCACGATCAGCGTGTCCTTGTCGAACATGGCGCTCTGGAAGCGTGCGTATGGGCACATGTACTTGCAGACCTGCTCACGCATGTAGCCCGCGTTGCCATAGGTGGCAAAGCCGTAGAACAGCACCCAGAAAATCTGCCAGCCCCCCTGCAGCGCCAGCAACTCGCTGCCCAGCTCGCGGATGGGCACGAAGTAACCCACAAAGGTGAATCCGGTCCACAAGGCCACCGCCACCCACACCACCTGCTTGAAGAACTTCTTGCGGATCTTCTCGAAGGTCCAGGGCCCGTTGTCCAGCCGCAGCCGCGCACTGCGATCACCTTCGATCTTGTGCTCGATCCACATGAACATCTCGGTGTAGACCGTCTGCGGGCAGGCAAAGCCACACCACAAACGCCCGGCCACCGCCGTGAAGAGGAACAGCGACAACGCCGAAATGATCAGCAGCCCCGTGAGGTAGATGAAGTCCTGCGGGTACAGCACCAAACCAAAGATGTAGAAGCGGCGCGCGCCCAGGTCGAACAGCACCATCTGGCGCTGCCCCCATTCAAACCAGGGCAGCCCATAAAACACGATCTGCGTGAGCAGCACCATGCCCCAGCGCCAGCGCGCAAACAGGCCACTGATGGAGCGCGGATAGATCTTTTGCTGCGCTTCGTACAGCGAGACGATCTCGCCCTGGGCAGACGGCTCGGACGCCACGGGTGCAATGGGAATGACCTTGCGAGCAGGCTCGCTGGGGGGCTTCATGGTGTCGATCTACTCACAAGGAGGTAAACAGCCTAACAACAAAGAAGCCAGGCAACCACCGCCAGATGCGGGCTGCCTGGCAGCATCGATCAGCGCGCGGCAGCCGCCTGCTTGCCGTTCGACAAACCCCAGACATAGGCCGACAAGACCCCGATCTGGGCTTCCGTCAGCTTGTCGGCCTGCGCGGGCATCTGGTTGACCTTGCCGTTGTTGATCATGGCGGTGATCGCCGCCTCGCCCCAGCCATGCAGCCAGATGTCGTCCGTGAGGTTGGGGGCGCCCAGAGCCTGGTTGCCCTTGCCGTCCATGCCATGGCACGCAGCACACGCCGTGAACTTGGACTTGCCCAGCGAAGCGCGCAGCGAGTCGTGCGGGCTGCCCGACAGGCTCAGCACATAGTGCGACAGATTGCGCACATCTTCTGGCGAGCCCACAGCCGCGGCCATGGGTGGCATGTTGCCGATACGGCCCTTTTCCAGGGTCTCGCGGATCTTCTCGGGGGCACCGCCATGCAGCCAGTCACCGTCCGCCAGGTTCGGGAAGCCCTTGCTGCCACGCGCATCCGAGCCATGGCACTGCGCGCAGTTGTTCATGAACAGGCGCTCGCCAATCGCATGGGCCTGAGGGTCCTTGGCCATGTCCTCGGGCTTCATCGAGGCAAAACGGGCATACAGCGGCTCCAGCTCAGTCTTGGCCTTGGCCATTTCGGCCTCGTACTCGCCCTTCTGGGTCCAGTTCAGCTTGCCAGTGAAACTGCCCAGGCCCGGATAGGCCGCCAGGTAGCCCAGGCCGAAGACGATGGTGATGACGAACAGCCACACCCACCACCGTGGCAGGGGGTTGTTCATTTCAACCAGGTCCTCGTCCCAGACATGGCCCGTGGTGTTGTCGGCCGTGGCCATCACCTTCTTGCGGCCCGCCATCCAAAGCAGGATGCCGCAGGCGATGATGCCGACCAGTGTCAGCGCGGTCACAAAGACCGACCAGAAATTGCTGGTGAAGTCACTCATGGGATGTTCTCGTTCTGGTGAGGGTCAATCTTGTTCGAAGGGCAGCTGCGCCGCCTCGTCAAACCGGGACTTGTTGCGGCCCCGGTAGGCCCAGACCCAAATGCCAATGAAGCAGGCCATCGAAGCCAGGGTGGCGACGATGCGCATGGTCGTGATGTCCATGGCCAATCTCCTTTACTTGAGCGCGCGGCCCATGACTTGCAGGTAGGCGACAAGGGCGTCCATTTCGGTCTTGCCCTTCACCTCGGCTGCGGCGGCTGCGATCTGTTCGTCGGTGTAAGGCACGCCCACCGTGCGCAGCGCCTTCATGCGGGGCGCCACGCTGGCGGGGTCCACCACACTCTTCTCCAGCCAGGGATAGGCGGGCATGTTGGACTCGGGCACCACGTCACGCGGATTGTTCAAGTGGATGCGGTGCCATTCGTCGCTGTACTTGCCGCCCACGCGGTGCAGATCGGGGCCCGTGCGCTTGCTGCCCCACTGGAAGGGGTGGTCGTACACAAACTCGCCCGCCACCGAGTAGTGGCCGTAGCGCAGCGTCTCGGCGCGGAAGGGCCGGATCATCTGCGAGTGGCAGTTGTAGCACCCCTCGCGGATGTAGATGTCGCGCCCCACCAGCTGGGTGGCGGTGTAGGGCTCGACACCCTTCACGGCCTCGGTGGTGGACTTCTGGAAGAACAGGGGCACGATCTCCACCAGGCCGCCAATGGCGATCACCAGCAGGATCAGCACGATCATCAGGAAGTTGTTGGTCTCGACCTTCTCGTGCGAGAAGCCGGTGGAGGAAGATGAATTGTTGTTGGACATGAATTGACTCCTTCGGCTCAGGCGTGGGCAGCATTCACGGCAGGAATGGCCACCTTGACCGAACGGCCAGAGATCGCGGTCATCCACACGTTCCAGGCCATGATGACCATGCCTCCCAGGTACAGCAGGCCACCGGCCACACGGATCACGTAGAACGGATAGGTCGCCTTCACGCTCTCGACAAAGGTGTAGGTCAGCGTGCCGTCGGGGTTGATGGCGCGCCACAGCAGGCCCTGCATCACACCGGCAATCCACATGGCGGCGATGTACAGCACGATGCCGATGGTGGCCATCCAGAAGTGCAGCTCGATCGCCTTGATGGAGTGCATCTTGTCGCGGCCGAACAGGCGCGGCACCAGGTAGTACAGCGAGCCCATGGAGATCAGGCCCACCCAGCCCAGCGCACCAGAGTGCACGTGGCCCACGGTCCAGTCGGTGTAGTGGCTCAGCGCGTTGACAGTCTTGATGGACATCATCGGGCCTTCGAACGTGGACATGCCGTAGAAGGACAGCGACACGATCAGGAAGCGCAGGATGGGGTCGTCACGCAGCTTGTGCCAAGCGCCCGACAGGGTCATGACCCCGTTGATCATGCCGCCCCAGCTGGGTGCCAGCAGGATGAGCGAGAACACCATGCCCACCGATTGCGTCCAGTCGGGCAGCGCGGTGTAGTGCAGGTGGTGGGGGCCCGCCCACATGTAAGTGAAGATCAGCGCCCAGAAGTGCACGATCGACAGGCGATACGAATACACGGGGCGGCCAGCCTGCTTGGGGATGAAGTAATACATCATCCCCAGGAAGCCTGCGGTGAGGAAGAAGCCCACGGCGTTGTGGCCGTACCACCACTGCACCATGGCATCCTGCACACCAGCATAGGCCGAGTAGCTCTTCATGAAGCCCGCAGGAATCGCTGCGCTGTTCACCAGGTGCAGCAAGGCCACGGCCAGGATGAACGCGCCAAAGAACCAGTTGGCCACATAGATGTGCTTGACCTTGCGGGTCCCCACGGTTCCAAAGAACACGATGGCGTAGGACACCCAGACCAGCGTGATCAGGACGTCAATGGGCCATTCGAGTTCGGCATATTCCTTGCCTTGGGTGTAGCCCATCGGCAAGCTGACCACAGCGGCCGCGATGACCAGCACCCAGCCCCAGAAAGTGAAGGCGGCCAACGGCCCGGCAAACAGCCGGACCTGGCAGGTGCGCTGCACCACGTAGTAGCTGGTGGCGAACAGGGCACTGCCGCCAAAACCGAAGATCACCGCATTGGTGTGCAAGGGGCGCAAGCGCCCATAACTGAGCCAGGGAATGCCAAAGTTGAGTTCTGGCCAGGCCAGCTGGGCGGCGATGACAACCCCCACCAGCATGCCAACCACCCCCACAACCACGGCCAAGATAGAAAACTGCCGCACGACCGTATCGTTGTAGTGCGCAGTCATAGTTTTTTGAGAATCCATCGGGCACCTCTTTGTATTGCAGTAAGAGTTTGTTGCAGAGCATCATTTCCGACATTGACACATGTCAATCGCTTCTGAGAATGCGCTCCCCTTCTTGCTCCACGCTCTCGAACTGGCCGTGGTAGACCGCCCACCACAGCCCGCCCAGGATCAGAAGCACGAGCAGCACAGACAGCGGGATCAGGAGATAAAGGATGTCCATCAGACGGGCTCCAGGGTTGTCTTGGGAAGGTTGGGAAGAGGCAGGGGCGCTTGTTGCGCCTTGCCCGCAGCGAGGGCCTCGGCATCCATACCAGCATCTGCACCCGCATCAACACCGGCCAGGGCGGGCAGCACAGGCAGGCCGCGCGCCAGCCGCGCGGCGTTGAGCACCACCAGCAGCGAACTCAGCGCCATGCCCAGCCCGGCCAGCCAGGCAGGCATCCAGCCCGCCACGGCCAGCGGCACACACAGCGCGTTGTAGCCCGCTGCCCACCACAGGTTCTGGCGCACCACGCGCAGCGTGCGGCGCGCCAGCAGCACGGTCTGCGGCACCAGCGCCAGGCTGTCGCCCAGCACCACAAAATCCGCCCGCGACTGCGCCAGCGGCACGGCGCGGCCAAACGCAAACGACACATGAGCCCCAGCCAGCACCGGGCCGTCGTTGAGGCCGTCGCCCACCATGGCCACCTGGTGCCCACCCGCCTGCAGCGCCCGCAGGGCCTCCAGCTTGCCCTGGGGTGAACATTCGCCCTGCACCTGCGCAATGCCCGCCTGTGCGGCCACACGCTGCACGGCCCCCATGCGGTCGCCAGACAGCAACTGCACCGCCACGCCTTCTTGCTGCAGCGTGGCGACCACGGCCGGGGCCTCGCTGCGCAGGTCTTCCACCAGATCAAACCGGGCCAGCTCCAGCAGGGCGCCCTCGGACTCTTGCTCAAGCCCTTGCTCAACCCCTTGCGCCGACAGCACCACCTGCAGCGCGGCGGTGCCCTGCTGCGCTGCCACCCCGGCGTGGCGGGCCGAGCCCAGCCAGACCTTGCAATCGGGCACAACGCCCGTGTTGTCTGACACGGCAGCGCTCAGGCCCAGGCCCGCGTCCTCTTGCAGGTTGGCAACGCGCCAGCGCCCCTGCGGCGCTGGCACCGATGCCGAGGCAGCAGCCACCACTGCACGCGATGCGGGGTGCATGGAGTGGCGCGCCAACGCGGCCGCCAGGCCCAGCGCGTCGTCGGCCGTCCAGCCCTGCGCGGTGTGTACGGCCTGCAGCGCCATGCCGTCGCGGGTCAGGGTGCCTGTCTTGTCAAACACCAGGGTGTCCACTTGGGCCAGGGCCTCCAGCCCCTGCAGGTTGCGCACCAGCACCCCGTGGAGCGCCAGCGTACCCGCTGCGGTGAGCATGGCCACCGGCATGGCCAACGACAGCGCACAGGGGCAGGTCACGATGAGCACGGCCACGGCCACCATGAGCGCATGCCCGGGGTCCGACGGCCACCACCATGCGGCGGCCAGCCCCGCCGCCAGCAGCACGGCCACCAGAAACGGCCGCGCAATGCGGTCGGCCAGCAAGGCCAGCCGGGGTTTTTGCAGCGATGCGCTTTCCATCAGCGCCACGATCTGCGCAAACCGGGTCTGCCCGCCTGTGCCCTCCACCCGCACTTCGACGGGTGACTGCAGGTTGTAGCTGCCCGCCGTGACATGGCTGCCCAGCGGGCGTGCCACGGGGGTGGACTCCCCCGTCAGCAGTGCCTCGTCGGCATGTGTATTGCCTGCGCTAATGCACCCGTCGGCCGGAAAAGCCTCACCCGGCAGCACGCGGACGGTGTCGCCCACCACCAGGCGGCGCGTGGCCACGCGGGCGAAGGTGCCCGTGGCGTTATCACGCCGCTCCACGCTGTCGGGCAGGCGGTTCATCACGGCCTCCAGCGCACCGGCCGTGCGGTCGCGCAGGCGCAGCTCCAGCCACCGGCCGGTGAGCAGGAAGAACACGAACATGGTCAGGGAGTCGTAGTACACCTCCTTGCCAAAGATGCCGCTCGGGTCGAACGTGCCGGCCGTGCTGACCACAAAGGTGATCGCCATGCCCAGCGCCACCGGCAGGTCCATGCTCACGCGGCGCAGGCGCACATCGCGCAGTGCGCTGGCAAAGAAGGGGCCACACGAGAACACCACCATGGGCAGCGTGATGACCCAGGACGCCCAGCGCAGCAGCTGCTCCATCTCGCCCGACAGGTCGCCGGGCTGCGCCACATACGCGGGCCACGCGTACATCATCACCTGCATCATGCAAAAGCCCGCCACCAGCCAGCGCCACAGGGCGCGGCGGCTTTCGCGCTGGCGCTGCGCGCGGGCAAACGCATCCATGGCCGGCATGGTGCGGTAGCCCGCGTTCTGCACGGCTTTCATCCACTGCGAGGGCAGCACCCTGCCCGGCTGCCACACCACGCGGGCACGGCGCGTGGCCGCACTCACGTCGGCCTGCAGCACGCCAGGCACGGCGCGCAGCGCGTCTTCGATGGTGAGCGCGCAGGCGGCGCAGTGCATGCCCTCCAGCACCACATGCGAATCCCAGGTGCTGGCCTCGGGGCAGGCTTGCACCGCCTCCAAGGCGTGGGCGGGCAAGGGGCTGCCTGCAGGTGTGCAGGGGCGGCCAAACGCCAGCCATTCCTGCGGGTCGTCCAGCAACTGGGTGGGCACGGCGGGCGATGAATCCGCCATGCCATCAGGCAGATGCGCCGGGGAAGCCACCGACGCATCGGGTCGAAACATTGACATGGTTCAAGCCTATCGTTGGGCCATGACAGGTACATTGACCTGCATCAAGTCCCGGAACATGATTCATCCTAAGCTTGATCCATCGTTTTGAGGAGACCTTTATGTACAAACGCATCCTGATCGCAACGGACGGCTCCCCCCTATCGGACAAGGCCGTGGAACACGGGCTGTCGCTGGCCGCACTCACCGGCGCCTCTGCGGTGGCCCTCAAGGTGGTGCCCCGCTACCCCCGCAGCTACTTTGAAGGCGGCATGCCCGTCGATACCAACGATGTGAAGCGCATCGAATCCCAGTGGGGCGATGCGGCCCAGGCCATGGTCGATGGCGTCAAGGCCAAGGGCGAAGCCCAGGGCGTGTCGGTCAAGCCCGTCATCGCCAAGTCCGACCTGGTGGCCGAGGCCATCATCTCCGCCGCCAAGAAGCACAAGTGCGACGTGATCGTGATGGCATCACACGGCCGCAAGGGCCTCAAGCGCCTGCTGCTGGGCAGCGAGACGCAGCATGTGCTGACGCACTCGCACATCCCGGTGCTGGTACTGCGGTAAGAAAATTTGAACAAAACAGGCCCTGCCGCGCACCCATAAAGCGGTAGCAGCTATCAAAACATGAGCAAAAAAAATGGGGCCTGCGCGGCCCCATTTGTTTTTGTCTAGCCGCCTGGCCATCAGGCAAACAGCCCCTTGTGCTGCTCGCGCAGCAGGTTCTTCTGCACCTTGCCCATGGTGTTGCGCGGCAGCTCGGGCACCACAAAACACTTCTTGGGGATCTTGAAGTTGGCCAGCTGCGACTTGAGCTGCGCCACGATGGCGTCGGGGTTCAGGCTGGCGCCGGGCTTGGCAATCACCACCGCCACGCCCACCTCGCCAAAGTCGGGGTGGGGCACGCCCACCAGCGCACTCTCGGCCACGCCGGGCATGTCGTTGATGTAGCCCTCGATCTCGGCGGGGTAGACGTTGTAGCCGCCGCTGATGATCAGGTCCTTGCTGCGGCCCACGATGCTCACGTAGTCGCGCGCGTCCACCTTGCCCACGTCGCCGGTCTTGAACCAGCCGTCCTGGGTGAACTCTTCGGCTGTCTTCTCGGGCATGCGCCAGTAGCCCTTGAACACGTTGGGGCCCTTGACTTGGATAGAGCCGATCTCGCCCACGGGCAGCGGCTTGTTCGCGTCGTCCACCACACGCAGGCCCACGCCCGGCAGCGGGAAGCCCACGGTGGCGCCGCGCCGCTCGGTCTGCCCCGCGTGGCGCTTGTCGGCGGCGTAGGGGTTGGAGGTGAGCATGATGGTCTCGCTCATGCCGTAGCGCTCCAGGATGGTGTGGCCGGTGCGCTGCTGCCATTCGGTGAAGGTCTCGATCAAGAGCGGCGCAGAGCCCGCAATGAACAGGCGCATGTTCTTGGCCGCCTCCTTGGTGAGCCCCGCTTCGGCCAGCAGGCGCACATACAGCGTGGGCACGCCCATGAAGACCGTGGCGCGCGGCATGGCGGCCAGCACGGCCTTGGGGTCAAACTTGGCGAACCAGATCATCTTGCTGCCGTTGATGAGCGCGCCGTGGATGGCCACGAACAGGCCATGCACGTGGAAGATGGGCAGCGCGTGGATCAGCACATCACCACGGCCATCAGGCCCTCCGGTAGCCGTCCAGCCCCAGTAGTCCTTCAAGGTCACCGCATTGCTGAGCAGGTTGCCGTGCGTGAGCATCGCGCCCTTGCTGCGGCCCGTGGTACCGCTGGTGTAGAGGATGGCGGCCAGGTCGTCGGCCGACTTCTGCACCGGCGTATGCACCTCGCTGTGGTGCGCCGCACGCTCCAGCAGGCTGCCCGTGCGGTCGTCGCCCAGCGTGAACACATGGCCCGTGCCCTGGGTGAAGGCAATTTTTGACACCCAGCCAAAGTTGCCGGGCGTGCACACCACCACGCCCGGCTCGGCGTTGCCGATGAAGTATTCGATCTCGGCGCTCTGGTAGGCCGTGTTGAGCGGCAAAAACACATAGCCCGCGCGCAGCGTGGCTAGGTACAGCACCATGGCCTCGACCGATTTCTCCACCTGCACGGCCACGCGGCTGCCCTCGGGCAGCTTCAGCGACGCCAGCAGGTTGGCCATGCGGGCGCTGGCGCGGTCCAGGTCGCCCCAGGTGTAGAACAAGGGCGAGCCATCGGGCGCCGTGGTCTCCACGGCGGTGCTCGACAGGTCGGCAGGGAAGGCTGCGCGCAGGGCGCTGAAGAGGTTCTGTTGGCTCATGGCTTGGGCTTGGCTTATTTAAAACAAGGAAGAAGACGAAAGGCGGGGCCTGCGGCGGTCCGGTCAAAACACCGGCGGGCGCTTGTCCAGGAATGCGGTGATGCCCTCGCGGTGCTCGGCGCTGTTGGCATAGCCATAGGGGTCGGGTGCACCGTTTACTATGCTTTCGATAGCTGAAAACTCTTTACTGTCGCGCGCAGAAGGCGTTTTTAATGCCCTGAATGTCTGTTTGTTCATGCGTGCGGCCTGCGGGGCGAGCGCCGCCACCCGTTGCGCACTGCCCAGGGCGTCGGTGGCCACCATGTCGTCGGCCACCACCCGGCTCAGAAAACCACGCGCCAGCATGTCGGGGGCGCTGAAGGTGGCGGCCTCCAGCAGCATCTGGCGCGCCACCACCTCGCCCACCGCGCCCGCCACCAGCTCCGCCTCGCGCGGGGCCATGGGAAAGCCGAGCTTGGCGATGGGGGCACCAAAACGGGCCGCGCTGCCCGCAATGCGGATGTCGCAGCAGCTCGCAATCTCCACCCCCGCGCCCATGCAGGCCCCGCGGATGCTGGCCACGATGGGCACATCGCAGGCCAACATGGCGTGGAGCCCGCCCCACACGTCGTTTTCATGGAAGTCACGCAAGGCGGTGGCGTCAAAACGGAAGGCGGGATATTCAGAGATATCCCCGCCCGCGCAGAACGCGCCGCCGTCGCCCTCGATGAGCACACAGCGCGCGTCCGCACTGCGCTGAACACCCTCAAACACAACACGCAACTCGCGCCACATGGCGCGCGACATGGCGTTGAGCCGCCCCTCGTGGCGCAGCACAACATGCACCACGCCCCCCTCGCCCTGGCGGGCCGTGACTTCACCCGGCATGGCGCTCCTCAGTCCAGCTTGACACCGGCGGCCTTCACCACCTGCGCCCAGCGTTTGATCTCACCGCTGACCATCTTGCCGAAGTCCTGCGGGCTCTGCGTGCCGAACTCGGCGCCATTGCCCGCCCAGATGGTCTTGATTTCTTCCGACTGGCCAAGCTTGCGCACCTCTTCCACGATGCGCGCCTGCACCTCGGCGGGTGTGCCCTTGGGCGTCCACAGGCCATACCAGGTGGTGACCGTGTAGTCGGGCAGCCCCACCTCGGCGGCGCAAGGCACGTCAGGGAAGGCCGGGTTGCGCTTGGCGCCCGCCACCATGAGCGCCTTGATGCGCCCGCCCTTGATGTGGCCGGCGGACGAGCCCAGGCCGTCAAACATCATGTCCACCTGCCCGCCCACCAGATCTGCCAGCGCCGGGCCCGCACCCCGGTAAGGAATGTGTGTGATGAAGGTCTTGGACTGGATCTTGAACAGCTCGCCCGCCAGATGGTGCGAGCTGCCCGACCCCGCCGAGCCGTAGTTGAACTTGGCCGGGTTGGCACGCACCAGGGCCAGAAACTCGCGGAAGTCCTTGACCGGCATGTTCTTGGGGTTGACTACCAGCACCTGGGGCACGCTGGCCAGCAGGGCCAGCGGAACGAAGTCCTTCTCCAGGTCGTAGTCGAGCTTGGGGTAGACGGAGGGCGCGATCACGTGGTGCGCGCCGCCCATGAACAGCGTGTAGCCGTCGCCCGGCGCCTTGGCGGCAAAACTGGCGCCCACGTTGCCGCCCGCGCCGCCCCTGTTGTCGATCACCAGCGTCTTGCCGGTGGTCTTGGCAAACTGCGCCGCCAGCGGGCGCGCAAACGTGTCGGTGCCGCCCCCGGCCGGAAACGGCACCACCAGGTTCACCGGTTTGGCAGGCCAGGCCGAGGCCTGCGCCCAGCTGCTGCCGCTGGCCAGGCCGAGGCCCGCAGCCGCCGCGCCCAGCAGCACATCCCGGCGTTGAATTCGCGATGGGTTCCTATTCATTCGCTTGTCTCCTGTCGTTGTAAAAATCATTGTCGGCAACGCAGGCCGGGCGCCATGTGGCGCACCGGTCCGCGCTCTGCCATTCCTTCACTCACTCACCTGCTCACGCACTTACCGATCAACTCACAACTCACTCAAACTCTTGGCCACCCTGTGCACTCACTCAGTCGCGGCACAGGCTGTCGATGTCGCCCGACACCGGCACCTTGCCCTGCGCCAGCAGGCTGCGGTGCTTGTCGATGCGCTTCAAGTCATACAGGTAATTCACCATCAGCCCGTACGACTGCTTCTGCCCCTTGGACGACGGATCACCCGCCCAGTTGAGGCGCTCTACCCGCGCGCCGTTGCCCAGGTGGAAGCGGGCCACCGGGTCCACCGGCTTGCCCTCCTGCATCTCGCGGCCCAGATAGTACGCGGCGCATTCCAGCAGCATCTGGCGGACGGGCGACTTGGCATCCAGCTCCAGCGCCTTGTCGATGGCGCCCAGCAAGTGCGTGGCCTGCGGCGGCTCAAAACCCACGGCGCGGCCCAGCTCGGCCCGGCGCTTGTCGTCCAGGCGCTCCAGCATGGCGCCCGCATGTTTGGAAAGCCAGGCGCGGAAACCCGGAATGGGCGACAGCGTGGCAAAGGTGCGCAGGCGCGGAAACTCGGCCGTGAGTGTCTCCACCACATGCTTGATGAGCGAGTCGCCAAAGCTCACGCCGCGCAGGCCCGTCTGCGTGTTGCTGATCGAATAGAAGATGGCCGTGGTGGCGCGGGTGATGTCCACCGGCGCGGCGGCCTCGTCCAGCAGGGGCGTGATGCTGGCCGAGATTTTGTCCACCAGCGCCACCTCCACAAAAATCAGCGGCTCGTTGGGCAGGCGGGGGTGGAAGAAGCCGTAGCAGCGGCGGTCGCTGTCCAGGCGGTTCTTCAGGTCGGCCCAGCTGCGGATGTCGTGCACCGCCTCGTACTTGATGAGCTTTTCGAGCAGCGACGCGGGCGAATCCCAAGACAGGCTGCGCAGCTCCAGAAAGGCCACATCGAACCAGGTCGAGAACAGGTGCTCCAGCTCGGCATCGAGCGCCAGCAAGCGCTTGTCGGCCTTGAGCAGCGGCAGGATCTCGGCGCGCATGTCCACCAGAAACCGCATGCCTTCGGGGAACGCCGAGAACCGCTGCAGCAGCCGCGTGCGCGGCGACACCAGCGCGCGGCGCAGGCTGATCTCGGCCTGGCCCTCCTCGGCCGTGCCCGCCGCCGCCTCATAGCGCTGGCGGGCCGACTTGAAGCGCGTGGCATCGGGCGCGAACTGCTCGCACATCAGCAGCCACATGTCGCGCCGCTCCTCCAGCTCGGCCTTGGCATACCAATCGGCCACGGCCTGCGCGCGGCGCCCGCCTTCGATCTCGCTCACCTGCGGGGCCACCACCTCCTGCAGATCGGCCAGCAGACGGCGCAGCGCGCGGGGCGACAGCGCCTCCTGCCCCCGGCGCAGCGTGGCCTGCAGCCGCTCGTTGGTAGAGCGTGGCACGGCCACCTTGGCCACCACATCGGTCACGGATTTGTCGAGGGCCGACTTGGCCAGCTTGTCACCGCCCTTGTCGGCGGCGGGGGCACTGGTGCGCAGGCGCGACACGCTGCGGGTGATCCATTCGGGGGTGCTGTTCATCATGGTGTCAACCTCGATTGCTGATTGCGGGCGATGTCGCGCAGCGCATCGCGCTGGCGCAACAGATGGGTGCGCATGGCCTCTTCGGCGGCTTCCGAGTCACGCGCCTTGAGGGCGGCAAACACGGCCAGGTGTTCGGCCAGGCTTTGCTGCAGGCGGCCCGGGGCATGCAGCGTCTGGTGGCGCGCCAGGCGCAGGATCTTGCGCAGGTCGCCAATCACCTGGGCCAGCCAGCGGTTGTCGGCCAGCGTGATGAAGGCCTCATGGATGGCGTAGTTGGCCTCGTAGTAATCGGTGATGCGACCTTCGGCCGCGCACTGCTGCAGCCGCTGGTGCAGCAGCTCCAGCGCCGCCACATCGGCCCCGCTCGCCTTGTGCGTGGCCTCATGCGCCGCGCGGCCTTCCAGCAGCGCAATCACCGGGAACAGGTCGTCCAGGTCCTTGTCAGTGATCTCGGCCACAAAGCAGCCCCGGCGCGGCTCGTGGCGCAGCAGCCCCTCGGCCACCAGCACCTTGAGCGCCTCGCGCAGCGGCGTGCGCGAGATTTCAAGCCGCTCGCACAGCGCGGCCTCGTCCAGAAAACTGCCGGGCCGCAGGTCCCCCGCAAAAATCTGATCCCGCAGCCGCGAGGCGACTTCATCGTGCAGGGAATTCGGAACGGGACGCATGGTGGGCAGGGCTCCAGGGTCATCGACCCGCTGGGGTACTCGGTTGATCGCTTGATTCCTGTGGCGCACACAGACCGGAAGAAGCCACCGCAGACACCCAACGGCTTGCCCCACCTTTACTGCTCGCAACACACCGTTAAATGCTGGCTACCGGGTGCATCGCTTCGCCATGCACGTAATTTCTCATAATTACGTAAAATAACAAGAGAAAAATGCGGATTGAAGGGTTCGGTTACACA
>Ga0187844_10000908_pt1 | contig 23100 bp, 24 predicted proteins | sample SpaLakP09_SKY_50_FD_134517 | JGI IMG/M metagenome (GOLD analysis project Ga0187844, IMG submission 134517) | Oligotrophic lake water microbial communities from Sparkling Lake, Wisconsin, USA - SP09_SKY_50 | ecosystem: Environmental > Aquatic > Freshwater > Lake | place: USA: Sparkling Lake...
CCTCGGGACGGCGTTTCAGCTGGGCCGGCACGCCGAGGCTGTCCTGGAGCGCACGCACGCGCGGGGCCAGCGCGGCGGCGTCAAGCTCGCGCACCTTGTAGTACACGTACAGGTCGATCATGTGCGTCAGACGTCGAGCGCGTCGAGCGCGTACGGCAGCGGCAGGAAATCCAGCTTCGTGCCGCCGGCCGAGGCATGGCGCACGTCGCCGTCCAGTGCCGCGAGCTTGATTTCGACGAGCGCATCGGCCCCGCCCGCGCCGTTCGGCGCCACGTTGACGATCATGCCGGAGGGCTGGTCCGGGTCGGCGACCGAGTAGACTTCGTCGCCGGGACGGGCGGCCGCATCCGGCAGCGTGGCCAGCGCCATGCGACGTTTCAGCTTGCCGAGGTACTGGCTGCGCGCGACGATTTCCTGGCCCGGATAGCAGCCTTTCTTGAAATTGACGCCGCCGAGCAGCTCGTAGTTGACCATCTGCGGCACGAACTGTTCCTGCGTGCCGGGGCCGATCTGCGGCACGCCGGCGTGGATGGCCGCCAGTTGCCACGCCGCGTTGCCGCCCAGCGCGAGCGTATCCTTCCACGCGGACAGCGCGGCGATGGCGGCGTCCGCCGTCGTCAGCCACAGGTAGCGCGGCTGGCCGAATGCGTCGGCAAGACGGATCACGGTGCCGGCGTCGCCGTCGATTTTCGCGTAGGGCGCGTCGGGCAGCGTGCCGACGCGGGCGCGCAATGCCTCGGTCGCGGCAGCGCCGCCCAGGCCGAGGACGGCTGCGTTACGGTCTTCGTCGGTGGCGTCGCGCAGCTTCGCTTTCGCGCGCAGCACGAACATCGTCAGGCGCTTCTGCAGCGGCGCCTGGATCGCGCGCGGCAGTTGCAGATAGATGTTTTCCGCATCGCGCCACATCAGGAACGTGGCCTGCAGCCGGCCCTTCGGCGTGCAATAGCCGGCGAGGCGAGCCTCGGACAGGCCGAGGTGCTCGACGTCGTTGGTGAGCTGGTTGTGGAGGAAGCTGGCGGCGTCGTCACCGGCGATGCCAATGAGTCCGAGGTCGGTGACAGGGGCGACAAAGCCCTGTTCGAGGTCGGCGGTGGCGAGCACGCGGCCGAAGTCCTCGACCTGCGTCGGACTATCGGGGTGAAAGCGGGCGCCTTGAGTGGCGAGGTATTCGATCCAATGGTTCATACACGAATTATTTCCGGTTTGGCTGTATCGGCTTTATGATTACGGCCTCATTATAAGTTCGCCTTCGAAAATGCGCCGACGACGGCAAAAAACCAGGTCCAGCATGGCATTCATAAAAAAACTCATCGTCACGGGCGTCATCGTGGCCGTCGCCGCCGGCGCCGGCTTCCAGTGGTGGAGCAAGCAGCCGATCACGCCGGGCGACGCGGCCGTCATCCCGTTCGCCATCGCGCAGGGCAGCCACGTGGCCGGCGCCGCGCAGCAGATGGCGACGGCCGGCGTGCCCGTCAACCCCTTCCTGTTCGGCGTGCTGGCGCGCGTCACGGGCAAGGCCGGCCAGATCAAGGCCGGCAGCTACGAGCTGAAGCCGGATACGTCGCCGCGCCGTCTCCTCACGCAGCTGGTGCGCGGCGAGTTCGCGCAGGAATCGCTGACGATCATCGAAGGCTGGACGTTCCGCCAGATGCGGCAGGCCGTCGACGCCGCGCCGAACCTGAAACACGAGACGGCGAAGCTGTCCGACCAGGAGTTGCTGGCCAAGGTCGCGCCCGACTACAAGGCGCCCGAAGGCCTGTTCTTCCCCGATACGTATCTGTTCGCGAAGAACGCGAGCGACCTGTCGATCTACAAGCAGGCGCACGAGATGATGATGAAGCGCCTGAAGGCCGCGTGGGATAAACGCGATCCGGGCCTGCCGTACACGGAACCGTACCAGGCGCTGATCATGGCGTCGCTGGTCGAAAAGGAAACCGGCCAGAAGAGCGAACGCGGGATGATCGCGGGCGTCTTCGTCAACCGTCTCAAGGCCGGCATGCTGCTCCAGACCGACCCCACCGTCATCTACGGCATGGGCAACAAATACGACGGCAAGATCCGCAAGAAAGACCTCGAGACGGACACCCCGTACAATACCTATACGCGCGCCGGCCTGCCGCCGACGCCGATCGCGTTGCCGGGCGTGCAATCGCTCGCCGCCGCGACGGCGCCGGCGAAGACGGAAGCCCTGTACTTCGTGTCGCGCGGCGATGGCACGAGCCATTTCTCGGTCAACCTCAACGAGCACAACAAGGCCGTGAACCAGTACCAGCGCAACCAGGCGCAGTAAATACGATGAATGCAAAGAATCACACCGATGCCGCCCGCGGGCGCTTCATCACCTTCGAAGGCATCGACGGCGCCGGCAAGTCCACGCACATCGGCTACGTCACCTCGCTGCTGAAAGGCGCGGGCAAGCGGGTCGTCTCGACGCGCGAACCGGGCGGCACGCCGCTGGGCGAAAAGCTGCGCGACCTCGTGCTGCACGAAAAAATGCACCTCGAGACGGAGGCCCTCATCATGTTCGCCAGCCGGCGCGAGCACGTGGCGCAGGTCGTCGAACCGGCGATCGCGCGCGGCGACTGGGTCTTGTCCGACCGCTTCACGGATGCCAGCTTCGCCTACCAGGGCGGCGGACGCGGCCTCGATCGCGCCAAGCTGGACGCGCTGGAACAATGGGTGCATCCGCACCTGCAGCCGGACCTGACCCTGCTGTTCGACGTCCCGCTGGACGTGGCGAAAGCCCGCCTGTCCGCGTCGCGCACGCTCGACAAGTTCGAGATGGAGCAGGACGAATTCTTCGCGCGCGTGCGGGGCGAATACCTGCGCCGCGCGGTGGAATCGAACGGACGCATCGTCGTCATCGATTCGACGAAGACGATCGACGAGGTGCGCGCTGCGTTGCAGGCGGCGCTGGAGACCTGGCTGTGAGTATGTATCCCTGGCAAGAGGACGCGTGGACGCGGCTGCAGGCGATGCGCGCGCGGCTGCCGCATGCGATCCTGTTCCACGGCCCGGCCGGCATCGGCAAGGCGGACTTCATCGAGGCGTTCGCCCAGTCGCTGCTGTGCGAGAACGTGAGGCCGGACGGCCACGCGTGCGGCGCGTGCGCGTCGTGCGGCTGGTTCGTGCAGGGCAACCATCCCGACTACCGCCGCGTGCGCCCGGAGGCGATGGAGGACGAAGCCCCCGCCGCCGACGGTGAGGAAGCCCCGGCCGAAGAGAAAAAAACGAAGTCGAAGACGGCATCGAAAGAGATCAAGATCGAACAGGTGCGCGCACTGGCCGACTTCATGAACATCTCGACGCACCGGCAGGGCCTGCGCGTCGTCGTGCTGTATCCCGCCGAAGCGCTGAACATGCCGGCATCGAACGCGCTGCTGAAGACGCTCGAGGAGCCGCCGCCGGGCACCGTGTTCCTGTTGGCATCGAACGGGCTGGACCGGCTGCTGCCGACGATCCTGTCGCGCTGCCGGAAGTTCGCGCTGCCGATGCCCGATCACGCCCAGGCACTGGCCTGGCTCGAAGCGCAGGGTGTGACCGATGCGGACGGCTGGCTGCGCGAGCAGGGCGGTGCGCCGCTGGCGGCGCTGACGCAGGCCGAGACGGGCAGCCGCGACGAGCTCGATGGCCTGCTGCAGGTGCTCGCGCAACCGAGCGTGGATGCCGCGTTGCGCAGTGCCGACAAATTGAGCAAGGCGCCGCTGGCATCCCTCGTCGCGTGGCAGCAGCGGTGGCTGTATGACGTGTTTTCGTACAAGCTGTCCGGAGTGATCCGGTATTATCCGAGATATCAGCGGGAACTCGCGGCGCTGGCCGGAAGAGTGCACGTGACCAACTTGATGCAGGCGATCAAGTCCACGAACGAGCGCCGGGCCGTGGCCGATCACCCCCTGTCTCCGAAACTGTTTGTCGAAGACATGTTGCTTGATTACACTGCGCGCTGCGGTATTTGATGAGAGGAAGATGATGAGCGTATCGTCGAACGGTCCGATCAGCGGCCTGCCCGCCGATCCGAACGCGCCCCAGCCGGCGCGGCCGTCCGTGCTGTCGCTCGCCATCAAGGAAAAGGCCGCGCTGTACGCGGCCTACATGCCGTTCCTGAAGAATGGCGGCATGTTCGTGCCGACCAACAAGCCGTACAAGATCGGCGACGAGATCTACCTGATCCTGTCGCTGATGGACGACCCGAACAAATACCCGATCGCCGGCAAGGTCGCGTGGATCACGCCGGCCGGGGCGAACAACAACAAGGCGCAAGGCATCGGCGTGCACTTCCCGGCCGACGAGACCGGGCAGCGTGCCCGCCTGCGCATCGAAGAAATCCTCGGCGCCGCACTGCGGTCGTCGCGCGCCACCCATACTTTGTAATTTCCATGCCGTCTTACGTACATCGCCTCGCCCGCAGGGAAGACCTGCCCGTCATCGTCGACATCTACAACTCCACCATCGCCTCCCGCGAGGTCACGGCGGACACCGAGCCCGTCACCGTGCAGTCGCGCGAAGGCTGGTTCGCCGACCACACGCCGGAACGCCGTCCGCTGTGGGTGATCCATGACGCGGCCGCCACGTCGGACGAGCCGGCCGTGATCGGCTGGTGTTCGTATTCGAATTTTTATGGCCGCCCGGCATATTCCGGCACGGCCGAGCTGTCGATCTATATTGCGGAAGCCTGGCGCGGCAAAGGTATCGGAAGCTATTGTCTGGAAGAGGCGATGGCGTTTGCGCCCAACGTCAATGTCCACACCCTGCTCGGGTTTATCTTCGGGCACAACGCGCCGAGCCTGGCCCTGTTCCGCAAGTATGGCTTCGATACGTGGGCCCATTTTCCGCGGGTGGCGAATCTGGATGGGATCGAGCGGGACCTGATTATCCTCGGAAAGCGGGTGGCCTGAAACCCAAAAGCCGTCGTTCCCGCGAAGGCGGGAACCTAATTCCGCCGCGCCAACGGGACGCGAAATTGGGCCCCCGCCTTCGCGGGGGGCGACGCGAGAGGCAGGCGGCACTTTGGGTCCTCGCGTACAATATCGGGATGTATATCGATTCCCACTGCCACATCAATTTCCCGGAGCTGGCCGCGCGGATGCCCGAGATCCTGGCCAAGATGGCCGAGAACAAGGTCTCGCACGCGCTGTGCGTCTCCGTCGACCTGCCGGAGTTCCCCAGCGTGCTGGCGCTTGCCGAGCAATATCCGCACATTTATGCTTCCGTCGGCGTGCACCCCGACTACGAGGACACGCCGGAGCCCACCGTTGCCCAGCTCGTCGAACTGGCCGACCACCCGAAAGTCATCGCGATCGGCGAGACGGGGCTCGATTACTACCGGCTGGAAGGTGATCTCGAATGGCAGCGCGAGCGTTTCCGTACGCACATCCGTGCATCGCGCGAGACGCGCAAACCGTTGATCATCCACACGCGCTCGGCCAGCGAAGACACGATCCGCATCATGCGCGAAGAAGGCGCGGGCACGGACAAGGGCGGCGTCGCCGGTGTGATGCACTGCTTCACGGAGTCACTCGAAGTGGCACAGGCCGCCATCGAGATGGGCTTTTATATTTCGTTCTCCGGCATCGTGACGTTCAAGAGCGCGAAGGACCTGCAGGCCGTGGCGAAAGCGGTGCCGCTGGACCGCATCCTCATCGAAACGGATTCGCCCTATCTCGCCCCCGTGCCGTTCCGCGGCAAGATGAACGAGCCCGGCTATGTGACGCACGTGGCGGAGTACATCGCCACGTTGAAGGACGTGCCGCTGCGCGAGATCGCGGACCGCACCACCGGGAATTTCTTCAACCTGTTCAAGGCCGCGAGGACCTGACCCATGACCCTGCTTCGATCAATTGTGCTCGCCGCCGCGCTGGCGGCGCCCGCCCTGGCAATGGCCGACCAGACGAGCGACTTTTTCCGTGCGGTCCAGATGGACGATGCAGGCACGGTGCGTTCGCTGCTGGGCAAGGTCGATCCGAACCGGCCGAATCCCGTCGGCGGCGAACCGGCCCTCGTGCTGGCCGTGCGCGAAGGCGCGATGCAGGTGCTCGACGCGCTGCTGCGCAACCCGGGCACGAACGTCGACGCGCCGGCGCTGAACGGCAACACGGCGCTGATGATGGCCGCGTACAAGCAGAACAAGGCGGCGGCGGAAGCCCTGATCGCGAAGGGCGCGGCCGTGAACCGTCCCGGGTGGACGCCGCTGCACTACGCGGCCGCCAGCGGAGACAACGACATTGCGCGCCTGCTGCTCGCGCACGGCGCCCGCATCGATGCGCAATCGCCGCCGGCCAGCGGCAAGTTCACGCCGTTGATGATGGCGGCGCGCGAGGGCCATGAGGATACGGCCGTGTTCCTGCTGGGCCAGGGCGCGGACCCGCAACTGAGGAATGGCGAAGGCTTCACGGCGGCCGAGATCGCGCGCAAGGCCGATCACGCGGCCATCGCGGCGGCGCTCGACAGGAAGGTCAAGCCTGCCCGCTGAGCGGGCCGGCCTCGTTGTCGCCGCACTTGTGCGCGCGCTTCTTCGTGTACATGTGCGCGTCCGCGTGCATGAGCAGCGTCTCGACCTGGTCCGCGTGATCGGGAAACAGCGCGATCCCGATGCTGACCCCGATGTGCAGCGGCGCGCAGTGCGTGGGCACGGGATGCGCGAGCGCGGCGCGGATCTTGTCGGCGCAGTGCCCGGCATCCTCGGGCGCCTGCAGGTCTTCCAGCAGCAGCACGAATTCGTCGCCACCCAGGCGCGCCACCGTGTCGGATTCGCGCGCGCATTCCACCAGCCTGGCCGCCACTTCCCGTAGCAGCGCGTCGCCGGCCGCATGGCCGTAGAGGTCGTTGACCTGCTTGAAATCGTTCACGTCCACGTACAGCAGGCCGAGCCGCGAGTGGCAGCGCCGTGCCCGCGCGACGGCCGTGCGGATGCGGTCGAAGAACAGGCGGCGGTTCGGCAAGCCCGTCAGTTCGTCGTGGCAGGCGGACCGCATCAGGTCCTCGTGCAGGCGCTTGCGTTCCAGCGCCAGCCCGACCTGGGCCGCGACGAAGCGCAGCAGGCCGCGGTCGGCGGGCGAGTAGCCGGTGCCGGCGTGGTCGCGCAGCAGCAGGGCCCCGATCGTACCCGCCGGGCCGCCCAGTTCGATCATGAGCCACGTGTTCAGCCGGCCGGCGCCGACGTGGCGGACCGCGTCCGGTGCGATACTGTCCGGCGCCGTCGCCGTCGCGCGCCAGCGCGCGAGACAGGCGCGTGACGGCAGGCGCGTCTGCGGGTCGTGGTCGCGCCGGTAGACGACCTTGAAACCGTGCTGCGGGGTCGCGTCGGTCACGACGACCATGCCGGGGGCGCCGACGAGGCGGTCGAGGATGCCGTGGATTTCGCCGCACAGTCCGGCGAGGTCGCCCGCGTGATAGACGGCTTCGGAAATCGAATACGTCGCGGCCTGGCGCCGCTCGGCGCGCTTGCGGGCGCTGATGTCGCGCGCGACGCCCAGGCGCAGGCCGTGGTCCGCGATCCACCGGGCCGACCACATGAGGTCGACGCGGCGCCCGTCCTTGTGCAGGTAGCGGTTCTCGAAGCCGACGCGTTCCTGGCCGGCCAGCACGCGCGCGCTTTCCATGCACGTGATGGCGCGGTCTTCGGGGACGACGAAATCGAGCATGTACTGGCCGATCAGCTCGGTGGGGCGGTAGCCGAGCATGCGTTCGCAACCGGCACTGACGTCCAGGATGACGCCGCGCCGGTCCACCAGGAAGACGACGTCCAGGAGCAGGTCGGCAATGTTCGCCGAGAGAGAGCGGATCGAATGCACCATGGCGGGCCGAATACGGTGGCGGCAGATGGGAAAATACTAACATTCCCACATGGAAAAAGGTCAATGTATTTATGCATGGCCGGCCGGCTGTTCCATCGATCCGACAAACTGGCCGGGAAATCCCCGTCAGCTCCGGGCATCAGTTGCCTATAAGCATGGAGATAATGCAGACAACATCTCCCACACAGAGGAACCCATGCTCAACGAACGCGAAATCGAAAGCTGCTACCTGGGGCAGTTTATTCCGGTCCACTACCATCACAACATGCTGATGGACCATAACCGCATGCACAGCTTCAAGTCCGCGATCTACCACGCCGTCAAGCCGGGCATGAAGGTCCTGGAACTGGGCGGCGGCACGGGCGTGCTGTCGTACTTCGCGGCGCAGAACGCCGCACATGTCTACTGTGTGGAGTTCAATCCGGACATGGTGCGCGAAGCGCGCCGCTTCCTCGCCATGAACCCGAACGGCCACAAGGTCGAGGTGGTTCATGCCGACGCGTTCGAATACCTGCCGCCGGAACCTGTCGACCTCGTCATCTGCGAGATGATCCACGTGGGCATGCTGCGCGAAAAGCAGGTCGAGGTGATCGAATCGTTCAAGCGCCGCTACTTGGCGCGCTTCGGCGGTCCGCTGCCGATCTTCATGCCGGAAGCCGTCATCATGGCCGTGCAGCCGCTGCAGCTCGAATACGATTTCGAAGGGTTCTATGCGCCGATCGTGCAGTTCCAGCCGACCAACGTGATCTATCCGGGCACCATCGAAATGGCGCAGCCGGGCGTGTATTCGATCATGGATTTCAGCCAGCCCGTCGGCGATGCCATCGCGTGGGAAGGCCAGTTCCGCATGGAGCAGGGCGGCCGCCTGAACGCGCTGCGCTTCATTACCAAGAACGTGCTGTCCATCGTCGAGGAACGGGGCACGACGATCGACTGGCTGAACCACTACATGATGGTGCCGCTGGCCACGCCGCTGGATGTGCAGGCGGGCGATATCGTGCAGGTGAGCTTCGCCTATCGCGCAGGCGGTTCGCTCCCGTCGCTGGAAGCGTCGATGCGCGCCGAGGTCGTCGAGCGGGCGAGTGCGCCGGTGCACACGCGGGCTGTCGAATTCGCCTGATATTGCTTTTAAGTAATCCTTTATGTAGTATCTGATAACTGCGGGCACCGATCCGCTATTACGTAAAGGATTCATCATGCCTTTGAACCGGCGCGCGCTTTTGAAGTATGCGATGGGTTCCACCGCCATGGCCGGGTTGCCGCGGCTGGCAGTGGCGGCCAAACCTGCCGATTATATCGACGCCGATGCCGCCATCGCGGCGGCCCAGGCGAACAGCGTCGTCGCGCTCTGGAATGAAAAGCTGGTGAGCATCGCCTACCGGGCGTTTTCCCCACCGCCGGTTGCCGGCCGTGCACTGGCGCTGCTGAATGGCGCCTTCTACGATCTGTGGCGTTATCTCGAACTGCCGCAAGCCGTCGGTCTCGAGCGGTTTTTCACGACGGCGATCACGCGCGCTCAGGGCGCGGATCCGCAATTCCAGGCGATCGCACTGAGCTCCGCCGCGGCAACCGTGCTGAAAGTGCTGTTCCCCGCCTACGCCGCGGACATCGACGCCCAGGGCGCCGCCTTGGGCCTGGGCGGCCGTTACACATGGCTGATTCCGGCCACCCGCGTGGGCGAGGAAGCCGCGCAGCACGCGCTGGACGAACGCGCCCACGACGGGAGTAACCAGCTGGGCGACCTGCATCCGGGCGCGTATTCCGATTACACCGGTTATACCCCCGTGAATTCCGCGACGACGATGGTCGATCCGGACCATTGGCAGCCGCTTCCCAATCAGCGCTGCATCACCCCGTTCTGGGGCAAGGTAAAACCTTTTGCTTTGAAGAGCGGCGATCAATTCCGCCCGGCCGCGCCGCCATCCGTCTTTTCCGCGCACATGCAGGCGGAAATGCAGGAATTGATCGACCTGAACGCGAATCTCACGCCGGAACAGATTCGCATCTGCGAATATTGGGGCGACAACAGCCGGGTGCCCTGGGTGCGCTTCGCCGGAATGCTGGCGTACCGGCAGGGTTTTACGCTTGGCCAGGAAATCAGATTGTTCCGCGCGCTGGGTGTCGCGTTGCACGATGCAATGGTCGCGACGTGGGATGCGAAGATGGCCTGCGACTTCGCCCGCCCGCAGTCCGCCATCCGTACCCTGTTCGCGGGGCGCACCTTGAAGAACTGGACCCCATCCGGCGTCGTGCAGGTCGCGGGTGCGAACTGGACGCCCTACCTGTACACGCCGCCGTTCCCGGAATACGTGTCCGCCCACAGCGTGTCGGGCCACGCGGCGGCGGTGGTGCTCGACCATTTCGCGCGCGGCCCGTTCCGGTTCAGCCAGAAGGCGTCGCCGACGGTGACCCTGTACTGGGAGTCCTTCGCGGATGCAGCCGCGCAGGCGGGCTATTCGCGCCGCCTCGGCGGCATCCACTTCCTTCACGGCGACCTGAACGGAAGAACCCTCGGCACACAGGTCGGCCGGAAGGTCCTCGAGCTCTGCGCCTGAGCGGGCAGGGGCGACACCGTCCGGCCCCTGTTTCGCGCCGTCCGTCCGTGCCGCGCCGCCGTCCATCGCAGAAAGATTGCACGTTGGCGTCGATGCAACTAGAGTGATCGTATCGGGGCGGATGAAGCCCCTGTCCGAAGATGGAGCTGACGATGCTGGGTTTCCTCGTGTGGTTGGTGTTATTGTTCCTGTGCTGGCCGATCGCGCTGCTCGCGCTCGTGATGTATCCGCTTGTCTGGCTGCTGTTGCTGCCGTTCCGCCTGCTCGGGATCGGCGTCGAGGCCGTCTTCGAGCTGCTGCGCGCGATCGTCATGCTGCCGGCGCGCGTGCTGGGCGGGGGTGTCCGACGCTGAAAGTGACGTCCAGCCAGTGTGCGCCGATTAACAGACGGACACGGACCGTTCGCCTATCGTCCCCATACTGATGGCTTTCATTCGAAAGCCATGCTTTTAAAGGAAATGACTATGCGCCTGGACATCTACCGCAGAGCCGAACACGACGGCAAGTTTTCGTACCTCGCCGTCCCCGAGACCCGCAACATCCCCGAGGAAGCCACGAATACCGACTGGGAAGTGGAAGCCCGGGCTTTCGAAGTCGACGACGATGCCGGAGACCTGCCCGACTACGATATCCAGAACCTGAACGCCCAGCTGGCAGAAAAGGGTTACGCCGTCACGTCGTCCACGATGCATTGACGATACATTGACTATGTAGCGGTAGCACGATACCACGCGGCCGTACGCCATCCGTCCCGACCATCCGGGGCGGCCGGCGTACGGCCGCGTATCGCATATGGTATCCTTGCGCCTCGTTCAGTCGGAGGCGTCATGAAGTGGTTCGTAGTCGGTTTTCTCGTGCTTTCAGTGCTGCACATCCATTTCCGCGGCAAGGTCCGCCTGCCGTTCGGCCGGCAGTTGTTCGACCACTCGTCGTTCATGGCGCCGATCAACATGTTCATGCACCTGTTCTCCAGGGTGCCCAGCACGCCGTACATCCCGGTCCGTGAATTTCCGGAACTGTCTGTCCTGCAAGAAAACTGGCCGATCATCCGCGAGGAGGGTCTGCGCCTCATCGAGATGAAGAAGATCAAGGCTTCCGAGCAGAACAACGATGCCGGTTTCAATTCCTTCTTCAAGACGGGCTGGAAGCGCTTCTACCTGAAGTGGTACGACGCGAGCCACCCGTCGGCCGAGCGCCTGTGCCCGCAGACATATGCGCTGCTGCAGGGGATCCCGTCGGTGAAGGCCGCGATGTTCGCCGAGCTGCCGCCGGGCGCCAAGCTGAACCCACACCGCGACCCGTTCGCGGGCTCGATGCGCTACCACCTGGGCCTGGCCACGCCGAACGACGACCGCTGCTTCATCGAAGTCGACGGCGAGCGCTACAGCTGGCGCGACGGCCAGGGCGTCATCTTCGACGAAACCTTCATCCACTGGGCCCAGAACGCCAGCGACCAGGATCGCCTGATCCTGTTCTGCGATGTCGAGCGTCCGATGCGCTTCGGCTGGATGCAGGCGATCAACCGCTGGCTGGGCCGCACGATGATGACGGCCGCCGCCTCGCCGAACGAGAGCGGCGACCAGACGGGCCTCGTAAGCAAGCTGTTCCGCATTTCGTACGTGATGGGCCAGTACCGCCGCCGCTACAAGGCGTGGAACAAGACGGCGTACAAGGCAACCAAGGTCGCGCTGATCGTGGGCCTCGCGGCGCTCGTGTACTACATCTGATCGATCGCGCTGCAAAACGGAGGGGCTGCCATCGCAACCCCTTTTTGTTTCTCAAATTCGGGGTCAGAGCACTTTTTTGGGCAAAGTCTTGGTCGAAACATCCTTGGTTCGCGAGGCAATTGATCAAAAATGGGGTCTGACCCCGGTTTTTGGAAATGTGCTCTGACCCCGAATTAAAAAGGGCCGCAAGCGCGGCCCTGGTCGTTGGGCCGCGCCTTGCGGCCAAAGGGGATACTCAGAAGGTGAACGGCATCCTGACCATCAGCGTGACGTCCGGCGTGTCGCGCGTGAGCCCGGCGCCCACCGACACGCTCAGGGTGCGGTTGTTCTTCAACCGGTACGAGTAGCCCAGCAGCAGCGTGCCGAGCTGCACCCGCACGGAACCCGGGATCACCAGGCCGTTCTGGTGCATGCGGCCCACGGAGTTGTGGTCGTAGCCGATGCTGAACGACGCCCGCTCGTTCAGCGCGAGACCCATGCCGAAGTTGAAGCCGAACACGTCGCCCGGTTCCACCGTGCCCAGCAATTCCTTGCCGCCGTTGAGCACGGTGCGATAGACGTTGCCGCGCTTGAAGTTCTTCGTGTAGCTGAAGCCGCCGAAGAAGATGGCCGGGTCGGACGGCAGCAGCCACGTCACGCTCGGCTGCAGGGAATAAAAGCCGGAACCGGTCGGCAGGTCGAGCGGCAGGCCCGTCCCGGTCACGTTCTCGCCCAGGCAGCGGGTCTGGCAATCCGTCACGACCTGGAACGGATCGCGGCCCGTGCGCGACTTGAAGCGCAGGCCGGCGATGTAATAGGGCGTGTCGACGCCGCCGTCGTTCAGCTGGTAGCGCCAGCCCAGCTCGATGTCGCCGATGCCCTTGCCGCTCGTCTCGAACGCGCGCTCGGCCGCCGTGCCCGTGAACAGTTCGCGGCTGACGGTCGAATCGCTGCGGTAGACGTATGGAATCTTCGCCTCCAGTTCCAGCCGGTTGTCGAAGCCGTAGCGGAACGTGGCCGTGCCCGTCGTCGTGTTGCGTTTCACTTCGCGCACGTCGAGCAGGCCGATCAGCAGCGCCGGGATCACCGTGTAGCCGACGAGGGCCACGCGGTTGCTCGACGAATAGCCGTATTGCACGGACGGTTCGAACACGACTTTGCCCCGCGGCGTGAGCACGCCCGGGGTCTCGAAGATCGGTGCCACTTCCGGCGTGCGCGGCGCGGGCGGGCGGCCGACCGCGTCGCTGCCCGCCTGCGCCTGCCCTGCGCCACCCGTGCCGCGCAGCGGTTCGAGGCGGCTCGGATACACGGGATCGGCGAACGGCACGGCGAGCCTGGGTGGCGCCTCGAGCGGACCGGCCTGCACCTGCACGGGCGCGTCGGCCTGCGGCGCCGGCAGGTTGCCGGTGCCGCGCATCCGCTCCAGCTGCGACGGGGCTGCCGCCGTCGCGGAGTTCGCCGGCGGGGCTACGCCGCTCGCGCGCAACTGGCGTTCCAGTTCGTCGACGCGCGCGCGCTGCTCTTCCAGCTGTTGTCGCATGATCTTGAGCTGCTCGAGGAGGTCAGGACCGGACTGGGCACCGGCCGGGATGGCCGCGAGGGCCACGCTGACACCAATCACGCCGTACAGCGCTGGAACTTTCTGCATAGATTTTCTCCAGGTAAAAATCCGTCACCTGCCGGTGGCGGCGGTATTGAGCGCGTTCGCGAGGCTTGACTGGAAATTCATGGCCTGCAGCAGTCCGCGTGCGTTCACGCTTGCATTGATGATGGTCTGGTTGTTGATCAACTGGTTGTTCAGGCTGTTCTGGATGACGGTGCCGCCCAGGGTCGTGTCGCCCATCTGGACGTTGAACGTGCCACCGCCATTCTGGATCAGCCGGACCTGGTTCGCCGTGTCGCCGGTCAGCGAACTGCGGCCGCTGGTCAGCTGGCCGAGGTCGCCAAGTTCCAGCTGGCTGCGTTCGGCCACGTTGCCGTTGATCGTCACGATGCGCTCGATGCCGAGCGACACCGCCAGGCCGTTGTCGGTGATGAAGCCGCCGCGGTAGTCGTCCAGCGCGTCGGACGCGACGGCATTGTCGCTGCTGAACGGATTGTCCGGGCCGCCGGCGTGGCCCTGCGTCGCGATCGCGGCGCTGGCCAGCACGAGGCCGATCTGGACGGGTATGCGCATGGGGTCTCCTGTCAAAAATCGCCCGGGCCGAATTTCGGCAAGGTCGTCATGTCGATCGCGGTCCGGGCCACCCCCTCGGCCAGGGGCGCGCGCGGCGCCGCTCGCCAGTCGAGGTCGGCGTTGAACTGAGGCTTGCCGGGTGCGTCGTGGATCACGAACAGCAGCCGGGTCGGCCAGATGGATTCGAAGTGCTCGCGCGTGATCGAGCGCGTGCCGCTGGACGGATCGCCCAGCAGGATGCGTCCGTCGTCCGCGCCCTTGATCACGACGAAGTGGTTGTAGCCTTTTTCGGAAATCAGCACGATGGCGGGCAGTTTGCTGTCGAACAGCTTCTGCAACGGCACCTGGAAGCCGTCCGCCTTGAAGCCGATCTTGCCGAGATAGCGCTGCATGTCCAGCAGCGAAAAACCTTCGCGCCGGATCTTCGCCTGGTCGCCGATCTCCCACATCGCCTTGAAGGCGGTCGTTTCGTTGATCGGATAGCCGTAGTGATAGGTCAGCAGCGTGGCCACGGCGGCCGAACCGCAGCTGAAGTCGTATTGCTGGCGGGTCGTCGAGGTAAAGCGCAGTTCGCGCATGCTCTTGACCGGTACGTCGAAACGGGCGCCGCCCGCGATCGGCAGGTCGGCCGCGTCCGCGCGGGCGGCGCCCAGCAGCGCGTACAGCAGCAGGGGCAGGGCGCCGTATTTCATTTGAGCTGAAGGTTGACGATGGTGGCGTTCTGGATCAGGACGTTTGCGCCGCTGTTCTGAATGACCACCGGTATGCCTTGCATGTTGGCGAACGACCCGGCATCGATCGTGTTCGATCCCGTGACGACGTTCACCGCGCTGTTTCCGGTCACGACCCCGCCGAGATTCGCGTTGTTGTTGGTGTTGAACGTGTCCGTCCCACCGCGCGAATGCTCCAGCTTGCCCAGGTCGGCGGCGGGGCCGAACCCGAGCGAGTCCGGCGCCTTGACCGTCTTGTCGGCACCCGCGACCGGCGTGGCGGCCGGCGCGCTGTCCCGGGCGGGGACCGCGAGTTCCGGTCCTGCCCAGGCTGCGGATGCGCAGACCGCGAGCACAGCGAAGCTGCACACGCGGTTGCTGACGCTACTCTTGAGTGATGACTGCATTCTCTACCCCCGGTTGCATCGGAAAACCGCCGCGCCCGAAGGCACGGCGGTCCTTGGCATTACTTGCCGACAGCCAGGTTGCTCTGGACGTTGACACTCTGCTGGACCAGCGAGGAGAAGCCGTTGTTCTGGCTGATCACCATCACGCCCGCAGCCGACTGGCCGACACCGCTCATGTTGTTGGACATGTCGAAGGTACCGGCATTGACGGTGTTCGAACCGCCGTTGCCGCCGGTGCCCGCACCGCCCATGCCACCCGTGCCGACGCCGGCCGTGATGTTGGCCAGTGCGCCGCCGGCGCCGCCCGTGCTCGAGCCGCCATTGCCGCCGTTGCCGCCGTTGCCCGCGGTCGAATCGCCCACGGTGGCCGAACCGGTCGTGGCGCTGCCGGTCGTGGCCGAACCGCCCGCTGCACCTGCACCGGCCGTGTTCGATGCCATGCCGCTGGCCGCACCCGCACCGCCCGCTGCGCCCGAACCTGCCGCGCCCGACGATGCCGTGCCGGCAGCACCTGCGCCGCCTGCGCCGGACGTCGCCGTGCCAGCCGCACCGGCACCGCCCGCGCCGCCTGCGCCGCCGGTGTTGCCGGCAGCGTTGCCTGCCGTCGAGGTCAGGGCTGCGCCCGCACCGCCGGCCGCGCCGGTCGCTGCGCCGCCTGCCGCGCCGTTACCGCCCGTGTTCGATGCCATGGCACCGGAGCCGCCCGTACCGCCGGCTGCACCGGCAGCACCCGAGCCGCCGGCACCGCCGGCTGCACCCGCGGCGCCTGCACCGCCGGCGCCGCCGGTCGTCGTGCCTGCCGTTGCGGTCGATGCGCCGCTGGTGGTGGTGCCGCCGGTGGCTGCCGGCGAACCCGAGGTGGCGGTACCGCTGGCGCCGCCCGTGCCGCCGTCTGCCGACGACGAACCGCCGTTGCCAGACGTTGCCCAGCTGCCGCCGGCGCGGGTCATGCCGGCCGTGGCTGCGTTCGATGCGGTCGAGCCGGCATTGCCTGCCGAACCTGCGCCGCCGCCTGCACCGCCGTTGCCGCCCATGCCACCCGCTGCACCAGCGCCGCCCGCGCCGCCGGCCGCACCGGCGCCGCCGGCACCGCCCGTTGCCGCACCGGTACGGCCGCCGGCGCCGCCCAGGCCGGCCGTCGTGGCGCCGCTGGCGCCGCCATTACCGCCCGACAGGTCGCCCGACGCGCCGCCGTTGCCCCCCATCGCATTGCCGGCCATACCGCCCGCCGCACCCGCACCGCCGGTGCCGGTCGCTGCGCCGCTCGCCGCGCCTGCGCCGCCCGTTGCGCTGGCCATGCCGCTGGCGCCGCCGGCACCGCCTGCTGCACCGCGGCCGCCGTCGCCGCTCGTTGCGCCCGATGCCGTGCCACCGGCGCCGCCCATGCCAGCGGTCGCGCTGCCGATGCTGGCGCCGCCTGCGCTGGCGCCGCCGTTGGTGGCCGAGCCGCCTGCCGCGCCGCGTGCGCCGTTCGCGTTGCCGGCGCTGCCGCCTGCGCCGGTGGTGGCCGAGATACCGCCGCCGGTGCCGGCCGCGCCAGCGCCTGCCGTGCCGGCGGCGCCGTTGGCGTTACCGGTGTTGGAGGCGACGTTGCCGATGTTCGAGATGGTGTTGTTCGACACGCTGCCCGACAGGTTCGCCGTGTTGGTCGACGTCGACGTGTTGAAGCTGTTCGAGAAATTCGACGTCGCGGTGCCGCCGTTGTTCACGGCGACGGAACCGGTTGCCGATGCGGTCGAGTCGCCCGAGCTGTTGTTCTTGCCGGTGCTGTTGTCGTTGTCGCGGTTGGTCGTGGTCGTCGTCGAGTTCGAGACCGTGCGGTTGGTCGTCGTGTTGTTCGTGCTGTTGTTGCTGCTGTCGTTGTTCGAGTTACGGGTGCTGTTGTCGCTGTTGTCCGTCGACGTGTTGGTCGTCGTCGTCGTCGTGGCCGTATTGGTGCTGCGGTTGCTGGCGTCGGTCGACGTGTTGGTGCTGCGGTTGCTGTTGTCCGTCGTGCTGCGGTTGCTATTGTCGGCCGTGTTGGTGCTGCGGTTGCTGTTGTCGGTCGTGCTGCGGTTGCTGTTGTCCGTCGTGCTGCGGTTGCTGTTGTCGGCCGTGTTGGTGCTGCGGTTGCTGTTGTCGGTCGTCGTCGTCGACGTGCTGGTGTTGGTGCTCTTGTTGTTGTTCTGGTCCGAGTTCGTGGTCGCCGTGCTGGTGTTGGTACTGTTGTTGCTGCTGTCCGACATGTTGTTCGAATTACGGGTGCTGTTGTCGCTGTTGTCCGTCGTGCGGGTCGTGGTCTGCGTGACGGTGGCGCCGCCGCCGTTCGCATTGACGCTGTCCTGCGCTTGTGCGCTCAGCGAGAAGGCCAGCGAAATAGCAGTCACGAGCAAAGTCTTGTTCATTAGAGTTCCCCTCTGGGTTTGATGGTTGGTGATGGGTCGGCTGTAGCGCCGACCTCCCATCCTTTGCAGTTTCAGTGCCAGCTTCACTGTAGAGCTCGCTAACCCATTGTTTTTGTTGACTTTGTACGGATTTTCCTACACCGCTGTAAGAGAAAATCCGGCACGATTTACCGAAAATATCGAAAAACTGTTTCACTTCCGGTACAACTCTGTCCACCTACTCGCGACAACACACAAAAAAAAGTGGACACCTTGTCCACTTGTGCCACATTTGGAACATGCGTCACTCGCGCATGCCGTGCTTGCTCAGCAAACGGTACATCGTCGTGCGCGATACACCGAGGTCGCGTGCCGCCCGGCTCACGTTGTGGCCGCTGCGGTCCAGGCATTCGCGCAAGGCGCGCCGCTCGGAGCGCATGCGCGTGTCGTCCAGCGCGGCCGGCGACGGTGCCATGATCCCGCGCGTCAGTCCCAGGTCTTCCGGCATGATCAGGCGTCCATCCGACATGACCAGTGCACGCCGGACCCGGTTGATCAGTTCGCGCACATTGCCCGGCCAGTCGTGGTCGAGGATCGCCTCGATCGCCCTGTTGGAGAACCCCTTCAGGCGCGGCGATTTTTCGCTCGCGTACATGTGGAAGAAGTGCTCGGCCAGCGTGACGAGATCGTCGCGGCGTTCGCGCAGCGGCGGCACCGTCACGGGCAGCACGGCAAGGCGATAGTACAAGTCCTCGCGGAACGCGTCACTGGCGACGGCCTGCTGCAACTGGACGTGCGACGCCGCGATGACGCGCACGTCCACGCGGATATTGCGGGTGCTGCCCAGGCGGCAGATCGTCTTCTCCTGGAGGAAGCGCAGCAGGTTGGCCTGCAGGTCCTTCGGCAGGTCGCCGATCTCGTCGAGGAACAGCGTACCGCCATCCGCCGATTCGATCAGGCCCGCCTTGCCCCGGGTGGCACCCGTGAAGGCGCCGCGTTCGTAGCCGAACAGCTCGGAGTGGATCAGGCTGGGCGCGATCGCGCCGCAGTTGATGGGGACGAACGGCCCCGCGGCCCGGTCGGATTGGGCGTGGATCGCCTGCGCCGTCAGTTCCTTGCCGCTGCCGCTTTCGCCCCAGATCAGCACGGGCGCCGCGACCTTGGCGACGCGCGACACCTGCGCCCGCAGGCGCGCGATCGCATCGCAGCCGCCGATCAGCGGCGACGCGGGATCGTCGTGCCCGTCGTTGGCACTGGGTCGCCGTCGCAGCATCGCCCAGCCGTGGGCGTGGCCCAGCGTGTGGGCCAGCCGGACCGGATCGACCGGGGCCGTGTGGTAATCGCACAGATGTTCCACGACGAGGTCGCGGCAGGGCGCGGATTCGAGATCGCGCGGGCTGAACACACCCACCCACTGCATATGGCTGTGGCGGCGCAGGAAGGTGTCCACTTCGGCCGGCCGGTGCTGCTCGCGGTCGTGCATGAGCAGGCCGACCAGGTAACGGTCGTTACGCAGTTCGCGCCCGGCATCGCCGAGATTGCTGACACTGCGGATCTCCCAGTCGTGCATTGCCTCGTCGAGCAGGGCGCGCGCGCCCTTGTCGTCGGCAGCAATGCACAGCAGGCGCTTTCGGGTCATCCATCCTCCATCGGGTAATCGGCCGGTCCTCGCAACGGCGGCAGACGAATGGGGAACCGGCATTATTTCTTGATAAGTGTAACTGGGTGTAAGCTGAGCTGCTGTTCTGTAGCCTGTTAGCAATTTCTCATTAACAGTTGATCTTTGTTTAACATTATGCCGTCTGTGGAAGATTTGTGGCGGACAATAGAACATCGACTGGTGGTTACAATTAGTCACAATCGTGTAACCGATCCGGGCGGCGGTCAAGGGAATGTTTGGCTGCCGTGTCGCTTTTTGCCGATAACGGAGGGGGAACCCCCCACCGTTGGGGGGAGTTGGACAGAAGACCGCTCAGTAACCGAACGGCATGCGGACGGTGAGGGTGACGTCCGGCGTATCGCGCGTGAGGCCGGCGCCCACGGACACGTTCACGGTGCGGTGCGCGTCGAGCCGGTACGATGCGCCAAGCAGCAGTGTGCCCAGCTGGACGCGCACGGCGCCCGGGATCACCTGGCCGTTCTGGCGCGTGCGGTCCACGGCGCTGTGGTCGTAGCCGAAGCTCAGCGACGCCTTGTCGTTCAGCGCAAGACCCATGCCGAGATTGAATCCGAGCACGTCGCCCGCCTTGATGGTGCCCAGCGGTTCACGCTGGCCCGCGAGGACCGTGCGGTAGACGTCGCGGCGCTGGAAATTCCTCGTATAACTAATGCTGCCGAAGAACACGGCCGGATCGGATGGCAGCAGCCACGTCAGGCTGGGTTGCAGCGAGCGGAATCCCGATCCGGTGGGCAGCGCCAACGGCAACCCCGTGCCGCTGACATTGTCGCCCACGCAGCGCGTCCGGCAATCCGTCACGACCTTGAACGGGTCGCGGCCCGTCCTCGATTTATAGCGCAATCCGCCGATGACATAGGCACGGTCGGGGCCGCCGGCATTTAACTGGACGCGCGCCGCCGCCTCGACGTCGCCGATCGCCTTGCCGCTCGTGTCGAACGCGCGTTCCGCCGCCGTGCCCGTGAAGACTTCACGGCTGACGGTCGAATCGGTGCGGTACACGTACGGGACCTTCGCTTCCACTTCGAAGCGGTTGCCGACGCCGTAGCGGAGAGCAACTGCGGCAGTCGTCGTGTTGCGCTTCACTTCGCGGACGTCCAGCAACCCGATCAGCAGGGCCGGGATCACCGTGTAGCCGACGAGCGCCACGCGGTTGCTGGACGAGTAGCCGTACTGGATCGACGGCTCGAACACGACGCGGCCGCGCGGCGTCAGCACGCCGGGGCTTTCGAAGATTGGCGCCATCTCGGGCGCCCGCGCGGTTGCCTGTGGCGCGGGCCCGACCGCGCGCGGGGGCGGCGCCGCTTCTGCCGCCGCCGCGTTTGTTGCCGCTCCTTTCCCGCGCACGCCGTCCAGCCGGTCCGCCCCGAGTTGCCGTTCGAGTGCGTCGATGCGGGCCTGCTGACGATCGAGTTGTTGCCGCATTGTTTTCAATTGCTCGATGAGTTGGGCCTGCCCGGCCGTCGCGGGCCCGCACGCCAGGATGAGGCTGAAGCCGATCGCGCGGGATAGCGCGGGGTTCCTTCGCATGGTCATGGTCTCCACAAGGCCGCCGTCATTTGCCGGCGGCGGCCGCGTTGATGGCATTCGCCAGTGTCGACTGGAAGTGCATGGTCTGCAGGAGACCGTGCGCGGCGACGCTGGCATGGATGATGGTGGCCGTGCCGATCGCCCGGTCGTTCAGGCTGTTCTGGACCACGGTGCTCAAGCCGCCGGCAGGGGCAAACGGTGCTGCCTGTCCGGCGACGAGCCGGCCGAGGTCGCCGAGCCGCAATTCGCTGCGCGCGACGACCTGGCCGTCGACTGTCACGATGCGTTCGATGCCGAGCGACACGGCGATCCCGGACGCGGTCGTGAAACCGCCGCGAGCGTTGTCGAGCGCCGCCGGACCGACGGCCACGGCCGCGGGAAAGGGGTTGCGGAGCGTCGCGGCCCGGACGGGCGCGACGGTGAACATCAGCACGAGGATGATGGGCAAGCGCATGGGGTCTCTTTCAGAAATCGCCCGGTCCGAACTTGGGCAGGTCGACGCCGCCCTGGCTGGTGCGCGCCACCGCGTCGGCCAGCGGTGCACGCGGCGCCGCGCGCCAGTCGTCGGCCACGTTGAAACGCGGTTCGCCTGGCGCCTGATGGATCACGAACAGCAGCCGGGTCGGCCAGATCGCTTCGAAGCGGGCGCGCGACATCGAGCGGGTACCGCTGGACGGGTCGCCCAGCAGCACGCGGCCCGCGCCGAACCCCTTGATGACGACGAAGTGGTTGTAGCCCTGTTCCGTGACGAGGACGATGGCCGGCAGCCCGGCCTCGATGAGCTTGTCAAGCGGCAGCCGGAAGCCGTCCGCCTGGAAGCCGTTCGCCGCGAGGTAGCGCTGCATGTCGAGCAGCGAAAAACCTTCGCGCCGGATCTTGTCCTGGTCGCCCTGGGCCCACATCGCTGCGAACACCGTGCTCTCGCTGACGGGGAAGCCGTAATGATGGGTCAGCAGCGTGGCGAGCGCGGCCGAGCCGCAGCTGAAGTCGTACTGCTGGTGCAATGTCGTGGCGAAGCGCAGCGCCTGCATGCTGCGCACGGGCACGTGGAAGGCGCCGCCCGCCACGGGCAGGTCGGCCGGGTGCGCAGCCGCGTGGACGGTGCCCACGGCCAGCAGGAAAACGAGCGGGCGTCTCATTTGAATTGCAGGTTGATGATGGTGGCGTTCTGGATCAGCACGTTCGCACCGCTGTTCTGGATGACCACCGGGATCCCGGCCATGTTCGCGAACGAACCGGCATCGATGCTGTTGGCGCCCGTGACGACGTTGACGGCCGTGTTCGCGGTGACCGCGCCGTCGATCCGCGCGTCGTTGTGCGTGTCGGTGCCGCCGCGCTGCCGCGCCAGGTTGACGTCCTGCCGGTCCGCCTGCGCGGCGATCGCGTTCGGGGGCCGGAACAGCGTGCGGGCGGCGGCCCTGGCATCGACGTCCGCGTCGGGACCCGCCCAGGCCGCGGACGCGAGCGACGCGAGCGCGGCGATGCCGCACGCGCGCAAGGTAAGAGCTTGAACCATGGAAGCTTGGATTGTTCGTTGCATGCTCGACTCCGGTCATGAAAAAACTGCCGTACCGGCGGGCACGGCAGTTGCACGGCGTGTCAGTGGCCTGTTCAGTGGCCGACTGCCAGGTTGGCCTGGACGTTCACACTCTGCTGGACGAGCGACGAGAGGCCGGAGTTCTGGGTGATCACGAGCACGCCCGCGGCGGATGCGCCGGTGCCGGACATCTTGTTCGACAGGTCGAACGTGCCGGCGCTGACGCTGTTCGAGCCGCCATTGCCGCCGCTCGCGCTGCCGCCGGCGCCGCCGATGCCGTAGCCGGCCGTGATCGCGTCCAGCGCGCCGCCGGCGCCGCCGGTGTTCGTACCGCCGGCACCGCCGTGGCCGCCGTTGCCGCCGTAGGTGTCGCCCACGGTGGCCGGGCCGTTTGCTGCCGCGCCGCCGGTGGCGTCGCCGCCATACGCGCCGGCACCGCCCGTGGTGGTGGCGTAGCCGCTGGCGCCGCCCGCGCCGCCCGCACCGCTGAGGAAACCCAAACTGCCAACTTGCTGCTGCGCGACCTCATCGACCCGTTCGACGGTGCGCCCCGGCCATTGTCCGGCGCGGCCGCTGGGATGGCTTGGCGGCGGGAGGTCGCGCCAATCGCGCCGGCGGCGGGCAAGGTCGGCCCCTGCACCCTGACCG
>Ga0187844_10000909_pt1 | contig 23078 bp, 23 predicted proteins | sample SpaLakP09_SKY_50_FD_134517 | JGI IMG/M metagenome (GOLD analysis project Ga0187844, IMG submission 134517) | Oligotrophic lake water microbial communities from Sparkling Lake, Wisconsin, USA - SP09_SKY_50 | ecosystem: Environmental > Aquatic > Freshwater > Lake | place: USA: Sparkling Lake...
ACATCAAGGGTGCTCATTACTAATCCTGCACCATTGCCGATGATTCCTACGCTGCCATCAAGTTTCACATAATTTAAATCTTTTGCTTTAGCTGCGGTCTCTAGGGGGTCAACATTTTCGGTGTCGACAAAGTTTTCGTTTTCAGCATGTCTAAAATTTGCATTTTCATCTAATGTGACTTTGCCATCTAATGCCACAATTCGATCATCGTTAGTTCTAACAAGTGGATTTACTTCTACCAATGTTGCATCTGTGGCAACAAAAAGTTTCCACATTTTTTCAATCAACACCGCAACATCTTTTTGTACTTCCGTAGGAATACCTGCAGCTACAGATATTTCTAATGCTTTGTTGTTGTCAACACCTGTGAGTGGATCAATTTTTATCATGGCTAATTTTTCAGGAGTAGTAGCAGCAACTTCTTCAATATCCATTCCACCTGCAACACTTGCCATTGAAAGAAATGTTCTACTTGTTCTATCTAGTAAAAATGATACGTAATATTCTTCTTTAATATCTTCTGCCGGAGTTATCAATATTTTTTTAACAATGTGGCCTTTTATATCAAGACCTAAAATGTTTTTGGCTTTTTCTAAAGCTTCAGCTGCGTTATTGGCTAATTTAACGCCACCAGCTCTGCCACGTCCCCCAGTTTTAACTTGGGCTTTCACCACAACTGCGCAATTAAATTCTGCTGCTGCTTTTTGAGCATCCGCTGGGGTGCTCACAACTTTTCCTACTTGTGTGGTTACCCCGTGGGTAGCAAAAAGTTCTTTTGCTTGGTATTCATAAAGATCCACTGTTGTGACTTTCCCCTTATAGAAATCAAATCAACGTTCAACAATTCTTCCTAAGCCTATTCACCTACACTTTTTGTTCTGACTTTGAGTCAAATGCCATAAATCACTAACCCACCTGAGTGTTACTGGTGTGACATCGGGCAAGGTTGGGAACAAGATGATCAAAGTTATAGCACCGAATAATCGCTGGATTTCAGGCACGATCCTGGTCGTGGCGATTGGTTTAACAATTGCGTTGGCTTTGCCATCCAATTTTTCTGGTTCATCTGATCCCGTTGTTGTTGCCGATGCTCCTCAAGAGTTAACGGTGGCTAATCAAGATGTTGGAGCAGCTGATTTACCAATTGTGAAAGTTCCAGTAGCTGCAAATTTAGGAGCTCCTGGTACTGAAGAAAAAATTCAAAAGTTTAAGGCCCAAGCTGCAAACATTGCAGCTCAAGAAGTTGCACGCATTGCTGCTGAAAAAGAAAAGAAAGCTGCAGAACGAAGAGCACTAAGAGCTAAGTACACAGTTAATCCTGCTCGTGCTCGTATTTCAGTTGGTTATGGTCGAAAAGGCAGAATTTGGGAATTAGGTTGGCATACCGGAATAGATTTCAACGGTGATTATGGTGATCCTGTTTACGCTGCCAGAGTGGGCAAAGTAATTTTTACCGGTTGGCGTTCTGCATATGGTCGAACAGTTGAAATAAGACATTTAGATGGTGTTGTAACAAGGTATGCCCATTTATCTCGAACCAGAGTTGAAGTGGGACAAGAAGTAGATGTTGGAGAAAGAATTGGAAACATTGGTGCCACCGGAAACGCTTTTGGTGCACATCTACATTTTGAAACATTGGTTAACGGACAATACAAAAATCCTGGTATTTGGTTATGGGGCAACGATTAATTAAAGTTTTTCTACCGGTGCGTATCTAAGTAGTAAACGTTTCACGCCATGAGATCCAAAATCAATAGTGGCCTCCGCGTTTTCACCACTTCCGGCTGTTTCTGTAACTGTGCCCAAACCAAATCTTTCATGCAAAACTTTGTCAGCCACATTAAGAATTAAATATTGCCTAGGTTCTTTTGGTTTACTTGCTCTAGACATCGCAGGTGCTGCACCAAAACCGCCAGCTGAAACTGGTTGATTCATTGGTTCAAGTCTTTGCCAACTAATAAGTGAAGCTGGAATTTCATCTAAGAATCTGGAACTAGGGTTATAAGAAGGTGCACCCCAGACAGATCTTGTCACCGATCTGGTTACATAAAGTCTTTCTCTTGCCCTTGTGATTCCCACGTAAGCCAGTCTTCGTTCTTCTGCTAACTCTTTTTCACTAGTTTGTGATCTGGCATGAGGAAAAATTCCTTCCTCCATACCAGTTAAAAATGTGATGGGAAATTCCAAACCTTTAGCGGTGTGCAAAGTCATTAAAGTGATTAATCCTTCTTCGTTTCCTGGCACATCATCAGAATCGGCCACCAATGAAACATGTTCAAGAAATTGTGCTAAACCATTTTCCCCGACACTATGACTTGCTTCAAATTCTCTTGCCACAGATTCAAGTTCCGTTAAATTCTCGACACGACCTTGATCTTGCGCGTCATCTGAGTTGAACAGAATTTCTAAATAACCCGTTTTCTCTAACACCGCATGAACAATTTCAGATGGTTTAGTGTCCGCTAAAAACATATCTCTAAAATTTTGCATCATCTCAGCAAACTCCACTAAAGATGAACTAGCTTTAGTGCTTAGCTCTGTAATGCTTGCTGCTTGCTGAATTGCTTGACCGTAACTTAATTTATTTTTTCGGGCAAAATTATCAATCACATCTTCTGCTTTATCACCAATTCCTCTTTTAGGAACGTTTATTATTCTTCGCAAAGACAGTTCATCATCAAGATTTATTATTGCCCGCAAGTAAGCCAAAATATCTTTAACTTCTTTTCTCTCATAGAATTTCAATCCACCCACAACCCGGTAGGGCACTCCAATTCTTATAAAAACTTCTTCCAAAGCTCTTGATTGATTATTGGTTCTATAGAACACAGCAATTTGACCATATTTGTAATCATTTTCTTCTCTAAGTCTTTCAATCTCTAAGGCCACAAATGATGCTTCGTCGTGTTCATTGTCTGCGACATAACCAACAATAGGTTCACCACTTCCTGCATCTGTCCAAAGTTTTTTTTCTCTTCTTTCAGAATTTTGGGAAATAACTGCATTTGCAGCAGTTAAAATATTTTGGGTTGATCGATAGTTTTGTTCTAAGAGAATTGTTTTTGCCTCAGGGTAATCTCTTTCAAATTCTTCAATGTTTCTAATGGTGGCACCACGAAATGCATAAATTGATTGATCGGCATCCCCCACTACACAAAGCTCACCAGGTGTTAATCCTTCTTTTGCAGTTCCCACTAATTCCTTGATTAACATGTATTGGGCATGGTTTGTGTCTTGATACTCATCGACCAATATGTGTTTAAATCTGGTTCGATACTTTTGTTTCACGTCAGGAAATAGTTGCAAAACAGCAACGGTGGCACCAATTAGATCATCAAAATCAAAGGCATTTGCGCGAGTGAGCCTTCGATCATAATCACCATAAACTTGGGCAACAAGTTTTTCTTGCTCAGTTTCAGCTTTACTCATATATGTTTCGTGGTCAATTAATTCACTTTTCAAAGTAGAAATTTGGTTCGCAATTGATCTGGGACTTAGCGCTTTTGAATTAATATCCAAACTGGCTGCAACCATTGTGATTAAACGCAGTGAATCAGAGGAATCATAAATAGAAAAATTTGTGGTTCTACCTAGCCGAGTGGCTTCTCCTCGCAAGATTCTGACGCAGGCAGAGTGAAAAGTGGAAACCCACATATTCCTGGCTGGAGCACCAACTAATTCGGTGACTCTTTCTTTCATCTCCCCTGCTGCTTTGTTGGTGAAAGTAATAGCCAATATTTCGTGTGGGGCAACTCCGCGATCACTCATCAAATAAGCGATGCGTCTAGTCAGCACTCTGGTTTTACCCGAGCCAGCTCCTGCCACAATTAACAGTGGTGAAACTTCATGAGTAACCGCTGCTCGTTGCTGAGGATTTAAATCATCTAACGCCGATTGATTAACAGACACTGCCTAAGTCTAAGTTGTTACCTATGACTTCACCTGTTCTAACACCACTGGAACTACCTAAATCTGGTTCCAAAGTTTTAGTGATCACTGCACATCCTGATGATGTTGATTTTGGCGCTGGTGGAACTGTTGCAACTTTGACAAAACTAGGTGTGGAAGTTACTTATTGCATCACCACAGATGGCCATCAAGGTGGCGAAGATGAATCAATAAGTAGAGAAGAAATGAGAAAGATCAGAAGAGTTGAACAAAGTGCAGCTGGAAAAATACTAGGTGTTAACAACATTCACTATTTAGGAAAAGATGATGGTTCAATTGTGCCAAGTATTTCCTTAAGAGAAGAATTTGTGCGAGTAATTCGTTTGGTTAAACCCGATATTTTGATCACCCAATCACCCGAAAGAAATTGGGCCCGAATGCCTGCTTCTCATCCAGATCACATGGCTGTGGGGGAAGTTGCGGTGCAAGCGGTTTATCCAGACGCACGAAACCAATTTGCATTCCCACACTTACTTAAAGAAGGTTTAGAACCTTGGAGTGTGCCAAAAATTTGGGTGATGTCTCACCATTCCCCATCACATTATTTAGACGTTACCGAAAAAATTGAATTAAAATTTCAAGCATTGGAATGTCACAAATCTCAAACCGCTCATGTCACAGATTTAAGGGAACGTGTCACTGGATGGATGAGTATGGCTTCAAAAACAGCGAACCTGCCTGAAGGCAAATTCGCTGAAATGTTTTTTGAGGTAAACGCTTAAAGGTAAACCGCAATTGCCATATTGGTGACTGTCAGTAATCCAATAATTCCCCAAATGGCAGTTGAAACAGGTGCTTTCTTGCGGTTAATAAATACCAAGGCAGTAATTACCAAAAGAACAAACAATTTGATACTTACTTTGATCATATTCAACTCTTCTTCGACAGCACCAGATTCTGCTAATCCAACTAATACAATTCCTGTTACTAATTGAGTGAGTGCCCCATGAAACATTGCAGGGTTTATCACTTTTGATGATGAACTAATTTGAACAAAGAATCCACCAAAGAGGGCAGCTAAACCTATGAAGTGTGCTAACACAAACGATTTATAAGTTATATCCATGTTTGGAGAATATAGGCTTCTGATAGATTTTTGGTTATGAAAACACGCAATACCCTAATTACCGTGATGGCCAGTTCAATATTGGTCTCACTAGCAATCTTTGCCGGCCTCTGGTTTATCTCTGGTGGTTTAAGTGAAAAAGGTAAAAAAGGTATTACCGTCACCGGTTCTGCTCAAGTGGAGACAACTGCTGATACTGCCGTTTGGAATATCTACATCAACACTCAATTACCCACCATTTCTGCAGCGGTAACAAAAGTTGATGCTGACACAAAAGCTTTAACAGAATATTTAATTTCTCAAGGAATCTTAGCCAGTGAAATAACCACCTACGGGGTTTCAACCTCAACAGCATTTGAAGTAGCCAACGGAACTCAAACTTCAAACATTATTGGTTATGTTGCAAACAACACTTTAAGAATTAGAACAAAAGAAGTACAAAAAATTAAAACTGCTACGCAAAACATTGGTCAAGTTCTACAAACAGGAATCTCTGCAAGCTCAGGCAGCCCTGAATATTTCATTTCAAACTTGGCAATTTTGAGACCTAAAGTTATTGAAGAAGCTGTAGCTGATGCCAAAGCCCGTGCCACTGCGATGGTGGCCGCTATTGGTGGAACCGTAGGAGAACCAATTTCTGGATCTAGTGGTTCAGTGCAAGTAAATCCTCCTGATTCAGTTGAATCTGAATATGGAAGCTATGACACCTCAACTATTGAGAAAAGTGTTAGAGCAGTAGTAAGTGTTACTTTTAAAGTTAATTAATTTTTAACAGAATTTACAACAACTTCTATTCTCTGTAATTCTTTCAAATCGCTATATCCAGTTGTGGCCATAGCTTTTTTCAAAGCTCCCACCAAATTAAGTGTGCCAGCAGCATTGGTTGAAGGTCCAAACAAAATTTGTTCTAAAGTTCCGCTTACCCCTAATTCCACAACTTGTCCGCGAGGTAAATCTTGGTGTACTGCTTCTGATCCCCAATGTTTTCCACCACCAGGTGCACTACTTGATCTAGCTAGAGCTGAACCAATCATCACTGCGTCTGCACCCATGGCAATTGCTTTACTAATGTCACCACTCTTGCCAACTGAACCATCAGCAATTACGTGCACATATCTTCCTTCAGATTCATCTAAATATTCTCTTCGAGCTGCTGCAACATCAGCTACGGCAGTTGCCATTGGAACACGAACACCTAGAACATCAGCACTGGTATGTGCGGCCCCGCCACCAAATCCAACTAATACTCCTGCTGCCCCAGTTCTCATTAAATGCAAACCTGCTTGATGAGATGCACATCCACCAACAATTACCGGCACATCAAGTTCGTAAATAAATTTTTTCAAATTTAATGGTTCATCACCTGTTGAAACATGTTCGGCACTTACTGTGGATCCCCTGATCACAAATATGTCAATGCCTGCTTCCACCACTGATTTAAAATGTTTCACAACAGCTCTCGGTGAAAGCGATGCTGCAGCCACAGCTCCAGCAGACTTAATTTGTTTAATGCGCTCTTTAATAAGTTCTGGTTTTATCGGTGCTGCATAAATTTGTTGTAAAAGTTCAATAGCTGAATTCGAATTCGATTTGGCTATTTTCTTAAATTCACGTTGAGGATCTTCATAACGAGTCCACAAGCCTTCTAAATCTAAAACAGCTAAACCGCCTAGTTGGCCATAGCTAATCGCAACTTCAGGGGAAACAACTGAATCCATGGGGGCAGCAACAATGGGGAATGCAAAATCGTAGGCGTCTATTTTCCAATTTGTGGAAACATCTTCAGGATTTCTAGTTCTTCTGGTGGGGACTAGGGCAATGTCGTCGAATGAGTATGCGATTCGACCACGCTTGGTGCCACCTATTTCAATTTCAGTCACAATGAGAGAGCCTATCTTGAGTACCGGATTTCCTCTGACTTACATAACCCTGATACTTAAAAATATTCGCCCCTAAATAAGGCTCCAGCGGATACCTTGGGCCACCCCATGGGTGCGATTTGTGGCATTTAGCTTCAGCAAAATTTTGCGCACATGGGTTTTAACCGTGGGTACTGCAATTTTGAGTTCTTGGGCAATCCTCAGATTGCTTTTGCCTACAGATAGATAGTGCAAAATCTGCATTTCTCGATTGGTGAGAAAGGGGGAATTGCCTTTGGGTTTAATTAATTTAGATTCAACTATTTTTTGTCCCAAATCTATTTTTAGGGCTGCCAACATGATCTGAAACTCCAGATCTGTGGCGTTATTGAGCACAATTCCATCTGAAATTAGCAGGATTTCGGGTGAAAAAAATGGTTTCACCCGAGGCTGCAGCAACAAAATAACTGGAACTTTTCCAAATAAGTCGAGCAAGGTTTTTTTATTAATCACTTGAGCAAAATCTAAACTTAAAAAGACCACCTGAATTTTATTTGCCTTCAATACTTTTTTAACTTCGACTAATTCGTGGGCTACGACTATTTCAGATATTTGGGGTAATTTAACAAGAATTTTTTCTAACAATTTAGTTTCTTTAAAACTAGTGTCACAAATTAGGGTTTTCATCACCAACTTAAGACGTTAGTGAGAGTAATAAAGTTTCCCTAACTCTAATTACTTATTACTGTCCCAACGCATTACTGATCGCTGTAATGGTGGAGTTTAAATCTCCAGCTCTTGTGAAACCATGCGGTAAATTTTCAGGCCAGCCAGGGCCAACCATCAACAGTAGTGGAGCTGGTCGAGAGTTAATTAAAATTTCATATTCCACAGGAATAGTTTTCACAGGAATTTGTGCCCAGATTAAAACAGCAGCGGGGGCTAATCTTTTTATGGCATTTAATAAAGAATCATGCGGAACTCTTGCCCCAAGTGATCTACTACCAATTTTTCTTTCAGCTAACGCTGCTGCCACCACATATTGGGGAATAGTGTGCAACTCGTCTGCTGCGGCAGCAAGTAACACTGGTCTTATATTTATTGGGGCAATTAATTGATCAGATATTTGTTTCAATTGGCCAATGATACATTCCGATAAAATATGTTCGGCTTCAATTCCTTGTCCGGAGGATTCCCACTTCTTACCAAGCGCACAAATTACTGGAGATAACAACTTCTCCCAAGTCCAAACCACACCCTTGGCATGCAAACTGTTTTGAATCAATTGAGTACAAGCAGGTGCATCAAGTGAGTAGGCAGCTTTAGCTAATCCGCGAGCAATCGCAGATGATCCTTGCATTGCTAATACAGCGCCACCACCGGGATGACTAAATTCTGAATCAACAGAAATATTGCTTAACAGTGAATCAACAGTTTTAGTTAAAACGTTGGAATCAAAAAATGATGAATCCTCAAGTTTGCCAATTTCTGATTGCAAGGCCATTTTCGCAGCTTGACCTGCCGGCATTCCAGATAAAACTAACCTGCGCATTAATTCCAGCCGAGCAACATCGGTTATGGAGTAGCGGCGATGTCCCCCCGTTGATCTGTCAGTGGGATAAATTCCATAGCGTCTTTCCCAGGTGCGAAGTGTGGCTGGAGCAACCCCCACGCGTCTGGCCACAACGGCCACGGTCAGGCCTACCGACTCTTGGGCAACACTTTCTACGCTCATTTGGCCAAATCTGTTGTGGTTGAACAACTTTGGCTCATCGTATTGCTATGAGACGGACTTCACAAGAGCGGACCTGTCTGAACGATTGACCAAGTTATGAATAGTATTCTATATTTAGGACATACCCCCTCAAAAAAGGAAAATCATGGCTGATGTGACCCGTCTTCCTGGACCCAACTCTGATCTATGGGACTGGCAGTTAAAGGGAGCATGCCGTGGGGAAGATCCTGAGATCTTCTTTCATCCTGAGGGTGAACGTGGACCTTCCCGCGAAAATAGGATTTCGCTGGCTAAATCGATTTGTGCCACCTGCCCTGTGCTTCGCCAATGCGCCGAACATGCCTTAGCTGTGCGTGAACCTTACGGTGTGTGGGGAGCGATGAGTGAAGATGATCGAGAAGCCATCTATGCCCCAGCCAAGGAAACATTTCCAGTCGCTGGCTAGAAACTTTTATCTGTAATACCCTCCAAACAAGAATGCCCCCGGGAAATTTACGGGGGCTTTTTTGTTGAGAATTTAACTTGTAGGACAACTATTCTCTTTGCTATGCTGAAGCGAAATGAGCATAACTAAAGCATCGACAAAATCAGATATTGACCAAATAGCCTCTATGGCCCATGGCATTCGCCATCGAGTACTTGAGCACACTGTCAAAAACAATGGTGGATATTTAAGCCAAGCCTGTTCTGCTGCAGAAATTCTTTCTTGCCTATACACAAAACTCGTCAATCTTGCTCCCTTAGCTTCCCCACTAGAACCTCGTGATTTTGTCAATGTGCCTAGTAAAAATTTCACTGAATATATAACCGGTGCAGAATTTCATGGCGAAAAAGGTCCAGCACTAGATCGTTTATTTATAAGCCCCGCCCATTACGCACTTGTTATTTATGCGGCCCTAATTGAAACCGGAAGATTAACTGAAAAGTCTTTAGAGAAATTTAATAAAGATGGTACGACTGTGGAAATGATTGGTGCTGAACATTCACCAGGTTTTGAAACCACAACTGGATCTCTTTCCCAGGCTCTTTCCCAAGCAGGGGGCGTTGCTTTAGCTAGAAAGTTGCGCGGTGAATCAGGAAAGACTTGGATTTTTATGTCAGATGGAGAATTTCAAGAAGGACAAACTTGGGAAGCTTTAGCTGCAATAAGTTTTCATAATTTAAGTAATGTCCGAGTAATCGTAGATGTTAACAGAAACCAAGTAGATGGTCCCATGGAAAAAGTTATGTCAATTGAGCCTCTAACTGAAAGAATAAAAAGCTTTGGTTGGGACGTTGAAAAAATTGACGGCAACGACATAAACCAAATATTAGCTGCAGGTTCAACATTCCAAGATAAACCAAAAGTAATTCTAGGTTACACAGATCCAGCTAAAGGAATTGAAATTTTGAAAGATAGACCTGATGCTCTGCATTACGTCAGATTTGCTAATCCTTTTGAAAAAATTAAATACAATAATTTTTTGAAAGCTTGGAAATAGAATGGCTTACGAAATTGTTAAAAGACCTCACGTTGAAAATTTTGTGCGCTGGAGTAAATTCAAACCCGAAGTTGTAGTTTTATCAGCAGACTTAACCAGTTCTTGTGAAGTTGGAAAATTTAGAGACACTTTCCCAGAAAGATTCTTTTCTTTCGGCTTAGGTGAACAAAACATGTTAGGTTTTGCAGGCGGTTTAGCCCGTGAAGGTTTTGAGCCTTGGATTCACACTTTTGCAGTATTTATTTATCGCAGACCACTTGATCAACTTGAAATGTCGGTGGCCTATCCAAATCTGCGGGTGAGAATGGTCGGTTTTTTGCCCGGCATCACAACTCCTGGAGGAGTTACCCATCAAGCAATTGATGATGTCAATGTTTTGCGAGGAATCCCAAACATGACAATTCTAGAAACTGGGGATGCCACAGAAGTCGAATCAGTTCTAGATGTGGCCCATGAAGTAGATGGTCCGGTCTATATCAGAATGCTGCGAGGTGAAATCTCGAGGATTTTTCCAAAAAATGAGGTCATGGAATTTAACACTGCTCGTATTTTGAGCACAGGGACAGATGTCACAGTTTTAAGTTCTGGAATATCAACTGAAGAAGCTTTAAGAGCAATCCCTGCACTTCAAGAACATGGCGTAAGTGTGCAACATTTACACATTTCAACTTTGAAGCCTTTCACTGATCCTCAAGTAATTGAAAGTCTTAAGTCAAGTAAGTACGGGGTAATCACCATGGAAAACCACAGCGTAATTGGTGGTTTAGGAAGTGCGGTTGCAGATTTGATTGCAGAACACGGAATTGGTAAAAAACTTATTAAGATTGGCCTGAAAGATACTTATGCTCATGGAGCTTCTCAAAAATACCTTCTGCACAAATATGGAATGAGTGCACGAAACTTAATTGATGCAACAGAAAAACTAATTGATAAAAACTTACAAATATCTGAAGAAGAACTTTCACAAACTAGAGTTATCGATGTGCATAGCACTGCAAAAGCTGAGGCTTTGTAGTTAATATGTCTTCAATTCAGATTACTTATCATCTAAATTCCCAGACCAGCAAAGAAGTAACTGAAGCCATCAGAGTTGAGCAAACCATTGAATTTCCTTTTGAATTAGCTCCTGAATGGATCCAAGAACAAGTAGTTGGCCAAGTTGTCTCCTCAAAAGAAATTGGAAATTCAAAGACCGAAGTTGTAATTGACTTCAACACTGATACCACCGGTTATGAAATTGGTCAGATGTTAAATGTTGTGTGGGGGAACGTTTCGATGTTTCCAGATGTAAGAGTGACAAAAATTGAATTTCCTGAAGACTTTTTAAATACTTTCAAGGGACCACGTTTTGGAATAAGTGGAGTAAGAGAAATATTAGGAGCAAAAAAACGTCCTATATTAGCTACAGCCTTAAAACCAATGGGTTTAAGTTCAGCTGAATTAGCCAAAATTGCCACAGTCATGGTTGAAGCAGGAATTGATTTGATAAAAGATGATCATAGTTTGGCTAATCAACCTTGGGCTAAATGGAATGAACGAGTAAAAGTTATTGCCAGTGCAGTAGTAGAAGCAAACCAAAAGTTTAATCGTAAATCTGTTTATGCTCCCAGCATTAATCGCCCGGCTGAAGAAATTTTAGAATGTGCAATTACTGCTAGAAAATTAGGCAGTGGTGCATTAATGGTTCTACCTGGAATCTCTGGCTTTGACACCGTGCGCATGATTGCAGACAACGATGAAGTTTCTATTCCTTTAATGAGTCATCCTTCGACTTTAGGTTCTCACTTTATGAACAGCAATCATGGTTTAAACCACGAAATAGTTCTGGCAACTGTGATGCGTTTAAGTGGTGCAGACATAAGTGTTTTTCCTAACTACGGCGGCAGATTTAGTTTCTCCAAAGAGGAATGCACAAAAATTGCCGATTCTTGCCGAGCTAAATTAGGAAATATGAAGCCAATTTTTCCTTCACCCGGTGGCGGAATGACACTTGAGAGAATTCCAGAAATAGCAAACTTTTTTGGAAACGACACTTTCTTATTAATTGGTGGAGCGCTTCACCGCGGAGATCTTTTAGCCAATGCTAAAAGTTTAAGAACTTATGTGGAAACTTTAGAAAACTAGCCGTTTATCGCGGAAATGCAGCAGCCACCCCGCCGTCGACGGCGATGACCGAGCCTGTGGTTCTGGCAGATTCATCAGACAAAAGAAAAGCAGTTGTGTTAGCTACATCTTTAGAAGTTACATGTGACTTCAAAATATTTCTTTGAGCATAAAAATCTTCTAACTCTTCTGGCTTAACACCGTGGGCTTTTGCTCTCTCTTCTCTGATTCCTCCTTCCCAGAGTTTGCTGTTATCAAAAATTGCATCTGGATTAATTGCATTAGCTCTAATTTGATTTGCTCCACCTTCAAGTGCGGCAATTCTCATTAGTTGCAACATTCCGGCTTTACTTACCGAGTAACCACCAAAACCTGCACCTGGGGCAAATGCATTTTTACTTGCAATATAAACAAGTGATCCGCCTGAATTTTGAATTTTCATCGCATTCATTGCAGCTTTGGTCATTAAGAAAGCACTAGTTAAATTAACGGCTAAGCCCTTATTCCATTTATCTACTGACAAATCTTTAAGTTGATCTGTGACAGCTATGCCAGCACTCAAAATAACTCCATCTAGGCCACCAAAAGTCTTAATTGCTAAGTCAACAGTTTTATTAACGATCTTTTCATCTGATTGATCTCCAGCAATGATTTCTGGTTTAAGACCTTTGACTTCTTTTATTTTCTCAGCAGCGGCATTGAGTGCATTTTCGTCTAAATCTGCCAAAACTAAACTTGCACCAAGTTTGGCTAATTCCAGGGTTATTCCTAATCCGATTCCACTTGCTGCCCCGGTAACAATAAAAATATTTCCTGCAAATTTCTTAGGAGCAGGTTTGCTTGCCAATTTATAAAGTTCCATAGGCCAGTAATCAAAACCAAAAATTTCTGAATCAGGAAGGCCTTCAACGTTTCCAAATGAATCTTTGGCCATCGCAGCAGTTTTGTGAGTGTGGAAGGAAATATCGGCATACATTTTGCATTCATTCAAAGAATGTCCAGTAGTTATCGCTCCCAAATCAGGTACAAGTACCACTCTTGGATCTGAATCATTCATTGAATAACCTGCAGGCAATAAATTCTTATTTGATTCGAAATATTTTTCATATTTGGTAGCAAAATTATCAATTGCCTTAATTGATTTTTCGCCATCTTTTGGTTCGTTAAGCACAGCAGACCAAGGTTTAATTCTTAACATGTGATCAGCACTTGATACTCCAGCGCTTAAAATTTCATCTATATCTTTGCGACTTGATATTTCTTTTAGTCTTGTATCAAGACTTAATAATTTTTTACCTTTTTTATTGAGTCTGCCCCGTAACTGTAAAAGAAGATTCTTATATTCATCATCGCTGTAATCTGTGTGTTGAAATACTGATTCAGGACGCTTTGATAGTGAACTCAAATATTTTTCTACTTTACTAATAACATCAAGATTTTTTTGTTTGCATTCATCACTATTGTCTGACCACACAATTAATCCATGATGTGCCAAAATTATGCCCTCAGCATCTTTCAAGAATGAAGATTGCTTACTTAATTCAAAACCTGGACGAATCCAATCAACATAGGCAAATTTGTCACCCAATGCTTCTTTAACTGCCTTTTCCCCATTCTTATGATTTGTCAAAGCACAAATTGCATCTGCATGCACATGATCAATGTGTTTGAAAGGCAAGAATGCATGAAGCAAAGTCTCAATTGATGGTCTTCTACTTGCTGGATCAACTAGTGCTCTACTAACTAGATCAGTCATTGCTTCGTCAGATAATTTATCAAATTTTAGAATTTGAATTAATTCATCCATATACAAAGCTGGGTAATCTGCAGCTTCTGCGTTCATCATGTCTGCGCCAGAGCCTTTTACCCATAAAACATTTTTGGTTCTGTTGAAATGATCAGTAATTTCACCCTTTGCTGAAGTGTTTCCTCCACCGTAAACAACAAAGTCTTGATTGGCGCCTAAGAATTTTGATCGCTCAACTAATTCTTTTAGTGGAGTTGGGATGTTTGACATTTATGCCTTCGCTAACTTTGATCCAGGTGTTATGCCATTTGAAATTTCATATACGCCTTTTTCGGTCACTAATGCTGATATCAATTCTGCAGGAGTTACATCAAATGCTGGATTTAGACCTTTTGATTTTGCAGGAGAAATTCTTTGGCCATTTAAACTAAGAATTTCGTTTTCATCACGATATTCAATTTCAATATCTTTTCCAGTCAATGTTGCTATATCAACTGTTGATTCAGGTGCAACAACCACGAAAGGAATTCCTGCGTACTTACAAGCTAAGGCAACTGCAAAAGAACCAATTTTGTTTGCGGTATCCCCGTTTGCTGCAACTCTGTCTGCTCCAATAAGGGCCACATCAACTTCACCGCGAGCAATAATGCTTGTTGCTGCACCATCTGCGATTACAAAATGTTCAATATTGTCATGTGCTAGTTCCCAAGCAGTTAAACGACCACCTTGTAGTAATGGTCTTGTTTCGTCTGCAAATACATGTTTCAAAATTCCTCTGGAATTCATTTCTCTGATTACACCTAGCGCTGTTCCCCAAGTAGTTGTTGCCAAAGATCCGGTATTGCAATGTGTAAGTGCTCTGATTGGTCTGATTTTAACTTTTGATTCAATCCAACTAGAACCAAACTTTCCCATTTGTCTATTGCCGGCTTCATCTTCTAAAGCAATTTTGTTTGCTTGTGCTAAAACTTCATTCACTCCTTGTGCCACAAATGGCAAAACTTTGTCCACTCCCCAGGCTAAGTTAACTGCAGTTGGTCTGGCATTTCTAATTCTTAAAAATTCTTCGGATCGTTTTTGATCACTCCACTTTTCTTTTTCTGCTTGGCGCATTGCCACAACTACACCCCATGCACCTGCTGCGCCCAATGCTGGAGCGCCTCGCACAGCTAATTTCATGATTGCGTCAACAAGTTGATCCACTGTTTGAATATTCAAATTGATTTCTTGATGAGGCAATTTAGTTTGATCAATAAGTATGAGCCCGTCATTAACCCAGGAAATGGCTCGGATTTCACTCATCAAACTGCCCCTTAATGGTTAGTCAATAGTTGTCCTACAACTAGTCTTATATAGCCTCTTAGATATTGTCTTGCTTGTCAAATCCCCTAGAAGAAGCGTTACAAAAAGAAAGTGTGAGCACACGGTGAACACACCAGCTGATCAGTTTGGCGGTCGCGCCAGCCTCACGCGCCAAATCAGCGATGACATCCGAAGAAGGATCTTGGCCAAAGAGTGGGCTCCGGGCGAGAAAATTCATAGTGAATCAGAGCTATCCACCACCTACAAAGTTTCTCGAGTTACAGTTCGCACGGCTTTAAAGACTTTGGAATACCAAGGTTTAGTTGATATTCGACATGGTTCTGGAACTTATGTAAATAATTTTGGTCGCTCAATTCCTACGGGATTAAATGAACTTCGTTCAATGTCAGAGACAATAAGTGAACTGGGTTACGAACCCGGTATGGAATACAAAGTTGCAATTATCAGACCTGCAACAGAAACAGAAATTGACAAGTTAAGACTTGATAGTGCTGATCCAGTTTTGTATTTAGAAAGAGCAGTTCTTGCTGATGGTAAGGCCGTTGCGTTTTCTTACGACACAATCAACATAAGTTCACTTCCAGAAGAAGTTGTAGAAGAAATGAAACAAGGAAGCGTTTTTGCTTCTCTTGACACCATAAATTCTCGTCCGATTAGAGCACTAGCAGAAGTTGATGCAGTTATTAGCAAGGAAATTGGATGGGGAGACGAAACGCCAGCAAATAATTTATTTCTTCTTTTGCAACAAGTCCATTACGCTGGTGATGGAGAACCAATTATGTATAGCAAAACATATTTTATGGAAGGCCGCTTTCAATTCCTAATACTAAGGACAAGATAAATTGAAAATCAAAATATTATTTATATCTCTATTTATTGCACTTTTAAATTTAAACCCCGCACAAGCTCACACTGATCTAATCTCTGTTGAACCAGCAACTGATCAAGTTATGTTGACTTTGCCTTCTGAAGTTAAATTAACTTTTGGTGAATCAGTTATTGCTGAAGGTACTTTTGCTTCAATCACAACTGCTGCAGGTTCTGTTGAAACAACTGTCAGAGTAGAAGCTGCAGATGTTTATGTAGCCATTCCTGCTGATCTGGTTGGACCTGATGTAACAATCTCCTGGAAAACAGTGGCAGCAGATGGTCACCCATTAGATGGTGAAACTGTTTACAAGCTTGCCGAAAATAGAGGCGAAGCAACTCCAGAAGTAACAACCATGGAAGAACCAGTAGCAATTAGTGCTCCTGTTGAAGAAAATTCTTCAAGTATTAGTTGGTTGCAGTGGTTAGCACTTGGTGCCTCAATTGGAATTGCTATTACTTTCTTTATGAAAATGCGCAAAAAATAAGAGACGTTCAAACTAGTTGAACGCCTCTTAAATTAGTTTAAATATTTAGTGACTATGTCCACCTGGACCGTGGCTATGAACTTTTCCGCTTTCTACTTGGTCAGCTTTCTTTTCCACGATCAAAACATCAGTTGTCAAAAGCATTGCTGCAATTGAAGCTGCGTTTTGTAATGCAGATCTTGTAACTTTCACAGGATCAACAATTCCAGCTTTCAAAAGATTTCCGAATTCACCAGTGGCAGCGTTATAACCTTCACCAGTTTTCATTTCGGCAACTTTAGCTGTTACAACGTAACCTTCAGCACCTGCGTTTTGTGCAATCCAACGTAATGGTTCAACACTTGCGATGCGGATAATTTCTACCCCTGCTGCTTCGTCACCAGTTTTGTTTAATTTATCTTTCAAAACTGAAACTGCTTGAGTTAATGCTGATCCTCCACCGGCCACAATTCCTTCTTCGATTGCAGCACGTGTTGCAGAAATTGCATCTTCCACGCGGAATTTTGTTTCTTTCAATTCAACTTCAGTGGCTCCTCCAACTTGGATAACTGCAACTCCACCTGAAATTTTTGCTAGGCGTTCTTGAAGTTTTTCTTTGTCCCATGATGAATCTGTGCGATCCATTTCGGCACGAATTTGATTAACTCGAGCTTCAACTGCTTTTTTGTCGCCTGCTCCACCAATAACTGTGGTGTTGTCTTTTGTAACAACTACACGCTTGGCTTTACCTAACACTTCTAAACCAACTTGATCAAGTTTCAAACCAACTTCTGGAGAAACTACTTGAGCAGCAGTCAAAATTGCAAGATCTTCCAACATTGCTTTACGGCGATCACCAAATGCTGGAGCCTTAACTGCAACAGAGGTGAAAGTACCTTTGATTTTGTTAACAATCATTGCACTTAAAGCATCGCCTTCAACATCTTCAGCAATCACAATAAGTGGTTTTCCTGCTTGAACTACTTTTTCCATCAAGGGAAGAAGTTCGTTTATTGAGGCAATTTTGTTTTGTACCAACAGTACAAATACATCTTCCAAAACTGTTTCCATGCGTTCAGCATCGGTTACAAAATATGGAGAGATATAGCCTTTATCAAATTGCATACCTTCGGTGTATTCAAGAGCTACATCCATAGTTGAAGATTCTTCAACTGTAATAACTCCATCACGACCTACTTTGTCAAAAGCTTGAGCGATTAAATCACCAAGTTTTGGATCTTGAGCAGAAATAGTTGCAACTTGTGCAATTTCTTCTTTGCCGTTAACTGGTTTTGCTAAGCGATGTAATTCTTCGGTTACGGCTGCAACTGCTGCATCCATACCGCGTTTAATCCCCATTGGATTGGCACCAGCAGCTACTTGACGCAAACCTTCATGCACCATGGCTTGAGCCAATACTGTTGCGGTGGTTGTTCCATCTCCTGCAATGTCGTTTGTCTTTGTGGCAACTTCTTTAACAAGTTGAGCACCTAAGTTTTCAAATGCGTCTTCTAATTCGATTTCTTTAGCAATGGTTACACCGTCATTAGTGATTGTTGGTGCACCCCATTTTTTACCAATAACAACATTTCGACCCTTTGGTCCAAGTGTTACTCGAACGGTGTTGGCTAAAATGTCAACGCCATTTTCTAATTTGTGACGGGCTTCTTGATTGAAGTCCAGAATCTTTGCCATTTGTTTTTATTTCCTCTTCAGCTATTTAACTTTTATTTGCTCCGGAAAAGTTCTTTTCCGGAGCCTTAATATTTAGTGTTTCTTATTTGGAAACGATTGCAAGCACATCGCGTGCTGACAACAGCAAATAGTCTTTGCCGTCGTAGTTAACTTCGGTTCCGCCGTATTTGGAAAAAATTACGGTGTCGCCAGTTTTAATATCCATAGGGATACGCTTTTCGCCGTCTTCATCAAAACGACCTGGACCAACTGCCAAAACTTTTCCTTCTTGGGGTTTTTCTTTTGCAGTGTCAGGAATTACTAGGCCTGACGCAGTTTTTGTTTCAGCGTCTATTACTTCAACAAGGATTCGATCCTCGAGTGGTTTAATTTGGACCGCCACGGTCTACTCCCCTTCATGGGATTTTTTTATCGGAATGTTTTTCTCACCCTACTTTTTTAAAAAAGTAGGGAAAGACTTAAGCCCTAACTTACCAAGGCCTTAGCACTCTCTCAAGTTGAGTGCCAGCAACCGCTTATTTATTGAGGAAATTAGGAGGCTTTGACCTGGGTGACAGGCAGGATCGGATCTACTTCGAAGCTGAGTTCACTGGGTTCAATTCCTGCACTAAATAAATGTGAGCCTAAAGCTGCCACCATGGCTCCGTTATCTGTACAAAGTCCTGGTCGAGGAATTCGCACGGTGATGCCAACTTTTTCTGCTTCACTTACTGCGAGGCTTCGCAATCTTGAATTAGCGGCAACTCCACCGCCAATCACCACAGTGTTTATACCTGTTTGTTTAGCTGCTAACAAAGTTTTCTTTACCAACACTTCAACAACTGCTTCTTGAAAAGATGCGGCTACATCGGCTACCGGAATTGCTACCCCAGTTTTTTCCCACGCCTGCACCCATCTAGCTACCGCAGTTTTTAATCCTGAGAATGAAAAATCAAAAGTGTGATCGACCAGATCTTCTTTACTCATTAAACCTTTAGGGAAATCAATTTTTAAAGGATCTCCGTCTTTGGCTGCTTTATCAATCCAAGGTCCACCAGGAAATGGTAAACCTAAAACTCTGGCTACTTTGTCAAATGCTTCTCCAGCTGCATCATCAAGAGTTTTACCTAATGATTCGATTTGGTAAGTAATATTATTTACTTTCAATAAAGAAGAATGTCCACCACTTACCAGTAAAGCTAATACTGGTTCAGGAAGTTTGCCGTTTTCTAAAGTGTCTACTGCCACATGTGATGCTAAATGGTTTACTCCATAAACAGGTTTATTTAAGGCCACACCTAATGCTTTAGCAGTTGCAACACCAACTACTAATGCTCCTGTTAATCCTGGTCCACTGGTAACAGCGATTGCATCGAGTTGATTTAAATTAATTCCTGCGGCTAAAATAGATTTTTTTAAAGTTGGCAGCATTGCTTCAACATGTGCTCGGGAAGCAACTTCGGGAACTACTCCACCAAATCTTGCTTGCTCTTCCACAGAGGATGCCAAAGTGTCAGCAAGTAATTCTGTGCCTCTAACGATTCCTATTCCTGTTTCATCACAAGATGTTTCAATGCCAAGAACTAAAGGATTTGTCATTTGGTTCTCAAATCAAGTTGCATAATTACCGCATCAGTGCCATTGGGATAATAATTAGTTCTCTTGGCAATTTGTTCAAATTTGCGGGATAAATAAAGTGAAATAGCAGGTTTATTATCAGCCACCACTTCCAGAAATACTCGGTTTACTTTGTTTTCTTTAATTTTTTCTAGGAGTGCGTCCAGTAATTTCTTGCCGTAACCTTTTTTCTGATATTCAGGTTTAATCACCATGGTTTGAATATCGGCATCAACCCCGTTGAAGGCCACTCCCCCAAATCCCACAATTTCCTTTTTCTCATCAACCAAAGCTAAATAGTAACGATTTCGTTGCGTTAACTCTGACCAAAAAGTTGGCAATGTCCAGGCAGTGGCATTGAAAGCTGTTTTATCAATTTCATGAGCTTTGGCCACATGCCACCAAGAAAATTCCACCAAGTTTAATTTCATGAGCGTTCAGCCAAAGTTAAAGCATCTGGTTTTCTTAAATACAGTGGAATGGGAGGCAGTAATACTTGGTTAGGTAAGGCCACCGTTGATCCATCACCTTTAGCTGAATCTGTGGCAAAAGATTTAATTTCAATCCCTTTTTCTGTTCTATTCATCGCTTCAATGGCTGCATTGGCAAGTGAAACTGGATTAAGGGGTTGATGAAGTAGCTGGACCCCTGTGTTTGTGACTTCTTCTAATTTAGAAACTCGTGGCGTACTAGTTCTTTTTATACCTTGATATTTTGTCCAATAAACTTCTTTACGACGAGCATCGGTTATCACAGTTACATCTTTGTTGGGATTTTGTTGTGCATATTCAAAAGCGATAGCGTCATGACTGCACACTCCAAATACTGGAATATTTAAAGCAAATCCAATGCTTTGGGCACTTACTATTCCCACACGCAAACCTGTGAATGGGCCTGGGCCAATGCCACAAACAATTCCACCTAATTCTTGCAACATTAAACCTGAATCTTTTACTACCTGATTGATTAAAGCTGCAGCGAACTCGGCATGACCAAGTCCGTCTTCTTTGATTGCCACAACTGGTGGTTTGCCAAATTGCAATAGTGCAACCGCAATTCTGTTTGTGGAAGTATCAATTGCTAATAAATTAGTTGGACCTTTCATGAAAGTCCTTCAATAATTGCAGTAGTTGCGTTGATGGTGAATTCTCTTTTATTTTCATCATCATCATTGTGATCAATTGTTATCTGGATTGGCTCAGCAACTAAATCGTTCACTAAACCTTTACCCCATTCCACAACTAAAATTGCTGTTTCAATGTCTGTTACTAGATCAAGCTGTGAAATTTCTGCCAAGGTACTCAATCTATAGGCATCAACATGAACAAGATTTGGGCCATCAGTTAAAGATTTATGTTCTCGGGCAATCACGAAAGTTGGGCTGGTGACATCACCTTTAATTTTTAAGGCACTTGCTAAACCTTGGGTGAAAGTAGTTTTACCTGCTCCCAGTTCGCCTGCTAATAAGACACAATCACCAGCTTTAAGTAAAGCGCCTAGTTTTTTTCCTAAGGCTTTAGTTTCCGCAGCATTAGAGGTGATGATATTTAAAGTCATGATGAGTTAAGTATTAAATTTCGTTTAGATATATGCGAGGAACTCTTGGTCCAAGTCTAGTAACTATTTCATAACCAATACTTTGTGAAGCTTGAGCCCATTCTTCAACATCTGGTTCATTTTTGGCAGGATCCCCAAATAAAACAACTTCATCTCCTGTTGAAAAATCTAGTTTTCCTATATCTATCACAAATTGATCCATGCACACTCTGCCAGCAACTTTAAACTTTTTACCATTAGCTACCACTGGTCCTTTGTTCCCGGCAATGCGCGGAATTCCATCTGCATAACCAAGTGGAATTAAAGCAATCTTGGTGTCAGTTGTGGTGACATATTCGGCACCATAAGAAATTCCGTGACCCGCGGGAACTTCTTTAACTAAAGTTGCGGTGGCTTTCAATGACATGGCTGGTGCTAAACCGTATTGACTAGCTTTGCCAACTTCACCACCCGGAGTTATTCCATAGACTGCGATCCCAGGTCGAACTAAATCAAAATGTGTGTGTGGCGCAGTTAAAGTGGCGGCACTATTAGCTGCATGTTTCATTAGGTTTTTAAAACCACGAGATTGAACAAATTTAAAACTTTCATCCAACACTTCTAATTGTTTGACAATGGTTTGACTACTTGGAGCATCAGCCAATGCAAAATGGGTCCACACCGCAACAACTTCTACCAAACCTGTCGCTGTGGCTTCTTCTAATACCTTTGTCAGATCAGCCAAATCTTGAGGCATCACACCATTTCGTCCTAATCCTGTATCAACTTTGATGTGCACTTTGGCAGTTTTGCCAATTTTTTTTGCTGCAGCAATTATTTCTGAAGCAATATCTATTGAGGAAACTGAAACGTCAATATCTAGATCGATGCACTCTTGCCAGTTATCTTGTGGTGCACCCAACCAAGTTAATATTCTTCCTTTATCACCAGATTTTCTTAAAAGTATTGCTTCTTCTAAAAGTGCTGTACCCAACCAAGAAGCGCCACCTTGTCTGGCAGCTTTGGCTACCGGAATTAATCCATGCCCATAAGCATCAGCTTTAACTACTGCCATCACTTCAGAATTTTTTGCCAAATTATGTAGTACTTTAACGTTTTCTCTTATTACCGCCAGATCAATATATGCGCCACGTAAATTGCTCATTATTTAATCATTTCAAATAAATCTAAGTTATTGTTTTTCAGCAATAACAAAAGCTGTTGCAATATTTCCATCATGAGATAGCGACAAATGCCAATGAGTTATTCCTTGGCGTTTAGATTCTTGTGCCACAGTTCCACTTAATTCCAAATAAGGTTTACCACGTTCACCGATTAAAATTTCACAATCCTGCCAACTCAAACCTGCCGGAGCACCTAAAGCTTTTGCTACTGCTTCTTTTGCAGCAAAACGGGCAGCTAATGAAACAGCGTTTTCGCCTTTGCCACCGGGTGAATTTATTTCTTTTTCAGTAAACAACCTGGTATTTAATCCTGGGGTTCTAACCAATGATCCTTGAAAACGTGGGGTGTCAACAACATCTATTCCTATGCCCAGAATCATGAGAAATTATTTCCTTCTATTCAACTGTTACCGATTTAGCCAGATTACGGGGTTGGTCAACATCATGACCTTTCAGTGTGGCCAGTGCGCA
>Ga0187844_10000911_pt1 | contig 23052 bp, 16 predicted proteins | sample SpaLakP09_SKY_50_FD_134517 | JGI IMG/M metagenome (GOLD analysis project Ga0187844, IMG submission 134517) | Oligotrophic lake water microbial communities from Sparkling Lake, Wisconsin, USA - SP09_SKY_50 | ecosystem: Environmental > Aquatic > Freshwater > Lake | place: USA: Sparkling Lake...
CCCGCTTCCCGCAGGGCGGCCGCGTGGCCGGCGTTGCGCGTGACGACCGTGACGGGCTCGCCGCGGCGCAGCAGTGCGCGGGCCGTGGCCGAGCCGACGTGGCCGGTGCCTCCGATGATGATGTGCATGGCGATCTCCTTTCGTGGTCGACGAAAGGGAAGATCTTAAGACCAAGTCCTGACAGTTTTTGTCAGGAGCGACAAGAACGTTGTATCAAACTAGCTAGCGGGGCAACCGACGCTGCAAGTCAGCTATTGTTCTACGGGCGCGCCGACGACATATTGTTGTGTGTGCTGCACGCATGGTGGGCGACGTCAAGGAGAAAGATAATTTCGTTAATTCGTATTTCATCAGTCTCTGACTTTTCGTAGAGGTAACGCCAATCGACAAAAGCATCATTTACAGCATAAAGGCAGTCTCGAAAGGTTCTCCCTTGCGCGACCCGATGCCCAGTCGCAGCAGCCGGGGTTTGCGCTTCGATATCTGCTACAGCAGCAGCTGGGAGATTATCGAACAGTTTTACTAACGCGTGTCCTTTAAGTGTTTTTCCGTGGACTGCGGATAAAGTTTTTAGGTATAGCTCTATCGCCAGTGCCGCGTTGACGACAAATGGTGCCATGCTATAGAAATTCTTAGAGTGTCCTTGTAGGTCTCTCTTGTAGAGATAGCTTGAAGTTGTGCAAAACGAAAGCGCCTGTCTGAACATTGCCTGAAAGGTGCTCGTCGGTATGTAGAGGCCGGCATCCTTGAGCAATTGCAAAGCAGCTGCGGCATCAGTTTTTCCATCACCTGTATTTGGGATATGGCCGATTATTCTACCATCGTGCTTGACGCCGTATTTTTTTGGATTGGAATTCCTGATTTCTTTTTCATTAGAGCTCATTTCTTTAGTCGCCCTTTTTCGTTACCTTGTTTTTCGTCTACGATAACGTCAGGGCACATTGCATTTTGTTGGGTGAAGTCGATATGATTCTCCAGTGCAGCAAGCGTGCTGGACAGTTTCTGTATTTATGCAACGATAGACTGCCGGGATAGCTCGACTTCTGCTATGAGTTCCTTTGTCGACTTGGTGGTAGATGAGCGGCGGATTTCTTCGCCCCATATTTCGACAGCAGACGGTGGCTGAATCGCATGAGATGGTATTCGTTTGGTACGAACGAAAGCAACTTCCAAACCGAAGAACTGACCGATTCGATTCAGAGTCTCCACAGTAGGATTTCCTTGGCCGAGTTCTAACGCTCTGATAACCCGGGCGCTTACATTACGATGGCGTGCGAATTCTTCCGCCGTCATCCCTGAGATCGCGCGCATTTCGCGCACGCCTTCGGTGAGCGAAAGATCAGCTGCGGCGGCAGCGTCCAACATCCGGTTGCGTTGTTCGCGGATCAGCGCTTTGTCGGTCGGATTTCGTTTGCTCATGACGGTATGTGCTTGCTGATCACTCAAATCCGCGTACCGGGAAATCAGCATCCCGCTGAATCCAGTTGCGCGGCGAATACGCAGTCCGCGCATCGGTGACGTGCAGCGTGAACGCATGCCGCGACACCGCCGAGCGATTCGGCGCGCTGTAATGCGGCAGCAGCCCATGGAAACAGACGAGATCCCCGGCCTTCGCTTCGAGCGGCACGGCCGTGCTGTCGTCCGGCCACGGCGTGCTGTCCAGCTTTTCCATCGTGATCGCATCGCCGTCGCGGAGGAATCGCTCCCGTAGGGGGCCGCGGTGGCCGCCCGGTTCGACCCACAGGCAGCCGTTCTCGATGGTCGCGTCTTCCAGTGCGAACCAGAACGTCGTCACGCTGATCGGCGTGGAATCGAAGAACGTCGCGTCCTGGTGCCAGCGCACTTCGCCGCCGATGCCGGGCTGCTTGAAGATGTACATCGATTGCCAGATCTGCGGCTGCGCCAGGCCGAGGTCGCGCGCGACGGCGGCCAGGTTCGCGTCGTGCGTGAACGCATCGAACACGGGGTCGAGATCGTGCATGGCGTGGCCGATCTTGTTGATCGACAGCGCCTTGGCCTGCTTCAGCTGGCCGTCCGGGCCGAAGGCTTCCTCTTCGAAGAAGCAGCGGATCGTGTTGTCCGAGCCGAGGAACCAGGCGTCGCTCGCCTTGGCCTGGTCGCGCGTCGTGAAGATGGCGCGCGATTCCGCCGGGTCGAATGCGTCGACGATCTCGCCGGCGCGCTCGCGCAGGCGCGCGATCTCATCGGGAGATTTGAAATTCGGGACGACGATGTAGCCGTCGCGCTGGTAACGGTCGCGTTGTTCGGTAGTGAGCATGATGTCCTTTCGAAGTCACCTATACATCTTACGACAAAGCATCTTACGATGATGCTGTGCCGCAAACGCGACTACGTAACCTGACGTATGTTCCTCGCGCCTCCCGCTGGCGATGATGTCCACAAGACAACCACCCAACGAGAGGACAAGAATGGCGTCACTAGGGAACAAGGCCGCGTTGCTGGCCCTGATCGGGATCGCGGGCAGCCTTTCGGCACTGGATGCACAGGCCGGCGCGACCGTGAACATAGGGCCGGACCAGTCGGTCAGCGTGGGCTTCGGCATGCGCACCAGCTATACGAGCACGGAACACGGTGCACCGGACGGCTCGCGCTCGAACGACTTCAACCTGGACAGCGCGCGCATCTACCTGGGCGCGTCGCTGAACAAGCAGATCAAGGGGATGTTCAACACGGAGTGGGACGGCGACAAGATCCGCGTGCTGGACGCCGTCGGCGAGTTTTCCGTGTCGCCCGAACTGAACGTGTGGGCCGGGCGCCTGCTGTCGCCAAGCGACCGTGCGAACATGGCCGGGCCGTACTACTCGCTGGGCGGCGGCTACTGGGCCGGCGTGGCGTCGCGCTACGGCTACAACGGCGGCATCTTCCGCGGCCGCGACGACGGCGCCGTCGTGTGGGGCAACCTGCTGGACGGGAAACTGGGCTACTCCGTCGGCGCGTTCGAGGGCCACACGTTCGGCGTCGGCTCGCTCACGCAGAACGAGGCGAAGGCCGCCGGCATCAAGGCGTCCGACAAATTGATGGTCGCGGGCCGCCTGCAGTACGACTTCTGGGACGCCGAGCCCGGCTACTACGGCACCGGCAACTACCTGGGCGCGAAGGACATCCTCGCGGTCGGCCTCGCCGCGCGCAGCCAGAAGGACGGCGTGCTGACACCGGCGGCCGTCGGCGACTACCGCTCCTGGAGCGTCGACTTCCTGCTCGAAAAACGCCTGGCGGACGCGGGAGCCGTGTCGCTGGAAGGCGCCTGGTACGACTACGACACGGACAACGTCGTCAAGTCCGAACAGGGCAGGGCGTGGCTGGTGGGCGTAGGCTACATCGTCAACCGCCTGCAGCCGTTCGCGCGCTACCAGAAGTTCGCGGCCGACACCGGCATCGACACGCGCCAGGGCGACATCGGCATCAACTACGTCATCGACGGCTACAACGCCCAGCTGGCGGCCGTGTATTCGCGCACCAAGGTGACGAACGCGCCGGACCAGTCAAAGGTCGCCGTCACGCTCCAGCTCCAGTACTGATCAACCCATCCTATCGCGAGGCTCACCATGTCCAACCGCCGCAATTTCATCTCCTCCCTCACCCGCCTGGCCGCCGGCGCCGCCCTGCTGGCGAGCGGCCTGTCCGCCCACGCCGCCGACACGATCAAGGTCGGCATCCTGCACTCGCTGTCCGGCACGATGGCGATTTCCGAGACGTCGCTGAAGGACGTCGCCCTGATGGCCATCGACGAGATCAACGCCAAGGGCGGGGTCCTCGGCAAGAAGATCGAGCCCGTCGTCGTCGACCCGGCGTCGAACTGGCCGCTGTTCGCGGAAAAGGCGCGCCAGCTGATCGCCAAGGACCACGTCGTCGCCATCTTCGGCTGCTGGACGTCGGTGTCGCGCAAGTCCGTGCTGCCCGTCGTGAAGGAGCTCAACGGCCTGCTGTACTACCCCGTGCAGTACGAGGGCGAGGAACTCGAGAAGAACGTGTTCTACACGGGCGCCGCACCGAACCAGCAGGCGATTCCCGCCGTCGAGTACCTGATGAGCAAGGACGGCGGCGCCGCCAAGCGCTTCGTGCTGCTCGGCACCGACTACGTCTACCCGCGCACGACAAACAAGATCCTGCGCGCCTACCTGCACAGCAAGGGCGTGAAGGACGACGACATCAAGGAGCTGTACACGCCGTTCGGCCACGCCGATTACCAGACCATCGTCGCCGACATCAAGAAGTTCTCGGCGGGCGGCAAGACGGCCGTCATCTCGACCATCAACGGCGACTCCAATGTCCCGTTCTACAAGGAGCTGGGCAATGCGGGCCTGAAGGCGACGGACGTGCCGGTGGTGGCGTTCTCGGTCGGCGAGGAAGAACTGCGCGGCGTCGACACCAAGCCGCTGATCGGCCACCTGGCGGCGTGGAACTATTTCGAATCCGTGAAGAACCCGACCAATGCGGACTTCGTCAAGAAATGGAAGGCGTACGCCGCGGCCAAGCACCTGCCGAACGCCGCCACGGCCGTCACCAACGACCCGATGGAAGCGACCTACGTCGGCATCCACATGTGGGCGCAGGCCGTCGAGAAGGCGAAATCGACCGACACCGACAAGGTGATCGCGGCGATGGGCGGCCAGACGTACAAGGCGCCGTCCGGCTACACGCTCGTGATGGACCCGACCAACCACCACCTGCACAAGCCGGTGATGATCGGCGAGATCAAGGGCGACGGCCAGTTCTCCGTCGTCTGGAAGAGCAAGGATGCGATTCGCGCGCAGCCGTGGAGCCCGTATATCAAGGGTAACGAGGGCAAGCAGAACCTGTGATGCACGTCGTCCCCACGAAGGCGGGGCCCCAATTTTGCATGCTCGACGGCACAAAACTTGGGCCCCCGCCTGCGCGGGGGCGACGGTTGAGTTCTCGATTGGATACGCCATGAACATCAGACACTTCCTCGCCACGGTGGCCTTGAGCCTGCCCCTGCTGGCCCACGCCACGCTGGACCCGGCGCTGCTGCAGCCCCTGGCCGGCGACGACCCCGATGCCCGCGTCGACGCCGTCGCCCGCATCGCCGCGACCGGCGGCAGCGACGCGCGCCAGGTCCTGCAGGCGCTGCTGGACGACGAGCTGGCCGCGACACCCTCCGGCCAGGTCGTGATCGTGCACGACGGCAGCGCGCTCGATGCCGCCAGCGGCCGCGTGCTGCCGATGCCCAACGGCGTGGACGGCATCGTCGTCAACAACCGCCTGCGCGGCGCCGTGCAGGCCGCGCTGTCCGGCCTCGCGCTGCTCGCGCCGGCGCGTGACGAACGCCTCGCCGCCGTACACTCCCTGCAGGCGCAGGATGCCGACCCGGCCCAGGCCCCACTGCTGCGCCAGGCGCTCGCGCGCGAGACCGACGCGGACATCAAAATGCAGCTCGCGCAGCTGGTTGCGCGCGCCGACCTGGGCTCGTCCGATCCGGCCAGGCGCCTCGCCGCCGTGACCGCGCTGGCGGACAGCGGCGACGCGGCGTTGCGTCCGCAACTGGAAGCCCTGCTGGCCGAAAACCCGGACGCCGCGCTGCGCGCCGCCGTCGGCGTGGCGTTGCGCGCGATCGAGCAGCGCGCCACGCGCAACGAGATCGTCGGCAACCTGTTCTACGGCGTGTCGCTGGGCAGCGTGCTGCTGCTGGCCGCGCTGGGCCTCGCGATCACGTTCGGCCTGATGGGCATCATCAACATGGCGCACGGCGAACTGCTGATGATCGGCGCCTACACGACGTACGTGTGCCAGTCGCTGTTCCGCCACTACCTGCCCGGCGCGGCCGACTGGTATCTCGTGGCGGCGCTGCCGGCCGCCTTCCTCGTCGCGTTCGCGGTCGGGGTCGTGCTGGAGCGCAGCGTGATCCGCTGGCTGTACGGGCGGCCGCTGGAAACGCTTCTGGCCACGTGGGGCATCAGCCTGATGCTCATGCAGGCCGTGCGCACCGTGTTCGGCGCGCAGAACGTCGAGGTCGCGAATCCGGCCTGGATGTCCGGCGGCATGACGGTGCTCGGGTCCCTGGTCCTGCCGTACAACCGCATCGCCATCATCGTGTTCGCCGTGCTCGTCGTGGCGGCCGTGTGGCTCGTGCTGAACAAGACGCGTCTCGGCCTGTTCGTGCGCGCCGTCATGCAGAACCGGCGCATGGCCGATTGCGTGGGCGTGCCCACGGGCCGCATCGACATGATGACGTTCGGCCTCGGTTCCGGCATCGCGGGTCTCGGCGGCGTGGCGCTGTCGCAGCTGGGGAACGTGGGGCCGGACCTCGGCCAGTCGTACATCGTCGATTCGTTCATGGTCGTCGTGCTGGGCGGCGTGGGCCAGCTGGCCGGCACCGTGCTGGGCGCGCTGGGCCTCGGCGAGATCAACAAGTTCCTGGAGCCGCTGGCGGGCGCCGTCATGGCCAAGATCTGCATCCTCGTCTTCATCATCGTCTTCATCCAGCGCCGGCCGCAGGGCCTGTTCGCGCTGAAGGGAAGGAGCGTCGAATGAACCGCACGTCATCGTTATTCACCCGGCCCGCGTGGGCCGTGCTGGCCGCGTGCACGATCGCCGCGATCCTGCTGCCCGTCCTGCACCTGGCGTTCCCGGACGGCCATCCGCTGCACGTCTCCGGCTATGCGCTGGGCCTCGTCGGCAAGTTCATGTGCTATGCGCTGGCGGCGCTGGCGCTGGACCTCGTGTGGGGCTACACGGGCATCCTGTCGCTGGGCCACGGCGCGTTCTTCGCGCTGGGCGCCTACGCCCACGGCATGTACCTGATGCGCGCCATCGGCCGCGACGGCAGCTACGGCAGCGTGCTGCCCGACTTCATGGTCTTCCTCGACTGGAAGGACTATCCGTGGTACTGGGCCTTCACGGACCACTTCTGGTATTGCATGCTGCTGGTCGTGCTGGTGCCAGGCGTGCTGGCGTTCGTGTTCGGCTGGTTCGCGTTCCGCTCGCGCATCAAGGGCGTCTACTTTTCCATCATCACGCAAGCCCTGACCTACGCGTGCATGCTGCTGTTCTTCCGCAACGACACGGGCTTCGGCGGCAACAACGGCTTCACGGACTTCAAGCGCATCCTCGGCCATCCGATTACGGCGCCCGGCACGCGCGTCGTGCTGTACCTGGTTACCTTGGCGCTGCTCGTCGGCGCGCTGCTGCTGTGCCGCTGGATCGTCCGCTCGAAGCTGGGCCGCGTGCTGCAGGGCGTGCGCGACGCGGAATCGCGCCTGATGTTCATCGGCTACGACCCGCTCGCGTTCAAGCTGTTCGTGTGGACGCTGTCCGCCGTGCTGTGCGCCATCGCGGGCGCACTGTACGTGCCGCAGGTCGGCATCATCAATCCGTCCGAGATGTCGCCGGCGAATTCGATCGAGATGGTCGTGTGGGTGGCGATCGGCGGGCGCGGCACGCTCGTCGGTCCCATCGTCGGCGCGTTCGCCGTGAACGGCCTGAAAAGCTGGTTCACGGCCGCGTTCCCCGACCTGTGGCTGTTCGCACTGGGCCTGCTGTTCATCCTCGTGACCTTGTTCATGCGGCGCGGGATCCTGGGTACGCTGCCGGCCATCGCACGCATCCTGCCGGGCCGCCGTCCGGCCGTGGCTACCAAGGAGGAAACGGCATGAGCCAAGACATGAGCATCAAGGCGGACGGGGTCGACACGCGCCACGGCGCCATCCTGTACCTGGACGATGTCACCGTGTCGTTCGACGGCTTCCGCGCGCTGAACAAGCTGACGCTGGACATCTCGGTCGGCGAGCTGCGCTGCATCATCGGCCCGAACGGCGCCGGCAAGACGACGATGATGGACGTCATCACGGGCAAGACCCGGCCGACGACCGGAAGCGCCTTCTTCGGCCAGACCCTCGACCTGGCAAAGATGTCGGAGCACGAGATCGCGCATGCCGGCATCGGCCGCAAGTTCCAGCGTCCGACCGTGTTCGAGCAGCACACGGTGTTCGAGAACCTGGAGCTGGCGATGAAGATGGACAAGCGCGTGCGCCCGACCCTGTTCGCGCGCCTGTCGTCCGAGCAGGAAGACCGCATCGCCGCGATCCTGCGCCTGATCCGCCTGCACGGCCACGAAGACCGGCTGGCCGGCCTGCTGTCGCATGGCCAGAAGCAGTGGCTGGAGATCGGCATGCTCCTCATGCAGGAGCCGCAGCTGATCCTGCTGGACGAACCGGTGGCCGGCATGTCCGACGCCGAGACGGCGCGCACGGCGGAGCTGCTGAACGAATTGCGCGGCAAGCACTCCATCATGGTCGTCGAGCACGACATGGGTTTCGTGGCCGAGATCGCGCAACACGGCAAGGTCACGGTCCTGCACGAAGGGTCCGTGCTGGCGGAAGGCCGCATGGACGACGTGCAGGCCGACGACCGTGTCATCGAAGTCTATCTGGGGAGGTAAGCATGCTGCAGGTCGAACACCTGAACCAGTACTACGGCTCGTCGCACACCTTGCGCGGCGTGTCGCTCACGGTGGAAAAGGGCCAGTGCATGGCCCTGCTGGGCCGCAACGGCGTGGGCAAGACCACGCTGCTGAAATGCCTGATGGGCGTGTTGCCCGTCGCACGCGGCACTGTCACGTGGAATGGCCGCGACATCACGCGCTACAAGCCGCACCGCCGCGCCGCGGGCGGCATCGCCTACGTGCCGCAGGGCCGCGACATCTTCGCGCGCCTGACGGTCGAGGAGAACCTCATGATGGGCATGGCCACGCTGTCCGGACGGGAAGCGGCGCGGATCAGCGGCGAGGTCTACGAACTGTTCCCCGTGCTGAAGGAGATGCTGGGCCGGCGCGGCGGCGACCTCTCGGGCGGCCAGCAACAGCAGCTCGCGATCGCGCGGGCGCTGCTGCAGCGGCCACAGTTGATCATCCTCGACGAGCCGACCGAGGGCATCCAGCCATCCATCATCAAGGACATCGAGCGTGTGATCCGGCTGCTGCGTGAACGCGGCGACATCGGCATCCTGCTGTGCGAGCAGTATTTCGATTTCGCGCGCGCGCTCGCGGACAAATTCGTCGTGCTGTCGCGCGGGGAAGTGGTGGCGTCGGGCGGAAGCGGGGAGATGGATGGTGAACATGTGAAGCGATACCTGTCCGTGTAGGGTGGGCGGCCTCCGCCCACCAAACGCACGCATCGCGGTAACGCATCGGTGGGCACGGGGTGTCCACCCTACGCTGTACGAAGCCGGTTCGTGGCCAAGGTGGCCGCGGCCGTGCGCGTCTCCACGCCGAGTTTCTCGAACACGTGCTCCAGGTGCTTGTTCACGGTGCGCGGGCTCATGCCGAGGATGTCGCCGATGTCGCGGTTGGTCTTGCCCTGGATGACCCAGTGCAGCACTTCCGACTCGCGCTGCGTGAGCCGGAACAGGGCCATCAGCGCCTGCACGCGGGCCGTGTCCGATTCCTCGCGCAGCACGATCATCCATTGTTCGGGCGAGCGCACGTCGGCCGCCGTGAAGGTCAGGCGCGCCGAACCGCGGATCACGGTCAGCGGCTGCGCGGGCCCCGCGGCCAGCCAGGCGGCCAGCTGCGGGGGCGTGCCATTGTCGTCGGCGCCGAACCAGTGCTGCATCCACTGGCGCGCGAGCGGCGTCTGCCAGACGATGCGGCCGTCGTGCGGCGTCACCGCCAGCACGGCGTTGCCGAAGGCGTCCAGCGCGCTTCGCGCCTGGTTCATCAGCCGCGCCGTCTGCAGGTGCGACGCGATCCGCGCCAGCACCTCGCTCTGGCGCACGGGCTTCGTCACGTAGTCCGTGCCGCCCGCGCCGAACGCGGCCACCACGTGCTCCGTCTCCGTCAGGCCCGTCATGAAGATGATGGGGATGGCGCGCGTGGCCATGTCGGCGCGCAGGCGGCGGCAGACCTCGAAGCCGTCCATGCCGGGCATGACGGCGTCGAGCAGGATCACGTCGGGCACCACCTGGCGCACGCGTTCGAGCGCCGCGGCGCCGTGGTTCGCGACGAGCACCGTGTAGCCGGATTCGTCCAGCGCATCGTGCAGCACCGCGAGGTTTTCGGGCACGTCGTCCACGATCAGGACCACCTGGCTCGCATGGCGGTCGAAGGGTTTGGCGTTCATGGGGTTCCTTGGTCGAGGAAGGCCGCCATCGCTTCGAGGTCGAAGCGGGCGGCATAGCCCCGCAGGGTGGTGGCAAACGGGGCGTATTGCGGGTCGAGCGCGGCGATGGCGTCGAGCTGGCGGGTGATGCCGCGCACATAGCCCAGGGACAGCTGCTCGCGCAATGCTTCCAGCTGCGCCGCGGGCGGAAAGCGCAGCACGGGACGGTCGGAAGAAGGCGCGGGCTCGGCATGCATGACCCAGTCGAGACCCAGCCGCGCGCCGATCCGCTCCAGCAGCTCGGCCACGTTGACGGGCTTGACGACGAAGTCTTCCGGTGCGATGCCGGCCGGGTTCTCGAGTACCTTGTCGTACGCGTTGGCGGACACGATCAGGATGGGCACGTCCGAGCCCATGTCGCGGCGCAGGATGCGGCTCGCCTCCCAGCCATCCATCACGGGCATCGCGAGGTCCATCAGGATCAGGTCGGGCAGCGCGTGCTTGCAGCGCTCGATGCACTCGGCGCCCGTCCCGGCCTGCTCCGTCGCGAAGCCGAGCGGCGCGAGGATGTTCACGAGCAGTTCGCGGTCGTTGCGTTCGTTGTCGACGACGAGGATGCAGCGGCGCGGACCCGCATAGCCGGACGGCGCGAACGCGGGAACGGCCTGCGCGGGCGACGGCGCGTGCACCCGGGGCAGCTGCAGGCGCACCTCGAACGTGCTGCCGGCGCCCGGGACCGTGTCGACCGTCAGCTGGCCGCCCATCAGCTGGACCAGCATGCGGCTGATGGGAAGCCCGAGACCGGTGCCCGTCACGCCGGCGGCGGCGCCGGCGCTGCCGCGCGCGTACGGCTCGAAGATCCGTTCGATCTCGTCGGACGGGATGCCGGGGCCCGTATCGTGCACCTCGAACGACGCCATCTCGCGCGCATAGCGCACGCGCAGCACGACCTCGCCGCGCGCCGTGAACTTGACGGCGTTGCCGAGGATGTTCATCAGGATCTGGCCGAGCCGCTTGCGGTCGGCGCGCACGCAGTCGGGCAGCTGGCCGTCGACTTCGTAGCGGAAGACGAGGCCCTTGTCGTGCGCCTGCTGCTCGAACATGCGCACGATCTGGCCGAGGAAGTCGGGGAAGGCGAGCGTGCGGATGTCGAAGCTGAACTTGCCGCCCTCGATGCGGGCGATGTCGAGCGAGCCTTCGATCAGCGACAGCAGGTGCTCGCCGCTGCCCCGGATCACGCGGATCGCCTGGCGGCGCGGTTCGGGAATCGTCGCGTCGTTGTCGAGCAGCTGGGCGTAGCCGAGGATGCTGTTCAGCGGCGTGCGGATCTCGTGGCTGATAGCGGCGATGTAGCGGCTCTTGGCCTGGTTGGCCTGGTCGGCCTGGCGCTTGGCCTGCTGCAGCTGGGCGTCGGTGCGGCCGTGCAGTTCGATCTCGCGCTGCAGGAGGCTCGTCTGGCGGTTCGATTCTTCCTGCGCCACGCGCCTGCTTTCGCTCGTCAGCACGAGCCACCACGCGACGATGCCGCCGGACAGCACCAGCGCGCCGAAGACCTTCACGAAGGTCAGGCGCAGCGCGTCCACCATGACGGGATCGGCCGCGGCGCCGAGCGCGCCCCGTTCGTGCACGTACAGCAGGGCGAGCAGGCCGGCGAGGAACGATGCCGTCGTGACCATCAGCAGAAGGTAGTGGCCCAGGCGGCTCGTCATGTACGGCCACATCGACACGGGCAGCAGCGCCTTCGCCGCCGTTTCCCACTGTTGGGCGAAGCGCGCGTGCGGCTTGCAGGCGTCGCCGCAGCGCGCATCGAGGCAGCAGCACAGGGAGCAGATGGGGCCCTGGTAGGCGGGGCAGTGCGCCATGTCGTCGGTCTCGTATTCCTTTTCGCAGATGCAGCACGTCTGCGTGCGCGCCGGCGCCGGCCGGTCCGCGACCGGGCGCGCGAGATAGTATTTGCCGCGCGTGGCCCAGGCGATCAGCGGTGCGGCCAGCAGGGCCGTCGCCAGCGCGATGAACGCGGAAAAGGCCCGCGCATGCGCGCCGAACAGGCCGGCGAACGCGGCGATCGACAGCGTCGACGCGAGCAGCATGGCGCCCACGCCCACCGGGTTGATGTCGTACAGGTAGGCGCGGCGGAACTCGATCCCCTTGGGCGAGAGCCCCAGCGGCTTGTTGATCACGAGGTCGGCGACAACAGCCGTGATCCATGCGATCGCCACGTTCGAGTACAGGCCGAGGACCTGTTCCAGCGCCTGGAACACGTCCAGTTCCATCAGCAGCACGGCGATCAGCGCGTTGAACACGGCCCAGACGACGCGGCCCGGATGGCTGTGCGTGAGCCGGGCAAAGAAGTTCGACCACGCGAGCGAGCCGGCATACGCGTTCGTCATGTTGATCTTGACCTGCGAGATGATGACGAACAGCGCCGTCGCGAGGACGGCCAGGCTGCCGGCGCCGAACACCTGGCGGAAGCCCGCCAGGTACATCTGGTTCGGATTGACGGCCTGCGCGAGACTGGCGCCGCCCTCGATGGCCAGCAGCGCCAGCAGCGCGCCGCCCAGCATCTTCGCCATCCCGAGCAGGATCCAGCCGGGACCGGCGACGAGCACGCCCAGGTGCCAGCGCACGCGGTTGGCCGGCGTCCTTTCGGGCATGAAGCGCAGGAAGTCGACCTGCTCGCCGATCTGCGTGATGAGCGCGACGCCGACCGCGGTGGCGGCGCCGAACTGCAGGATGTCGAAGCCGCGTGCGCCCTGGCCGGAAAAGCGCTGCAGTTGCGCGAACAAATCCGGCTGCTTGACGGCGACGGCGGCGAAGGGCAGCGCGAGCAGCACGAGCCAGACGGGCTGCGTGAGCATCTGGATGCGGCTCACGAGCGTCACGCCATGCGTCACGAGCGGGATCACGGCGAGCGCGCTGACCAGGTAGCCGAGATACAGCGGCAACCCGAAGTACAGCTCGAGCGCATAGGCCATGATGGCCGCCTCCAGCGCGAACAGGATGAAGGTGAACGATGCGTAGACGAACGAGGAGATGGTCGAGCCGATGTAGCCGAAGCCGGCGCCACGCGTGAGCAGGTCCATGTCGACGCCGTGGTGGGCGGCGTAGTAGCTGATCGGCAGGCCGGTGGCGAAGATGATGACACCGATGGCGACGATGGCCCAGAACGCGTTCTCGAAGCCGTAGTTGACGGTGATGGTGCCGCCGATCGCTTCCAGCACGAGGAAGGAAATGGCGCCGAACGCCGTGTTGGCGACGCGGAAGACGGACCATTTGCGGAACGAGCGCGGCGTGAAACGCAGCGCATAGTCCTCGATGGTCTCGTCGGCGACCCACTGGTTGTAGTCGCGCCGGATCTTGACGATGCGCAGCGGCGGTTCGGTGTCGCGCGAGGGGGGCTGGGTGACAGTATCCATGCCAAAAACTTAAGCAAGATCCGGGCCCGCCACCCCGGCCGGGCTCAGTCGCGGACCGTCCAGGCCCCGTCCGCGTACACGCGTTCGTCGTCCAGGTAGACCGCATCCGTCACGACGAACACGTCGATGTGGTAGCGCGCATCCTTGCGCTTGAATCCCGGTTTCTCGTACACGCCGTGCTTGGCGCCCAGCGACAGGTGGATGCCGCACATGCGCTCGTACGTGCCGATGTCGTCCACGCGGCGCTCGCGCGTGAAGGCGCGGTTCATGCCGAAGCCCAGTTCGCGCACCCACACCTCGCCTTCGTCGCGGCGGATGATGTCGAGGACTTCCTGGAACGCGGGCGTGACATTTTCCGTGCCGACGACGCGGCCCTTCTCGATGATCAAGGTGATCGGCGATTCGGGCCGGTTGACGAGGTACGAGGTGTCGCCGAACACGTGCACCTGCGCGCGTCCGCTGACGGCTTCCAGGTCCCGCGCTTCCGTGAACACTTCGCCGATCGGGAACTGGCCGCCGACATTGTTCATCGCGCTGTAGTCGCCCACGTTCAGCTTGGCGGACTCCAGCGGCGAATCGAACGTGAGGACGTCGCCGCCGCCATGCACCTCGGCGCGGCAGGCGCGGTCGATGCGGGCCTTGAGCGCGTGGCCCACGCCGCGGAAGTAGGCGGGGTCGTAGGCCAGCGCCTCGATGTAGTGTTCGCCCTGTACGCCCGGCATGCGCGACAGATGCACGTGCTCGACCACTTTCAGGCCCAGCTTGAACAGTTCGACGCGCAGGCGGAAGCCGTCCAGGCGGAAGTTCGTCGACTGCACGAGGACGACGAGGTCCTGCGGCGCCAGGGTGCGGAACGTCGCGAGCACGTCGTCGGGGGCCACCGAGTCGAAGTCGATGTAGGCGGCCTCCGGCAGGTTCGCGCGGTAGGCATCGACGAGGGCACGGGCGAGGGCCGTGCGGGTGTCGAAAACGACCAGTGCGCGCCGCTCGGGCGTGTGTTCGAGCGCGATCGCGAGCACGTCGCGCAGGTGCGCGGTGGCGGAGTCGATGGCGGCGGCGGGCAGGGCGTCGGTGGTCGTCATGGCGTCGGTGAAGGGGGAAGACAACCCGGCATTATACCCTTGCGGCAGGTCACGGCCTGCCGGGCCGGATTGCCGCACAGTCTGGCTGTCGGGAGGTTATCATGTTGATTCATAAAGGAAATTTCCTAAAGTTCATTCTGGCCGGCCTGCTATTAGTATGTCTTGCGTCGTCCGCGGCGCCCGTGCGCGCACCGGAAACCGTGGCCGCGGAATTCTATGGCTGGTACCTGCAAACGCTGGACGCCGACCAGGATCCCCTGAGCGACCGCTACGACCGCCTGAATGCCTACGTCGCGAAGCCCCTCGTCGACCAGCTGGTGAAGCGGCTGCAGGATAAAACCGGCCAGGCGGGCGACTACTTCCTGCAATCGCCCCGCATACACGGCGCATGGCTGCGCGGGCGCGTACAGGCCGTCGCCTTGCGCCGCGAGGCGCGCAGCGCGGACGTCCTCGTCACGCTCGATGGCGACGGCGACGCGAAGCATGAGGTGGTGCTGACGATGGTGCTGGACAACGGCACCTGGAAGATCCGCCACGTGAACCGGGCGGCACTCGATCTGCCGGAAAGTTCCGCCACCCGCCCCGTCATTTGATCCGTGAAGCACAGCGACGCGCTACTCGGTGAACAGGGCGCCATCGCCTTGATCCCGGCGCTATGATTCCAAAATGGAAACCCTAAAAACCTGCTGCGCGTTGCATTTTCGACTTGCGATGCTCGCTGTACTACGCGTACAGCTGCGCTTCTCAGTCGAAACTGCTGCCGCTCGCGACGGTTTTTAGGGCCTCCGACGATAACGGCCCCAAGTTTGAGCGGGCCGCGATCGATTTTTGACGAATCGACGGTGGGAGCGCATGGCATACCGATGGGAAACGCCGGCCAGTGTCTGGCTGGAGGACGAGCACAGCGGGCAGTTCGAACTCATGTCCAGCGACGGGCTGGGCCGGATCGACTGGCAGGCCGCCGCGCGCGGCCGCCTGGCCGATTGCGCGCACCTGCTCGGCGCCTCGCTGCCGCAGTCCTGCGACCATGCCGCCATCTATCCCGAGGGGTTCGCGTTCTGCCCCACGTGCGGCCGCCCGCTGGCAGACCTCGGCGCCGCGCCCGAACGCCATCCCGACTGGTGGGGGCCGTATGCAGATGCGCTGCTGCCCCGGCACGTGCCGCACGGGCTGCCCGTGACGTCGCTGGCGCTCGGCGACAGTTTGGAGGAGCGGCCGCCCGCACCGGAAGTCGGCCGCTTCGACGCCGCGATGCCGCCACCGCCGAACGCCCATTGCGTCTTCGCCGCCGCCACCTTCGGCTTTCCCGAACAGCGCCTGCTCGCACTGGCACCGGGCCGGGGCGTGCTGCAGTACTGGGACCCGCTGGCCGAAGTCTGGCACGTGCTGCTGCCGGAAGAGGGCGCGGCGGATCTCGCGTTCGGCGCATCCGACTACGGCTGGTTGCCCACGTCGCACCTGCAGGTGCCGGCACGTCGCGGCGACGTCGCGCTTGTGCCCACGGCGCGCGGCCTGTACCGCCTCGCCATCAACCCGGTCAGCGAGACGTGCCGCACGGAGGCCGTGCTGGCCGCCCCGGTCGTCGCCGCGCCGGGCCTGATGCGGCGCCAGCTGGGCGTCCTCGTGCGCAATCCGGGCGGCACGCTGGGCCTGTGCGGACTGGGCGCCGACCTGTCGCCGGGCCCGCAATTCGATTGTGGCGCGCTGCCGCTGACCGGCTGGACGCGCCCCATCGGCTACGACGGCCAGCTGTTCTGGCTGCACGGCGAAGGGCAGCTCGTGTGGCGCCCGGGCGAGGCACCGCGCTGGCTTGCGTGGCCGGACACGTGGCTGCCCAGCCTCGACCTCGGCGGCCCCACCCTGAGCCGCGACGGCCGCATGTGGCTGATCGGGCATGACGGTCAGTCGTATTCGTTCCTCGAACTGGGGACGGAGCGCCCGCAGCGCGAGGCCATCGACGGCGCGCGCCTCGGCTTCGCGAACCTGCTGTTCCGGCGCGGCCACCCGGTTGTCGACGAACCGTGGTCCGGCGAGCACGTCGAGGACCAGCACGAGGACGATGCCCTCGTCCTGCCGCTGCTGCGCAGCTTTAACAATAACCGCAGCCAGCCCAGCGGGCTCGTGCTGCGCTTCCACAAATACACCGGCCGCGCCGAAGAGGCGCTGGCCAACCGCGTGATCGCGCGCACCACGGTGGAGTGGATCGGCCGGCGCAACGTGATCCTGGACGAAGTGGCGCGCCTTGCGCGGCCGCTCGAGTGCGTGCCCTTCGTCTACGCCAACCGCCTGTGGCTGCACCACCCAGACTGGAACCGGATCCGCGGCTGGCATCTGGAAGCGCCGACGTGAGGGCCTTCGTCCTTCTCCTCGCGCTGTGCGGCGTGATGCCCGCATGGGCCGTGCCGCAGGTCGTGCTGGTCCAGAACTCCGGCTGGATGGAGCCGTTCTACACAGACCCGCACTCGCCATTCAAGCCACTGGTGGCGGCGCTGGCCGGCAATGTGGCGCAGCCGGGCGACGCGCTCGTGCTGGCCGCGTTCAACCAGTCGCTGCCCGGCGCGCCGTCGCCGCGCGCGCTGCTGTCCGAGCAGGTGACGAAGGACACGCCCGCGCACGTGCAGGCCGCGCTGGCGGGGCTGGACACCGCGAAGAAACCCGGCGGCACGGCGCTGGCCGACACGGACCTGGGCGAGGCGGTGGACACCACCGTCACCAGGGTGTTGGGCGGCAAGGCGGGCCTCGTCTGGCTCGTGACGAACAACCGCAACAGCCCGAACAACGACCAGGCGACCGCGCAGCGCAACCGCGAGTTCTATGCGCTGATCCACAAGGGCCCCGCCATCGCGAAGGCGCTTGCGTTCCCGCTGCGGATGCCGGTGCAGGGCCGGCATTACCACGCGAACGGCCTGATGGTGTACGTGTTCGCGGTCGGACCGGAAGGCGCCCGCGCCCTCGACGCGCTGCTCCCCCGCGTGCAGCGCGTGATCACGGAACCGCCCGCGCGCCTGAAACCGCTCGACCGCGACACGGTGCGGCTCGTGCCGCGCAAGGTCGAGAACGCGCCCGGCGTGGAGTTCTCGATGGATGCGGCGGGGCGCCTGCGCGCGGACGTGTCGCCCGATGCGCGCACGCCCAGCGCGACGATCCAGTGGCAGCTGCAGAACACGATGTATCCGTACACGATCGCGGGCGCGACCCTCTCGGCGCGTTCCATGCTCGGCGGCGAGAATCGCCCGATCGCGTTGAGGACGAATACCGTCACCCGTCTCGCGCCGGGCCAGGCGGAACCGCTCGCGTCGCAGGTAGCGCTGCCCGTCGCGCAGCTGCCCGGCAAATGGTCGATGGCGGCATTGAAGTCGGCCGGCTCCGCGTACGTGCTGCCGGGCCGCATCGAGCTGCATCTGCAGGGCCAGCGGCTGGAACTGTCGCAGGCATTCCGCGAGCGCATGGCGGCGCTGTTCCCCGGCGATCCGCTGCCGGACATCTTCACGCCGCCGGCGGACATCCAGGCCTCGACGGCCGTGCTGCCCGTCGAGGTGCACGTGCACTACGGCTCGGGGCCGCTCGTCGCGCTGCTGGCCGGCGGCCTCGCGCTGCTGGCAGCCGGTGCGGGCGCCGCGTATGCGTACGGCCGGCCGCGCCGGGTGCAGCTCGTCGTGGAAGACGAACTGCGCACCGTGCACACGCGGGCCGGCGCCACGCAACCGATCTACGACAAGGCGGGCAATGAAGTGGCCCGCCTGAAGACGACCTTGTTCGGCCACCAGTTGCTGGACCTGCGCGAAGGTGCGCAGGTACGGCTCGGCCGATGAACCCACGGGAACCCACCATGCAGAACGACCAGACCAAGCCCGCCCCGGACACCGCCGGCACAGACCCGGGTTTCAAACTGCCCGGCCAGACGCCGACCACGCCGCAGGACAGCCTGCCGAAGACGACGCCCGACACGGCCACGCAGCCCGTCGAGATCGCACCGGGCGGCGCCACCAACACGAGCGCGGCGCCGCTGCGCGACACGGCGGGGCGTGACATGGCCATCGGCGCCGTCGCCTTCGTCGTGCTGCTGGTGATCTACTTCTTCGTGCGGAATGCGTACGTGCACCACCTCGTCGTCAAGCGCGTGGCGCCGTCGTCGGCCGGTAGCGCGGGCTGGCTGCTGTTCGTCGGCATGGGCTTCCTGTCGGCCGCCGTCGTGCTGGCCGTCGTCAACGCGAGCAAATACCTGACCCCGGCGATCACCGGACCGCTGGTCGTCGTCGGCGTCGTCACGCTGGTCGCCGCCTTCTTCGTCGGCCGCCGCTGACCTTTCAAAGAGAACACCATGGCAGATTTTCCCGATCCCGCATCCCTCGGCAACAAGGCTGAACTGAAGGTGGACCTGCGCCCGACGCTGTTCATCGGCGCCGGCGGCACCGGCATGGAAGTCATGATGCGCATCCGCCGCCGCATCCTCGCCGCCGTGTGGAACCGCCGGCATCCGACGCGCGTCGACTCCATCGCCGACTTCCCCGTCGCGCGTTTTCTCCACTTCGACCTCGATGCGAACGCCGTCATCGACGAGGGCAAGTCGCAGCGCACGGACCCGTGGTTCGAGCTCGTCAAACTGAGCGACGAGGAACGCCTCGTCGAACCGCTCGACCTGCCGCAGTACCACGAGTCGGACGACAGCCTCGCGCGCTTCCCGCTGATCGAAAACTGGATGCCGCTGCGCCCCAAGAAACTCCGCTCGCTGGGCATCGACCCGTCGAAGGGCGCGGGCCAGATCCGCGCGCTGGCGCGGCTCTACCTGTTCGATAAGTATCCGAAGCTGCGCGGCCGCATCAAGGGGGCGCTGAATTTCCTGAGCAGTAATGCGGGCATCGAGCGCAAGGAGAATTACCAGCGCCTCGGCCTGCAGGTCGATACCTCCAAATTCCGCATCGTCGTCATCGCGTCGAACGCGGGCGGCACGGGCGCGGGCAGCGCCATCGACCTGGGCTGGATCGCCAAGGCCGTCGCGCGCCAGGAAGTGTCGGACAGCCAGGTCGACCTCGTGATGTTCCTGCCGTCCGGCTACGCGAAGGCGAACAAGGAGCGCACGGAGGCGAATGCGTACGCCACCATGATGGAACTGGAGACGGGCATGCGCGACATGAACGCGCGCGTGCAGTGGATGGAGCCGGACAGCATCGTCGGCCGCGGCACGCCGTTCGACGACGTGTATTTCGTCGACACCGCTAACCTCGCCAACAAGGCCACGCAGGACGTGAAGGACGTGTACCAGATGGTGGCCGACACGCTGTTCGAGGATTTCGCATCGGCCGATTTCGCCAACCGCAAGCGCTCCGTCGCCGTCAACCAGCAGCAACACAAGCTCGGGCCGTACAACCCGCGCGTGCCGGAACAGCGCTTCGGCGACATGCGCCTGTCGTATTCGAAGGTCTATTCCGCGTTCGGCCAGGCCGTGCTCGACACGCAGCAAAGCCTGCGCGAAGACATCCGCGCGTATGAACTGGCGGCCCTGATGGTGAAGGCGTTCTTCGGCCTCGTCGCCGCCGACGGCACGGCCGCACGGCGCGCCGCCGACCAGGAGCGGGACGCCTTCATGCGCGAACAGATGGGCATGGCCGAGCATCCGTTCACGGAATTCCCCGACTTTAAAAAGGGCACCGTCGACGTCACGCCGTTCCAGGAATATGCGCTGACGGACATGCTCCTGCTCGACAAGGACCAGCGCTCGCTGCTGGAGCGCGTCGAGAGCAAGGTGCAACTCGAGATGGACCGCATCATGGCCTCGTACGACCTGAAGCTGTGGCGCGAAAAGGTGGTCGAGCTGCTGCCGAACCTGGAGCGCGACGCCATCCGCGAATCCGGCGCGACGGCCGAGACGAGCGAGGACCGCATCAAGCGGCATACGGGCGAGCTGCTCGCGCAGCTGCGCCTGAACGTGCGCGGCCGGCTGTACATGCTGCTGGACGACCGCAAGCAGGGCGGCCTCGAATTCGTGCTGTCGCTGCTGGAACAGGTCAAGGCGCGGCTCGCGCAGCGCGACCTCGCCAGCGTCCAGCGCAACGGCAAGCGTTACCGCGACGTGCGCGACGCGCTGCGCACGCGCCAGGTCGAGGAATCGCTGAACAACCTGACGCAGGCCGCGGGCAAGCTGTTCGGCAAGGATGCGCAGGCGCGCGAGATCATGAACCACCTGAAGCGCGACATCGCGGACTACCTGCGCTTCCACCTGCTTGCCGTCGCGGCCGGACAATCCATCGAGGTGATGCAAAGCCTGTCCGGCTGGCTGGGCGAACCGCAGGCGCCGGACGAACACGGCCAGGTGCGCTGGAGCGGCGTGGCCGGCGAATTCCAGGAAGGGCGACGCAACGTGGGCGCGATGCTGGCGGCCGTCGACCAGCGCATCGGCCAGCTCCGTGCCGACGCGCGCCAGGAGCACGCCACCTACATCAAGCTGGCGAGCGACGTGCTGCCGGAACCCGTGCGGCTGACGGGCGACGTGAGCGCGTGGAGCGAAGAGGTGCTGCTGGAGTTCGGCGGCTCCGCGCGCCTGTTCCCGCAACTGGGCGACGAGCGGTTGCGCTCCGATCTGCTGCTGAAACTCTTCCGGCGCGCGCAGCTGCAGCTGTCGGGCGAGCAGGCCGTGGCCGAGCTGCCCGATCCGCTCGTGGAGCGCCTCGGCGCGATGTCGCCGCAGGAGCGGCACCGCATCTTCTCCGAGTGGATCAAGAGCGCCATGCCGTGGATTAACGCGCGCTTCTCGGCCGAGTTCACGCCCAGCGCCGACCAGTTCAAGTGCTTCATCGGCGTGGGCGACCCGGCCGCGTGGCGCAAGCTGGAAGGGGAAATCCGCGCCGCCGTGCCGACCGGGTTCTTCCACGGCGACCTCGTGTCCGTCGTGAACACTGGCGTGCCGGGACGGGCCGTCTGCTACATCGAGCTGTCCGGCTACCCGATGACGGTCTTGCGCGGCCTCCCCACGTGGCGCGCCAGCTACCAGATCGAGAACCCGAAGATCCCGACGCACCTGCACTTCGATTCGACGCGCTTCCGCCATCCGATCTCGCCGTCGATGGACGAGCTGAATCGCCTGGCCGACGACTACGAATTCTTCCTGGCCGCCATCGCGCTGGGCGTCCTGCGCCGCAAGCAGGACGCGGGCGACCGCGAGGCCGCGTTCCAGCCGCGCGGGCAATACCTGTTCGAGGTGGAGCAGGGATCGGGCGAGTGGCTCCAGATCGGCAACGAGTACGCGATCCGCTCCAACGGCCTGCCGCCGTACTACCGCGAACAGGTGATCGCGGCGACGCGCCAGCGCCTGGCCGCGATGGGGCCGCACCAGCTGGCGCTGCTGGCCGCGCTGATGCGCCAGTATCAGTTGCGCGTGTACGAGCCTAAGCTGGAAGTGGACGAGACGGGCGCCCAGCTGCCGTCGCCGTCGCTCCCGTACATCACGGCGCGGCGTTTGTACGACCAGTGGATGCGGCGTGCCGTCTCCATCGATCCGCAGCTGTCGCCAGCGCAGGTGGAAGCGGCGCTCGCGCAGCTGGATACGTGGACGGAGACCGTGCCCGATTCCGCGTCGGATGCGTACGCGTGGGAAGTCGAACGGCCCGCCGACAAACGCGTGATCCGGCCCGAGTTCCTGTCGGCCGATGCGCGCGCCGCGCAGGCGCTGGAACGGCGGGCAGCGAATCCCTCAGTTGCGTCCACCTTGCCGTCCGCGCAGTACGCCCCGGCCGCGCCGACCGTCGTCGCGCCGACGCCCGGTGCGCCCGACGCGGTGCCGGCACCGAGCCTCGGCCCGGCCGCGTACGTCGTCGGCGCGACGCCGATCCCCGCGCGCTACAAACTGTTCGTGGGCGGTACGCAGCGCGGGCCGTTCGCGCTGGACGAAGTCGTGCAGCAGCTCACGCGCGGCGAGATCGATACAGGGACGCGTATCTGGAACATGCAGTGGAATCCGCGCGCGGACAAGTGGAAGACCGTGGCCGACATCCCGGAACTGCTGGCGGCCACCGGCGCCGCGATTCCCGATCCGGACGACGACGGCATCCCGGACCCGGAATAAGGACGCACCGTGCAGGACGAAGCGATCTACCGCTGTATCAACACCGCCTGCGCGCGCGGCATGCCGCGCCGGGTGCAGTACTGTCCGTATTGCGGAACGGCCCAGCAGGCGGGCGCACAGCCGCCGCAGGAGGATGAACGCGTACGCCGCGATGCCGCCGCAGCTGTTGCTGCTGCTGCCGGGGCGGAGGCCGTCGCCGGATTGTCGGGCTGGTCGGACGCGCCCGATACCGCGCAGGAGGCGCCGCCGCCACCGCCGCCGCCCAAGCCGACACCGTCCGCGACAGCCTTCGGCCGCAGCGGCCGCCCGGTCGAGGCCCATACCGCGCCGCCGCCGGAACGGGGCCCTGGCATCCCGTGGTCGCCGCATCCGACGCCGCCGCTTTCACCTCCACCTTCGCCGACGGCTTGGCCCACAGC
>Ga0187844_10000912_pt1 | contig 23044 bp, 21 predicted proteins | sample SpaLakP09_SKY_50_FD_134517 | JGI IMG/M metagenome (GOLD analysis project Ga0187844, IMG submission 134517) | Oligotrophic lake water microbial communities from Sparkling Lake, Wisconsin, USA - SP09_SKY_50 | ecosystem: Environmental > Aquatic > Freshwater > Lake | place: USA: Sparkling Lake...
GTTGGAGGCGCACCTGGGCGCGCGGCTGCTGGCGCGCAGCACGCGCAGCCGGCACAGCCTCAGCGAGGTCGGCGCGGCCTTCTACGAGGACAGCAAGCGCGTGCTGGAGCAGGTGCGCTGGGCGGAGTCAGCGGTGGAGCGCAGCCGTGCGGCGCCCCAGGGCCTGCTGCGCATCAGTGCGCCCATCACCTTGGGCAGCCAGCTGATTGCGCCACTGGTCGCGCAATACCTGCTGCAGCACGGGCAGGTGCGGGTGGACCTGCAGCTCAGCGACAGCGTGGTCGATCTGGCCGGCGACGGCATCGACGCCGCCGTGCGCATCGGCCAGGTCGTCGATGAGGGCCTGGTCGCCCGCCCGCTGCGGCCCTACCGGATGGTGATTGCCGCAGCCCCCGCCTATCTGGCCCGACATGGCGAACCCAAAAGCGCGGCCGAGCTGGCGCAACACAGCTGCCTGAGCCATTCGGTCTGGCAGCGTCGCAATGAGTGGACCCTGTTCGATGGCGAGCAGGCGCTGCGCTGGCCCGAGCTGGCGCGCTTCAGCTGCAACCAGGGCGATGGCCTGCGCACCGCGGCGCTGCAGGGTCTGGGACTGATCATGCAACCCGAGGTGCTGCTGGCGGACGATCTGGCCACCGGCCGACTGGTGGCGGTGCTGCAAGGCAGCTCACCGCCACCGCGGCCGGTGCATCTACTCTATGCCGCCGACCGCCGCCAGCTGCCCAAGCTGAGTCGCTTCATCGAGCACCTGGTCGGCGCGCTGGGCCGCTGACTCACATCAGGTTGATGCGCTTGGCCGCCTCGCGCAGTTCGGCGCGGAAGTCCGGGTGGGCAATCGAGATCATCTCCAGCGCCCGCTGCTTGCCCGACTTGCCGCGCAGCTGGGCCACGCCGAACTCGCTGACGACGTAGTTGATGTCGTTCTTGCCGGTGGTCTGATGCGTGCCCGGCGTCAGGGTCGGCACGATGCGGCTGATGGTGTCGTCCTTGGCCGTGGCGGGCAGCACGATGAAGGCCTTGCCGCCGCGCGAGCGGTTGGCGGCGCGCACAAAGTCCACCTGGCCGCCGGTGCCCGAATAGGGGCTGGGCCCCAGGCTTTCGGAGCCGCATTGGCCCAGCAGGTCGATCTGCAGGGTGGCGTTGATGGCCATCAGCTTGTCGTTCTGACCAGCGAGATAGGGATCATTGGTGTAGTCCACCGGGTGCATCTCCAGGCCCGGGTTGCGGTCCATATAGCGATAGAGCTTCTGCGAGCCCAGCGCGAAGGTGGCGATGCACTTGCCCGGCAGATAGCTCTTCTTGCGATTGGTCACCGCGCCGGCCTCGATCAGGGTCAGGATGCCGTCGCCGATCATCTCGGTGTGTATGCCCAGATCCTGCTTGTGCACCAGCTGCATCACCACCGCGTCGGGAATGCCGCCATAGCCGATCTGCAAGGTCGATCCGTCATCGATCATGTCGGCGACGTACTTGCCAATCGCCTGCTGCACCGGGCCGATCTTGGGCAGGCCGACCTCCAGCACCGGGTCGCTGCTCTCCACCAGGGCCGCCACCTGGGAGATGTGGACATGGCAGGCACCGTAGGCAAAGGGCACATTGGGGTTGACCTCCAGCACCACGGCGCGGGCCTTGGCCACCGCCGCCATCGTGTAGTCGGCGCCCAGGCTCAGCGAGAAATAGCCGTGTGCGTCCATCGGTGAAGCCATCGCGAACACCGCATCGGCGGCAACCTGGCCGCGCTCTATCAGGGCCGGGATCTCGGAGAAGTAGTTGGGGATGAAGTCCACCCAGCCGGCCTGGCCACCGGCGCGCGACGCGGCGCCATAGAAAAAGGCGACATGGCGTACATGGTCCACGGTCTCGGGGTCGAAGTAGCCGAACTTGCGCACCGCCAGGATCTGCCCGACCTTGACGTCGTGAAAGCGCCGCCGCTGCTCGGACAGCTCCGTCAGCAACGTCGGAGGCTCGCCGACGCCGGTGGGCACGATGATGAAGTCGCCATCGCGGACATGAGCGATGGCCTCCGCGGCGCTGACAAGCTTCTGGCGGTATTGCTGCTGGGCTGACATGGGCAAAGCTCCGTAAGACGTTGGAGCCAGTGTGGCAGCAATGCCTGACCGGAGCTTGACCGACAGGTTTGCCGGAGAATGAGCGCGCCAGGCGCGTCGATCCAAGGAGTCCCCCATGCACCGTCGGTTCGCATTGATTCTTGCCCTCGCCTGGTCCTTCGGGCTAGGTGCCTGCGCCCACCTGGGCCGCGACCCGCAGTTGTCACCGGGCCTGAGCACCGGCGCAGACGTGACTGCGCGCTACGGCACGCCGACACGTATCTGGCCGAATGCGGACGGCGGCCGCACGCTGGAGTATTCGATGCAGCCCTGGGGCACCAGCTGCCATATGGTGCGGCTCGGGCCGGACGACCGGCTGATCGCCATCGAAGACACCCTGCTCTATGCCAGCCGCTTCAGTGTCGAGCCCGGCATGACGCCCGAGCAGGTCAGCCGCTTGCTGGGTCGCGAGCGCAGCCGCGTGTTCTTCAGCCTCAGCGGCGAAGACGTCTGGGACTGGAACGTGGCCCCCGACCAGAGCGGCTACAAGCTTCGCTTCAACGTCCACTTCAAGAACGGCACGGTGTTCCGGTTGAGCCAGAGCATGGTGTTCCCGGACAAATTCTTCATGCGGGACGATTGATCGCCGCGCCCATCACCTCGCCCGGCTCACCATCTCCTGCGCCAGCTGCCACAGCGCGGCCCGATGGGCGCTGACCAGGGCATCCGGCGTGGACTCGGCGCTGGGCACCTCGATGCGGCCATCGAACACCTGGGCGGGGCTCTTGCCGCTGGGGTCGATCAGCATCCAGCGTGCCGCCAGCACCACGCCCAGGCCATCGGCCCGGGCCTCGAGCTGCTGGATCTCGACCCGCAGCTGGCGGTCCACCACCACGCCGGGTGGCAGCGGCGCGCGCCACACCTGCTCCGCACCGCGCAGCCGTGCCAGATCTTGCTGCAGCAGGCGCGGCACGGCATCGCGCAGCGGCTCGGCCCAGCGGTGACCGGTCAGCGCCGTCAGGCCGGCCTGGCCCGTGGGGCGCAGCAGCGCGTCGCGGTCCAGATAGTCGGGCAGTTGCACGGCGCCCAGCGACCAGCGCTCGCTAGCGGCAGCGGCAGCGGCAGCCGGCGCACGCGCTCCTGGCGGGTCGGCGCGCAGCTGGTAGAGCTGCACCGGGGGCGAGCTGCTGCAGGCACTCAACAGCAGCAGCGCGATCGACAACAAGCGGGTCGGCATCATCATCGTCAGTCCGGTGTGAGGTGTTGTCATCAGCGCCGCCCCTTGAGCACGGCCTCGGGCTGCTGGTCCAGCGTCTCGGCCAGCTCGCGCAGCGCGCGGGCCGCCCTGCCCACGTCCTGCAAGCTGCGCTGCAGGTTCTGGTTCAGCGGTGCCTCGTTGGTGGTCGCCTCGCGCAGCGCCGCGGCGGTCACGGTCAGCTCATCCGCCGCGCGGCGCAGGCTTTGCACCAGCGGTGCGTCAGGGGCCAGCGTGGCAGCCGCGCCCTGGGCGGTATCGGCGATGCGCTGGGCCGAACCACCGACGCTGCTGGCCGCGCGGCCCACTTCCAACAGGGTCTGGCGCGCGGTCTCGGCCGCCTGTTGCGCACTGCCCAGCAATGGCTCGGCACGGCGGTCGAGCTTCTCGGTCAGGCTGCGCAGCCGGCTGGTGATGATGGCCATGTCCTTGACCGTCTGGGTCAGCTCGCTGCTGCCCAGCAACTGGCGGCCCGAGCTGGCAATGGCCGAGATGTCGCCCAGCAGCAGCTTGAAGTCGAGCTCGTTGACCTGGTTCTGCAGCTCCTGGAAGGCGGTGGAGATGGTCGGGATCTCGGCATCGGCGTCATCGCCCCTGACCCGCTGCGCCGGTTTGCCGGGACGGAAATCCAGGTCCACATAGAGCTGGCCTGTGAGCAGGCTCTGCATCGCCAGCTGGGCGCGCAGACCCCGCTCGACCATGCCCGGCAGCGCCAGCGCCGGGTCGTCGGAGTTGTTGCCGCCGCTGACGTTGCGCAGCATGTTGCGCTCCAGTTCGGCGGTGACCGGGATGATCACCGAGTGGGTTGCCTTGTCATAAACCAGGCCGATGGACTTGACGCTGCCCAGGCGCACGCCGCGAAACACCACCGGCGCGCCCACCTGCAGGCCATAGATCGACCCGCTGAAATGCATCACCACCAGCTGCTTTCGCACCAGCAGCTGGCCGCCGGCCATCAGGAACACCGAGACGAACAGCAGCGCCAGCGCACCGACGACGAACAGGCCCAGCAGCGCCGGGTTGACCTTGCGCCGCCTGGGCAGGGCCGTCATGCGCGCGCTCCACGTCGCATGAACTCGCGCACATGCTCGGGGCCATGCTCCAGCAAGGCGCGCGGTGAGTCCAGCGCGATCATGGTTTTCTCCTTGGCATCCAGAAACAGGGCGCGGTCAGCGACCGCGAAAATGCTGTCCAGCTCATGGGTGACCATGACCACCGTCGTACCCAAATGATGGCGCAGATTGAGTATCAGCTCGTCAAGCCGCGCCGAAGTCAGCGGGTCCAGACCGGCCGAGGGCTCGTCAAGGAACAGCAAGGGTGGGTCAAGCGCCATGGCGCGGGCGATGGCCGCACGCTTCTTCATGCCGCCGCTGAGATCGGCCGGCGAGGCATCGAAGCTGCCGCCCAGACCGACCAGGGCCAGCTTGAAGCGGGCCACCGTCTCGATCTCGGCCTCGTCAAGCGTGGTGAACTCGCGCAGCGGCAACATCACGTTCTCGCCCACCGTCATCGAGCTCCACAGCGCACCGGCCTGGAACATCACGCCGAAGCTGCAGCGCAGTGCGTCCATCTCGTCATCATCGGCCTCCGCCAGATCGACCTCGCCGTAATGGATAGTGCCGCGGGCCGCCCGCTGCAGGCCGATCAGATGGCGCAGCAGGGTGCTCTTGCCGCAGCCGCTGCCGCCCATCAAGACCAGGATCTCGCCGCGGCGCACATCAAAGCTCAGATCGCGCTGGATGATCTTGCGGCCATAGGCCATGGTCAGGTCACGGACCCGTATCAGCGGCGCTGGGCTCGTGCTTTCGTTCATCACCAGTCCAGCCGCTGGAACATCATCGTCAGTGCCGAAGCGGCCACGACGATCCAGACAATCGCCTGCACCACGGCAGCGGTGGTGGCGTCGCCGACGGCCTGGGCGCTGCGGCCGGCATTGAGCCCCTGGCGGCAACCCGCCAGGGCCACCAGCACGGCATAGACCGTGCCCTTGAGCAAGCCTATGCCCAGGTGCTGCAAGGTCAGCGAATCATTGCAGCGCACCAGGTACTTCAGCGGCTCGACGTCGTAGATGCCCACCGCCACCAGGAGGCCGGCCAGCATGCCGACAAGCGCCGCATAGGTGGTCAGCAGCGGCGCCACCAGCAGCATCGCCAGCACCCGCGGCAGTACCAGATGCTCGACCGGATTCAGGCCCATCGACTGCAGCGCATCGATCTCCTCGTTGGCCTGCATGCTGCCCAGCTGGGCGGCGAAGGCGGCACCGACGCGGCCGGCCAGGATGATGCCGGTCATCAGCGCGGCGATCTCGCGCACCACGCCGATGGTGACGAGGTCGGCCATATAGATCTGCGCACCGAAGCGCTGCAGCTGCGCCGCCCCCATGTAGGCCAGGATCAGACCGACCAGAAAGCTGACCAGCGAGACGATGCCCAGGCTGGACGGCCCGGTGGCCTGCAGCTGGTACATGAAATCGGCCTTGCGCATGGCGGTGCGCCCGCGCAGCGCCCGCAATGCGGCCTGCAACACCTCGCCGACAAAACGCAGCGTGGTCTGGCCCCGCTCCAGGCGCTCTGCCCATTGCAGGCCGATGCGCGCCAACAGCCGAGAGCGTGGCGGCGGTGTGGCCGCGGCGATATCCGACCCCGCCAGAGCCAGTGTCTCGCGCAGGCCTTCGGGCAGGCCCGTCAGATCCACACGTGAGGCCTTGCCGGCCGCCGTCAAGACCCACAATGCCGATGCCAGGCCGCCATCAAAGTGGGTCAGGCCCTGCGCATCGACGCGCAAGACCTGGCCCGCCGCCATATCCGCCGGTGGCGGGGGCAGGCTCGCCCGCCCCCGCCAATCACCCTGCAAACGCAGCAGCGCGCCATCGGGCACGGCAGCCCATTCGGCGCTGGAGGGTGGGCTGGAGGCGTCGGACATGGGCATGCGTCTTGGATCACGGGGGTGCGAAACGATGGGCCGACTCTAAACGTTGAACGGCGGGTCGCCAATCCTGATGATTGCTCCCGGCGCGGCAAGGGAGGACACTGCCTATCCGCAGCCTCGGGAGATTTTCATGCTCATCCTCAGCAACCGCGAACTGACCCCGCCGGGCGATGCCTTCGGCACCAGCTTCCAGCCGGGCGCCGACTCGCTCAGCATGGCGTCTGTGGCGCGCAGCGGCAGCGGCTGGCAGCTCACCTCGGCGCAGGCGGCGGTCAAGGACGATGCGGTGATCCATGCGCTGATGCCGCTGTTCCAGGGCAGCAAACCGGTGCTGGTCTGGCTGCATGGCAACAGCAACACGCCGACCGATTGCTTCGAGCGCTGCGAGCGCCTGGGCCAGCTCTACGGACTTGAAGTGGTCGGTTTCTCCTGGCCCTCGGAGGGCTTTCTGCCGGACGGCACCGAGCTGCCACGCCTGCCGCCCGCCCCCACGGCCACCGAAGACGAGAACGCCCTCGCCGCGGTCAAGACCGACAACCGCAGCGAAGGCGCCGCGCAACGCATCGTGCGGCGCTACCGCCAGGCCAAGCTCAACGCCCAGGACTCGACCGATGCGCTGGCCCGCTTTCTGCGCCTGGTCGGCGTGGCCCGGCTGTATGCCAACCAGCAGCCCTTCACGCTGGGCGTGCACAGCCTGGGAGTCCACTATCTGCAGAACTGTCTGCAGGTGGCGGGCGCAACCGAGTCGGTGGGCACCGCCCACAACATCGCCCTGCTGGCGCCCTGTGCCCGTGCCGAGGGCCATCTCTCCTGGCTGCGCACGCTGCAGCCCAAGGGCCAGGTGTTCGTGACCTATAACAAGGGCGACTCGGTGCTGTTCGGCGCCTTTGTGGCCGATGGCCAGCAGCTCAAGCTGGGCACCGACCCCGGCTCGGCGCGGCTGGCGGCGCCCAATGTGCGCTACATCAGCTTCAGCAATGCCAAGGTCAATGCGGGTGGCCACGGCTACTTCGTGATGGACGGCATGCCGGTCAAGACCAGGAAGCTGTTCAAGCGCCTTCTTGGCTCGGAGCGCGACATCCAGGGCGCCGAGTTCCCGCGCCAGGTCTATCCGATCGGCTGCGATGGCGATGGCATGACCTGCTATATGGCCAAGCCCGAGGCCGAACCGGCCGACGGCAGCTGAGCTCGCCAGTTCCGCTGTTCAGCTCAAGCCGGCCTCGGCCTGGGCGCGCAGCCGCGCATTCACGTAGGCACCCTGCGGCACATGCAGCAGGTCGGCGATGCGCCAAAGCACATGGCGCTCATGCTCGCCGAGGTGGCCGTCGGCATAGGCCACGCGCCACATATGCTCGATCATGCGCAGCCGCTGCGGCATGTCGAAACGATCCTTGATGCGCGAGGTGAAGCTGAACAGATCGGTGGCCGTCTGGGCGGTGGTTTCGGCCAGCTCCGCCAGGCGCGCTGCCTCGTCATCGGAAAGGGCAAACTTGTCGCGGAGCGCGGCCAGCACTGCTTCACGCTCGCCCACATGGAAGGTCGCGTCGGCGCGCATCACCTCGACCAGCATCACCGCGGTGGCCAGCTGCAGCAGATGCTCATCGTTGGCCGATCCGGCGCCCGCTTCGGTCGGCATCAGAAGGTCGAGCAGGTCCTTGAGTGTTTTCAGCATGGGCCGATGATGGCATGACCTTCGATCAAGGGAACCAGCTGACGCTGGTTGCTGGCGGTGTCGCGGGACGATGGCAAGACCTGGCACGAGCATTGGGTGATGCACTGGACGCGGACTTGAGGGCGGCGGGCCAGTATGCGCTACGCTCGCGCCGATGAAACTCCTGCCCCTGCGCCTGCTCCCCGGTGAAGATCTGCGCGCCGCGCTGCAGGGCGTGCTGCAGGCCCAGGGCTGCCAAGCGGCTTTTGTGCTGTCCGGCATCGGCAGCCTGTCGCGGACGCGCCTGCGGCTGGCCGGGGCCGAGGACTTCCACACGATAGCCGGCGAGGTCGAGATCCTGACCCTGGCAGGCAGCCTGTCGCCCGATGGCGTGCATCTGCATATGAGCGTTGCCGATGCCACTGGCCGGGTGTTCGGCGGGCATGTGATGGCCGGCTGCGGTGTCCGCACCACGGCCGAAGTCTTGTTGGCACTGTTGCCAGACTGGCAGTTCACGCGAGCCCACGATGCCGCCACCGGCTACGCTGAGCTGCAGATAAAGGAAATCGGCCGCGCCTCTGACTGAGTGCGCGGCCGATGGTGGCAGCTCAGGCGGGAGGGCCCGCCATTAAGCCAAGTGCTTAACGCACCTTGCCATCCTTCCAGGCATTGAGCAGCTTGTCATAGGCGATGGTCTCGCCCTTGGGCTTTTCATTCGCCAGCTTGGCCCAGGGCGCGCCCTTGTCGGAGAGCCACTTCTTGGCGTCTTCCTTCTTGTTCAGCTTGGGCGGGCAATGCGCCATGCCGGCGCGCTCCAGGCGGCTCATGACCTGGTCCATTTCCTCGGCCAGATTGTCCATCGCGCCCTGGGGCGTCTTCTCGCCGGTGACGGCCTGGGCCACGTTCTTCCACCACAGCTGGGCCAGCTTCGGATAGTCGGGAACGTTGGTGCCGGTCGGCGTCCAGGCCACGCGGGCCGGGCTGCGATAGAACTCGACCAGGCCGCCGAGCTTGGGCGCCATGTCCGTCATCGCCTTGGAGCGGATGTCGGACTCGCGGATCGGCGTCAGGCCGACCATGGTCTTCTTCAGCGAGGTCGTCTTGGCGGTGACAAACTGGGCGTAGAGCCAGGCCGCGGCCACCTTGTTGGCGTCATGGTCCTTGAAGAAGGTCCAGGAGCCCACGTCCTGATAGCCGTTCTGCATGCCCTGCTTCCAGTACGGACCATTGGGGCCGGGGGCCATGCGCCACTTCGGCGTGCCGTCGGCATTGACGACCGGCAGGCCGGGCTTGGTCATGTCGGCGGTGAAGGCGGTGTACCAGAAGATCTGCTGCGCGATCTGGCCCTGGGCGGGCACCGGACCGGCCTCGCCGAAGGTCATGCCCGAGGCTTCCTTCGGTGCGTACTTCTTCATCCAGTCCACGTACTTGGTCAGCGCATAGACGGCCGCGGGCGAGTTGGTCGCGCCGCCGCGGCTGACCGAGGCGCCGACCGGCGTGCACTTGTCGGCCGCCACGCGAATGCCCCATTCATCGACCGGCATGCCGTTGGGGATGCCGATGTCGGCCGTGCCGGCCATCGACAGCCAGGCATCGGTGAAGCGCCAGCCCAAGGAGGGGTCCTTCTTGCCGTAGTCCATATGGCCGTAGATCGGCTTGCCGTCAATGGTCTTGACGTCTTCGCTGAAGAAGGCGGCGATGTCTTCATAGGCGCTCCAGTTCAGCGGCACGCCCAGGTCATAGCCGTACTTGGCCTTGAACTTGGTCTTCAGGTCCTCGCGGGCGAACAGATCGGCGCGGAACCAGTACAGATTGGCGAACTGCTGGTCGGGCAGCTGGTAGAGCTTGCCATCGGGCGCCGTGGTGAAGCTGGTTCCGATGAAGTCCTTCAGGTCCAGCCCGGGATTGGTCCACTCCTTGCCGGCGCCGGCCATATAGTCGGTCAGGCTCAGGATTTTGCCGTAGCGGTAGTGCGTGCCGATCAGGTCGGAGTCGCTGATCCAGCCGTCATAGATCGACTTGCCCGACTGCATCGAGGTCTGCAGCTTCTCGACCACGTCGCCTTCCTGGATCAGGTCGTGCTTGACTGTGATGCCGGTGATCTCGGCGAAGGCCTTGGCCAGGGTCTTGCTCTCGTACTCGTGCGTGGTGATGGTCTCGGACACGACCGAGATCTCCTTCACGCCCTTGGCCTGCAGCTTCTTGGCCGCGTCGATGAACCACTTCATCTCGGCCATCTGCTGGTCCTTGCTCAGCGTCGAGGGCTGGAACTCGCTGTCCACCCACTTCTTGGCTTCCGCCTCGCCGGCCCATGCATGGCCCGCCACCGCGCACGCGGCCGCCAGGGCCAGTGCTGTGTAGTGCATTCTCATGATGTCTTGTCTCCTGTGTTTCCAGATTTATTCATGTGCTTCCCCGGGTGCAGCGAGGATTCCACGGCCCCGGGGAAGCACCGGGCCGGATTCCTTTGTCTTCACCCCCGTCGCATGACGAAGGCCAAGGCGAACATCGACAGCACGAAGCTGATCCAGATGCTGGGTTCCTGCTCCAGCCCGAACCAGCCCATGAACTTGCCGGCCAGCCCGATGAAGATCAGGTTGATATAGGCCGCCGTCAGCAGGCCCACAAAGAGCCGGTCGCCGCGCGTCGTCTGCATCGGCAGAAAGCCCTTGCGCATCGTTGTCGGCGACTTGACTTCCCACACCGTCATGCCTATCAGCATCAGCACGATGCAGGTGAAGAACACGGCCACGGGGGTGGTCCAAACCATCCAGTCAAACATTCAATACCTCCAGTCGGTTGGGGACAGAGCTTGCGGCCATGCTGCGCATGGGTCGAACGGTCTGTCCCGCAAGGTCCTTAGACTCGCCCCATCGCGAAACCCTTGGCAATGTAATGCCGGACAAACCAGATCACGATCGCTCCAGGCACGATGGTCAGCACCCCGGCCGCCGCAAGCGTCGCCCAGTCCATGCCCGAGGCCGAGACGGTGCGCGTCATCGTCGCCACGATCGGCTTGGCATTGACACTGGTCAGCGTGCGGGCCAGCAGCAACTCGACCCAAGAGAACATGAAGCAGAAGAACACCGCCACGCCAACCCCGGCCTTGATCAGCGGCAGGAAGATGGTCAGGAAAAAGCGGGGAAAGGAGTAGCCATCGATATAGGCCGTCTCGTCGATCTCGCGCGGAATGCCGCTCATGAAGCCTTCGAGAATCCACACCGCCAGCGGCACGTTGAACAGCAGATGGGCCAGGGCCACGGCGATGTGCGTGTCCATCAACCCCAAGGTGGAATAGAGCTGGAAGAAGGGCAGCAGGAACACGGCAGGAGGCGTCATCCGGTTCGTCAGCAGCCAGAAGAACACATGCTTGTCGCCAAGAAAGCTGTAGCGCGAGAACGCATAGGCCGCCGGCAGGGCCACGGTGATCGAGATCACACAGTTGATGGCCACATAGGTCAGGCTGTTCAGATAGCCCGAGTACCAGGACGCATCGGTGAAGATGGTCTTGTAGTTTTCCCAGGTGAAGTGCTGCGGGAAGAACGAGAAGCTGGACAGGATCTCCGCATTCGTCTTGAAGCTCATATTGACCATCCAATAGATGGGCAGGAGCGCGAAGACGATGTAGCAGAACAGGAAAATCGTCCGCTTCTGAAACGGTTGTTTATTAGCCATGGCTGGCCTCCGTCTTGTCGGCCGTGCCCACCGCCTGCATCCAGTTGTAGAGCATGAAGCACAGCAGGAGGATGATCAGGAAGTAGATCAGCGAGAAGGCCGCGGCCGGGCCGAGATCGAACTGGCCGACCGCCTTTTGCGTCAGGTACTGGCTCAGGAAGGTCGTTGCATTGCCGGGCCCGCCGCCGGTCAGCACAAAGGGCTCGGTGTAGATCATGAAGCTGTCCATGAAGCGCAAGAGCACGGCAATCATCAGCACGCCGCGCATCTTGGGCAGCTGGATGTAGCGGAACACGGCGAACTTCGATGCGCCATCGATGCGCGCCGCCTGGTAGTAGGCGTCGGGTATCGAGCGCAGGCCGGCATAGCCGAGCAGCGCCACCAGCGGCGTCCAGTGCCACACGTCCATCAAGAGCACTGTCAGCCAGGCGTGCAGGGCATTGCCGGTATAGCTGTAGTCAAAGCCCAGCTTTAGCAGGGTCGAGCCCATCAGGCCGATGTCGGCGCGGCCGAAAATCTGCCAGATCGTGCCGACCACGTTCCACGGTATCAGCAGCGACAGCGCCACGATCACCAACACGACCGAGGCCTTCCAGCCCTGGGCGGGCATGGACAGCGCCAGCATCACACCCAACGGAATCTCCACCGCCAGCACCGAGCAGGAGAACACCATCTGGCGCCACAGCGCCTCGTGCAGGTCCTGGTCGCGCATCACCGCGGCAAACCATTCGGTGCCGACGAAGACGCGGCGATCGGGCGAGATGATGTCCTGCACCGAGTAATTGACGACGGTCATCAGCGGCAGGATGGCCGAGAAGGCAACGCACAAGAAAACGGGCAGGATGAGCCACCAGGCCTTCTGGTTCACAGGTTTGGTTGTGGTGCTCATGCCAGCAACTCCTCATTCTTGTAAAAGCAGCTGTGCGTGCCCAGCACCTGGAACCAGGCCTGCTCTCCCGCCTTGGGCTGGGCCTGATCGGGCGCCAGCCGGGCCTTCAGCACCTGCTCGCCGATGCGGGCCGTCACCAGCACATAGGTGCCTATGTCCTGCACCTGGGTCACCTGCACCGGCAACGCGCCCGGCGCACCGGCGGCGGTCAGCGCCACATACTCGGGACGTACGCCCAGCTTGAGGTCGCCCTCAGGCAGATGGAGGCCCGCATCCAGGGTCAGGAATTGCCCGGCAATCTGCAGCTGACCGCCCTTGGCGATGACCGGCAGGAAGTTCATGCCCGGCGAGCCGATGAAGTGGCCGACGAAGGTGTGCTGCGGGCGCTCGAACAGCGCCTCGGCGCTGCCCACCTGGACGGCGCGGCCCCGGGTCATCACCAGCACCTGATCGGCGAAGGTCAAGGCCTCCACCTGGTCATGGGTGACGTAGATCAGGGTCAGCTTCAGCTCGTGGTGGATTTGCTTGAGCTTGCGGCGCAGCTGCCACTTCAGGTGCGGGTCGATCACCGTCAGCGGCTCGTCGAAAAGCACGGCCGACACGTCGGAGCGCACCAGGCCGCGGCCCAGGCTGATCTTCTGCTTGGCATCGGCGCTGAGGTTGGCGGCCCGCTGGTCCAGCTGGCCGCTCATCTCCAGCATCTCGGCAATCACGCCGACGCGTTGCTTGATCTGAGCTGCCGGCACCTTGCGATTGCGCAGCGGGAAGGCCAGGTTCTCGGCCACCGTCATCGTGTCGTAGATCACCGGGAACTGGAACACCTGGGCGATATTGCGCGCCTGCGGTGACGCTGCGGTGACATCAACGCCGTCAAACTTGACCGTGCCATGCGAAGGCTGCAAGAGGCCCGACATGATGTTCAGCATCGTCGTCTTGCCGCAGCCCGAGGGGCCCAGGAGCGCGTAGGCGCCGCCATCGGCAAAGCTCATCTTCAGCGGCAACAGCGCGTAGTCGCCGTCTTCCTTGGGGTTGGGGCCATAGGCATGGGCCAGGTCCAGATCGATGCGAGCCATCAGCGTTGCCCTCCTTTCTTCGGTGCCAGCAACAGATCGCCCCGGGCATCGAACACATAGACCTGGGCCGAATTCAGGTGCAGGGTCAGTGGCGCACCGAGGTCGAAGAAATGCACACCGGTCAGCTGGGCCACCACCTCGCCGACTGCTGTCGACAGGTGGACGAAGGTGTCGGAGCCGGAAATTTCGGCCAGCTCGACATGGCCTTCCAGGGCCAGGTCGCCGGGCGCGGCCGTCAGGCGCAACGCGCTGGCGCGCACACCGAGGGTCAGTGCCTGGGAGCCGGCCGCCGGCACATCGATGTTCAGCACCGCACCGGACTTCAACCGCAGGCCCGCGTTCTGGCGGGTCGCGTCCAGCAGATTCATCGGCGGGTCGCTGAAAGCCCGCGCCACGCGCAGCGACTTCGGGAAGTGGAAGACCTCGGCCGTCGGCCCGTATTGCAGCAGTTCGCCGGCGTCCATCACCGCGGTGTAGCCGCCCAGCAGCAGGGCCTCGCCCGGTTCGGTGGTGGCATAAACGACGGTCGAATCGCTGGCGGCGAACAGCTGCGTCAGCTCCTCGCGCAACTCCTCGCGCAGCTTGTAGTCGAGGTTGACCAGCGGCTCGTCCAGCAGCATCAGCGGGGCGCCCTTGGCCAGCGCGCGGGCCAGTGCCACGCGCTGCTGCTGGCCGCCGGACAGCTCGGCCGGCAGGCGCTGCAGAAACATTTCGATATGCAGCTTGGCGGCCAACTCCTGCACGCGCTGGGCGACGTTCTTGTCGCCGCGCAGCTTCATCGGCGAGGCGATGTTGTCGGCCACCGTCATCGCCGGGTAGTTGATGAACTGCTGATAGACCATGGCCACATTGCGCTCACGCACCGGCATGCCGGTGACATCGACGCCATCGACGCTGACGGTGCCATGGCTGGGCACATCCAGCCCGGCCATGATGCGCATCAGGCTGGTCTTGCCGGCCTGGGTCGCGCCCAGGAGAACGGTCACCGCGCCGGGCACGGGCTCCAGGCTCATGTCGTACAGCCAGGTGGCGGGGCCGACCTTTTTGCTGATGCCTTGCAGATTCAGATGCATGGCTGGCTCTTCGAACGCATCACGCGGCCGCTCCTTGATTTGATCTCATCCATTGATTCACCGCCTCGCGCTGCGCCTCCGTGTAGTGCAAGCCCAGCTTCGAGCGCCGCCACAGCACATCGTCGGCGCTGAGCACCCATTCCTCGCGCTGCAGATAGCGCAGCTCGATCTCGTACAGGCCAGGGGCCACTTCTTGCCCAACATCGGCCAGCGACCGCGAGGCGGCGATCAGGTGGTCAATGCGCGAGCCATAGGCCCGGGCCCAGCGGCGGGCCACCTCGGCCGGCAGCCAGGCATGACGGGTCTTGACGGCAGCCACAAAGCGCTCGAAATCAGTGTCGGGTCGCTGAGCCGCGCCGATCCAGCCCGAGAGATCGCCTCCGGGCAGAAAGGCGCCCTGCGTCCAGGCCGCACGACGCTGGCCCAGCATGTCGCCGAGCAGATCGGCCGCGTCCTCCGCCAGCTTGCGGAAGGTCGTGATCTTGCCGCCCCAGACGCTCAGCAGCGGCGCGCCCTCCTTGTTCGGCTCCAGCAGATAGTCGCGGGTCACCGCCGACGGGTCACCCGAGGCATCGTCCAGCAGCGGGCGAACGCCGGCGTAGCTCCAGACCACATCGTCGCTGCTGATCGGCTGCTTGAAATAGCGCGAGGCCTGCTCGCACAGGTACGCCTGCTCATCGGCCGCAATGCGGGCCACGCCGGGGTCGCCTTGCAGTTCGACATCGGTGGTGCCTATCAGCGTGAAATCGCGCTCGTAGGGGATGGCGAAGATGATGCGTTTGTCGGGGTTCTGGAAGATGTAGGCGTGGTCGTGCTCGAAGGCGCGTTTCACGATGATGTGGCTGCCCTTGACCAGGCGCAGGCTCTTGGTGGCCAGTGTCTCGCCGCGTGCCGACCGGGCGATGCCGCGCAGGAAGGACTCGGCCCACGGGCCGGCGGCATTGACCAGCGCCCGGGCGCGGACGGTTGTTGTTCCCTGAGCATTCTGCAAGGTGGCGGTCCAGCCCTCGGCTTCGCGCTGCGCCTCGACGCAGGCCGTGCGGGTCAGGATGGTCGCGCCATGGCGCTGGGCGTCCAGCGCGTTCAGCAGCACCAACCGGGCATCGTCCACCCAGCCATCGGAATAGACAAAGCCTCGCGTGTAGTGCGACTTCAGCGGCGCGCCCAGCGGGCTGCGCCGCAGGTCCACACCATTGGAGCCCGGCAGCACCTCGCGGCGCGCCAGATGGTCGTACATGAACAGGCCGATACGTATCATCCAGGCCGGGCGCATTGCCGCGTCATGGGGCATCACGAAGCGCAGCGGCCACATGATGTGCGGCGCGCTTTTCAGCAGCACCTCGCGTTCCTGCAAGGCCTTGCGCACCAGCGAGAACTCGTAGTACTCGAGATAGCGCAGCCCGCCGTGTATCAGCTTGGTGGACGACGACGAGGTGTGCGAGGCCAGGTCGTCACGCTCGACCAGCAGGACCTTCCAGCCCCGGCCGGCCATGTCACGGGCGATGCCGGCGCCATTGATGCCGCCGCCGACGACAAGCAGGTCGTAGTCGTCGGGCGCGGCAGCGCTGGGCAAGGGGCTGAGGTTGGCACTCAAGGGCGGGTCTCCAGAGGAACAGGTCTTTGGGGATGGACCTTGCGACTGGGTCGCAAGCTCCGTCCTCAACAAATTAGTGTTCGCTATTGTGTTCTTCTTTTTTCTTTTTAACTCCATTTGATTCGCTTTGACGCAGGGTTTTCCCTCAATGCGATTCGTTTTGGTTCGCTTTAGGCTCGACCCAAACCAAAACGGTGCGCCCGGCCGCCCCACTACACTCTCGGTCCATGATTCCCAATCCCCGCCAGAACGACCTGCTTCAGGAGGTGCGCGCCCGCGGTTCGGTCAGCGTCGAGGCGCTGGCCGAGAAGTTCGGCGTGACGCTGCAGACGGTGCGCCGCGATGTGCAGCGCATGGCCGAGGCAGGCCTGGTGGCGCGCTTTCACGGCGGCGTGCGGGTGCCGTCCAGCACCACCGAGAACATCGCCTACCGCCAGCGCCAGGCCCTGCAGGCCGATGGCAAGGCGCGCATCGCCAGGCGAATAGCCGCGCGCATTCCGGCGGGCAGCTCGCTGTTCCTGAATCTGGGCACGACCACCGAGGCGGTGGCCCGGGAGCTGCTGCATCACAAGGGCCTGCGCGTCATCACCAACAACCTGAATGTGGCCACCCTCCTCAGCGACAACACCGATTGCGAGCTGGTGATGGTGGGCGGCACGGTGCGCGCCCGCGACCGCGGTGTGGTCGGCGAGGCGGCGGTGGACTTCATCCGCCAGTTCAAGGTGGACATCGGCCTGGTCGGAATCTCGGGCATCGAGGCCGACGGCACGCTGCGCGACTTCGACTACCGCGAGGTGATGGTGGCACGCGCCATCATCGAGCATTCACGCCAGGTCTGGCTGGCCGCCGACCACAGCAAATTCAACCGCCCGGCCATGGCCGAAGTGGCGCGGCTGCAACAGCTGGACCTCTTGATCACCGACGAGGCGCCGCCGGAGCCCTTCCCCGCCTTGCTCAATGATGCGGGGGTGGAGCTGGTCGTTGCCGATTGAACGGATCGCCCCGGATTGCATCCGGGCTACAAATTGACGCGTAGCCCGGATGCAATCCCGGGGCAATATCGCCGCAAGAACCGCCCACGGAGACCCTGATGACCTATCTGCTCGCCCTCGACCAAGGCACCTCCAGCTCACGGGCCATCGTGTTCGACGCCCAGGGCCATATCGTCGCAATGGCGCAGCGCGAGTTCCGGCAGATCTTCCCGCAGCCGGGCTGGGTCGAGCATGACGCGATGGAGATCTGGGCGAGCCAGCTGGCCACTGCGCGTGAGGTGCTGGCCAAGGCCGGGTTGAAGGCAGCGGACATCCGCGCACTGGGCATCACCAATCAACGCGAAACGACCGTGGTGTGGAATCGCAAGACCGGGCATCCGATCTATCACGCGATCGTCTGGCAGGACCGCCGCGCCGAGCCCACCTGCGCCGCGCTGCGCGAGCAAGGCCTGACTCCCGTGGTGCAACAAAAGACCGGCCTGGTGATCGACGCCTATTTTTCCGGCACCAAGCTGAAGTGGATACTCGACTCGGTTCCAGGCGCCCGCGAGCAGGCCGCCCGCGGCGAACTGGCCTTCGGCACCATAGATTCATGGCTGGTCTGGCAACTGACGAAGGGCGAGGTCCATGCCACCGATGTCAGCAATGCCTCGCGCACGATGCTGTTCAATGTGCACAGCAATGAATGGGATGTCGAGCTGCTGCAGGCGCTGGGCATTCCGCCCGAGGTGCTGCCCACTGTCCATCCGTCCGCCCATGACTTCGGCCGCGTGGCTGCCGAGCATCTGGGTGGCGCGATCAAGATCGGCGGCATTGCCGGCGACCAGCAGTCGGCACTGTTCGGCCAGGCCTGCTTCAAGGCCGGCATGGCCAAGAACACCTACGGCACCGGCTGCTTCATGCTGATGCACACCGGCGCGCAGTTCCAGAGTTCGGGCAACGGGCTGATCACCACCAGTGCGGCGCAGGCCTCGCGCACACCCGAGTTCGCGCTGGAAGGCAGCGTCTTCATCGGCGGCGCCGTCGTGCAATGGCTGCGCGATGGTCTGCAGGCGATCAAGGGCAGCGGTGAGGTGCAGGGGCTCGCCGAAAGCGTGCCCGACGCCGGCGGCGTGATGTTCGTGCCGGCCTTCACCGGCCTGGGCGCGCCCTACTGGAATGCCGAGGCGCGCGGCGCCATCGTCGGCCTGACCCGCGGCTCCACGGTGGCCCACATCGCCCGAGCGGCGCTGGAGTCGATCGCCTTCCAAGCGCCGCCCTGTTGCAGGCGATGAGCCGTGACGCGGTGGCTGCGGGCGGTGCGCCGGTGAGCGAACTGCGCGTCGACGGTGGCGCCTGCGTCAACAACCTGCTGATGCAGTTCCAGGCCGATCTGCTGGGCATACCGGTGGTGCGGCCCAAGGTCATCGAGACCACGGCGCTTGGTGCGGCCTATCTGGCGGGTCTGTCCACCGGTCTGTACGGCAATCTGGACGAGCTGAGCCGACATTGGCAGGCCGAACGCGTGTTCCACCCGACGATGCCGCGCGAACGCGCGCTGGAGCTGATGGGCCAATGGGAGCGCGCGGTGCGCCAGGCCACTGCCAGCTGATCAGCTCGCCAGACCGGCCGAGGGATTCTCGACCTGCGGCGCCGTCAGTGCCAGGATCATCACGAACCGGCTGCCCAGTCCCGGCTCGCTGCTCACGCTGATCTCGCCGCCAAACAGCGAGGTCACGATGTTGTAGCTGATCGACAGGCCCAGGCCGCTGCCGCCGCGGCCCATTTTGGTCGTGAAGAAGGGCTCGAACAGCCGCGGCAGATGGTGGGCGGCAATGCCGGCGCCGTTATCGCTGAAGCACAGCTCGACCCGATCGTCCTTCAAGCGCCGGGCCGTCAGCAGCATCTGCCCGCCCTCGCGCCCGTCGAAGGCATGGACCAGGGCGTTGTTGATCAGATTCGTCAGCAGCTGGCAATAGGGCCCGGGATAGCCGTCGAGCCAAAGGCCCTCGGGGAGGTCCAGCGTGATCTGGTGGCCGGCAATGCGCAGGCGCCCCATCATCATCGTCACCGCATCCTGGCTGGTCTTGGCCAGGTCGAACCGGCGGCGCTGGGCACTGCTGCGATCCACCGCCACCTGCTTGAAGCTATCCACCAGCTCGCCCGCATCCTGCAGCCCTTTGACGAGAAGGCGCGAGGCCTGCTTCACATCGCGGAGGTAGCCTGCCAGCTCGCTGCGCCTCAGGGTCTGGGCGGCGGCATGCTGCTCCACCGCCTCGGTCTTCTGCAGCAGGGTGCTGGCCATCAGAAGACCGTTGCCGATCGGTGTGTTCAGCTCATGGGCCACGCCGGCCACCAGGGCGCCCAGCGCGGCCAGCTTCTCCTGCTCGACCAGCCGGCCCTGTGCGTCCTGCAGCCGCTGGTAGGCACTGGCATTGTCCAGCGCGATGGCCGTGTAGGCGCTGAGCGTGCGGAAGATCAACCACTCGTGCTCGGCATAGGCCCGGGCGCACGGTGACTGGGTGGTGATGACGCCCAGCACCCGCTGGTCCACCAGCAGCGGCGCAAACATCGCGCTGCGCGTGGGCATGGTGCCGGGCATCTGGTTGGGGTCGCTGCCATCGGCGGCCAACTAGACCGCGACCTCGCGGCATTCGCGCACGCAGCGTGCGGCATAGGAGTCGGAGTCATCGAGCGCGATTTGGTCCGGCGGCAGGCGCACGCCCTGCTCGACATCGAACACCGAGCTCAGGCGCTGGCCGTCGGCGTCGAGCAGGTAGATGGCGAAGCTGCTGGCATCGAGCAGTGCATGAACATGGCGGTTCAGGGTCTCGAACACCGAGGCCGACTCCAGGTGCGCGGTGATCTCCTGGCCGATCACGCCGAGCTTCTCCAAGGTCAGGCTGTTGCGGTGCAGCAGGTCGGCACGCGCCGCCTCGGCCTCGCGCAGCTGGCGCTGGTGCTGGGCCTCGGCCTTGACGCTGGCGGACAGAAAGCGCAGCTCCATCGCCATAAGGCGGTCGGTGGCCTCGCGGCTGTGGGTCTTCTCGCGCGCCGCAGAGGCCTCGCATTCGGTCGCATAGGCCTGCTCGAAGCGGCCCAGCCGGGCGTATTCGGCGGCCAGCGTGAGCAACAGATCAAGCGGCGGCTGGAAGCTTTCGATGCGGCGTGCCAGGGCCAGGGCTTGCTCCAGGCAGGCCAGCACGTCCTGCTCGCCCGACACATAGCCGCTGCCGACGCGCGCCGCACGCACATGGGCCAGCATCTGCAGCGCCTCGATCTGATGAACCGGTGCATCGGCCTGCCGGGCCAGGTCCAGGGCCTGCAGGGCCACCGCCTGGGCCTGCTCGTTCTGGCCCAGGCTCAGCAGGGCATGGGCACGGCCGCGCTGCATGCGCAGATGCAGGTCGGAGCTGATCTCGCCCCGGTCAAGTTCATCGAGCAGGCTCAGGGCCTGGGAGAAGTCGGCCCGGTCCAGCGCCAGATCGACGCGGTAGCACAGCGCCACGGCGTAGTTCCGGGAGCCGCGCACCGGTTCCAGGCAGGCCATCGCTTCGTCCAGCAGGGCCTGGGCCAGCTCCAGGCGGCCGAGCTTGCGCAGGGTCTCACCCATCTGCATCAGGCAGCCGCCGATGCGCAACTGCCAGCCGGTGGGCCGGGCCAGGTCCAGCGCACGCTGGCCCCAGTCGAGTGCGGTCTCATAGTCATTCAGACTGGCAAAGGCATTGCCGTTATTGGCCGCCGCATTGATGGCGCTCTGCAACTGGCCACTCTGCAGGGCCGCCTCGAAGCCGAGCATCTGGTGGCGCACCGCCTGGGCAAAGTCCGCCACGCGGAAGGCCCGGCTGCCGCGATAGAGCTGGATGGCGGCCGCCGCGGCCGGATGCAGGCCGCTGGTGTCGGCCGGGAAGTGCCGGGACCAGCGTGCATCGAACGGACGCCAGTCGCCAAAGGTGGTGTTGCGCGCCATCGTGGCCTCGAACACCAGCGCGCGCGTGACATCCCCGGCCCGCCGCGCCGCCTCGATCGCCAGCTCCAGCTCAGTCTGCCCTAGGGGCGACTCGCCCAGCGATGAATGCAGCTGGGCCAAAGCCCAGTGGGCATCGGCGCAACCCAGAATGTCACCCTGGGCCTCGAACCCGGCCAGCGCGACCCGCGCGGCCTCGAAGCCGGGGGCGAACTCGCCGAACAGGCGTTTGGCCTCGGCCTCCAACAGATGCAGCCGCGGCAGCAATGCGGCGTCGGCCGCCTCGGCGTCACGCAGGTTCAGGTCGCGGGCCAGCGCCAGCGCCCGCGCGGTGTCGCGCTCGCGCAGCTGCCAGGCGAGCGCGACGGTGGCGGCCCTGTGGGCAGCTCCGCTCAGTCCGGGCAAGCGGGCCTGCAGCTGCGTCAGCGCCTCGTCGTCATCGAACAGCGACAGCGGCCCCATCAGGGACTCCCCGGTCTTGCGCCATGGTGCATTCCTGCTCCTGGGATGTGACCAAACCTTATCACCTTTGCAAGACCGGCAAGCCACCCATTCGGGGCATCCGGCCAGGAATCCGTTCGCCGCCCTCGTGCTACAGCCCGTCGCATCGCGGCTGCGCCCAAGGGTCAGGCGATCCAACAATGGCGCACCTGTTCAGAAGGAGACCCCATGCGACACCCTTCGAAGCGCAAGCCCTGGCTGGCCGTCATCCTGTGGGCCCTGGCCTCGGCCGCCTCATCGGCGCCGGCCGCCATGCCCCCGGCCGAGGTCAAGGTGATGGTGCTGGGCACCTACCACTTCGGCAATCCGGGTCAGGACGTGATCAACACCCAGGTCGACGACGTACTGCAGACCAGGCGCCAGGCCGAGCTGCAGACCCTGGCCCGACGCCTGGCCGCCTTCAGACCCGGCAAGGTGATGGTGGAACGCCGGCCGACAACGCCAGACGCGCTGGAACTGCCCGGCTACCCGGCCTGGCGTCAGGGTTCAAACCAGACGCAGCGCAACGAGGTCGAACAGATCGGCTTTCGCCTGGCCGCCGCGAGCGGCCTGGCCACGGCCTATGGCATCGACGCCGACGGCAACTTCCCCTTCGAGGCACTGCAGGACTTTGCCAAGCAGCGGGGCATGGAGCCGCGGCTGCAGGCCATGCTGGACCTGCTGCAGCAGCGCAGCAAGGACTTCGAAGCCCGGCAACCGCGCCAGAGCATCGCCGAGCTGCTGGCCGGCATGAACAGCCCCGAGGCGCTGCTGCGCGACCACCAGTTCTACACCGAGGCGTTGCATTTCGGCCAGGGCGACAACCAGCCCGGCGCCGAGCTGCTGGGCCAGTGGTACACGCGCAATGCCCGCATTTGCGCGCGCATCGTGCAGCTCGCCCGGCCGGGCGAACGCATCGTGGTCGTCTATGGCTCGGGCCATGCCTATCTGCTGCGCCAGTGCGTGCTCGAGCAACCGGGCTGGCGCCTGGTGGAGGCCGTGCCCTATCTGTTGGACAACAAGACGGGAAAGATCAAGGACTGACGCCGCAGACCACCCGTGCGCCGCCACCGCCCAGTGGCGCGGGGTGGTCGGCATGGTTGTCGCCGCCGGCATGGATCATCAGCGAGCGGCCCGCCAGATCACTGAGCTTGAGCCGCGGCGCGAGCACCGGCTGCTGCGCATTGCCCTGCGCGTCCACATACAGGGCGGGCAGATCGCCCAGATGGCCTTCGCCCCACGGCGCGCCATGCTGGCCCGTCTTCTGCGGGTCGTAGTGGCCACCGGCACCCAGTGCCGCCACCGGTTTGCCATCGCGCTGCGCCGCGGCGCAGCTGGCGTTCTCATGCACATGAAACCCATGCAGGCCGGGCGGCAGCCCTTTCAGCGCTGGCGTGAACACCAGGCCGTACTTCGACTCGCTGACCAGCACCTCGCCCA
>Ga0187844_10000913_pt1 | contig 23009 bp, 21 predicted proteins | sample SpaLakP09_SKY_50_FD_134517 | JGI IMG/M metagenome (GOLD analysis project Ga0187844, IMG submission 134517) | Oligotrophic lake water microbial communities from Sparkling Lake, Wisconsin, USA - SP09_SKY_50 | ecosystem: Environmental > Aquatic > Freshwater > Lake | place: USA: Sparkling Lake...
ACCTGTGGGGCGTGATTCATGGCTGCCACGAGTTCGCACCCCGGTTCCGCAAGCTCGGGTACGGCGGAATCGTCAATACCGCATCGGCTGCGGGCTTCGCGGCAGCACCGGAGATGACAACCTACAACGTCACAAAGTCGGCGGTGCTATCGCTGTCCGAGACGCTATCGGCGGAACTGTCCGGCACCGGCGTTCACGTCAGCGCGCTGTGCCCCACCATCGTGCCAACCAACATCATCAACGATAGCCGCTTTCCCTCCGACCGCAAGACGTTTGCGGCCAAGGCGATGGAAAAATGGGCATTCACCAACAGCGGAGAAGTGGCCCGCCAGACCTTGAACGCCATGGATCGCAACCAGCTCTATGTGCTCCCGCAATGGGACGGCCGTCTGATGTGGCGCGCCAAGCGCGCGTTTCCGCAACTCTACGCCCGCGTGGTCGGCTTGGGCTATCGCTTGGCGACCGACTGAAGGGAAGGACCTCATGACCAGCCTCAGCGCCATCGCCACCAAGACCTTGTTCCGCGCGGCGCTCAAGCGCGAGTTCACGTCCAAGGAACACGCCGTCCGTCATTTCCGAGGCGTGCTCGACGCGCCCTTTCCGTCCTTCCTTCCGCTCGGCATATCGGCGCGCAAGATGACTTTTGACGGCGTGCCCTGTGAGCGCCTCGCGCCTCGCCGGCCGGGATTGACCATCCTGCACTTGCACGGCGGAGCCTTCATCGGCGGCAAGCTCGGCACCTACCGTCCATTCTGCGGTGCGCTCGCCCGGCGTCTGCAGGCACAGGTCATCCTGCCAGACTATCGCCTGGCGCCCGAGCACCCGTTTCCTGCCGCGCCGGACGATTGCCTCGCGGTCTACCGGGAGCTGATCGCCTGTGGTGTCGACCCTGCGGAGCTGGTCGTCTGTGGCGACTCGGCCGGCGGCAACCTGACCCTGGCCACGCTGCAGAGCGCGCGTGCAGAGGGTCTGCCCATGCCCCGCTGCGCCGTGCTGATTTCACCCGGTGCGGATCTCAGCGGCACCGCCGCAAGCTGGGCCGAGAACGACCACAGCGACGTGATGCTCTCCCAGCATGTGATCCGCCTGATGGGCGAAGTCTATCTGCAGGGCCACGACCCAACGGACCCCAGGGTCTCCCCGCTGCGAGGCGATTTCGCGGGCCTGCCGCCCATCCTCGTCAGTGTCAGCGAGGAGGAATGCCTGCGCGACGACGCCTACGCGCTCGCGGCACGCGCACGCGCAGCCGGCACGACCGCTCGGCTGCTGAGCCGCCCCGACATGCCGCACGCCTGGCCCATCTTCTTCCCGCTGGTGGCGGAAGCGCGTGCGGACATGAAGACGATCGTGGAGTTCATCCTGCAGGCGCGCCATTAAATCTAACAAACGTCCGTTTTCTTAAATCGGAGACGTCTGGCGGACTCGATATCCGCGGCTCGCGCTCCAAGTAGCCACTATTATTCGAGGAGACGCTTCATGAAATTTTCGCAACTCACCGGGTTCGCGCTCGCCGCCCTGTTCCTGGTCGCTGGACAGACAAGCATGGCCAAGGCCCCGCCCGAGGAAGCGGCGCGACTGGGCAAGGACCTGACGCCGGTTGGAGCCGAAAGGGCCGGCAACAAGGCCGGAACCATTCCGGAATGGACGCCGATGTCGCAGAGCGGTGCGCTGAAGGATTTCTGGCCGAGTGACCCGGTAATCGACGGCGAGAAGCCGCTGTTCACGATCACTGCGGCCAATATGGCGCAGTACGCCGACAAGTTGACGGCTGGCCACAAGGAACTGCTCAAACGCTACCCCGACACCTACAAGATGCACGTCTATCCGACGCATCGAGATGCCACCTTTCCCAAGGAGATTCTGGACGCAACGATCGTCAACGCAGGCGCCGCAACCCTCGAGGGCGTGGACTTTCCACATGGCGCAAAACTTGGAATTCCGTTTCCCATCCCGCAATCGGGCGCGGAACCGATCTGGAACCACAAGCTGAAATACCGCGGCGCAACGGCACGCCGTTACAACAACCAGATGATCGTGCAGCTCGAAGGGAAGTTCACCCTCACGAAAATCGTCGAGGACGTGAACTTCTACTACGGGAATCTTTCCCTGCAGCCGGCAGTGATCCTTGAGCCGGGCGTGCCGCTGATCAAGTACGTGTCGGAAACTCTGGCCCCGCCACGCCTGGCCGGCACGTTCATCGTGGCTCACGAGAAGGCCGGCACGGGTCCCGAGGGACGCGCGGCTTGGCTGTATGCACCTGCGCTCAAGCGGATCCGCCGCGCGCCCGCCGTCTGCTGCGACAACCCCTACGAGGGCACCGATGGCCACCAGTTCTACGACCAGGTAGATATGTTCAACGGCGTGCTCGAGCGCTTTACCTGGAAACTGGTGGGCAAGCGAGAGATGTATATCCCGTATCACTCGCACCGCATCGCCGGCAAAAGCATCAAGTACTCCGACATCGCACACCCCAAGCACGTCAACCCGGATCTGCCGCGCTACGAACTCCATCGCGCCTGGGTAGTGGAAGCCGAAAACAAGGCCGACCTGCGCCATACCTTCAAGAAAATCGTGTTCTACATCGACGAGGACAGCTGGTCGATCTTTGCGCGCGACAACTACGATCATCAAGGCCAGTTGATGCAGTTGCAGGAAGGGCACCTGGTCTCAGCGAGCAATGTGCTCACCACCACCGCGGTCCCAGAAGTGGTCTATCACTTCAACAGCGGCCGTTACTTCGTGACGGCCATGGCCAACGAAGACAAGCCCACCGACGCCTCGATGAAATTCGATGAGGCATATTTTGAAGCCACGACGGTTCAGAAGCGGGCGGCCAAGTAAGACGGCGAGCGCGCAGTGGCCTGAGCCCACCTCAGGCTGCGCCCGCCCCACCGCACGCCATCAGAGAAGATGCCAAGTCGTGCGAGCACTGCTTGGTGTTCTTGTACCTATTACGAAATCTGGGCCGCGATCGGCGTCTTTAAAGGCGACGACGACGGAAACGATTAGCGAATGCACCGGAGGAGAACCATGCGAACCGCGTCAGTCAGAGTATCTATGGTATCTGTGTGTTTTTTTTGTACTGTGGCAGAAGCCGGTGTCTACGATTTTGATCTTTTTGGCGAAGACTTTGAGGCGATCGCGAATAACTCGCTGGTCGCCGGTGCCCAGTTCCGTCTTGAGGAGCGCTCCAAGGATTTGGTGGGAAAATCAGACCTCGATCCAGAGGTTTGCCAGGGCGTCTATCAGCTTTGCCAGGGCGTCGTCCGCGGGCAGACCTATCCGGCGGAGCGCCTCCGTGATGCACCAGGACAGGGCTCCAACAATTTTGATGACGGCAATCTGAACTACAGCAAGGGCGACATCACGCAGGCGCCCTTTGTCCTCACCACCGACATCAAGCTGCGCTGGCAGGACTACGAATTGTTCGTCCGCGGCCGCGGCGTGTACGACCCGGTGAACTACGACTTTACGGAGACTCACCCGAACAAGGTAACGCCCGAGAACTTCGAGTCGGTCCTGACCCGCGGCGACCCCTACGCAAACCGCTATTTCCCGGCCACGCTCGGTCGCGGTGCCCTGGTGCGGCAGCAGCGTTCCAAGGAAATTGCCAAGGAGTATCGCTTCTACGACCTGCTCGATCTGCATCTCACCAAGCCGGTCGATGTGGCGGGCCAGGAGGTGGTGGTGCGAGTGGGCCGCCAGGTCGTCAACTGGGGCGAAAGCACCGTCACGGTTCTCAACAGCCTCAGCCAGGCCAATCCCGTCAACGCCAACAACATCTTCCGCCTGGGCAACGCGCTGCTGGAGGACCTTTACACCCCGGTCAACATGATCAGCCTGGCCACGGCGTTCTCGACCAACCTGGCGGTCAGCGGCTTTTACCAACTCGAATGGCAGCCGGTGGAAATTCCCCCGCCCGGTTCGTTCATGTCCTTCATTGATGTCGGCACCAACAATCTGGGCGGTGACGTACTCAATGCCAGTTTCGGCTCCGCGCCGGACGACTTCGACAAGCTGGGACGACGCCTCGCCAATCCCCTGGGCCTGGTGGCCCGCACGACGCTGACGCTCGGGCGCGAGCGTGATGACGAGCCCGGCAGCGCAGGACAATACGGCATCAACCTCGAATATTTTGCCGAGGATCTAAACAACGGCACGCAGTTCGGGGTGTACTTCATGAACTATCACTCCCGGCTACCGTACGTCGATGCCTATTCCTCCAACGCGAGCTGCATGCGAGCGGCCGGCAATTCTGAGCATCGAGATGCGCTCAATACCTTCGAGATCCTCAGCCTCTGTCCCAACCTTTCACTGACCGAATATACCCCTGGCGTCGTCCAGGCGGTCGCGGACTTCGCCAGCGTCGTTGCTCAGCGCCCTGCGCTCCTGGGTCAGGTCGGCATCGATGGCACGCCGCTGGACGCCGTGACCGGCGTTGCAAACCTGTTGGCGTTCCAGCCGGGAAGGCCGCTGAGCGAGATCGTCCCCTTTGACAGCGCCAAGGTTCAGCTCACCTATCCCAGGAACATCCATCTCCTGGGTTTGAGCTTCAACACCACGTACGGCGAATATTCCTTCCAAGGGGAGGTCGCTTACCGACCGAATCTGCCCTTGCAGGTCTCCGTGGTGGATCTCGGCTTTGCCGCCCAGGGCCCCACGCTCGCGAGCTGCACGCCAGACACCGTGCGCTGCGCGGGCACTGCGGCGGCACTTTCGTTCGGCGAAAACAGCACCGGAGTTCCAACCCCCACCGGGCAAAATACCACCGGCCAAGTGGTCGTTTACGACAACGGTAACTTCATTGATGCCAATGGTCAGACGCCTTTTGAAGATACGGTATTCCTGCTGTTGGCGGGCGTGCCGAATTCAGCACGGGCCTTCCCCAATTTCATCATTCCCTACCGCGGCGGCAAGCTGGGGGAGAATCCGCCGAATACTCGTATCAAGGGCTACATCCGGACCCATGCGCTGCAGTACACGCTCGGCGCCACGCGCTTGTACGGCGGGTCCGAAAACTGGATCGGAGCCGACCAAGTGCTTTTTGCCTACGAGGTGTCGGCCATGCACATACCGGACTTTCCGGACTTCGACAAGCTGCAGATAGAAGGTCCGCTAACCGCGTATACGCACGCCAGCGCTGGCGCGGACGGTAGCGGCGCGGACGGTTCCAAGCTTGCCTGCTCGACAAATCCGGCCTGCACCGTTGGCCCTGATGGCATCCGTTTCAACCCCTATCAAGCCTCGCGCGATTCGTTCGCGAACGCCTTCTCGGGCGGTTACCGGATCGTGAGCCGCATCCTCTACGAATCGGTTTTCCCCTCAATCAGCATCGCACCATTGTTTCTTTGGCAGCACGACGTGTACGGGAACTCGCCAGCGCCCAATTTCAATTTCGTCGAAGGCCGGTACTCGCTCACTTCGATCCTTGAGTTCCGCTACGAGAAAGCAATGTCGTTCAGCGTCGTCTACAACATGTTTGGCGGCGCGGGGAAGAACAACCTTTTGGCCGATCGCGACAATCTCGGATTTTTTGCCAAGTACCAATTCTGAAAAGCGCCGAGATCGAATCGCACAGGGGGCTCGTGCGTCGGGTATGTGCCCTGGAGGTGCATCTTGCCTGGCGTCACGCGCTATGCGGAGCAGGCCAAGACATCGGCCGTCACCTCCTTTCGAAGCCTGTGTTCCAGCTATCACGGCAAAGGGGTGGACATCCGTTGCAATGCATCTGAAGATTCTTTAGTGTGCGTAGTGGTAGTTCTCACTGCTCGTATATGCGGGCCAATTTCACTCCATCGACGGCCTAGCCGTGTGTACGCACCGAGCACGGAATTATCGAGGTCTCGCTCGAACCGAGTTCGAAAAGCGAGCGCGTTGTATGTACCTTCACTCATGAGGAAATGTCATGGCACTTTCAAATCGCATTATCGGGTACGACGAGGTCGAGCCGCGTGATCTTCGTTTCAACCTCGACAAGGACAGCGTTCCGCGTTTCTGGATGAATGGCGATCCGTGGAGTACGCATTTCTTCAATTCCATCCTGGCTGCAGTGCCCGATGGTGAGCGCTGGGTTATGCAGTGCGTGCGACGCAGTCTCACGAGACTGCAGGACGAGGAAGTGCGCAAGGCAGGCATCGCCTTCATCAAGCAGGAGCACTACCACGCGCGCGAGCACGACGACATGAACAACGCACTGATCGAACAGGGCGTGCCGCTCGATGTCGTGGAGCGCAGCTTCCAGCGTATACGCGCTACCCTGGAACGGCTCACACCGCCGGACATGCACCTGTCGATGATGTCGGCGTTCGAGCATTTCACTGCGACCTTTGCCGCGGTGTTCATCGACAACCCGGACATGCTGGACGACTCCGACAAGAAGGTCGCCGCGATGCTGTACTGGCATTTCGTCGAGGAGACCGAGCACAAGTCGGTGACCTTCGACGTGTTCCAGGATGCAGTCGGCAGCTATCCGCAGCGCGTCGCTGGCATGCTGATCGCCAGCGCGATCTTCCTACCGATGGTCGAGGGCCACATGCTGTACCTGCTGTACAAGGAAAAACAGTTGCTCAACTGGCGCTCGATGCTCAAGTGCCTGAAGTTGCAGATCGGTCCCAAGGGCCTGCTGACCCGCTTGTTCACCGGTCACTATTTCGCTTACTACAGCCCGAAATTCCATCCATGGGACGACGACAACCGCAGTCAGATCCGCAAATGGAAGGAAGTGTTCGCCGCCACCGGTGACACGTCGAAGGCGTACGAAGCATTCTGCAACAGCGCCGACGCGAAGAACCCTGGCTTCAAGACCGCCATGGCCGCTTAGCCGACCGGGCCGAGCCGGGTCGGCAGCCAAGCGACCGCGCCGCAGTGCAGCGCGGTCGCTTTGGCATCGTTCGCCCCCGTTGCCTTGCCGCGTTTCGCGAGTCCGCATCGAATGACCTCACCCCTTCCTCACTGCGCCGAGCACAGCTACGACGTGATCGTCGTCGGTAGTGGCTTTTCCGGCGTCAACATGGGCATAGGCCTGAAGCGGGCGGAAATCGCGAATTTCCTGATCCTGGAGCAGGCCGACGAGGTCGGCGGCACGTGGCGCGACAACACCTATCCCGGCTGTGCCTGCGACGTGCCCTCGCAGCTGTATTCGTACTCCTTCGAGCCGAACCCGGACTGGAGTTCCGTGTTCTCCGGCTCCGCCGAAATCCAGGCCTACATCCAACGCTGCGCCGAAAAATACTGCCTGCGTCCGCACCTGCGCTTTGGCCAGACCGTGGTCAGCGCGCGCTTCGACGAGGACGCGGGCCTGTGGACGCTGTGCACCGCAGGACAACTCACGTACTCGACGCGCGTGCTCGTGTCGGCCGTTGGGGGGCTGGTCACGCCATCCTGGCCGGAGTTTGCAGACCGTGAGGCCTACACCGGCCCGGTCATGCATACCGCTCGCTGGAACCACGACGTGGACTTGGTCGGCAAGCGCGTGGCGGTGATCGGTACCGGCGCCAGCGCGATTCAGGTCGTACCTGCCATCCAGGCGCGGGTCGCCCAGCTCAAGCTGTTTCAGCGCACTGCGCCCTGGATACTGCCCAAGTTCGATCGCCGCCTGCGCGCCAGCACCAAGACCCTGTTCCGACGTCTGCCATTGGCCCAGCGGGCCCTGCGCAACGCCATCCTTGCGTTGAGCGAGCTGGTTTTCGCCCCGATGGTGATCCTCGATTCACCCTTGCAAAAAGGGTTAGAACTGCTCGCGCGCAACAATCTGTGGCAGGTGCGGAATCCGGCGTTGCGCCGCCGCCTGACCCCGAGCTTCAGCATCGGCTGCAAGCGTGTGCTGATTTCCAGCGACTACTACCCGGCGGTGCAACAGCCCAATGTCGAACTGATTTCCGACGGCATAGCCGGCTTCACCGCCCGGGGCCTGATCACCACCGAGGGCCGCGAGGTGGAAGTCGATGCCGTGGTCATGGCCACCGGCTTTCGCGTCGGCATCGCCGAACCGCCGTTCGAAATTTGGGGGCTCGGTGGCCAAAGCCTGTCGCAGCTGTGGTCGGGCGCCGGCGCCAAGGCCTACAAGGGTGTGGCAATCAGCGGGATGCCCAATTTCTTCATGATGCTGGGTCCCAATACCGGCCCGGGTCACACCTCGGTACTGATCTACACCGAGGCACAGGCCGCGTACATCGCGCAGGCCGTGCAGGCCCTGCTTCGCGACGACCTTCGCTACCTTAGCGTCCGCCGCGAGGTCATGGCGGCCTACCATCGCAGACTGCAGGGACGCATGCGCTTCACGACCTGGACCTCCGGCTGCAACAGCTGGTATCTCGACGCGCACGGCGAGAACCATACGCTGTTCCCGGGCCTGGCCACCGAATACGCACTGAGCCTTCGCCGGTTCAAGGCCGAGGAATACGAGTCCGCCGTCTGGGCGCCAGTGTCCGAGTCCGCCCGAGCGCCGTCGACCGCGCGGCGTTCGATTAATGCGCAGTCATCGCGGACAGCGAGAACGTGAATCGGCAACTCGGCGCAGGGCTATCGCTGGCGGCCTTGTTTGCAGCCCGCGGTCGCGGAGTGAAAGTGTCGGCGGCGGCCCCGCAGCCGGCGCGGCAGTCGCCGTTCCTGGCGGCCACCAGCACCGGCGCGCAGCTCTACGAATACGCGGCCTCCCCAAAGTATCTGTCCGCCATCTCCGGCGACGGCCGCCGCTCGGCGGCCGATTGCGCGAGCTGTCACGATCGCCGGCTCGCGCGGTTCTTCGTCCCTGGGCCTGAGACGCGGTCTGCGCAGCGCGAGCGCAACGCGGCAACCGGGAGTTCCTGAGCAAAGTGATGGGCAAGGTGCAGATGCTCTGTACGCTCCATCCCAACACCGGCGCGCACTGTTCGTGCCTGTCGATAACGTCGACCATTTCAACCCCACCTGCAGCGGAGCGTCACCCGAACATTCCGCTCTGAGGACACCGCGACCATGCCTTCGAACAGAAGCTACCGTTTCCGTTTCGAACGAACTGCGCAACAGATCGACCATGCCTACTCGAATCCTAAATACTTCGAACGGATGGCGCAGATCATCGGCGGGGTCAAGGTACGGATGATCGAGGGCCGCTTCGAGGCACCGCGTATGCGCGCGGTGCTGCACATGAACCTGGATCCGATCACGCCGCTGCCGGGGTTTGCCCGCAAGATCATCAACGGCGCGATCAGCATCACCCACACTGTGGAGTGGAACAGGGCGGATCACAGCGGTTCGATGGAAGTGGTCGCCGCGCACATTCCCTATCGCGCGACGTCGCGCTTTTATCTGGAACCTGCGGGCGATGCCACCGTCGTCGTCTCAGACTGGACTATGAGCTTCCGCCTGCCGCTGATTGGCAGCGCGCTGGAACGCATCGCCGCCGAGGAGGTGCGTCTGCGCCTGCAGGCCGAGTGCGACGCCTGCGATCGATTGATGTCGGAATGCTGAATGCACGTTTGCGTCCGCTACCTCACCCGTAGAGGGCGCAGAAGTTTTCTCAACCCCGCCTTCATCTGTGAGACGGCTTCGAAATCGGATTCATCATATGACCCAACGACTGCAAATCCGCGAAACACTGCCCCTGCCCCTCGACGTCGCCTTTTCGCGGCTCGCCGATCATCAGCGTCTGGGTGCGGCGCTAGGTGTCCCGGTCAGACGCACACGCGACGGCGAGGGCGATGTCAATGGCCTTGGCTCCGTCAGGACCCTCGGGCTCCGCCCCCTTGAGGTCGACGAAACCATCACTCGCTTCGACCCGCCCACACGCATCGACTATCGCATCACCCGCGGATCGCCCTTGCGCGATCATCGAGCCAGCGTAATCTTCTCCGCCAACGGCAGCGCGACCGAGGTCACCTGGAACATTGAGTTCGACATCAAACCGCGACTGCTCGGACCCGTTCTCAAGCGCGCGCTTGGCCTGGGAATCCGTCACGCACTGCGCAAGATCGGGCGGGCCCATTGAGTCTTCACCGGCGACGTTCACGGGTGGCCCGCGAGGCGCCACCGGATCCAAGGCCCGGACACTAACGAACTGCTCTCCGCGCAAGGTGCGAAAACCTCCCACACCTTGCCCGGCGTAGCGGTACTCGCTTCGAATGCTGGGCTTGCTTGCCTGGGCTGGGTTTCTGCGGGCTGCGGCGTAGAGTCGGCCGCGTGAGGATCTTGGCCGCGTCACGCGACTCTCTCCATCGCTCTCCTGGCGGTGTTCGGCACGGCGATCACCTCGTGCCGAGCGCAACCGTTATTCTAACGGTTGTTTGTTATATTAGACGCTCGCCCCACGGTGCCCGGATGACCCCGCGCCGTACTTACCCGGAAGCCAAGAAACCTCACATGATCCTTACCGACGACCAGCGCGCGCTGCGCGACACGGCCCGACGCTTTGCCGAGCAGAAGCTGCTGCCGGATTATCAAAAGCGTGAACAATCAGAGCGTCTGGACCGCCACTTGGTGCGCGAGATGGGCGAGTTGGGGCTGATCGCGCCCGACCTGCCGGAGCAGTACGGCGGGCTCGGCGCCAGCGGCCTGACGACCGGCATCCTGATCGAGCAGGTCGGCTGGGGCGACATCAATGTCAGCTATGTACCGCTCATGGCCTCGCTCACCGGCAAGGTGATCGCGGGGTACGCAAAACCGGCGTTGGCCGAATACTGGCTGCCGCGCATGATCCGCGGCGAATCCATCGTCGCCTTAGGCCTGACGGAACCGCGTGGCGGATCGGACGCCGCCAACCTGGTGCTCAAGGCGCGGCGCGATGGCGACTCCTGGGTGCTCAACGGCGAGAAGACCTCGATCAGCTTCGCCGACCAGGCCGACGCCATTGTCCTGTTTGCCCGCACCGGCGCGGTGGACGACGGCGCGCGCGGCATCAGCGCCTTCCTCGTGCCGCTGAACCTGCCCGGCGTGCAGCGCACGCACTTCAACGATTCCGGCAGCAAGATCATTGGTCGCGGCTCGATCTTCTTCGACGACGTGCGCATCCCGGCAGATCACCTGCTGGGCGACGAGAACAAGGGCTTCGTGCAGGTCATGCAGGGCTTCGACTACAGCCGCGTGCTGATCGCCCTGCAGTGCATCGGCTCGGCGCAAGCCTCGCTGGACGAGGCCTGGGCCTACACCCAGGAGCGCACGGCTTTCGGTGCGCCGCTGGCGCAATACCAGGGCGTGAGCTTTCCGCTGGCGGAGTACGACACGCTGATCGCCGCCGCGCGCCAGCTCTGCTACCACGCTCTGGAACTGCGCGACGGGGGCGAGTCCCACACCGCCGAGGCCGCGATGGTGAAGTGGCTGGGGCCGAAGACTGCGGTCGATACGATTCATCAGTGCCTTCTGACCTTCGGCCACTACGGCTGGTCGATGGACCTGCCGCACCAGCAGCGCCTGCGCGATGTGATGGGCCTGGAGATCGGCGATGGCACCGCGCAGGTGATGAAGCTGATCGTGGCGCGCGAGCGTGTCGGTCGCATTGCCGTGCAATACGCCAAAGACAAGACGCGATGAACCCGGCCGTCGAGATTCGGATCGAAGCGGGCGTCGGCATTCTGGAACTCGCGCGACCGGAGAAATTCAACTGCCTGTCGATGGCGGCATGGGACGCCGTCGGTGCGGCGCTGACGCGCTTCGAGCAATCGGGGTCGGGCGTGCGCGTGCTGCTGATCCAGGCTCAGGGCAAGCACTTCTGCACCGGCGCCGATCTCGATGAGGTGCAGGGCAAGCGCGGCGAGCCAGTCCCCTGCCGATCGTCGCCGCCTGCCAGGGCCTGTGCCTCGCCGGCGGGCTGGAACTGATGCTCGGAGCCGACGTGGTGTTCGCGGCACGCGGCGCGCGCTTCGGCGATCAACATGCGCAGTTCGGGCTGGTGCCCGGCTGGGGCGGCAGCCAGCGACTGACGCGACTCGTCGGTCTGCGTCGCGCGATGGACCTGTATCTCAGCGCACGCTGGATCGATGCCGACACTGCCGCGGCCTGGGGCCTGGTGAGCGAAGTGGTGGAGCCCGCGGCGCTTCATTCGCATGCGCTGGCCTGGTGCACCGCCGCCGCGGAGCGCAGCTTTTCCGGGCTCGCGGCGATGAAGCGACTGGCGCGACAGGGCCTGGATCTACCGCTGGCCGATGCACTTGCACTCGAAGAGGCAGTGGCCGTGCAGGCGCTGCTCGACGACGACGTCAGCGAGGGTCTCGCGGCGTTCCAGGCGCGCCGCAAACCGCAATTCAAGGTTCACTGAAGCAGATCGGCACCCGGGCCTCGCGTTCGTCGCGAACAGCAGTCACCGGTTCAACAAGGAGTCAAGGCATGAGCGATTTTCCGAAGTTCGTCGAGTTTCACGAAGAAGGCGTGCGCGAAGGCTTCCAGATGGAACCGGTGACCTATCCGCGCGCGCAACGCGCTGCGCTTATCGATGCGCTGTCGGAAACCGGTCTCAAACAGATTCAGGTCGGCTCGCTAGTGAATTCGCGCAAGGTTCCGCAGATGGCGGACACGCTGGAGCTGTTCGCCGACATCAAGAAGAATCCGGCGGTGCGCTACACCCTGCTGTGGCTCAACGAGTCCGGTTACCTGAAGGCGCGCGAGGTGAAGGAAGCGTTCAACCACGCGCCTCTGATGTACTACCTGACCGACGCCTTTGCCATGCGCAACAACAACCGCACGGCAAAGGACATGCGCGCCGAGCAGGAAGTCTGGCTGGATCGTTATCTCGCCGATGGTGCGACGGTGCAGAAGGTCTACGTGATGACCGCCTGGGGCTGCAATCTGGGCGGGCCGGTGTCGCAGGACACGGTGGTCGATGCCTTCCGTCACGCTATCGGCATGTTCCGCGATCGCAAGCTGCCGCTGCCGCCGCTGTACCTGGCCGACACCATGGGCTGGGCCAACCCGGAAGAGGTCAAGCGGCGCATCGGTGCGGTGCGCGAGCTGGCGCCGGAGGCGAAGATCGGCCTGCACCTGCACGACACCCGCGGCATGGGCGGCGCCAATGTCTACGCCGCGCTGTCGATGGGCGTGAGCCTGCTCGACGGCTCCGTCGCCGGCCTCGGCGGCTGCCCCTTCGCCGGCCACAAGGCGCGCCAGACCTCGGGCAACGTCTGCACCGAGGACATGGTGTTCATGTGTCAGGAGATGGGCATCGAAACCGGCATCGACCTGGAAAAGCTCATCGAGGCTTCGCGAATGGCCGAGGAAATCATCGGCCGGCCGCTGATGGGCCGCGTGATGCACAGCGGTTCGCTCAAGGCCTTCCGTGAAGGCCGACAAGCCGACAGCGCCTGCGTGTCGGTTCCGTAAACCAAGACTTCAAAGGGGAAAGATCATGGGACGTGTACAAGACAAAGTAATCCTGGTCAGCGGCGGCGCCATGGGCATGGGCCGCACGCACTGCGAGCTGCTGGCACGCGAGGGCGCACAGGTCATCGTCAGCGACATGAATGCGGAACTGGGCGAGCAGGTTGCCGCCGGCATCCGCAAGGCCGGCGGCCGCGCGGAATTCGCGCCGCTCAACGTCACCGACGAGGCGCAGTGGAAGGCCGTGGTGGATGGCGCCATCGCCCGCTACGGGCGCATCGACGTGCTGGTCAACAACGCCGGCATCCTGCTGATGAAGCCGGTACACGAGACCACGACCGAAGAGTGGGACCGCGTGTTCAACGTCAATGTGCGCGGCTGCTTCTTCGGCATTCGCGCCGTGGTGCCGGCGATGCAGAAGGCGGGCGCCGGCTCCATCATCAACATCTCGTCGATCTACGGGATCATCGGCGCGCCGAGCGCGACCGCCTACCAGGCATCCAAGGGCGCGGTGCGGCTGATGGCCAAGTCCTGCGCGGTGGATCTGGCGCCGTTCAAGATCCGTGTGAACTCGGTCCACCCCGGCGTCATCGACACGCCGATGACGCAGGACCTCCTGAGCCAGCCTCAGTTCCGCGATGCGGCGCTGGCCATGACCCTGACCGGCCGCCCCGCACGCCCGGAAGAAGTCTCTCAGGCGGTGCTGTTCCTGGCCTCGGATGAATCGTCCTACGTCGTCGGCGCCGAACTGGTCGTCGATGGCGGCTACACCACGATGTAAATCTCCTTCCCACTCCTGACTCATCGCATGAACGAGATGCCGTTTCTCACCGAAGACCACCTGCGCTTCCGCGACAGCCTGCGCCGCTTCATCGACACCGAGGTGGTGCCGAAAGGCGAAGCCTGGGAGGAAGCCGGCAAGGTGCCGCGCCCGGTGCTGCGCCAGCTCGGCGAACTCGGCTATCTCGGCATCCGCTATCCGGCGACTTACGGCGGCGCGGAGCTGGACACGGTCTACAGCGCGATCCTCGCCGAGGAACTCGGCCGCTGCAGCTACGGCGGTTTCGCGGTCACGGTGCTGGTACACACCGACATGGCCTCGCCGCACCTCGGCAACTTCGGCTCCCCCGAACAGCTGGCGCGCTGGATGCCGGGCATCGTCAGCGGCGATACCATCTGCGCAGTTGCGGTCACCGAGCCGGACGCCGGTTCCGACGTGGCCGGCATCAAGACCCGCGCGGTTCGTGACGGTGATGCTTACCTGCTGACGGGCAGCAAGATGTTCATCACCAATGGCGTGCACGGCGATCTGTACTTCGTCGCCGCCAAGACCGACGCCACGGTCAAGGGCTCGCGCGGCATCTCCATTTTTGCTGTGGAGAAAGGCACGCCGGGCTTCAGCGTCGGCCGCAGTCTGAAGAAGACCGGCTGGCTCTGTTCCGACACCGCTGAACTGGTGTTCGACAACTGCCGCGTACCGGCAGCGAACCTGATCGGCGGCGAGAACAAGGGCTTCTACTCGATCATGCGCAACTTCCAGAACGAGCGCATCGTGCTCGGCGCGCAGGCCATGGGCGAGGCGCAGAAGGCGCTGGATCTCACCGTGGATTACGTGCGCAACCGCAAGGCTTTCGGTGCCGTGCTGTGGGACAAGCAGACCATCCGCCAGCGCCTGGCGATGCTGTCGGCCAAGGTCGCGGCCGGTCGCCAGCTCGCGTATCACTCGGCCTGGCTGGACGCGCAGGGCCGCGAGTGCGTCAAGGAAGTCTCGATGGTCAAGGCCTACTGCGGCGAACTGGTGAACGAGGTGATGTACGCCTGCCAGCAGTTCCACGGCGGCATGAGCTACGTCCGCGAAACCGCGATCGAGCGCATGGCCCGCGACGCGCGCATCCAGTCCATCGGCGGCGGCGCCACCGAAGTCATGCTCGAAGAAGTGGCCAAGCGACTTTGAACGCGACAACCGCCGAGACCGCCGTGGTGCCGGACGACCTCATCGAGGTCGCGCCGGACATCCTGCGGCTGCGCCTGCCCTTGGACGAGGGCATCGATCACGTCAACCTGTATCTCGTGCGCGACGGTGCGGGCTGGCTGCTGTTTGATACCGGCGTCGATACCACGGACGCACGGGCCTGCTGGGAGCGTCTGCTGGCCGGGCCGCTGGCCGGCGGTCTGAGGCGCATCGTGGTGTCGCATCATCATCCCGATCATCTGGGGCTCGCGCGCTGGCTGCGCGAGCGCACCGGCGCCGTCGTGTACCTGCGTCCGGAAGAACGCGACTCGGCCGAACAGACCGCGTTGCCGACCCCCAAGGCGATGGACGCCTGCCGCCGTTACTTCGAGTCGCACGGCATGCCCGCGGATGACGCGAGCACCATCACCGGCGACCTGCTGCGCCGGTTCATGGCCTGCGACACGCGTTTCCAGTCGCAGACCTTGCAGCACGGCGAGGTCTTGCAGGTGGGCCGCTACCGTTTCGACGTGCTGGTGCAGGGCGGTCACAGCGTCGCGCAGTTCTGCCTGCACGAACCCACCGCCGGACTGCTGCTGACCGGCGACCAGTTGCTGGAACGCATCACGCCGAACCTGAGCCTGCTGCCCTGGGGCGACCGCAATCCCTTGCGCAATTACCTCGCGAGTCTCGAGCAGACAGCGGCGCTGGACCTGCGCTGCGTGATGCCGGCGCATCACGACGTGTATGCCGGCGGCGTGGCCCGCGCGCAGGGGCTGATCCGTCACCACGAGCGCGCGCTGGAGAAGTTCCGCACCCGCCTGCTGCCGGGCATGCGGGGCATGGACGTCGCCACCGCGGTCTACGGCCACCGCAAGCTCGTGCTCGACCGTTTCCTCGCGCTCACCGAGAGCCTGGCCCACCTCCAGTATCTCGGAGAGCGTGGCGAAATCAGTGTGGATGCCGAGTCGCGCTGGCATCCCCTGCCCCACGGCACGTCGGTCGCGGCCTCCGGCTCCTTGCGCCCTGCGCCCATCCCCGGACCTGCATGAAAATTCCGCATGACATCCACGCCTGGGATCATTTCCTCGCGTTTTCCCCTTACACCGTCCGGCTCGGCATCGAAGCGGTTTCTGCGCAGGAAGGGGGCTGCGTACTTGCACTGCCGTATTCCCGCGAGCTGGTCGGCGATCCGGACAGCGGCGTGCTGCATGGCGGGGCCATCACCGCGCTGATGGATACGGCTTTCGGTTTCGCCGTGTTCTTCCGCATCCAGGAATTCCGACCCATGGCCACGCTGGACTTGCGCCTCGACTACCTGCGACCCGCCACGCCCGGCATGAAGGTGTACGCGCAGGCGCACTGCTACAAGCTCACGCCCGAGCTGGCCTTCGTCCGCGGCTGCGCCTACGAGAGTCATGCCGAGGATCCCGTCGCGTCCTGCGTGGGCGTGTTCATGTTCACCGTCGGCCAGCCGGCGTTCGGCGACGCGGCGAAGTCCTCATGAACTTCGCCGACACCCTCGCCGACATTCGCCGGCACGCAGACTGGAACCGGCTGCCGCAGGCCGTGCCCTTCGCTCGCATGCTCCGACTGCGGGTCGATGTGCGCGACGAGTCCTTCACCTGCGTGCTGCCTTACGAAAAGCGCCTGATCGGCAACCCCACGGTGCCCGCGCTGCACGGCGGCGCCATCGGTGGCTTCCTGGAGTGCGCCGGCATCCTGCATCTGCTGTGGAGCACGGACGCGCCGGACATTCCCAAGACCATCAGTTTCGGCATCGATTACCTGCTGTCCTGCCGCGCCCAGGACACTTACGCCAAGGTCTGCGTGGTGAAGCTGGGCAAGCGCGTCAGCAATCTCAGAGTCGAAGCCTGGCAAACCACGCCGGACAAGCCGGTCGCCGTAGCCAGCATGAACATGCTGATGCGCCTCGCGCCGCGCTGACCCACCCGATCAAAACCTTCCGGAGAATCCATGAAATATCGTTCCGTGCTCAAGCCCGATCTGTTCAAGGGCGAAACCCACATCGTCACCGGCGGCGGCAGCGGGATTGGCCGCTGCACCGCACACGAGCTGGCCAGCCTCGGTGCGACCGTCGCCATCGTCGGCCGCAAGATCGAGAAGCTGGAGGCCGTGAAAGCCGAAATCGAAGCACGCGGCGGCAAGGTGAGCTGCCATGTCTGCGACATCCGCGAGGAGGCCACGGTCAAGCAGATGATCGCCGACGTGATTGGCCAGCACGGCGCGATCCACGCCCTGGTCAACAACGCAGGCGGGCAGTACCCCTCGCCGGTCAAGGATCTTTCCGTGAAGGGTTGGGAGGCCGTGATCCGCAACAACCTCACCGGCGGATTCATCGTGGCCAAGGAGGCCTACAACCAGTGGATGGCCGCGCACGGCGGCAGCATCGTCAACATCATTGCGGACATCTGGGGCGGCATGCCGACCATGGCGCACACCGGTGCGGCGCGCGCGGGCATGCTCAACTTCACCGAGAGCGCGGCCTGCGAATGGGGACAGTCGGCGGTGCGCGTGAACGCGGTGGCGCCGGGCTGGATCGCGTCCAGCGGCTTCGATACCTACGACGCCGACATGCAGGCCAAGCTGCGCGGCTACAAGGACAAGGTGCCACTGGGCCGCTTCGGCAACGAGGCCGAGGTCTCGGCCGCCATTGCCTTCCTTCTGTCGCCCGGCGCCGCGTTCATCACCGGCAGTTGCATCCGCGTGGACGGCGGCGTGCCCAATGCGCGACACACCTGGGAGTCCGTTCCCAGCGACCGCTCGCAGCCCTTCGACGGCTTTCCGCTGTCCTCGATGCCCAAGTGCCTGTCATGACCAGTCCCGAAGAGCTGCATTTCTATGTGCAGCCCGGCCCTCATGTGGACGCGGACCATCCCGCCGTGCAGGCGCTGGCGCGGCAGGCTACGCACGGCATCGGATCGGTGCGCGAACAGGCCGTGGCGCTGTACTACGCGGTGCGCGACGGATTCCGCTACGACCCCTACGCCATCGCAGCGGTCGAGCGCTGCTTCACCGCCAGCATCGTCGTCGAGTCGGGCAGTGGCTTCTGCATCTCCAAGGCGGCGCTGCTCGCAGCGGCCGCGAGGGCGGCCGGCATCCCGGCGCGGGTGGGCTTCGCCGACGTGAAAAACCATTTGACCAGTCCGCGACTGCGCGAGTTGATGGACACCGACGAGTTCGTCTACCACGGCTACAGCGAGCTGTGGATCGACGGCCGCTGGGTCAAGGCCACGCCCGCGTTCAATCGTTCGCTGTGCGACAAGGCCGGCGTGCATCCGCTGGAGTTCGATGGCCGCACCGATTCGCTGTTCCATCCGCTCGACCAGTCCGGCCGCAAGCACATGGAGTACCTGCGCGATCACGGCAGCCGGCCGGATGTGCCCGTGGCGGAAATTCTCGCCGCCTGGAAAAAGTTCTACCCGAAGATGGCGACCTGGGGTCAGCAGAACACCACTGCGAGCTTCGAGCAGGAAGTCGTCAGCGACTTGCGCGCCGCCTGAGCGCCGCGAAGCCCGGTTGCGCCAACGTTTCACTCAACGGCGGAGAATCCTGATGCCCTCGAATCAACAAACCTGCTCCCCGGTGACGCTCGGCGTCCCCCCGCCGGGCGCCATCAGCCGCGTCAGCATCGGCGACTTTCTGCGTCGCGCCGCACAGCGCGATCCGGACAAGGCGATGCTGGTGGACGGCGCGGTGCGTCTGTCCTACGGCGACCTCGATGCGCGCGTCAGCCGCTGCGCCAACGCGCTGATCGCCGACGGCCTGCTGCCGGGCGAGCGCGTGGTGACGCTGTGCAACAACTCGCTGGATTTCGTGGTGGCCTTCTTCGGCATTCAGCGCGCGGGCCTGATCTGGGTGCCGATCAACACCGGCCTGGGCCTGGATGACGTGCGCTACATCATCGGGCACGCCGAGGCGTGCTACGCGATCGTGGATTCCGCGCTGCTGCTGCGACCGGAGCTTCGCGCGCTGCTGGAGACGCAGCCGGGTCGCGGACTGGTCATCGAAGGCCCGGCCTCCGCTGCGTTCCGCGCCTTCAACGCGGCGCTCGACGCGCAGCCGGCGAACGAGCCGGAGGTCGAGATCCATGACCGTGACGTCTCGCAGATCATGTACACCAGCGGCACCACCGGCCGGCCCAAGGGCGTGATGCAGACGCACCAGGCCGTCGTCATGGCGGCGCTGGCCAATGCGGTGGAGATGGGCCTGCGGCGCGAGGATGTGGGCAACGCGATGATGCCGCTGTTCCACTGCGCCCAGCACACTTTCCTGTTGACGTTCATGGTGGCGGGCGCGACCGCGATCCTGCATCGCGGCTTCGACGCCGAGCGCCTGCTCGCGGATATCGAACGCGAGCGCATCAGCTTCATCTTCGCCCTGCCGCTGATGTACCAGGCGATGCTGGATCACCCTTCGAGGCCGTTGCGCAACCTGTCCAGCCTGCGCCTGTGCTTCTACGCGATGGCGCCAATGGCGGAGAACCTGCTGCGCCGCCTGATCGAAGCGTTCTGTCCCAACTTCACGCTGGGCTCGGGCCAGACCGAGATGTACCCGATGACGGTGATGTTCCGTCCCGAGGAACAACTGCGTCGCTTCGGTCCTTACTGGGGCACCACCTCCATCCTCAACGATACGGCCATCATGGACGACAACGGTCGCCTCCTGGGTCCGGGAGAGGTCGGCGAGATCGTGCATCGCGGGCCCAACGTCATGGAGGGGTATTACAAGAATCCCGAGGCCACCGCCGAGGCGCGCGCCTTCGGCTGGCACCACACCGGCGATCTGGGCATCTGGGACAAGGGTCTGCTGATGTTCAAGGACCGCAAGAAGGACATGATCAAGACCGGCGGCGAGAACGTGCCCTCGATCAAGGTCGAATCGGTGCTGCTGCGTCACGCGGCCGTCGGTAACGCAGCGGCCGTGGGGCTTCCGCATGCGCGCTGGATCGAGGCGATCACCGCCTTCGTCGTGCTCAAGCCCGGGGCCAGCGCCGACGAGGCCGAGCTGATCCGCCATTGCAAGGAACACCTCGGCGGCTTCGAGGTGCCCAAGGCCATCCGCGTGCTCGACGCACTGCCGATGACGGCGACCGGCAAGGTGCAGAAGCATCCGCTGCGCGAGCAATATCGCGAGCTGTACACCGCGACCGCCGCAGAACGCCCCTGAGTCACTGCCACCGCCTGCGGAGCCTGCCGTGCAAACTTTTCTGCTGATCCTGCTGATCCTGATCGCGATCCCGGTACTCGCCTACTGGTTCGCGCCCGCCGCCCTGGTGAACCTGGCCGTGCGTGCTGAACGCTCCCGCGCCGGTCTGCGCCGCCACGAACTCCGGGTTGGCGACTTCAACTGGGTCTATCTGGACAGCGGCGGCAGCGGCGAGCCGCTGGTGCTGGTACACGGCTTCGGCGCGGACAAGGACAACTGGAATCGCCTCGCACGGCAACTGCGTGGCCGCTTCCGCATCATCGCGCCGGATCTGCCTGGCTACGGCGAAAGCGATTCGCCGCTGGACGCGCGTTATCGCGTTCAGGATGAGGTAGAGCGGCTGCACGCGTTCCTGCTCATGCTGGGTGTGACCCGCGCGCATCTGGCCGGCAATTCCATGGGCGGTTACATCGCGGCGCTGTACGCCGCAACCTACCCCGCCGACACCGCAAGCCTGTGGCTGATCAACAATGCCGGCGCCTTCAGCGCCACGCCCAGCGAGCTGCTCAAGACCCTGGAATCCGGCGGCGAGAATCCACTGATCCCGGCCACCTTGGACCAGTTCCGCAGACTGATGAAGCTGGTCATGTCCAAGCCGCCGTATTTCCCCGGCGCCGTGCTCGACGTGCTCGGCCGCCGCGCCCTCGCCGCGCGCGAGCTGCGGCTCAAACAGTTCGCGGACATCATCGAGCACTCACCACATCTGGAAGACGTGCTGGTCGGGTTGCAGACGCCGACCCACATACTATGGGGCGAAGAAGACCGCCTGATCCACGTGGATTGCGTAGCGGTGCAGTGCCGACTCCTGCCACAGGCCAGCCACACCATCCTTCGCGGCATCGGGCATGTGCCGATGCTCGAGGCGCCCGCCGGAACGGCGCAGGACTACCTGGCGTTTCACGACCGATTACGAGCCTTGATCGCGACCTGATTCAAGCCGTCTGCCATGTCGAGAGTCATGTTCCAAATTTGAAACTCCACTCCGCCTGGGCGGCAGTGAATCTGGGTGCCTGGGCCGGTAGCTCATCAGTCGCAAGCCACCCGTCGTATCGAGCGTGCTGCGACGCACACTGTTTGACGATTCTCCGAAGGGTCACTCGATCGCCGGAAAATTCGGCTGCCTGCGAAGCAGCAACGCCGCGGAGCGGTGCCCGCCCGTGACTTACTCGTCTTGCACCCACTCCGGGTACTTGCGCGCTACCCGGTAGTAGAGCGGCGGCAGCACCAGCAAGGTCAGCACGGTGGACGCGAGGGTGCCGAAAATCAGCGAGGTCGCCATGCCGGCGAAGAGGGGATCGCGGTACATGACCAGTGTCGCGAGGATCACGGCGGCGGCGGTCAGCAGAATCGGACGTAGACGGACCGCACCCGCCAGCTTCACGGCCTCACGCAGGTCGTGGCCCTGTCGTTGGTAGTCGTGGATGAAGTCGATGATCAGCAGCGAGTTGCGGATCACGACTCCGGCCAGCGCCACCATGCCGATCAGCGAGCCCATGCTGAAGGCGATACCTAGCAGCCAGTGCCCCGGAAAGATCCCCGCGATGCCGAGCGGGATCGCGACCATGCCGAGCAGCGGCAGCAGGAACGAGCGGTAGGCCGCCACAAGCAGCAGATAGATCACCAGCAGCACCACGGTGAACACCACGCTCATCTCGCGAAAAGCGTCCAGGGTCAGGCGCAGTTCGCCGTCCCACAGCAGCTGGTATCCGTCGAGCGTATTGGGCGTGACCGGATGGCGCGAGATGTTGCCGGTGACCAAGGTCTCGCCGTCGATTTCCAGGCCTTGCAGTTTCTGATCCATCGCCAGGATCGCGTAGATCGGCGCCGTGGCGGCGGTGACATTGCCACCGACGGTGCTGACCCGTTCGTTGTCCTTGCGCAGGATCGGCCGCTCCATGCGCGTTCGCGTCACCTGGGTCAGTTCGGACAGGGGGATGGCGTCGCGGCGCCCGTTGCGCACCAGCGTGCGATCCAGCAGCGCCGGGTCGATCTCCACCTCGCGCGGCACGCGCACGCGGATCGGCACCGGGTTCTTCTCGCCGGCCAGATGCGCCTCGGCGACGATCACGCCGTCCATCAGGGCACGGACGGTCTGCTCGATCTGCGCCGTGGTGACGCCGGACAGCAGGGCTTTTTCCTTGTCCACCTGGATGTCGATCTGGTCGCGGTCCGCGACCTCGGTGTCGAATATATCGATGACGCCGTAGGTGTCCTGGAAGCGCGCCTTCACCGCCGCGGACATCGCGCGCAGCCGCTCGGGATCGGTGCCGTGCAGGTGAGCGAGCACGACGGCCGCCGACGGCGGCCCGGGCGGCGATTCGACGAAGCGCAGGTCCATCCGTGGGTAGCGCGCGCGAATGGCCGCACTGGCGGTGCGCAGTTCATCGACGACGGCAGTGGACGGCGTGCGCCGCTCCGACTTGTCGATGAGGTTGACGCGGATCTCCGCCACGTTCGGGCCGCGCCGGTTGCCGCTGCCGCTGACCTGGCCCGCAAAGTCGACGACGCCAGGGATGCCGATGTAGGTGAGGTAGTTCGTGATCAT
>Ga0187844_10000917_pt1 | contig 22964 bp, 20 predicted proteins | sample SpaLakP09_SKY_50_FD_134517 | JGI IMG/M metagenome (GOLD analysis project Ga0187844, IMG submission 134517) | Oligotrophic lake water microbial communities from Sparkling Lake, Wisconsin, USA - SP09_SKY_50 | ecosystem: Environmental > Aquatic > Freshwater > Lake | place: USA: Sparkling Lake...
CCAGCGCGTCCATGACCTCGGAGCCATGGCCCAGACCGGCCGTGACCTCACTGACGACGACGTCGCAGACCACCACCGGGCCGGCGCTTAGCGCCAGGCGCAGACTGGCCTCTGCCGCATTGGCGCGCGGGTCGTCGCCCAGCAGATCGATCAGTACCGATGAATCAACGGCGATCATGCTCGGGCTCAGTCAGCAATCGGATCGCCGGGGGCGCGGCCGCGCAACTCGCGCATCACGTCGTCGGTGCTGACGCCCTCGGGCAGCTTGAAGCGGCCCCGGGCACGGGAAATCGCGTCATCGACGTTCTTGCGCAAGACGATGCGCGCGCCATCGAGCTCAACGGTGAGCGTCGTGCCCTTGGTCAGACCCAGTGCGTCACGCACCGCCTTGGGCAGGGTGATCTGGCCGCGTTCGGCAACAGTGGCTTCCATGGTTCACTCCGGTATGGCGCGAAAAGTATGCATTGATTGTACATACTTCGCTGGCCATGCCGCAATTTCGGCCATCGGCGCGCCATGGCGCCCGGGGTGCGATCAGCGTGTCGGCGTAACCGCCGGCGTGCCTGCCGCCACCACCGGCGGTGCTTCGGGTGTGGCCGTGCCATCGGTGGCGGTGTTGGTGACGATATTGGTGGTGGTACGCGGGCCGGTGGCCATGGCCGGACCTGTCACCGGCACGATGCCAATGCCGCCCCCGGTGGGGTTGGCCGCGTTGGCGGCGATCGTGGCCCTTTGCTCGGAATGGGTGCAGCTGTCCACCATGCGCTGGCCGATGCGGCTGTTCATCAGCATCGACTTGGTCGGAATCTGCAGCCACATCATGCCGTTGCGCTTGTCATCCAGGCGTACGGCGCCGGTGGTGGTGGGCTCGGGCGCCATCGTGAAGATCTGGTTCTTGAACAACACCTGGAACAGGCCGGGGCGCTGCGGATGGGGTTGCACCTTGACGGTCTGGCTGAACTCGCACTCCGCATCACCGCGGTTGACGCGCTCGGCGGCGGCGAGCTGGTCGGGACTCAGGGTCTCATCTTCGGCGGCCATCGCCACCGGGGCAGGCGTGGCGGCGGCAGGCGCCTTCTTGGCTGCGGGACGGGGCCGCGGGGCGGCAGCCTCCTTGACGGCGGCCGCGGCCCAGGCCGTGTTCAGTTGCAGAGCTGCCAACAGGGCGGCGAGCGCGAAAAGCGAGGGGGTCTTCTTCATGATGTCTCTGCTGGGGGCAGTCTGGCGTTGGCGTGTCAACAATTGTGCGGGTGATTGGAAACCGTCTTGTGACGATTTGCAATCAGGGCTTGCCATCGAAGTAGGCCACCCGCACCTCGGCCGGCAGCGGTTGGCCGGTGCGGTGGGCGCGCTCCAGCAACTGCCAGAAGTAGCGGAAGCTGGCGCGGTCGTGCAGGGTGTCCTGGTTGCCGTGGCGGTGGCTGATCGGCGCCCATTGGGCGGCCTGTGCGGCCTGGATGATCTCGATCGCGTCGTCGATCTCGGCGGCGCTGGGCGCGAAGGCGTCGATGATGGCTTGGATCTGTGCCGGATGGATGCTCCACATGCGCATATAGCCGAATTCGCGCGAGGCCTTGGTGGCCGCAGCCTCGATCGCGTGCTTGTCCTTGAACTCGGTCACCACGCAGTGCGAAGGCGTCTTGCCGTAGGCGTGGGCGGCGGCGGCGATCTCCAGCTTGGCGCGCACCACCAGCGGATGGGTGAACTGGCCCTGAGCACCCATCGCCGTCTTCGGAATCGCGCCGCGATGGGCGGATACGAAATCCATCAACCCGAAGGACAGCGACTGGATGCGTGGCTCGGCGGCAATGGCCTGCACCTCGCGCAGCGCGCCGTGCGTCTCGATCAGCACATGAACGGGCAGCTCATGGCCCTTGCCATGGGCACGGACGGCTTCTGCGATATGCGCCAAGGCCTGCTGCACATCGGACAGACCCTGGGGTTTGGGCACCATCAGATAGGCCAGGCGGTCGCCGGTGCGGGAGATCAGCGTGTCCACATCGTCGGCGAAGGCCGGGTGATCGACCGGGTGCACGCGCGCGCCGACGCGGCCATGGCGGTTCTCGGCGCCGCCCACCATTTCGGCCACCATGCGCACGTGCTCGGCCTCGCCGCCTATCGGTGCGCCATCCTCGCAGTCCAGGGTGATGTCGAACACCGGGCCCAGTTCGGCCTGCAGTTCCAGGCTCTTGCGCATGCGCGCCTCGACGCCGCAGTAGTGGTCGCACACCGGCAGCAGGGTGGCGGCGTCGCCGTCTTCGAACAGGGCGTCGCGGGGGTGCAGCGGTGGGGTGGTCACGTTGGATCGTCCAGAAACGGCAAGGGCCGTCATGTTGCCATGACGGCCCTTGCGTTTTAGCAACAGAAAGTCGGTGCTTTGCTTACAGCAGATGCTTCACGCCGTCCTGCTCGCCCTGCAGCTCGGCCAGGGTCTTGTTGATGCACTCTTGCGAGAAGGCATCGATCTCGAGGCCGTCGACAATTTTGTACTCGCCGCCCTCGCAGGTGACGGGGTAGCCGAACATGGTTTCCTTCGGGATGCCGTATTCGCCGTTCGACGGAATGCCCATCGTGACCCACTTGCCGTTGGTGCCCAGGGCCCAGTCACGCATATGGTCGATGGCGGCGTTGGCGGCCGAGGCGGCCGACGACAGGCCGCGCGCTTCGATGATGGCCGCGCCGCGCTTGCCGACGGTGGGCAGGAACACGTCCTTGTTCCATACCTGGTCGTTGATCATGTCCTTGACCGAGGCGCCATCGATGGTGGCGTAGCGGTAATCGGCATACATCGTCGGCGAGTGGTTGCCCCAGACGGCCAACTTCTCGATCGCCGACACCGGCTTGCCCGTCTTGGCGGCGAGCTGACTCAGCGCGCGGTTGTGGTCCAGGCGCAGCATGGCGGTGAAGTTCTTGGCCGGCAGGCTAGGTGCCGACTTCATCGCGATATAGGCATTGGTGTTGGCCGGGTTGCCGACCACCAGCACCTTGACGTTGCGCGAGGCCACCGCATTCAGCGCCTTGCCCTGGGCGGTGAAGATCTGGCCGTTGATGGCCAGCAGCTCGGCGCGTTCCATGCCGGCCTTGCTGGGCATCGAGCCGACCAGCAGTGCGTAGTCGGTGTCCTTGAAGGCGGTCATCGGGTCGCTGTGCGCTTCCATGCCCACCAGCAGCGGGAAGGCGCAGTCCTCCAGCTCCATCATCACGCCCTTGAGCGCCTTTTGCGGACCCTCGACCGGCACTTCCAGCAGTTGCAGGATGACAGGCTGGTCCTTACCCAGCATTTCGCCGGAGGCGATGCGGAACAGCAGGGCATAGCCAATCTGGCCAGCGGCACCGGTGACGGCGACGCGAACGGGTTTCTTGCTCATGAGAAGGCTCCTAAAGCGTGGGGATGGAGAGAGGGAAAGACAGAAATCGCTGGAAATCGGGTGCAGGCAGTGGCGCGGGTTTTCAGGCCGGACAGCCCGCCAGTGTAGGGCAGAGCAAGGGAGAACCCGAAGCAAAAGGCCTGATTCGGCTCAATCCTATGTCTTATATAAGACAAACCGGCCCGGGCTGTGGTGCAATGCGCCCCATGGCTCCTCCCACGTCCACTCTGCTAGATGCCGAAGCCCCGGCTGGCAGCACCGGGCCCAGTTTCAGCCCGCTGTATAAGCAGATCAAGGACTTGCTGACGCGCAGCCTGCAGGCCAGCGAATGGAAGCCCGGCGATGCGATCCCCAGCGAGATGGAGCTGGCCGCCCGCTACAAGGTCAGCCAGGGCACGGTGCGCAAGGCCATCGATGAGCTGGCCGCCGAGAACCTGCTGGTGCGCCGCCAGGGCAAGGGCACTTTTGTGGCCACCCACGCCGAGCAGAAGATCCAGTACCGCTTCCTGCGCCTGACGCCCGACATCGGCGCGGGGCCAGGGCTTGAGCGCCAGTTGCTGGACTGCCGCCGTGTGCGCGCCCCGGCCGAGGTGGCGCGGTCGCTGGGCCTGCGCACCGGCGACGCCATGGTGCAGGTGCGGCGGATGTTGCATGCTGCAGGGGTGCCGGTGGTGCTGGACGAGATCTGGCTGCCCGGCCATCTGTTCAAGGGCCTGACAGCGGAGCGGCTGAACGAACACCGGGGCCCGATGTACGGCCTGTTCGAGACCGAATTCGGGGTGCGCATGATACGGGCGGAAGAGAAAATTCGTGCGGTCGCCGCCGATGCCCTCAGCTCCGGTCTGCTTCAGGTGCCCCAGGGCAGCCCTTTGCTCAGTGTTGAGCGCCTATCGCACACCTATCATGACCGGCCGGTGGAGCTGCGCCGCGGGCTTTACAACACCTCCGGACACTTTTACCGCAATGAACTGAGCTGAAACTGACGCCAGCGTGGCGTGCAAATCACGTCATTGCGCGGAGCAAGGGTGCTGCATTGCAATAAAATCATCGGGTTTCATCGGATTACATAAAAAAGGCGAAGCATGGCTGCAACTCAAAAACAAAGACCGGGAACCATGCGTCTGATCGACGCCTTGCAGTACCGTCTGCCACTGGCCGGGGTGGTCTCCATCCTGCATCGCGCCAGCGGCATGCTGATGTTCCTCCTGATGCCCTTCATCATCTGGATGTTCGACACCAGCCTCTCGACCGAGATCTCCTACGACCAGTTCACCAACGCCTTCGTGGCCGGCATCGGCTTCCTGCCGGGTTGGTTTATCAAGCTGGTCTGCCTGGGTCTGATCTGGGCCTATCTGCACCACTTCATTGCCGGCGTGCGCCATCTGTGGATGGACATGACGCACAGCGTCAGCAAGGAGCAGGGCCGCTCCAGCGCCGTTATCACGCTGGTCTCCAGCTTGCTGCTGACCGCAGCCCTGGGCGCCAAGCTGTTCGGCCTGTACTGATTCACGAAGGAAGAGGACGTATGAATCCCAATTTTGGTTCCAAGCGCCTGGTCGTCGGCGCCCATTACGGCGCCCGCGACTGGCTCGCGCAGCGCGTCACCGCCGTGCTGATGGCCTTGTTCACGATCGTCGTGCTGGCCCAGGTGCTGATGCCTGGCGCACTGGGCTACGACCGCTGGGCCGGCATCTTTTCCCAGCAGTGGATGAAGTTCCTGACCTTCGTCACGATTCTTTCGCTGCTGTACCACGCACGGGTAGGCATGCGTGACATCTGGATGGACTACGTGCAGCACGTCGGCGTTCGGCTGGTGATGCATGTGTTCACCCTTGTTTGGTTGGTGGGTTGTGCCGGCTGGGCGATCCAAGTGCTGTGGAGACTGTGATGACGGTGGCAACGAATATCCCCAAGCGTAAATTTGATGTGGTCATCGTCGGGGCCGGTGGCTCTGGCATGCGGGCGTCGCTGCAGCTGTCGCTGGCCGGCCTGAATGTGGCCGTGCTGTCCAAGGTCTTCCCGACCCGCTCGCACACGGTGGCGGCCCAGGGCGGCATCGGTGCCTCGCTGGGCAATATGAGCGAGGACAACTGGCACTATCACTTCTTCGACACCGTCAAGGGTTCGGACTGGCTCGGTGACCAGGACGCGATCGAATACATGTGCCGCGAGGCGCCCAAGGTCGTCTACGAGCTTGAGCATTTCGGCATGCCCTTCGACCGCAACCCCGACGGCACGATCTACCAGCGCCCCTTCGGCGGCCACACGGCCAATTACGGCGAGAAGCCGGTGCAGCGCGCCTGCGCCGCCGCTGACCGCACCGGTCACGCCATGCTGCACACGCTGTACCAGCAGAACGTCAAGGCGCGCACGCAGTTCTTCGTCGAGTGGATGGCGCTGGACCTGATACGCGACGCCGAGGGCGATGTCTGTGGCGTGACCGCGCTGGAGATGGAAACCGGCGAGCTGCACATCATGGAAGCCAAGACCGTGCTGCTGGCCACCGGCGGGGCATGGCGCATTTTCGCCGCCTCGACCAATGCCTTCATCAACACCGGTGACGGCCTGGGCATGGCGGCGCGCGCCGGCATTCCGCTGGAAGACATGGAGTTCTGGCAGTTCCACCCGACCGGCGTGGCCGGCGCCGGCGTGTTGCTGACCGAAGGTTGCCGCGGCGAGGGTGCGATCCTGCGCAACGTCAATGGCGAGCGCTTCATGGAGCGCTACGCGCCGACCCTGAAAGACCTGGCCCCGCGCGACTTCGTCTCGCGCTGCATGGACCAGGAGATCAAGGAAGGGCGTGGCTGCGGTCCCAACAAGGACTACATCCAGCTGGACATGACCCACCTGGGCGGCGAGACCATCATGAAGCGCCTGCCCAGCGTGTTCGAGATCGGCCACAACTTCGCCAACGTCGACATCACCAAGGAACCGATTCCGGTGGTGCCGACCATCCACTACCAGATGGGCGGCATCCCGACCAATATCCACGGACAGGTGGTCGTGCCCAAGGAAGGCCAGCCCAACACGGTGGTGAATGGCTTGTACGCGGTGGGCGAGTGCGCCTGCGTCAGCGTGCACGGCGCGAACCGCCTGGGCACCAACTCGCTGCTGGACCTGCTGGTGTTCGGCCGCGCGGCCGGCAACCACATCGTCGACTCGGGCCTGAAGGGCAAGACGCACAAGCCGCTGCCGGCCGATGCGGCCGACCGTTCGGTGGCGCGTCTGGCGCGGCTGGATGGCAGCAGCTCCGGCGAGTACGCACAGGACGTGGCCAACGATCTGCGCAACGCCATGCAGCGCCATGCCGGTGTGTTCCGCACCCAGGCCATGCTCAACGAGGGCGTGAGCCAGATCGCCGAGATCGCCAAGCGTGTGGCTAACATCACGTTGAAGGACAAGTCCAAGGTCTTCAACACGGCCCGCATCGAGGCCTTGGAGGTCGAGAACCTGATCGAGGCGGCGCAGGCCACCATCGTGTCGGCGGCGGCCCGCACCGAGAGCCGTGGCGCGCACTCGGTCGACGACTATGGCGATACCCCCGCGCACCCGAACGGCCGCAACGACGAGCAGTGGATGAAGCACACGCTTTGGTACTCGGAGGGCAACCGCCTGGACTACAAGCCGGTGAACCTGAAGCCGCTGACGGCCGAATCGATTCCGCCCAAGGTTCGGACCTTCTGATGGCGACCTGATGGCCTTGCGTGGCAGACCATTGCGCACAGCGCGATGCTCTGTCACCAACTGACTAGAACCAAGGAAACATATGACCAAGCGCACCTTCCAGATTTACCGCTACGACCCGGACAAGGATGCCAAGCCCTATATGCAGACGCTGGAAGTCGAGCTGGACGGCTCGGAGCGCATGCTGCTGGACGCGCTGGGCAAGCTCAAGGCGGTCGACCCGAGCTTGAGCTTCCGCCGCAGCTGCCGCGAAGGCGTGTGTGGTTCGGACGCGATGAATATCAATGGCAAGAACGGTCTGGCCTGCCTGACCAATATGCTGACCCTGCCCGGCACCATCGTGTTGAAGCCGCTGCCCGGCCTGCCCGTGATACGCGACCTGATCGTGGACATGACGCAGTTCTTCAAGCAGTACAACTCGATCAAGCCCTACCTCGTCAACGACACGCCGCCGCCCGACAAGGAGCGTCTGCAGCTGCCGGTGGAGCGCGACGAGCTGAACGGCCTGTACGAGTGCATCCTGTGCGCCAGCTGCTCGACGGCCTGCCCCAGCTTCTGGTGGAACCCGGACAAGTTCGTCGGCCCGGCCGGTCTGCTGCAGGCCTATCGTTTCATTGCCGATAGCCGCGACCAGGCCACCGGCGAGCGCCTGGACAATCTCGAAGATCCCTACCGCCTGTTCCGCTGCCATACCATCATGAACTGCGTGGACGTCTGCCCCAAGGGCCTGAACCCCAGCAAGGCGATCGGCAAGATCAAAGAGCTGATGGTCCGGCGCGCCATCTAAGCCAGGCCAACACCGGGATCAAACAGCAACCACCATCATGGACGACGCCCTACTGGATGAACGCTCGTTGAGCAAGCTGCGCTGGCGCTGCCGTCGCGGCCTGCTCGAGAACGACTTGCTGATCGAGCGCTTCTTCAACACCCATGCGCAAACGCTGACCGTGGCGCAAGGGCGGGGCATGAATACCCTGATGGAACTGGCCGACAACGACCTGTTGGACTTGCTGCTCTCGCGTACGCAAGCAGGTGCCGAGCTGGACCTACCCGAAGTTCGAGAGGTGCTGGCCATGCTCAGGCCGGTGCTTCACGCGTCCACTCCCCCGATACCACGAACCCCAGAGGAATCAATATGATGACCCCGTCCGACGTGAAAGCCACCCTGTCGTTCTCCGACGGCAGCCCCAGCATGGATCTGCCCCTGTACAAGGGCAGCATCGGTCCCGACGTCATCGACATCCGCAAGCTGTACGCCCAGACCGGCAAGTTCACTTACGACCCCGGCTTCCTGTCCACCGCCTCGTGCAACTCGACCATCACCTATATCGACGGCGACAAGGGCGAGCTGCTGTACCGCGGCTACCCGATCGAGCAACTCGCCACCAACTGCGACTTCCTGGAAACCTGCTACCTGCTGCTCAAGGGCGAGCTGCCCAATGCCGAGCAGAAGCAGGACTTCGTCGGCCGCGTCACCAATCACACGATGGTGAACGAGCAGATGCAGTTCTTCCTGCGTGGCTTCCGCCGCGACGCCCATCCGATGGCCGTGCTGACGGGCCTGGTCGGTGCGCTGTCGGCCTTCTATCACGACAGCACGGACATCAACAATCCGCAGCACCGTGAAATCGCCGCCATCCGCCTGATCGCCAAGCTGCCCACGCTGGTGGCCATGGCTTACAAGTACACCATCGGCCAGCCCTATGTGTACCCGAAGAATGATCTGGGCTACACCGCGAACTTCATGCGCATGATGTTCGCCACCCCCTGCGAGGAGTACGTGCCCAATGAGGTGCTGGTGCGTGCGATGGACCGCATCTTCATTCTGCATGCCGACCACGAGCAGAATGCCTCCACCTCGACGGTGCGCCTGTGCGGCTCGTCGGGCACCAACCCGTTCGCGGCGATTGCCGCCGGCGTGGCCTGCCTGTGGGGGCCGGCCCACGGCGGCGCCAATGAGGCGGCGCTGAACATGCTGGAAGATATCCAGAAGAATGGCGGCGTCGAGAAGATCGGCGAGTTCATCAAGCAGGTCAAGGACAAGAACTCCAACGTCAAGCTGATGGGCTTCGGTCACCGTGTCTACAAGAACTACGACCCGCGCGCCAAGCTGATGCGCGAGACCTGCCACGAAGTGCTCAACGCGCTTGGCCTGCACGATGACCCGCTGTTCAAGCTTGCCATGGCGCTGGAGAAGATCGCCCTGGAAGACGACTATTTCGTGTCGCGCAAGCTCTACCCGAACGTCGACTTCTACTCGGGCATCGTGCAGCGCGCCGTGGGCATCCCGGTCAGCCTGTTCACTGCCATCTTTGCGCTGGCCCGCACGGTGGGCTGGATCGCCCAGTTGAACGAGATGATCGGCGACCCCGAGTACAAGATCGGCCGCCCGCGCCAGCTCTTCGTCGGCTCCGTGCGCCGCGACGTCACCCCGATGGCGCAGCGCTGATACGGCGAAGTCCTGAGACCACAGGCCCCCTGCAGCAATGCAGGGGGCTTTTCTTTGAGTTGCGCGTCGTTCGTCTGCGGCCGGCGCGGCTGGATCCTGCTCGGCTGCAGCCTGTCGCAAGCGGCTGGCCTTGGTGCGTCTGAGCGCCCAAAGTCGCGCCACTTACAGGAGCATGCCATGTCCAAGCCAGCGACCAGACCCTGGAACCGATGGATGCTGCTGGCCTACGCCAGCTGCTGCCTGCTGATTCTGCAGCCCGCCTTGGCGCAGGAGGGGCGGCGCGGGCAGTTGGTCGATGTGCCCTGGCTGCAGCAGGCGCTTCAACGCGGCGATGTCCTGCTGCTCGACGCCTCGGTCACGCCGCAGTACGCGGCCAGGCACATTGCCGGGGCGGTCAGTGCCGATCTTTACCGCTATGGCAACCGGGAGGTGGCGCCGGAGCTGATGGAGCGGCGCCTGCAGTCCTGGGGCGTCAGCCCGGGCAGGAAGATCGTTGTCTACGACCAGGGCGGCTCGAATATGGCCACCCGGCTGTTCTTCGATCTCTACTACCTCGGCGTACCGGCCGAGGACCTCTACATACTCGACGGGGGCCTGGCCCAGTGGCAGGCCGCCGGTGGGGCGGTGACCCAGGAGGCCGTGCCGCCGCCGCCGGGGACCTTCAGGGTCCAGGCGGTCCGGGACGAGGTGCGGGTGCGGCTGCCGGAGTTCCTGAATGCCACGGGCGACCCTGTCAACCATGCCGTGGTCGAGGCCCTGGAGCCCGGCTATCACTTCGGCGAGACCCAGTTCTTCGACCGCGCCGGCCATGTGCCGCACGCCATCATGCTACCCGGCGAGGACTTCTACAACGCTGACAAGACCTTCAAGTCGCCGGAGGAGATCGCCCGCATGATCGCCTATCTGGGCATACGGCCCGAGCAGCAGATCCACAGTTACTGCGGCGGTGGCGTTGCCGCCAGCGTGCCGTTTTTCGCGCTGAAGTTCATCCTCGGCTATCCCAAGGTCAAGCTGTACCGGGAGTCGCAGCTGGAGTGGCTGCAGGACCCGCGCGACCTGCCTGTCTGGACCGAGGCCGCGCCCCATCTGAAGCGCGACATGAGCTGGCTCAACGGCTGGGGCAGCCGGATGATGCGCATCTATGGCGGCTCCAAGATCAATGTCATCGATGTGCGCAACCCCGAGGCCTACCTTGTGGGCCACGTGCCCTATGCGCTGCGCCTGCCCGCCGAGCTGTTCCGCAGCAGCCTTGGCCTGCCGGCCGGGCTGGCCGAAAGCCTGGGCCCGGCGGGTGTCAATGCCGATGCCGAGGCAGTGATCGTGTCGGATGGCGGCCTGAACCCCGACTCGGCCCTGGCCTTTCTGATGCTTCAGCGCCTGGGCCACAAGAAGGTGTCGGTGCTGATGGACTCGGTCGATGAGTGGGGCCTGAAAGGCCTGCCGCTGGCCAAGGAGGCCACCGTCGTCGGGCCGCCCAAGGCGCCCCAGGATATGGCGGTGCCGGCGAGTGTCTATCCGCTCCGCCTGCGCGACGACGTGGTGATTCGCGACGCCAAGAGCAGCCCGGGCCGCTACCCCAAGGTCTTCATTGCCTCGGGCCAGGCGGCGCCGGCCGACGCGCGCCATGGCAAGACCGTCCACCTGCCCTACAAGGAGTTGCTCAACGCCGACGGCAGCCCCAAGGCCGCCAAGGACATCTGGAGGCGGCTGGTCAAGGCCGGCGTGCCGCGCTATGCCGAGATCGTCTGCTTTGCCGACGACCCCGGCGAGGCGGCCGTCAACTACTACATCCTGAAGCTGATGGGCTTCCCGGACGTCAAGGTCCTGCTGCCGGGTTGAGCGGAGGGGGCGCTGCGGCCCGGACCCGGGCTTGACAGTCGGGTGCGCAGTGGCGAAGCTGGCGGCGAGGAACCGCCACCCCGCCAGCCCGCCACCATGTACTCGTACAACCAGCAGATGAGCGAAATCCATGCCTTGCTGGCCTGGAGCTTCATCGCTTTGTTCCTGATTCGCGGCCTGGCGCTGCGGCTCGGCGCGAGCTGGGTGCCCGACATGCTGGTGCTGGTGTTTGGCGCCCTGGTATTGTTGATCATCACCGGCCTGAGCCTGTGGGTACTGCGCTACCACAACCCGCTGCGTGACACCTGGCTGCTGGCCAAGCTGCTGGCCTTTGCCGCCTACGGCTTCATCGCCCACCGGGCGATGGGCGAGGCTGGCCTGCGCTCGCCCGAATTCCTGGTCGCCTTGCTGCTGCTGATCTACATCATGGGCGTGTCGATCAGCCGCAGCCCTTGGTGGGGCCCATGGTGATGAGGGCGCCAAGCCTGGCCGCGGGGCGCCGGACCGGCCCTTGCACCTTCGAACCCTCGGTCCGGGGGGAGGGGTTTATGTTTTTGCAGATTTTGCCGATGTAGGCTGTGTGATGGGAAAAGTGCCCGGACGCTTCGAGTTCCGCAACAACGAATGGAAGCCTGCAAATGACCCGCATCCGTTCTGCCGACTGGAAGTCACTGGGGATCTGGGCCGTCGGCGTCAGCCTGGGCCTGCTGTGCCTGGGCTTGCTGATCCGCAGCGAGTCCAGCCGCCACCTGCAGGCCAGCTCCGAGGTCGCCGGCCTCAGCTGGGCTCGCTTTGCCGCGCGCACCGTGCCCGACCTGGCGCAGGTCTTTGCCGGCAGCGGGGTCTCACCGGAGGCCCGGGCGCAGCTGCTGCTCTTGCGCAAATCCGACAGCGTGTTTCGCTTCAAGCTGTTCAATGCGGACGGCGATCTGATCCTCACCTCCGACGATCTGGCCACCGACCGGCCGATAAGCCGCAAGCCGGGTGCCGATGGCATTGGTGAGCATCACGGCGTCGGCGACAAGGCCCATATCCGCCGCAAGCTGCTGTCTGGCGTCAACCATATCGAACTCAAACGCGAGCGGCGCGCCGACCGACCGACCGTCTACAGCGAGGCCTATGTGCCGGTCATGCAGGATGACCGAATGCTGGGCGTGGTCGAGGTCTACGTGGACCTGGCGGCCGAGGCTCAGACCATTGCCAATGCGTTCTTTCGTGTCGCCGTTGCCGCAGCGACACTGCTGCTGTTGGCCTCGCTGATCTTCGGCTACCAGTTCTGGCTGCGCCTGCGCCGGCAGCGACAGGCGGAAGAGCGGGTGCACTATATGGCCCACCACGACACGCTCAGCGGGGCGCTGAACCGCGGCAGTTTCAACGATTTGCTGGCGCAGGCGTGCGCGCGCGCTGGTGCCGGCGGGCTGGGCTTCGCCCTGCTGTGCATTGACCTCGACCGCTTCAAGGATGTGAACGACCAACTCGGTCATGCCGCCGGTGACGAGGTCTTGCGCGTCGTCACGCAGCGCCTGCGCGAGGCGCTGCGTGACGGTGACGCGATCGCACGGCTGGGTGGCGACGAATTCGCGGTGCTGCTGCCCGGCGTGACGACGGCGGCGGCCGTCGAGCCGCTGGCCCGGCGCATCGTCGGTCGGCTGGCCCAGCCTTACGACGCAGCCGGCAGCCGCGTCAGCTGCGGCGGCAGTGTCGGTGCCGCCATCTGCGGCCTGGACGGCACCGAACCGGTCGAGCTGCTGCACAAGGCGGATCTGGCCCTCTATCAGGCCAAGGCGGCAGGTCGCGGCACCTTCTGCTTCTATGACGAGGCCACCGAGATGGCGCTCAAGGTGCGACGCGGGCTGTCGGATGACCTGCAGAAGGCCCTGGCGGCCGGTCAACTGTCCCTGCACTACCAACCGCTGTACGAGTCGAACAAGGGCATGCTGACCGGCTATGAAGCGCTGCTGCGCTGGCAGCATCCCGAGCGCGGCAATGTGCCGCCGATAGACTTCATCCCGCTGGCGGAAGAGACCGGTTTCATCGATACCCTGGGCCAGTGGGTGCTCAATCGGGCCTGCGCCGACGCCGCCGGCTGGCCGGACCCGCTGACCGCCGCGGTAAATCTGTCGCCGTCGCAGCTGGTGCATGGGGACCTGGCCGAGCAGGTGCGCAAGGCGCTGTACGACAGCGGCCTGCCGGCTCACCGGCTTCAGCTGGAAATCACCGAATCGATGCTGATGGAAAACACCGATCAGGTGATGAGCCAGCTGCAGGAGCTGGCGGCGATGGGCGTGTCGATTGCGATGGACGATTTCGGCACCGGCTATTCGAGCCTGGCCTATCTGTGGCGCTTCCCGTTCGACAAGGTCAAGATCGATCGTGCCTTTACCCAGCACCTGGACGACGATCCCAAGGTCAATCTGATCGTCCGCTCCATCATCACGCTGGCCCATTCGCTGGGCATCCGGGTCAACGCCGAAGGCGTCGAGACGGCCGCGCAGATGGCCGCGCTGCAGGCCGAGGGCTGCGATGAACTGCAGGGCTTTCTGCTGGGCCGGCCCGCGCCGTTGGCGCTGTTGAGTCACAAGGATGTGGTCGTGACGAATGCTTCGACGCGCCAGGCGCGGTCGCGAACCGGCGCGCGGGAATCGCTGTTCGCTGACCTGCCGGAACTGGTCATACCGGGCCAGCGGCCGGAATAGCAGCCAGGCGGCGGCGGTACGGGGATCGGTTCAGCGCCGATGCGAGCCGATCAGCGCGCCTCCCCGGGCCTGCCCTTTTGCCGGCAGCCCGCGTCCCGAAACGGCCCATCGGCCAGCTTCCATCCCTCGCCTGGATTCAACTGGTTGCAGTAGAGCTCGCCATTGACCTGGCTGCGCCATTGGTACCAGGGGGCGGAGGCGGCGGGCAAGGCGCCGGCCAGGCCTGTCAGCACGATGAGCAACAGTGAGCGGACTGGTTTGAGCATCTGGCCATGCTGCCCGATGCCGCGCTCGTCAATCGCTCAAAAAGACCGCCTCATTCCGCCAGCCACTGCCGCAAGCGACGGTACACGCCCTTGTCGCTGAGCAGATCCAGATGATTGACGCCACGGGCCACCCACTGGCGCGAGGCCGGAATCTGCAGCTCGCGGTCGCCATCAGCATGGCGGCCCAGGGCGCTGGCCACCGGCACCAGTCCGTCGCCCAGCCAGTCGGCGGCCTTGCCCGCCTGGGTTTTCGGGCTCAGGCTGCCGGCCAGCGCGTAGCAGGCCACACCGGCGGGCAGGGGCAGGGAAGAGCGCCGGTCGGCCTGGACGAAGCGGGTGTCGTCGTTCCAGTCGTTGTCCAGCAGATTGCCGTGGCGCAGATCGGTGATGCCGGCGCTGCGCAGGCCTGACAGGCGCGTCAGCGGCGCGGCATAGGAGCTGACACCCAGGCCGCGGTGCAGCCAGTTGCCGCCCCGCTCCAGCGGTGCGCCGTGGTGCGGGCTGCCCAGCAGCACGAGCTTGCTCAGCCTGGCGGGCCAGGTCATGCCGGCTTCCTGCGCCTGCCGCACGGCGCTGCGCGCGACCAGCCCGCCCATGCTGTGGCCGATGATAGCCAGCTCGGTGACCGGTTCGGGCCAGCCGTTCAGCAGCTGCTCCAACTGCCCGGCCAGCTCGCGGCCATTGATCGAGATGTGCTGGCCGGTGTTGTAGCGGGCGTAGACGGCCGCATAGCCCAGCGATTGGGCCAACGCCTGGCCGTGGTTATGACCTTTGCGCGACCATTGCAGATCGTTCATGCACAGGCCGTGTATCAGCAGCAGCAGCTTGCCGCCCGCAGGCGGCAGCTGCGGGCGCAGCTGCATAGCAACGGCCAGCGGGTTGCCGCTGCGCGCCAGATGGTCGCCCATCACGCCGTTCAGCGCCGACACCAGCGCTTCGCGCCTCGGCGTGCGCTGGTTCTCGGGCAAATCGCGCAGCGTGGCCTGCAGGCTGGGATCGGCCAGCGCCAGCGCCGCGTCCAGTCCCTTGCCGACCAGGCGGTTGGTGCCCTGGATGCTGCGATAGACCAGGCCGGTGATGCCGCGCGTCGGCTTCTCGGCCACCGGGCCCACCGGCCGCGCCACACGGGTGATACGCGAGTGCATGGCCTCGACGATGCCGGTCACGCCGCCGACGCCATCGACGAGCAGCCGCAGGCCGCCGCGCAGATCGCTGACCGTGCTGCGTTTTTTCGACATCATCTTGACCATGGCCGGCTCCCGCTTGTTCCGGCCGATTGTGCCCTCAGCGTTCAATCTGCAGGCAGGCCAGCGCATCGCGTGCCGCAATCCACTCCTCGTTGGTGGGCTCCACCGCCACGCGCACCCGGCTGTCGGCGTTCGAGATCGTCGCCTCATGGCAGGCGTTGGCGGCCTCGTCCAGCGCCAGGTCCAGAAAGCCCAGGCCGGCGCAGATGCGCGCGCGGACCTCGGCGTTGTGCTCGCCGACGCCGGCGGTGAAGACCAGCAGATCGAGCCCGCCCAGCACCGCCACCAGCGCACCGATCTCGCGCACGATGCGCCGCACATAGAGGTCCAGCGCCGCCTGCACCCGCGGGTTGTCCGCCCCCTGGGCCAGCAGCACGCGCGGGTCGGCCGACAGGCCCGACAGGCCCAGCAGCCCGGACTCGTGATACAGCAGATGGCCGAGCTGCTCGACGCTGAGCTTCTCGACCTCCATCAGGTAGAGCGCGACGCCCGGGTCCAGCGAGCCGCAGCGCGTGCCCATCATCAGGCCGTCCAGCGCCGAGAAGCCCATCGTCGTGGCCACGCTCTGCAGGCCCTGCATCGCGCACAGGCTGGCGCCGCTGCCGAGGTGCGCCACCAGCGTGCGGCCCTGCGCCACCTCGCCATGGCGCTCGGGCAGTACCAGCGCCAGGTATTCGTAGGACAGGCCGTGAAAGCCGTAGCGCCGCAGGCCGCGCTCCCAGGCCGCATAGGGCAGGGGCAGGATCTGCTCGACCAGGGGCAGGGTGTGATGAAACGCGGTGTCGAAGCAGGCGATCTGGGGCAGATCGGGGCGGGCCTCCAGCAGCACCGCGATCGCCTCCAGCGCAAAGGGCTGGTGCAGCGGCGCCAGCGGGATGAACGACTTCAGGTCGGCCAGCACCGCCGCATCCACCCGCACCGGCGAGGCGTACTTTGCGCCGCCATGCACGACGCGGTGCGCGATCGCCGCGATGGGCCGGCCTTCGAGCCGGGCGAGGATGCGCGCCCGGATGTCATCCAGCGCCTGGTGATACGCCTCGCCGCTGCTCAATCCCTCGACCTTGCCGCCCCACAGCGGCGTGCGCGGCAGCGGCGATGCGCCGGCCTCGAACAGCGCGAACTTGATGCTGGACGAGCCGCAGTTGAGCACGACAGCGACCGGATTCATGGCGGCGTGCTCCGGTAGCGCTGGGCCAGCAGCAGGGCGATGGCGCAGGAGGCGATGCGCGACTCGCGCGAGTCCGCGCGGCTGGTCAGCACGATGGGCACGCGTGCCCCCATCACGATGCCCGCGCTCGATGCTCCGCCCAGGTACTCCAGCTGCTTGGCCAGCATATTGCCGCTCTCCAGATCGGGCACCACCAGCACGTCGGCGCGGCCCGCCACCTCGGAGACGATGCCCTTGATGCGCGCCGCAGCGATCGACACCGCATTGTCGAAGGCCAACGGACCATCTAGCAGGGCGCCGTTGATCTGGCCGCGATCGGCCATTTTGCACAGCGCGGCGGCGTCCAGCGTCGCCGGCATATGGGGGTTGACGGTCTCCACCGCGGCCAGAATGGCCACCCGCGGCAGCTCGACGCCGATCGCATGGGCCAGCGTGATGGCGTTGCGGACGATGTCGTCCTTGTCTTCCAGCGTGGGCCTGATGTTGATGGCCGCGTCGGTGATGATGAAGGGGCGCGGATAGGCCGGCGTCTGCATCAGGAAGCAGTGGCTGATGCGGCGCTTGGTGCGCAGGCCGGTGCCGGCAGCGACCACGGCGGCCATCAGCTCGTCGGTGTGCAGGCTGCCCTTCATCAGGGCCTCGACCTCGCCGCGCACGGCCAGCTCCACGGCGCGTGCCGCGGCGGCGTGGCTGTGCGCGACCTCCTCGATGATCTGGCCCCGCAGGTCCAGTCCGGCCTCCTGCGCCACCGCCTCCAGCCGGGCGCGTGGTGCCACCAGCACCGGGGTGATCAGGCCGGCGGCCTGGGCGTCCAGCGCCGCGCAGAGGCTGACCGCATCGCAGGGATGGACCACCGCGACGCGGATCGCGCCCAGCGGCCGCACATGGTCCAGCAGCCGCTGCAGACCGTCATTGCCCGGCGTCAGCCGGACCTCCGGCAGGGTGGTGCGGGCGCGTTCGATGTGCACGGTGGGGGCGATCACCTCGGCCTCGCCGGTGATGACGCTGAGGCCATCCTGGTTGACGCAGGCGCAAGCCAGCGTCAACCGTTTTCTCCGCTCGTCTCTGGCACTGACGGTGACGCTGATGGTCAGCTTGTCGCCGACCCGCACCGGCGCCAGGAAGTGCAGCGTCTGGCCCAGGTAGATGGTGCCGGGTCCGGGCAGCCGCGTGCCCAGTACGGCCGAGATCAGCGCGCCGCCCAGCATGCCGTGGGCGATCACGCCATGGAAGGGCGAGGTGGCGGCAAAGTCGTGGTCCAGATGCTGGGGGTTGGCATCGCCGGAGAGCACGGCAAAGAGCTGGATGTCCTCGGCCGTCAGCGTGCGCTCGATGGCGGCGGTCTCGCCGACGGTGATCTCGTCGAAGGTGCGGTTGCGCACGCGGCTCAGGTCGTCGGTGAGAGTCTTTGGCAGGTCGGGCATGCTGGGCGTCAATTCGAGGTGTTGGCGGGAGGGATCAGATCAACGCTGCAGCACATAGCGGCCGGGCGCCGCGCCCATGGCCGGGTAGGTCTTCGCGCCGGTCCGGGGTGGGTTGACCCGGAGGCCCGAGCGGGCCCGCAGCCAGTCCTGCCAGGCCGGCCACCAGGAGCCTTCCGACTTGGGTGCTGCGGCCACCCAGTCGTCCGGTGCGATGTAGGCGGCGTGCTCGGGCTGGGTGCGGATCTGGTAGCTGCGATGCGGATGGCCCGGCGGGCTGACGATGCCGGCGTTGTGCCCGCCGCTGGTCAGCACGAAGGTGATCTCGGCCTCGGTCAGGTGGTGCAGCTTGAACACCGAGCGCCAGGGCGCCACGTGGTCGGTGACGGTGCCGACCATGAACACCGGCAGGTGCAGATCGCTCAGCGCCACCGCCTGGCCCCTGACCGGGTAGCGGCCCGAGGCGAGGTCGTTGCGCAGGAACAGCCGGCGCAGATACTGCGAATGCATCCTCGCGGGCATGCGCGTGGTGTCGGCATTCCAGGCCATCAGATCATTCATCGTGGCGCGCTCGCCCAGCAGGTACTCATTGACCAGGCGCGACCACAGCAGGTCCTGCGAGCGCAGCATCTGGAAGGCGCCGGCCATCTGCGCGGCCGTCAGGTAGCCGGTCTGCGCCATCTTCGCCTCCAGCAGGCTGACCTGGCTTTCGTCGATGAACAGGCCCAGCTCGCCCGGCTCGGAGAAGTCGGTCTGCGCCGCGAACAGGCTGATCGAGGCCAGGCGCTCGTCACCATCGCGCGCCATCGCGGCGGCGGCAATCGTCAGCAGTGTGCCGCCCAGGCAGTAGCCGGTGGCGTGCACCTGGCGCTTTGGCACGATCGCGCCCACCGCGTCCAGCGCGGCCATCACGCCCTGCTCCAGATAGTCATCCATGCCCAGATCGCGATCGTCGGCCCCCGGGTTCAGCCAGGAGATGCAGAACACCGTGTGGCCCTGGTCCACCAGGGACTTGATCAGCGAGTTCTGCGGCGACAGGTCGAGGATGTAGTACTTCATGATCCAGGCCGGCACGATCAACACCGGCTCCGGGTGCACCGTCGCCGTCGTCGGCGTGTACTGGATCAGCTCCATCAGGCGGTTCTTCAGCACCACGATGCCGGGGGTGATGGCCACGTCCCGCCCGGCCACAAAGGCCTCGGTGCCCGCGGCGGGGGCCTGCAGCGCCTGGCGCTTGAGGTCATCGCGGGCAAAGGCCGCACCGCGCAGCAGATTGGCGCCGGCCTCTTCCCGCGTGCGCCTGAGCACCAGGGGGTGGGTGGCCAGGTAGTTGCCGGGCGAGAGCATGTCCAGCATCTGGCGCGCCCCGAAGGCGACCAGGTCCTCGTGGTGGTTCTCCACGCCCCAGACGCCATGGGTGGCGGCCGCCCACCATTGCTCGGTCAGCAGAAAGGACTGGTGCATCAGATTGAATGGCCACTGCTGCCACTCGGGCGCGGCAAATCGGCGATCACGCAGCGGTGGCTCGACGGCGTCCCGGGTCTCGGGCCTGGCCACCAGCCGCTCGCGGGCATAGCGGGCCAGCTCGCCGCCCTGCTGCAGGGCCAGGCGCAGCAGGTCCATGCGCTGGCCGGGCGAGAGGCTCAGGTGCAGGGCCCAGTCGGCGAGGGCGAGCAGCGGTGAGGCGATGGACAGGGCCGAGCCGGCGCTGGCCAGGGCGGCATGGATGGCGGGGTCGATGCGCTCGGCCAGAGAGCGGTCGAAGGCGTGCGTCAGCGTAGGCGCGGTGGTGGGCATGGGCTCTCTGGTAGCGGGACTGCCGCCAATGTAGGGAGTTGCACGGACCTGCAACTTGACCTGAGTCAAGCCGCGCCGCTCATGCGCGCTTGGCCCCGCGATTCAGCCCCCCGGCCCAGCATCCATTTGACTGCTTCGAACCACAGCAGGCCGAGCAGGACCACACCCAGGCCCGCCAGCAACAGCGGCGGCGATGGGCGCTCGAAGGCGAACAGCGTGCTCAGGCCCGGCACACCCAGCACCGCAGCCAGCAGCAGTACGGTGGCCAGCGCGATCCAGACAAACTGGCGGTTGGCCTGGCCCGGGCCCGACAGGCCCGGCTTGCCCCAGCGGCGGTTGCTCTGTATCAGGCTCAGGTTGGACAGCACCAGCACCATGAAGCTGAGCGCTCGCGCCGCGGCGTCGGACTGGCCGGCCTGACGCATGCCCGCATACACCGCCATCAGCAGCGCCAGCAGACCCAGCCCCTGCCACAGGCCGCGCAGCAGCACCGCGCGGTCGAACAGGCGCGCCAGCGGGCTGCGGGGCGGCGCCTGCATCGCCTGCGGCTCCGGCGCCTCCGCCTCGAACACGATCGAGCAGGCCGGGTCGATGATCAGCTGCAGGAACAGGATGTGCACCGGCATCAGCAACAGCGGCCAGCCCAGCAGGACCGGCAGGATGGACAGGCCGATGATGGGCACATGGGCGGCGATCACGAACACGATCGCCTTGCGCAGATTGGCGAACACGCGCCGGCCATAGCGCACCGCCGTCAGCAGCGAGCCGAAGTCGTCGTTCAGCAGCACCAGGGCCGCGGCCTCGCGGGCCACATCGGTGCCGCGCGCGCCCATCGCCACGCCGATGTGAGCGGCCTTCAGGGCCGGGGCATCGTTGACGCCGTCGCCGGTCATCGCGACGATGTCGCCGCGGGCACGAAAGGCCTGCACCAGTCGCAGCTTCTGTTCGGGCTGGACGCGGCAGAACACGGTGGTGTCGGCCAGGCGGGCCTGCAGGGCCTCATCGCTCAAGGCCTCCAGCTCGGGGCCGGTCAGTGGCGGGGCCCCGGCATTCATCCCGGCTTGCCGGGCGATGGCCAGCGCCGTCGCCGGATGGTCGCCGGTGATCATCACCACGGAGATGCCGGCCGCGTGGCATTCGGCGATGGCCTTCGGCACCTCCGGGCGCAGCGGGTCTTCCAGGCCGATCAGCCCCAGGAACTTGAACTCGAAGTCGTGCTGGTTGCCGGGCAGCACCGCGGCCGCAAAGCGCGCCTGGGCCACGCCCAGCACGCGCAGGCCGTCGGCGGCAAGCGTTGCCACCTGGGCGGCAATGCGCACGGCCTGATCGCTGCCCAGATGGCACAGGTCGACGATGGCCTCTGGGGCGCCCTTGGCGGCGATCATCCGTTCGCGCCGGTCGGGTGACTGCCAGACGCGCGACATCGCCAGCATCTCGCGCGACAGCGGATAGTCGTCGACCAGGGTCCAGTCGCCGTGCAGGTGCTCGGTGTCGGCCAGCAGGCGCCGGCCGGCGCTGCCGATCGCCATCTCCATAGCGTCGAAGGCCTGGCGGTGGCTGGCCAGCACGGCGAATTCGAGCAGGCCGTGCAGGGCCTCCTGCAGTGGCTCGGTGGCGTTGGTGTCGTACTCGGCGTCGGCCGACCACAGGCGGTGCAGTTCCATGCGGTTGGCGGTCAAGGTGCCGGTCTTGTCCACGCACAGCACGCTGGCGGCGCCCAGCAGCTCGACGGCCGGGATGCTGCGCGCCAGCACGCCCTCGCGCGAGAGGCGCCAGGCGCCCAGGCCCAGGAACAGGGTCAGCACCACCGGCAGCTCCTCGGGCAGGATGGCCATCGCCAGAGTCAGCCCGGCCAGCAGGCCGTGCAGCCAGTCGCCGGTGCGTGCCCAGTAGGCCAGCGCCAGGCCGGCGGCCACCGTCAGCCCGATGACGGCCACGCGCTTGACGATGTGGTCGGTCTCCTGCTGTATCGGCGTGGTCTGCGAGGCCAGCCCGGACAGCGACCTGCCGATTCGGCCCAGGGCGCTGCGCTCTCCGGTGGCCATCACCAGGCCCTGGGCCGTGCCCTGGGTCACCAGCGTGCCCGAGAAGACACTGGACTCGCCCTGAGCCCCGGGCTCGAGCAGCACGGCCCGGTCCGCCGCACCGGCGTGCTTGAGCATGGGCACGGACTCGCCGGTCAGCAGCGACTCGTCCACGCTGAGGTTGTTGGTCTGCAGCAGGTACAGGTCGGCCGGCACGCGGTCGCCCTCGGCCAGCAGCACGATGTCGCCTCGGACCAGTTCGCGGCCGGCGGTGCGCAGCGCCCGGCCATCGCGCTGCACCAGCGCACGCGGGCTGGACAACTCGCGCAGCGCCTGCAGCGAGCGCTCTGTGCGGCGCTGCTGCACGAAGCTGATGCCCATCACGACGAACACAAAGCCCAGCAGCATCAGCGCCTCGCTGCGGCTGCCCAGCAGCAGGTAGATGCCGCCGCAGGCCACCAGCAGCAGGAACATCGGCTCGGTGACCACCTCGATCAGCAGGCGCAGCAGGCTGCGCTGACGCGACTGCGGCAGCTCGTTGGGGCCATCGCGCACCAGCCGCTGCCGCGCCTCGGCGGCGCTCAGGCCCTGTTCACTCATGGCTGGCTCATGACGGGTTCATGGCTGGCCGGTCTTGTGATCGAGGTCGGGGCGCCGGAACGGGTCGATGTGGGTCATCAGGTTCAGCACCCGATGGTGCTGCAGCACGCGCTGGCGCGCCGCCACGGCGATGTCATGGCCGGCCTCGACGGTCAGCGTGGCGTCCACCTCCAGATGGGCATCGACAACGATCATGTCGCCCATCTTGCGCGTGCGCACGTCATGCACATCGCTGACGCCCGGGGTGTCGCGCAGCGTGCGGCGTATCGCCTCGACCTCCTGCTCATCGACGGCGCGGTCCATCAGGTCGTGCATCGCATCCCAGCCGAAGCCCCAGCCCATCCTGGCCACCATGAAGCCGACGATGGCCGCGGCGATCGGGTCCAGGATCGGGTAGCCCAGCAG
>Ga0187844_10000919_pt1 | contig 22955 bp, 16 predicted proteins | sample SpaLakP09_SKY_50_FD_134517 | JGI IMG/M metagenome (GOLD analysis project Ga0187844, IMG submission 134517) | Oligotrophic lake water microbial communities from Sparkling Lake, Wisconsin, USA - SP09_SKY_50 | ecosystem: Environmental > Aquatic > Freshwater > Lake | place: USA: Sparkling Lake...
ACACCACGCCCAGCGCACCCTGCGAGTTCTTGAACTCGCGCGAGGTGTAGTTCAGGTCGGTGGTGTAGCCGGGCTTGAGCACCTTGGCGGCCGTCTTGTTCATGAAGGTGAGGGCCTGGCCCAGCGAGTAGTCGGACGACAGGTTGGCCGTGATGGTGGCCGAGCGGCGCTGGCCAAAGTGGTTCAGCTCGCGCGGGCTCACGCTCTCGCGCACGTTGACCAGGCTGGACAGCGGGATCATCGCTTCGTTGCGGCCACGCACGTAGATGGTGTCGATGTTCTCGGGTGTGGTGCGGCCCCGCGCCTCGGTCTGCACGATCACGTCGTACTGCTCGGCGTCGCGCTTGTAGCGCGTCACGGTGCGGCCGCCCAGCATGGTCTCGATGGCCTTGGCCACCACCTCCACGTTCACACCCAGGTCGGCCGCGCGCTCGCGGTTGACCTCGATACGCAGTTCGGGCTTGTTCAGGCGCAGGTCCACGTCGGGGCCGACGATGCCGGGGTTCTGCGCAATCTCGGCCATGAAGGCGGCCACCACCTTGCTGAGGTTCTCGTAGCTGTCCGAGGTCTGGATCACGTAGGTGAGCGGGCGCGAGCGAAAGCCCTGGCCCAGCGACGGCGGCGTGATGAGGAAGGCGTTCACGCCCGGCAGGCCGGCCACCTTGGGCTGCAGCTCCTTGGCCAGGTCGAGCGTGGTGCGGTTGCGGTTTTCCCAGTCCACCGTGCGGTAGATGACGCTGCCCTGCGCCACCGTGGGGTTGCCGATGTTGGCAAACACACGGTCGAACTCGGGGTAGGTGGTGCCGATCTTTTCCAACTCCAGCGCGTAGCGGTTGGTGTAGTCCAGCGTGGCGCCATCGGGTGCGGTGACGCTGGCCAGGATGGTGCCCCGGTCTTCCAGCGGCGACAGCTCCTGCCGCATGGTGGGGAACACCAGCGCCAGCGCCAGCCCGCTCAAGGCCATGATGCCCACCACGATCCAGCGGGCCTGGAAGATGGCGCCCCGCACGCCACCACCCGCCCCAGAGCCTTTGCTGCCGCCCCAGCGCGCCGTGACGATCCAGCGCAGCAGGCGGCCATAGGCGTCCGACAGCGCAGTGAGCCAGCGCTCCATTGAGCGGTCGAACCAGTTGGGCTTCGGGTTGTGTTTGAGCAGCAGCGAACACATCATGGGCGAGAGCGTGAGCGCCACAAAGCCCGACACCACCACCGCCCCGGCCAGCGCCAGCGCAAACTCCACAAAAAGCCGCCCCGTGCGGCCCGGCGTGAAGGCCAGCGGTGCGTACACCGCCACCAGCGTGAGTGTCATGGCCACGATGGCAAAACCGATCTCGCGTGCGCCCTTGATGGCGGCGGAGAACGGGTCGAGCCCCTCTTCGATGTGGCGGTAGATGTTCTCCAGCATCACGATGGCATCGTCCACCACCAGGCCGATGGCCAGCACCAGCGCCAGCAGCGTGAGCGTGTTGATGGAAAAACCCGCCAGCGACATCAGCGCAAAGCTGCCCACCAGGCTCACCGGGATGGTGACGATGGGGATGATGGACGCGCGGAAGGTGCGCAAGAACACAAAGATCACCAGGGCCACCAGCACCACGGCCTCGGCAATGGTGGTGTAGACGCTTTTGATGGAGCGGTCGATGAACAGGGAGTTGTCGTTGGCGACGTCGATGCCGATGTCTGGCGGCAGGTCGGCCTTGAGCAGCGGCAGCATGGCGCGCACGCCTTGCGACAGCTCCAGCGGGTTGGCCGTGGCCTGGCGGATCACGCCCACCGAGATCGCGTCGCGGCCGTTCAAGCGCACGCGGCTGCGGTCGCTGGCAGCGCCCTCTTCCACCCGTGCCACGTCCTGGATGCGCACGGGAAATCCGTTGACCGTGCGGATCACGATGTTGGAGAACTGCGCGGGGGTTTTCAGGTCGGTTTGCGAGGTGACGCTGAACTCGCGCTGCTGGGACTCGATGCGGCCTGCGGGTAGCTCCAGGTTGTTGCGGCGGATGGCGTCTTCCACGTCCTGCGTGGTCAGGCGGTAGCCTGCCATGCGCTCCGGGTCCAGCCACACGCGCATGGCGTATTTGCGTTCGCCGTAGATGGGCACGTCGGCCACACCGGTCACGGTCTGCAGGCGGGGCTTGACGATGCGGTTGATGAGGTCGTTGATCTCCAGCGGGCTGCGCGTGTCGCTGCTGAAGGCCAGCCACATCACGGGCGAGGCATCGGCCTCGACCTTGGCAATCACCGGCTCGTCCACGGCTGTGGGCAGGCGGTTGCGCACGCGCGCCGTGCGGTCACGCACCTCGGCGGCAGCGTTGTCGGCGTCCTTCTCCAGGCGAAAGCGCACGCTGATCTGGCTTTGCTCGGCGCGGCTGATAGAGGTGATCACATCCACCGCGTCAATCCCGGCAATCGAGTCTTCGAGCGGCTTGGTGACCTGGGATTCGATCACCTCGGCCGAGGCGCCCGCGTAGCGCACGCTGACGGTGACCACGGGTTCATCGATCTTGGGGTATTCGCGCACCGAGAGGCGCGTGAAGCTCACCGCACCAATCAGCAGCACCAGCAGCGAGAGCACGGTGGCAAACACCGGCCGGCGGATGGAGATTTCAGCGAGTTGCATGGCAGTCCAGGGGCATCAAAAAAGGGCGGTGACCAGGCATCAAAACCCGCCCATCAGGCGGGAGACCGCTTGCTGGCAGGGTTTGGCTGGCCGGGGTGGGCTGCCACCTGGCAAGGATTGGGACCTGGCAGCGGGGCCACAAGCGCGCTGGCAGGGGCTGCCTTGGCTGCCGTAGGCGCTGCGGGGACAGCCGGGGCCGCTGGCGCCGTGGCCACAGCCACCGCAGCCACCGCACCCGATGCGCCGGGCGCAGGCGCATCGGCCACTCCCGCCGCATTGCCCCCCCGGGGGCCCGAGGCGGGGCGCGCGGCAGAGGGCGCGGCTCCGGCACCCTGCTTGCCCAGTTCCACCACCCGCACCTCGGTGCCGTCCTTGCGGATGCGCTGCTGACCGGCGGTGACCACCAGGTCGCCCGCGTTCAACCCCTCGACCACCTCCACCAGGCCCGGCGCGCGGGCGCCCAGTTGCACGGGCGTGCGGCGCGTCACGCGGGTGCCGGGTTCCTTGCCCTCCACAATCTTCAGCACATAGGGGCTGTTGCCATCGGGCACGATGGCTTCTTCGGGCACCACACGCGCATCGCTGCGCTCTGCAAACACAGCCGTCACGCGGGCGAACATGCCCGGGCGCAACTGCAGGCGGCGGTTGTCGATGCAGCCGCGCACCGCAATGGCCCGGCCGTCGGCGTCGATCTGTGGGCTGATGGCCTGCACCACGGCGGCGTAGCGCACGCCGGGCAGCGCATCAAACGCCACCTGGGCGGTCTGGCCGGTGCGTGCCTTGCTTTGCAGGCGCTCGGGCAGGCGGAAGTCCACATACACGGCGTCCAGGTCTTCGATGTTGACGATGTCGGCGCCGTCCTTGAGGTAGTCGCCCACGTTCACCCCCCGGATGCCTGCGATGCCATCGAAGGGCGCCACGATCTTGAGCCGCTGGGCCGTGGCCTGCGCCAGGGCCAGCTTGGCCTGCGCCACCTCCAGGTTGGCGGCGCTTTCATCCACCGAGCGCTGGCTGATGAAGCCCTGGGCCACCAGCTCCTGGTTGCGCTTGTGGTTGGCCTGGGCGATGGACAGTTCGGCCTGGCTTTGCTGGATCTGCGCACGGGGCAGCTGGTCGTCAAACTGCACCAGCACCTGCCCGCGACGCACGCGCTGGCCGTCGCGGAAGTTGAGCTGCGTGATGCGCCCACCCACCTCGGGCCGCAGCATCACGCTCTGGCGCGACCGCAGGCTGCCCACGGCCTCGGCATCGTCGCGCAGGGCCATCTGCCGCACAGCCACGGCCTCTACCGCCACGGGACGGCCTGCACCACCACCGGCCCCACCTGCGGAGCTGGCACCCCGCGCGGCACCACTCTCTGGCGCGCCTCCACCGCCTGCGGCCGCTGACACATCAGTGCGCGTGGACGGCGCGGGTTTCTGGAGCCACCAGGCGGCACCCGAGGCGGCGGCAATGCCGATGACAGCGAAAACGATGTACTTGTTCTTGGATGCCATGGGTCAGTGAAACCAGGTGGTGTGGGGAATGCAATCAAACAATGTATCAGTGCGTGTCTTGTGCTGCAGCAAACTCTGGCAAGACCCCAAGGTCAATTGCGGCGGTTTTACGCAGGCTTTACACGCCCAAAAATGAAAAAGCCCCCGAAGGGGCTGGTGGCTGCGCCGATGCACTCTTTCGAGGCACGGCGCCCGCGCCGAGGGCATCTGCAGGTCATCCGCGCCCCAGGGCCTTGTCCACCCCCCGGTTGGCCAGCGCATCGGCGCGCTCATTGCCCGGATCGCCCGAATGCCCCTTCACCCAGCGCCACTCGATGCGGTGGCCGCCGGTGCTGACCAGGGCATCCAGCCGCTGCCACAGCTCGACGTTCTTGACCGGCTGCTTGGACGCGGTGCGCCAGCCCTTGGCCTTCCAGCCATGGATCCACTCGGTGATGCCCTTGCGAACATATTCGCTGTCCAGGAACAGCGTCACCGCACAGGGGCGCTTGAGGGCCGACAGGGCCTCGATCACGGCCAGCAGCTCCATGCGGTTGTTGGTGGTGCCCAGCTCGCCGCCAAACAGCTCCTTCTCGACCTGCCCGGCGCGCAGTAGCACGCCCCATCCGCCAGGGCCCGGGTTGCCCTTGCAGGCGCCATCTGTGTATATCTCTACCTGGTTCAAACTGTGTTCCTGCTCTCGTGATTCATTCATGGCCACCAGGGCCCGGTCAAGGGGCCCCGTGGCGGCCGGTGGGGGATTGTCTATCTATGTTGGGTCGCGCCGGACCGGGGACGCATGGGCGGCGGGCACCCGGCCACCGGCACGATTGGCCACAGGCACCGTGGCGGCAGACCGCTGGCGCTGGTTGCGCCATGCAGGCTCCAGCAGGCGCATGCCATGCACCCGCTTGACCGCCACCAGGAAATAGGCCGCGCCCAGAATGGGCCACCAGCGCTCTCCCAGGGGGTCCATCCAGCCAAAGCGCTCCAGCCACTGGGCACTGCGCACTGCGGGACGATAACAGCCAAAGCGGGCCGATTCGACCTCGAAGCTCAAAAGCCTGAGCCAGTCCCGCAGGCGCCGATAGCCAATGAACTCACCCACATCGGGCAGATACAAGGTGCCCCGCCCCATGCGCTGGTACAGCCGCGCACGCCGCTGGCGCAGGCCCCACAGGCTGGTGGGGTTGAGCCCGCTGATGACCACGCGCCCCTCCGGCATCAGCACCCGCTCCACTTCGCGCAGCGTGGCGTGGGGGTCGATGCTCAGCTCCAGGGTGTGGGGCAACACGATGAGGTCCAGGCTCGCATCGGCAAACGGCAGGGCCACAGATTCGGCGAGCAGGTCCACGGTGTGCTGCCGCAAAGGGACTGTGCCCTCGTCACCCACAGGCGCAGAGGCGGCGGGCTCAGGCACTCCCACTCCCTCCTGCCCCAGTGCCAGCCACTGGTAGGGCATGCGGTTGGCGCGCAGCCCGTCCAGCAGGGGCATGCCCAGCTGCAGGCTGTGGTAGCCAAAAATGTCCACCACGGCCTCGTCAACGCGCGCTTGCTCCCACGCCAGCAGATACCGGCCCGGCGGGGAATCGAACCAGTGGTGCAAACCTATAATTTGATCGCTCATGAACTTGCTGCCGCTGCCCGCCTTTACCGACAACTACATCTGGATGCTGCACGACGGCCGCCAGGCGATCGTTGTGGACCCGGGCGACGCCGCACCCGTGGTGCAGGCCCTGGACACACTGGGCCTGGGCTTGCAGGCCATTCTAGTCACGCACCACCATGCCGATCATGTCGGCGGCGTGGATACCTTGCGCGAAGCCACCGGCGCACGGGTCTACGGCCCGGCGCGCGAGCGCATTCCCGAGCCCCTGGTCCGCCTGGCGGACGGCGATGTGATCGAAGGGGCCGATGTGCTGGGCCTGCGTTTCACGGTGATCGATGTGCCAGGCCACACGGCGGGCCACATCGCCTATTACTGCGAAGCGATGGACGGCGCGCCCCTGCTGTTCTGCGGCGACACCCTGTTCTCCGGTGGCTGCGGCCGCCTGTTCGAGGGCACGCCCGCGCAGATGCTGGACTCGCTGGACCAGCTGGCCGCCTTGCCCGGCAACACCCGCGTGTGCTGCACCCACGAGTACACGCTCTCCAACCTGAAATTTGCGCGGGCCGTGGAACCTGGCAACGCCGCCCTGCTCCACTACTGCAGCCAATGCGAGGCCCTGCGGGCACAGCAGCAGCCCACGCTGCCGTCCCGCATGGACCTGGAGCGGGACATCAACCCTTTCCTACGCGTCAGGCAACCCACGGTGGCCCAGGCCGCCCGGGGCCACGATGCGCAGGTGCCTGAAAACGACGCCGTGGCGGTGCTGGCCGCCCTGCGCCAATGGAAGAACGAATTCCGATGAAAATTCTGCACATCGCCTGCCTGGCGGGCCTGCTCTGGCTCACGGGCTGCGCCACCACCGGGGGCCCCTCGCCCGACCAGGCGGGCACGGACCCCAAAGCCATCCCCAGCACTGCACGCTCTTCCTCCCATACCCCCCTGATCCCCAACGGGCCGCTCAAGCCCATCACCGCCGCCCAGGCCAGCAGCGGCGAAGTGGCCTCGCTGTCGGCTCCGGCCGACCTGTGGGATCGCATCCGGCGCGGCTTTGCCATGCCCGACCTGCAGCACGAGCTGGTGCAGGACCGCGAGCAGTGGTATGCCACCCGCCCCGACTACATGCAGCGCATGACCGAGCGCTCCAGCAAGTACCTGTTCCACATTGTTGAAGAGCTGGAGCGGCGCGGCATGCCCACGGAGCTGGCGTTGCTGCCCTACATCGAGAGCGCATTCAACCCCCAGGCCGTGTCCAGCGCCAAGGCGGCGGGCATGTGGCAGTTCATGCCCGCCACGGGCAACTATTTCGACCTCAAGCAGAACGCTTTCCGCGATGACCGCCGCGATGTGCTCGCGTCCACCCGTGCCGCGCTCGACTATCTGCAAAAGCTCCACGGCATGTTCGGCGACTGGCACCTGGCCCTGGCCGCCTACAACTGGGGCGAAGGCAGCGTGGGCCGGGCCATCGCGCGCAATCAGAAGCAGGGCCTGGGCACCAGCTACACCGACCTCAACATGCCGGCCGAAACCCGCATGTATGTGCCCAAGCTGCAGGCCGTGAAGAACATCGTGGCCAACCCCGATGCCTTCCGCACCGAGCTGCCGCTCATCGAGAACCACCCGTACTTCCAGACGGTGGACATCACGCACGACATCGACGTGGCCCTGGTGGCCCAGCTTGCAGGCATCCGCGAGGAGGACTTCCGCGCGCTGAACCCCTCCTACAAGCGCCCCGTGATCCTGGCGGCGGGCACGCCCCAGATCCTGCTGCCCTGGGACAACGCCAAGGTCTTCCAGCGCAATCTCGAAGCCCGCCGCGAGGGCCAATACGCCAGCTGGACCGTGTGGTCGGTGCCCACCACCATGAGCGTGGCCGAGGCCGCGCAGCGCGTGGGCATGAGCGAGGCCGACCTGCGCAGCATGAACAACATCCCGCCGCGCATGCTGATCAAGGCAGGCTCGGCCCTGATGGTGCCGCGCGCCAACACCACAAGGCAGGATGTGTCTTCCCACCTCGCCGACAACGGGCAGGTGGCGCTGACGCCCGAGATCGTCACCCGCCGCACCACGGTGCGCGCTGGCAAGGGCGAAACCGTGGCCAGCATTGCGCGGCGCTACAAGCTCACCGCCGCCAACGTGGCCGACTGGAACGATGTGCGCGCCAACGCCGCGTTCAAAGTGGGGCAGCAGGTGGTGGTGTACCTGCCGGTGCGGCAGGCCCAGGCCAATGCCCGGGCAGGCAGCAGCAACAAGCGCTCGGCCGCCCCCCCGGCCCGCAAGGGGGGCACGCCCTCCAAGGTCAAGCGTCGCTGATGCCCCGGGCGGCCCCGAACAGCACGGGCCGCCGCCCCTGGCAGAAGAAGATCAGAAGCGGAGCGTGTGCATCCCCAGCAGCCCCAGGATGCCCATGATGATGAGGTACAGCGCCACGATGGTGCTGAGCAGGCGCGGCATCACCAGGATGAGGATGCCTGCAATCAGGGAAACAAGCGGGCCGATGCTGAGGCTCAGCGACATGGGTCAGTCCTTGGAAAAGTCAATGAAGGGGTGAGGGGCCAAAGCGCCAGGTGAACTGGCCGCAATTGCCCGCAATTGCCTTGGGTTGTGCCTGTGATTGCACCTTGGCAACCGCCCCCGCACTGTAGTCCAAACCAGCCCCTGTTTCGGGCGGCTCCCCCCGGTAAAAGCCCCATTCCGCAGACCGCATCTTGGCGGTCCGAAGCGCAGGGCTCTGGGGTCAAACGCTGTACTTCTGGCGCGCCTTGCGCACCAGGTCGTTGGTGTAGGTGCGCGCCAGTTCCACCTTGGCCTCGGCCAGCTCGGGTTGCACACGCGCCAGCACTCGCAGCGCCGTGGCCGGGCCGTCGTCCGGCATCAGGCCGTTGGGCGAAAAGGTTTCGCGCACGCGACCAAAAGCCGCCAGGTACAGCCCCCGGTCGCCCATCAAATATGCGGCGGGCACCGCCTTGACGAGGTCGGCCGGCGCGGCGGTCTGCAGCCACTTGAGCGCATGCACGATCCCATTAACCAGCGCCTGGGCCTGCGCAGGCTGCTTTTGCAAAAAGGCCTGGGGCGCGTACAGGCTGCCAGCAGGCAGGGTGCCACTGCCTACCAGCTCCTGTGCGGCTTTGAGCGAACGCAGGTCGCCCACGATGCGCGTGTCGGCCTTTTGCTCCAGCAGCGTCATGATCGGGTCGGCATGGCACAGCGCATGCACCTGGCCCGAGCGCAGCGCATTCATCGCGTTGGTGCCCGAGCCCACGCCCACAAACGACACATCACGGGGCGACACCCCCGCACGCACCAGCATGAGGCTGGCCGCCAGGTGGGTGGACGAGCCAACGGACGACACGCCAATGCGCCGCCCCGCCAGATCGCCCAGGTCCTTGTAGGCGGGCAGCGAGCGCAGAGACACCCCCAGAGCCAGCTGGGGTGCCCGCCCCTGCAGCACCAGCGAGCGGTAGGCCTGGCCCCGCACCTGCGCGCGCAGCACATGTTCAAACGCGCCCGAGCAGACATCGGCCGCCCCCTCCTGCACGGCCTGCTGCGCGAGCGCACCCGCCGCAAAATCGCGCACCACCACCTCCAGGCCTTCTACCCGGAAGTAGCCCAGCGCATCCGCCAGCGCCAGCGGCAGGTGATAAAGCACCCCCTGCCCCCCCACCGCCACGGTGACGCGCCCCAGCATGGCCCCATCGGTCTGCGCTCGCACCAGCGCAGGCGCGCACACCGCAGCCGCCGTGACGGCGGATACGGTGCCAAAGGCACGGCGAGTGATCAAAGACTGGGGCATGGGGTCAGGCAAAAAAGACAATGCTGCATTGCAACAATCGTGCCCCAGAGGGGGGCAGGCCGCATCAGGGAGATTCCCTGCGGGTTTCTACGTAAGCAAACAATGATGTGGAAAGGCCCGTGCAGGCAATGCACCCTTTGGATGCATCGACCCGCCCGGGCCCACGCCAGGGTCAGCGGTAACCGATGAAAAGAATCGCCACGTTGACCAGGAAGCCCGCCGCCCACACGGCACTGCGGGCGGTGGGCATGTCTGCAACGTACATCATCACGTAGAAGATGCGCAGCAACACAAACAGCAGCGCCAGCATGTCGAGCAGCGTCTGCCCGGCGCCCAGCAGGTGGGCAATGATCACTGCGCCGATAAAAAACGGCAGGGCTTCAAAACTGTTGGCCTGGGCCGCGTTGGCGCGCGCGCGCCAATCGGTCTGCCGGCCCATCCAGGCGCGCGGGTCGTGGTTGTCAAACCCGCCGTCCTTGCGCGACTTGCCCAGGCCGCCGCTCTTGGCCAGCCAGGCGCAGCCCATGGGCAGCAGTGCGGCAATCAGCACACACCAATAGGCAGCGGTGAACCGGGCAACATGCATGGTGGTATTCATTTTTTGGACTCTTTTTGGCCGCCACCGCCTGTTGGATAAGCGCGAGCAGCTATTAAATTGTGAGTATTCTAGTGGGCACCCAGGCGCGGCACTGTCACCGGCGGTCCACCAGCGCATGTGCGATGGTGCCCAGGTCCACGTACTCCAGCTCGCTGCCCACGGGCACCCCACGCGCAAGTCGCGTCACATGCACGCCCCGGCTCTTGAGGGCCTCGCTGATCACATGGGCCGTGGCCTCCCCCTCGGCATTGAAATTGGTGGCCAGGATCACCTCCTGCACCTCGCCGCTGGTGGCCCGTTCCATGAGCTTCTGCAGCCCGATTTCCTTAGGCCCCACGCCATCGAGCGGGCTGAGCCGCCCCATGAGCACAAAGTACAACCCCTTGAAGGCCCCGGTGCGCTCCATGGCGGACTGGTCCGCAGGCGTTTCGACCACACACAGCCGCGTGGCATCGCGCTCCGGGTCCAGGCAGGTGCTGCACACCTCGGCCTCGGTGAACGTGTGGCAGCGCGCACAGTGGTGCACCGTGCCCACCGCCTCCGCAAGCGCCCGCGACAGGGCCAGAGCCCCCTCGCGGTCGTGCTGCAACAGATGAAACGCCATGCGCTGCGCAGACTTCACCCCACCCCCGGCAACCGGCGCAGCGCCTGGATCAGAACGTCGAGGGAATTGGTGGTGGACATGGGTTAGCAGGCGATGCGGATGAGCGGGTAGGAAAGAGCGGTGCCAGGCTTCGACAGGCGCAGCCCGAACGGATGTGGGAAGAACAACTGGAATGCGTCCCCTTGCCTTCACACCCCGCCCTCAAGGGCGTAGCGAGCGGGATCAGCTGCTAGGCGGACGGAGCACAGCCACCGGAACGTACTTGAAGTACGTGAGGATGGCGAGCACCGCCCAACGACGCAGATGGCCCGCTCGGTAGCCAACCCCCTCAGAAAGGGAATTTCATGCCGCCGGGGAGGCCTGGCATGCCTTGCGTCAGCTTGCCCATCTTCTCCGAAGAAGTCTCCTCGGCCTTGCGCACCGCAGCATTGAACGCAGCCGCCACCAGGTCTTCCAGCATGTCTTTGTCTTCCGCCAGCAGGCTGGGGTCGATGGTGATGCGCTTGACGTCGTGCTTGCAGGTCATCACCACCTTCACCAGGCCCGCGCCCGATTCGCCTTCCACCTCGATGAAGGCCAGTTCGTCCTGGGCCTTCTTGAGGTTGTCCTGCATGGCCTGGGCTTGCTTCATCAGGCCGGCGAGTTGTCCTTTGTTGAACATGGTGTGGTTTCCTTTGCTTTCTTTCTGGTTGATCGATTCCCACATGGGGACTGAAATTCAGTATCTGAGATTCACTGTATTGTGCTGCGCGCCGCCGGCATGCCGTCGAAACTGACGCTACCTAGGCCAGTGCTCCCGCGCAAGGGCCGCCCCGCCGCGCTGGGAGCGTCCCCCTCCCGCGAAGCGAGAGAGGGGAAAGGCGCCGAAGGCGACTCAGGGGGTGCTTCATCTCACGCAGGTTTGATGCTGCCCGGCACGATTCTCGCGCCGTAATCCCGCATCAGCGATTGCACGAAGGGGTCGTTGTGCACGATTTCCTCAGCGCGGCGCTGGCGCTCGGCAGCGGCAGCGGCATTGCGGCGGGCGGGGCTGTCGATGACCACGCCCACCTCCACGCTGATCTGGGTGGCATGGCCTGCCGCCTCCAGCGCTGCGCGCAGGCGCTCGCGCGCGGTGGGCTGGTTGAGCGATTCGCGCTCCACGCGCAGCAGCCAGTGGCCACCATCACGCGCCACCAGCTGCGACTGCAGGGCCAGCTCACGCACCAGGGCGTTGATGGCCTCGGCCGCAACCATCTGCTGCACTGTGGCATGCCAGACATCGCCTTCTTCAGTAGGCGTGTAGCGGGCGGATGCAGGCACAGGGGCGGAATGGGGCGCCGGTTGCAAACGCGCGCCAGGCTCGGGGGCCACGCGCACGGGGATTGCTACGAATTCAGGAGCGCCCTGCGCTTGCTGAGTGCGCGCAGAGGCCTGATTTTCTTCAAAACCTCGCGCCTGGCGCACGGGCAGCGCCGTGACAGCAGCAGGTACTGCAGGTGCAACCAGTGCACCGGCTGCAGGGCCTGCATCGTCTTCCGCCCCGGGCCAGGGTGGAGGCTCGGACGAAGAGGCATCGTCAGAGCCCGGAGCGTCGTCATCAAGCGCCGACACGGCCGCCGTTGTGGGGGCGGGCGCCGACACGGCAGATGCCACAACAGGGGCCACAGCGGGCGGTGCGGGCATCGCCGGTGTGGGCTGTGCCACCGGGGCGGCGGCGACCAGAGGTGCGGCGGGGGGAATCGGGGCCGCTGGCGGCGCCAGAGGGGCCGGTGCAGAGGCCGCAGAAGCCCCTGCGGACGCAGTTTCAGGCCGCGTCAGAGTTTTTTTTTCAGCCGATTCGCCAGCACCGCCCACACCGCCTGCAGGCTTGAAGGCCAGCAGGCGCAGCAGCACCATGGTCAGCGCCGCATACTCGTCGGGCGCCAGGCCCAGCTCGCCGCGCCCGTGCAGGCACAGGCTGTAGAGCAGCTGGGTTTCATCGGCAGGCATCAGCGCAGACAGGCGCGCTGTTTCGGCGGCCTCGGGGTCGTCGGCATCCACCGCACCGGCCATCTGCGGCACGGCCTGGAACACGGCCATGCGCTGCAGCACGGCACTCATCTCTTCGAGCTTGGAGGCGGCGGACAGGCCGTTCATGCGCAGCGTGTCCGAGGTTTCGACCACAGTCTTGCCATCGCCCTGGGCCAGCGCTTCGATGAGGCGGAACACATAGGAGCGGTCCACCGCGCCCAGCATCTGGCGCACACCGGCTTCCTGCAACTGGCCGCTGCCAAAGGCGATGGCCTGGTCGGTGAGCGAGAGCGCATCGCGCATGGAGCCGCGCGCGGCGCGCGACAGCAAACGCAGGGCCTGGGGCTCGGCGGGCACGTTCTCGGTCGCCAGCACCTGCGTGAGGTGTGAGAGCACGGTTTCGTGCGCCATGGGGCGCAGGTTGAACTGCAGGCAGCGGCTCAGCACCGTCACCGGCACCTTCTGCGGGTCGGTCGTGGCCAGCACAAACTTGAGGTATTCGGGCGGTTCTTGCAGCGTCTTGAGCATGGCGTTGAACGCCGTGTTGGTCAGCATGTGCACTTCGTCGATCATGACGACTTTGAAGCGCCCCTACACCGGCTTGTCCACGGCCTGCTCCAGCAGGCTTTGCACCTCGTCCACGCCCCGGTTGGAGGCCGCGTCCAGCTCGGTGTAGTCCACAAAACGACCGCTGTCGATGTCGGTGCAGGCCTGGCACACACCGCAGGGCGTGGCCGTGATACCGCCGTTGCCATCCGGCCCCTGGCAATTGAGCGACTTGGCCAGAATGCGCGACACCGTGGTCTTGCCCACGCCGCGCGTGCCCGTGAACAGGTAGGCGTGGTGCAGGCGCTGCTGCGTCAGCGCATTCGACAAGGCCTGGACCACATGCTCCTGCCCCACCATTTCGGTGAAATTGCGGGGACGGTACTTGCGGGCGAGCACGAGGTAGGACATGCGGGCGATTCTACGGGCTGGGCCGTGCGCCCCCGGCGCCGCCAGGGCAAACAAAACAGCCACTGAAAAATCAGGGCCTTCATCCGACGTACAATCGGCGGTGACGGGCCTCCTCGCATGGTGAAGCGGCCAACCGGGTCAGGTGGGGAACCAAGCAGCCCTAACTGTGGAGTCAGTGCCGGGGGTAAGGCTCGTCAACTTCTTCTTTCTTTTGCGCGGTCGCGCAAAAGTCCCCACCCTAGTATTTTTCGTAGAGCGCAATGGCAGGCCGCCCGGCTTGCTCAAAGCCCTGTGCGCGCCAGCGCCCAAGCGCCTTCTCATACAGATTCGCGTTAGATCACATCAAACCGTTCGGGCTGAGCTTGTCGAAGCCTCGCGCGGCGCTTCGACGACACTCAGTGAACGGGTTTGCATTTTTTGAATGCAGATCGGTGTCACACCTCTGCAGGCTGCCCCAGCCAGCGCAGCGCCCCCTCCCCCGCCACGCGGCCACTGGCCATGCTGGCAGTGAGCAGGTAGCCCCCGGTGGGCGCCTCCCAATCCAGCATTTCGCCAGCGCAAAACACGCCCGGCAAAGCCGTGGCCATGAGGTGCGGGTCCAGAGCCTCAAACGCCACACCACCCGCAGTGCTGATGGCTTCGTCGATAGGCCGGGTCGCCACCACGGTGATGGGCAGGGCCTTGATCGCGTGGGCCAGGGCCACGGGGTCGTTCATGCCGTCCTTGCCCAGGTGTTCGTATAGGATGCCTGCCTTGATGCCGTCCAGGCCCAGGCGGCTCTTGAGGTGGCTCGACAGCGAGCGCGAACCGCGCGGATGGCGCACCTCCACCAGCACGCGCTCGGGACTGTGGTCGGGCAGCAGGTCGAGGTGGAAGGTGGCGTGGCCATGGGCTTGCACTTCGTCGCGCAGCAGGTGCGACGCGGCGTAGACCAGACTGCCCTCCACCCCCGTGGCCGTGACCACAAACTCGCCCCGGCGGCTGAAGCTGCGGCCCTGGCTGTCGGTGAAGCTGAGCGCCACTGTCTTGAAGGGCTGACCCACAAACTTCTCGGCAAAATGCGGCGTCCAGCCCACCGTGGGCGCGGGCGTGCGGCCCAGCAGCTCTTGCAAAAAGGCGCGGCGCGTCTCGCCCACCGGGGCATCGGCGCGCAACACATCAAAACCGCAGTTGGACGGGCGCAGCGGCGCCACCGCCACGCCCCGCTGCGCCAGCAGCGACACCCAGGCACCATCCGACCCCAGGCGCGCCCAGCTGCCGCCGCCCAGTGCCAGCACCACGGCCTTGGCGGCCACCCGCACCTCGCCTGCCGGTGCGGCAAAGCGCAGCGCGCCCTCCTCGGCCCAGCCCAGCCAGCGGTGGCGCATATGGAACAGCACGCCTTGCCCGCGCAGGCGCTGAAGCCACGCGCGCAGCAGCGGCGCGGCCTTCATGTCGTTGGGGAACACGCGGCCCGAGGTACCCACAAAGGTCTCCACCCCCAGCCCCTCGGCCCAGACGCGCAGAGCAGGCCCACCAAAGGCGCGGATCAGCGGCTCAACCTGCGGCTCGCGCCCGGCATAGCGACCCACAAAGGGCTCGTGCGGCTCGGAATGCGTGAGGTTGAGCCCGCCTTTGCCCGCCAGCAGAAATTTGCGGCCCACCGACGGCATGGCGTCGAACACATGCACGGCCACGCCCGCCTGGGCCAGCACCTCGGCCGCCATCAGGCCCGCCGGGCCACCGCCGACGATGGCCACATCGCACTGCAACGGTTCCGCAGACAGGGTGGGAGCATCGGAAGGAGGAAGGGTGTGGGACACGGAAGGGCCTTGCTAAAAAAGGGGGAACGCTGCGCTGCCTGGGGACGGAAGGACCCGTCAGAACAAGGAGCCTTGCGGAGAATCCGCAGGCCCCGGAGCGGCGCGGGCGCGCTCGGACTTTGCGGGGGCGACCTGCGCAGCGGGGGCGAGAGTATGCCCCATCGCAGGCACCTGGGCGGCCGATGCCCCTGCCGCACCGGGCGCTTCGCCCACGGGCACCAAGCGCCCATCGCCCGTGAGGAAGGCTGCGTACACCGCCTCGCCCGGCATCAGCGCCGAAACGGCTTCGCGGTAGCGCTGCAGCTGCGCCACCAGCGCCTGCTGGCGCTGGGGCTGGGCAGCGCTTTTGTAATCCAGCACCCACCAGCCTGCCGTGGTTGCAGCGTCGTCGGCATGTGCTGCGCGGCGCAACACCAGGCGGTCGATGCGCAGGCTCTGGCCCTGGTAGTTCAGCGGGGCCTCGTTGATGGCGGTCTGCACCTGGGCCGGGTCCCAGGCCCAGGCGCCCTCCCCGGCCAGGATGCCCTGGGCCATGCGCGCAGCCAGTTCGGCGGCGGCGGGGGCGATGTCGTGGTCGCTGGCCAGCCGGGCGATGCGCGCAGCGGGCCAGCCATGGGCGCGCAGATCGGCCAGCGGGGCACCGGCGACACCGGCCTGCTCCAGCAGCTGGTGCATGGCGTCGCCCTGGCGGGACAGCGGCGTGGAGTCGCCATCGCCGGGCATGGCCACGGGCGTGGCGCCGCTGGGATCGCCGGCGGCCGCTGCGCCCGGTTGGGTGCGGGCGCTTTGCAGGGCCTCAGGCAGGGGTTGCAGCGCGGCGATGGTGAAGGTGTCGGGGGTCGCCTCTGCACCGGCGGCAGGCGCCGGGGCGGTGCCCGCGTCCACCTCGGTCACCAAGGGCGCCAGCCGGTTCCACCAGCTGCCCGGCGCCGAATTGCTGGGCAACACGGACGACAGTGCCAGGCAGTGTTTGGCACGCGTCATGGCCACGTAGAGCATGTTCAGCTCCTCGCGGCTGCGGGCCTGCTGCTCGGCGGCCAGCGCGGCTTCTGCGCTGGGCGGGGGGGCCGATTCGCTGGCCAGAAAGACGAAGGCCGCTGGCACGGCCTGCTCGCCCGGCCAGTCCACCAGCACGCCCATGGTCTCGGCTTTTTGTGGGCGGGTGTCGGTGTCCAGCAGCAACACGCAGTCGGCCTCCAGCCCCTTGGCGCCGTGCACCGTCAGCAGGCGGATGGCCTGGGCATCGGCCCGGCCCGGGGCGCGTACACCGCCTTTTTTCATGGCCCGCACCAAGGCATAGGGCGTGAGATAGCGGCCCCCATCGTGCTGCAACGCCGCCGCCAGCAGCGCGCGCAGGTTGGCCTGCACCGCCTGGCGCTGGGTGACCGGTGCAGCTGCTGCGAAGCGGGCCAGCACATCGCCGTGTTCGTAGATGGCATGCAGTGCGTCGTGCGGCGGCAGACTGCCCACCCAGGCCTGGTATTGAAGAAAAATAGCCCCTAGCGCCTGTAAATCAAGCGGTAGCAGCTCACTTTTCAATAGCAAATCAAACCAGCTACAGCCCGCATGTTCCGGCTGGCGGCGCAGCACAGCCAGCGCCACCAGGGCGTCATCGCCCAGGCCAAACAGAGGCGACTTGAGCGCACGGGCCAGTGACAGATCGTGCGTGGGCGAGACCAGCACATCCAGCAGCGCCACCATGTCCTGCACCTCGGGCGCGTCGAACAGGTCGGCCTTTTCGGGCTGCACGCAGGGCAGGTGCAGGGCGCGCAAAGCGTCTTGCATGCTGGCCAGGCGGTCGCGCTTGCGGGCCAGCACCAGCACCTCCTTGGGCGGCGTGCCGCTGGCGATCTGCGCGGCCACCCAGGCGGCGGCCTGGGTGCATTCGCGCATGCGCTGGGTTTCTTCGGCTTCGTGGCGCGGTTCGGTCAGGCTGTCACGCCAGGCCAGGGGGTCGCGCGCGGCGCCTTGGCCGTCGTCGTCCGCATCGGTGATGGCGGGCAGGCGCAGCAACTGGCCAGGGTGTTTTGATTCGGTGGTGTGGTCGCGAAAACCACTGGTCTCGTGCTGCGCCTGGGCCTGGCCCATGACGGCGTTGACGGCGGCAATCACGCCCTGCGCGTTGCGGCGCGTGTGGTCGCAACTCAAAAGATCGCCGCCCAGCCCATCGCGCACAAAGGCCTGCGCGGCAATGAACACCTGCGGCTCGGCGCGGCGAAAGCGGTAGATGCTCTGCTTGGGGTCGCCCACGATGAACACACTGGGCGCGGCCGAACCACCGCCCGAGCCCGCGTAGCCCGCCAGCCAGGCGTGCAGCGCCTGCCACTGCAGCGGGTTGGTGTCCTGAAACTCATCGACCAGCAGGTGGCGGATGCGCGCGTCCAGCCGCTCCTGCACCCAGCCACTGAGCACGGGGTCAGCCAGCATGACCAGGGCCGTGCGCTCCACGTCGTTCATGTCCACCCAGCCGTGCTGCTGCTTGACGGCCACAAACTGTGCAATCAGGCAACGCGCCAGCCGGGCCATGCGCTGCTGGTGCTGCCAGGCCTCGTGCTGGCGGCGGGCGGTGAGCAGGCGCTGCAGCTCGGGCTCGGCCTCTTGCGCGGCGGGGAACTTCTCCAGGTTCTTGGAGAGGCGGTCTTCCTTGGCGACAAACATGGCTTTGCGCAGCATGTCCAGGCGCTGGTTCAGGTCCGCACAGGCCAGCGCGTCGATGATGGCGTCCGCCGCCTTTTGCGGCGTCTTGTTGGCCTCGGTGCCCAGGGCGCTGGCACGGCTGCGCCAGCGTTGCAGGGCGGCCTCGGTCTGCAGGGCCTCGGCGGGCTCGGCCAACGCAGCCAGGTCGGGGTACGCCTGCTGGAAGGGTGGCACCGAGGCATCGACCACGCCCGCTTCGTCGGCCAGGTCAAACTCCACGCGCTTGGCCAGCGCCGCTGCCAGCGCCTTGTGGGTTTGCGAGCGGCCGTGGCGGGCCACCACGGCTTCGTAGTCGGCGCGCAGGCTGGCGCTGTCGGCCACGGTCTGCAAGAAAGGCGGCCAGACCTCGCGCACAGCCTCGGCATCGTCTTCGAGCAGCTCGAAGTGCGCAGGCAGGCCTTGTTGCTGCAGCAGCGCCAGCGGGGCCGTGCCCAGCAGCGCGGCAAACCAGCTGTGGAAGGTGCGTATCTGCACGGGGCGGCCTGCTTCGAGCAGCTGGCGGTATAGATTTTGTAGCGCCTCGCGCTTGTCCAGTGCGCCCTGGGGGCTGATTCCACGTGCAATCAGCTCGGCCGTCAGCTCCTCCAGAGGCTTGTGGCTGAATTGCTCCAGCCATTCCTGCAGGCGCTGGCGCATTTCGCCTGCCGCCTTTTTGGTGAAGGTGATGGCCAGGATTTCGTGCGGCGCGCAGCCATCGAGCAGCGCACGCAGCATGCGCGAGACCAGCATCCAGGTCTTGCCCGCGCCGGCACAAGCCTCCACGGCCACGCTGCGGGCGGGGTCGCAGGCTATGGCGTAAAACGCCTCGCGCGAGACGGGGCGGCCGTTGTGTTCGTAGGCGGCCTGGGTGGATTGGGAATGGCTCTCGGTCATGGCGTCTCTTGCGCGGGCAGCGCCTGTTCGGCATCTGCCCAGTAGTCTTTGCGGCACAGGCCGCGCACCGCGCAGAACTCGCACACCGAGCCCTCACCCAGCGCGGGCAGCGGCGCACCGTTGGCAATGCGGGCCATGTCGTGCTGGATGCCTTCGATCAGCACATCACGCAGATGCACCACCTCGTCCTGTTCGTGCAGTTGCGTTTCGCCGCGCTCGCCGACGTTGACGTAGGCGGCGCGCAGGGTGTCGTGGCTCAGCAGGGCTGCGTAGAACGGCAATTGCGTGTCTTCCGCTCCGCTCTTGATGCGCTGGCGGGTGACGCTGTCACTTTCGGTTTTGTAGTCAATCACCAGCACTGTGGGCTCGCCGGTGGACGAGACGCCATCGATGCGGTCGAGGGTGCCGACCAGCTCCAGGTCGCCCAGCGGCTGGCGGGCCTTGACCTCGGCCTGGCGGAAGGTGGCGCCCTGCTGCTCGTGCCCGGCCAACCACTGCAGGTAGCCATCGCGCAGCTGCGCCCAGCCAGCGGCAAACGGCAGAAAGTCACCGTCTTGCAAGCGCTGTTCGCGGGTGACGGCCTCTGCGGCAGTGTCCATGCGGGCACGGCGCTCGTCGGGGTGGTCGGTGGGCTCGGTCAGCAGCGCCTCATGAAAGTGCTGCAACACGGCGTGCAGCCAGTTGCCAAAGTCACGCTTGTCCACTTCGGCGTCCAGCTCGTCGGCCTCGCGCAGGCCCAGCTGGCGCTGGGCAAAGAAGCGGTACGGGCAGTGGCGCAGATCGGAATACGCGGTGGACGAGAGGTGCGCCACCGGCAGCGCCTGGCCCACAGGCTGCGGGCGCAGCGTGGGGGCGGCAGCCACTGTGCGGGCCGCGCGGTCGTCCGTGCCGGGTGTGGCGGCGCCGTCCAGTTGCAGGGCCAGCACCAGGGCACTGGCCAGCAGGGGCTCACCGCCCTCATCGCCGGTACGCCACAGCACGTCCACCACGGGTGTGCGCAGGGCATGGGCCCAGGCGGCACGCTGGGCGGCTTCGAGCGACTGGCGCGTGGGCAGGCGCCAGGCTTCGCGCTGGGCCTGCGACCAGTCACCAGCGGGCTCGGGGGCGGCCTGCAGGCGCTTTTCATCGCAGCCCGGCAGCACGGCGGCGGCAAAGGGGCGGGCCAGCAGCTGGGGCAAGGGCACCACCACCACGGGCGCATCGGCGGCCTGCGCGGCCACGTAGCGTCCGGCTTCAAGCACGTCCTTGGCCCAGCGGGTGAACTCGACCAGCGCCATGCGGCGGCCCGCGCTGTCACCCCAGCCGTCCAGCTCGGCCTGCTGGCCGTCTTGCAGGCGCAGGGCGGCCAGCACGCGCATGCCCGCCGGGTCGGCCTGCAGGGCTTGCCACTGGCCCGCCTGCTCCAGCACGGCGCGCAGGGCGGGCAGCCACTGCGCCAGCGGGCGCGCGGCGCGCAGGGATTCGCGCCAGGCCTCCACGGTGGCCACGGTGCGGGCCAGATAGGGCTGGGCGCTCAAATCACGTGCGGCGGCAGCGCTCCAGTGCTGCACCACGCCCTTGCGCAGCCATTGCTCCAGGCGGTTGACCTCGCCCGGCATGAGCGCGGGGGTGTGTTTGACCCAGTCCAGCACCGCGTTGGATGAAGCGTTCCACGCCGCAGCCTGCAGCGCGGCCATGACCCGCGAAGCGGCGCGTGTGGTCGAGAGAATCCAGCCACTTTCATCGCGCACCAGCACGCCGCTGCTGTCCAGGTGGGCGAGCACGCGGCGGATCAGCGCGCGGTCGGTGGCGGCCAGTGCCACGGGCACACGGCCGTCGCGCACGTGGGCCAGCACGCAGGCGGCGGCGCGGTGGGCTTCGTCTTCGGCATCGGTGGCGGCATGCAGAGCGCGCTGGGGTGGCTCCGGAGCTTCATCCACCGGTGCAGGCAATGCAACACAAGCACCCTGCTCGCCCCAATGGGCCAGCAGGGCCTGGGGCAGTGCGTCGGACTGAAAACCTTCGAGCACCACCAGCGCATCCACCGCCGCGCGCACGCCGGGCTCAAACAGCACATCGGTGGCGTGGCGCGAGGCCAGCACCCATTCCAGCGCCAGGCGCGCCACCAGGGCCTCGTAGTGCAGGCTGCTGCCTTCGTCGGCGGTGGCCAGCAGTTTGCGGGCCTCGTCGCCCCAGGCGGCGCGTTGCACGGGGGGAACGGCGGCCACTGCGGGCGCGAGTTGGGCGGCGGCTTCTTGCAGGGGCGTGGCCAGCATCTCGCGCTGCGCACCCTGCCCCACGCGGTCGAGCAAGGCGCGGGCCGTGAGGGTGTCGCGCGCCACATCGCCCGCAAAGTCGTCGGCCGAAGGCTCAAACACCTCCAGTTGGCGCGCCCAGTTGCGGGTGGTTTCAAAGCGCGGCGCAAAACCTTGCGGAAACTGCAGCGCCCAGTGGCGCTGGGCCCAGGGCATGAGCTGGGCGTAGGGCACCAGCACCACGGTGCGCGCCAAGTGGGCACCCTGGGCGCTGGCATGGGCGGCCACCTGGGCCAATGCGCGCTGCCACAGGCCCATGCTCCAGCCTGCGCACTGATCGCTTTTCGCTATGACAGTCATAGCGTCGCAGGCCCCGGCCATACCGGTGAATGGGGGATTGGTTTCTGTCACAATGCCCTGACTTTAAACGTACACCGGTCCCAACCCGCCCAAGATCAAGGAATCCGCCATGGCCAGCGAACTCATCAAACATGTCTCTGACGCCAGCTTTGAAGCCGACGTGCTCCAACCCGGCTCCGCCGTGCTGGTGGACTACTGGGCCGAGTGGTGCGGCCCCTGCAAGATGATTGCCCCCATCCTGGACGAAGTTGCAGGCACCTACCAGGGCAAGCTGCAGATCGCCAAGATGAACGTGGACGAAAACCGCGAGATCCCCGCCAAGTTCGGCATTCGCGGCATTCCCACCCTGATGCTGTTCAAGGATGGCCAACTGGCCGCCACCAAGGTCGGCGCGATGAGCAAGGCGCAACTGACCGCCTTCATCGATCAGCAACTGGCCTGATCCCCCAAGCCCCGCTGGTGCGCTGCCTGCGGGGCATTTTTTTGTGTGCATGTGGCACACACGCGGCGCCCGAGTGCCGGTGCAAGCATCGGCCCATAGCACACCCCTGAAGCACCCGCTTTTTTTCCTGTCATAATTCCTCTCGATCACCGGCCTGCACGCATTGGCAGCCGGACCAAGATCCCCGGCGGGCCGGGCCTGCAAACAGCAGCCCTTCCGGCACCAGCCCCCTCCCCCAAGATTCTTACCAGCTCCGCCAAGGAGTCACTCCATGCACTTAAACGAACTCAAGGCACTGCACGTGTCTGAAGTCCTGAAGCAAGCCGAAGAACTCGAAATTGAAAACACGGGCCGGATGCGCAAACAGGAGCTGATGTTTGCCATCATCAAGAAGCGCGCCAAGGCGGGCGAACAGGTGTTTGCGGATGGTGTGCTGGAAATCCTGCCCGACGGCTTCGGCTTTTTGCGCAGCCCCGACACCAGCTTCACAGCGAGCACGGACGACATCTACATCAGCCCCAGCCAGGTGCGCCGCTTCAACCTGCACACCGGCGACATGATCGAAGGCGAAGTGCGCACGCCCAAGGACGGCGAGCGCTACTTTGCCCTCACCAAGCTCGACGCCGTGAACGGCGGCCCGCCGGAGCAGAACAAGCACAAGGTGATGTTCGAAAACCTGACGCCGCTGTTCCCCAAGGAGCAAATGCGCCTGGAACGCGAGATCAAGGGCGAAGAGAACATCACCGGCCGCATCATCGACATCATCGCGCCCATCGGCCGTGGTCAGCGCGCACTGATCGTGGCACCGCCCAAGAGCGGCAAGACCGTGATGATGCAGCACATCGCGCACGCACTGACCGCCAACCATCCGGATATTGTCCTGATCGTTTTGCTGATTGATGAGC